>Ga0308161_1000065_pt1 | contig 327220 bp, 306 predicted proteins | sample PhyFR2_FD_201034 | JGI IMG/M metagenome (GOLD analysis project Ga0308161, IMG submission 201034) | Phyllosphere microbial communities from UC Gill Tract Community Farm, Albany, California, United States - DLSLF.R2 | ecosystem: Host-associated > Plants > Phyllosphere > Unclassified | place...
ACTTTCTTCAATGATCTTTTTAAAATCTTTTCTCATAAAAAACTGTATTTATAAAATTATACAAAAAAATTAAGGTGAGTTTTCACCCACCTTATTTTCTATTTACACAGTTTTTTGGATACTGCCTAATATAGCAGATAAGGTGGACTCTAATAGTTCACCTTATTTTTTTGTCATTTAAATAGATATTTTATTTGTTTATGTAAAGTATGAAATATTTTCGTAAATCGATATACCATTGGTATTCGTTATAGTATGATGTTTCTGTTTGATTGTTAGTTACATCATCAATTAAAGATTCCATCCAATATTTTTCATGATCATTCCTATTATTGACAATATCAATTGGAAAATAATTATAAGTACGAAGTTTTTGAAGCTGATTTTTTGTTATAATTCTGCTTTTTTCATATTTAGATAAGTGCTCAAAAATATATTTAAGCTTTGTATATATACCACCTATTCTTTGCCTTACTTTATTATGAAATGATAACTCTGCCATATTAATTTGGTGTATGATTGATTTAAGTATAATAAATATATTTTTTTTAATATAGCTGTGAATGACCTTTAGTTCTTTAGTGTCATATATTGAATCTTTTTAAACCTTCTTTTTTGCAGATTGGATAATAGTTATTTGCGGTTTTTATAATGTATATCTGAATCCATAAGTCATTAAGAGAATTTTTGTAACGCCAATATTAGCCAATTGGGCTCCGTTCTTTCCATATTATGCTTTTTCATTAATACAAACTATACATTGCTCTTAGCTCTAAAAAAGGAGTTTATAAGTTATGGAGAAGAAAAATGAATTATGTACAAATCCTGAGTCGTTAGGTCAACAAAATTTGCGAGGTATTTTCATAAAGGAAAAACAAGTAGCAGATATTCGGAATATAATTTTAAACTCCGGATATGAGTTTACAGAAGAGGAATTAAAACAAGTTATTATAATGCTTAATGCAATTATTAGACTGGTAATAAAAGAATTTTTAAACCATTGATTTTCAAGTTCTTTTAAAAATGTATATTTAACTTTTGATCTATAAATCAATTATTTATGATTGCTGACTTATACATAAGGGTTTCAACTGATGACCAGGCGGATAAAGGTTATTCCCAAAGGGATCAGAATGAAAGATTGAGGAAATATTGTGAAATGTACAATCTTACAATAGGTCAGGTTATTTATGAGGATCATTCTGCCAAGAATTTTGAAAGGCCAGAATGGAAAAAATATTTAAGCTATCTAAAAAAGAGAAGTACTAAAACCAATATTGTATTATTTACGAAATGGGATCGATTTAGTAGGAATGCCGGTGATGCTTATCAAATGATAGGTTTGTTAACTAAGCTTGGTGTAGAGCCTCAAGCTATTGAGCAACCTCTTGATTTATCTGTTCCTGAAAATAAAATGATGCTTGCTATTTACCTGGCAACTCCAGAGGTTGAAAATGACCGTAGGGCTTTAAATACATATAATGGGATGCGAAGAGCTAAAAAGGAAGGCCGTCTTATGGGAAGAGCTCCTTATGGTTATATTAATAGAAGCAGAGAAGACGGCAGAAAATATATTGCTTTAAAAGAACCTGAGGCTTCCAATATGAAATGGGCATTTAATGAGATTTCAAAAGGGATAATGGCTACTAATCAGGTTCGGGAGAAGATGAATAAAATGGGCGGAAAAAAAATAGAGAAATCGGCATTTTATATGGCGCTTAAAAATCCTATGTACTGTGGTAAGGTTTTTATTGATAAAAATAAAGAAGAAGATGCTTTTTGTGTTCAAGGACAGCATGAGGCATTGGTCAGTGAAGCATTATTTGATAAAGTCCAATTCATATTAGATGGGAAAAAAATTGAGAGACTTCCTAAAACCAAATTTCTTTCTGATGAAAATTTACCTCTTCGGGGCTTTTTAGTTTGTCCAGATTGTGGTGGAGTGATAACCGGTAGTGCATCTAGAGGAAGAAGTCAAAGATACTATTATTATCATTGCAAGTCTCCTTGTGGGTTTAGGCACAGGGCTGACTTGGCCAATGATATATTTTTAAATGGATTAAAAGAATTGGAGATGAAGGAACCTATAAAAGAATATGTTAAAAAGATATTCTTAGAGAATTACAGTTCTTCTATTGTAAATCCGTTAACGGAGAAAAAAAGAGTAGGAAAAGAAATAGATAAACTAAATAATAAGATTTCAATTGCCAGAGATAAGCTGCTCTCTGAAATTATAGAAGATGATGAATATATTCAGATAAAGAAAGAATGTAAAGAAAAGATTGAGAAATTAGAGAATCAATTAAGTAAGGACCAAGACCGAACAGAAATTAAAAATATTAACATTGAGAAACTTCTTGAAAAAGCGCTTGAAGCCCTTACTAATGTAGCTTTTTTATATAGCAGCGGAGATATTGAAACTAAAAGAGAAGTTATTGGTTCGATCTTTCCTGAAAAATTAGAGTTTGACGGAAAAAATTATCGAACCTCCAGAATGAATGCGGTAATGCATCTTATCTTCCAGATTAACAATGGATTAGAAGATAAAAAAAACCGGAGAAAAAGTGAGTTATCACCTTTTTCCGGCTTTGTACCCAGTGCCGGAATCGAACCGGCACGCCTCGCGGCACTAGAGTTTGAGTCTAGCGCGTCTACCAATTCCGCCAACTGGGCCACTCGAAATTGTGAGTGCAAATATAGACATATTTTTGTTTCTGAAAAGAGTTTTTTTCAAAAATTAAAAAACAATTTCTTGCCCGTCAAAAGCCAGCTGGATGTGAGAAGGCAGCTCTTGATTCATTTCATCGTGAAAACCAATATGATGGCTCAGATGGGTGAGGTAAGTTTGCTTCGGTTGAAGCTCCTCAACAAGTTCCAAAATCTGAGGCAAAATAAAATGTGCAGGATGTGGATTGTCCTTCCGAAGACAGTTAATGATGAAATAATCTAGATTTCTTAGCTTGTTTTTCTCTGCATCCGATATAGCACTGGCATCCGTAATGTATGCTGTATTTTTAAATTTATAACCGAAAATATCAATTTTATAGTGTGAAACTTCTATAGGAACAATTTCAGTATCTAAAAGTGTAAAAGGCCTATTATCCAGAAAATGCATTTCAAAAGAAGGAGCTCCCGGGTATTTTTCATCAGAGAAAGCATACGGAAATCGTTTTTTTACTTCGTCTCCTGTGCGTTGCCTGCAGTAAATAGGCATATCCTTTTTGCTCCGAAAGATAATAGGACGCATGTCGTCCAGACCAATTACGTGATCATTATGCTCATGGGTAAGAAGTACAGCGTCCACATTATGCTCCTGCTGAGTAAGCATCTGCTGCCTGAAATCCGGGCCGCAATCTATTAATATTTTTCTGTTATCATCTGTTGTTATCAAGACTGAAGACCGTAATCTTTTGTCTTTAGGATTCTCCGACAGGCAAACAGGATCGGTACATCCAATAGTCGGAACTCCCTGAGAAGTTCCTGTTCCTAAAAATTTAAGACGCATTTTTTGAAGATGGTATTTATTTTGATAAATTTACAAAAAAATAAAAATGTCCCTAATAAAGCAAATTCTTACCCCAAAGCAAAAAGCTTTAAATATAAACTTAGATCCGTCGGTGTACGGAACTTTCGCGGAAATTGGTGCTGGACAGGAGACTGTTCGGCACTTTTTTAGGGCAGGTGGTGCGTCCAATACGATTGCAAAGGCCATGTCTGCTTACGATAAAGATTTCAGTGACGCCATCTACGGAAAAGAAACAAAAAACAGGTATGTTACCCAGAATCGTCTTAGAAAAATGCTTCGCTATGAAGTTTCGTTGATTGAAGAACGTCTGGACAGAGAAAAAAATCCGGGAAGAAAATTCTTCTCCTATGCCAATACGGTAACAACTATCAACTACGATAAAACCCAAAAAGGACATGGTTGGGTAGGACTACGCTTTCAGTTACACGACAATGAAGCTTATAACGAAATCGTTATCCATGTAAAATTCAGAGAAAACGATGCAACATTACAACAGGAAACATTAGGTAATCTTGGTGTAAACCTTATCTATGGGGCTTTTAGATATTCAGATAACCCGAGAAGATTAATAGAATCTTTATACGACGATATCTCGATAGACAAATTAGAATTAGATATGATAGACTTTAGCGGTCCTGCATTTGAATATGTAGATAATCGCTTAATGTCCCTTCAGTTAGTGAAAATGGGAATGACAGATGCTGTAATTTTCAATTCCGAAGGCAACAATATGCTTCCTGCAGATATCCTGTACAAACAGAATATTTTTGCGGTAAGAGGAAGTTTCCGCCCGGTAACACTGGTGAATGTAGATATGTTTGAGAATGGACTGAAAATGTTCCTTAAAGATAATAATACAACTATTGAAGATACGGAGGTTCTATTCGAAATTACGATTGCAAACTTACGTGCCGCCGGTGATATCGACGAACGCGACTTCCTGGACAGAGTAGATGTGCTTGCAAAACTGGGGTACAATGTAATGATCTCCAACTTCTCCGAATACTATAGAATGGTAGATTACTTCAGTAACTATTCCAACGGGAAAATTGGAGTTGCAATGGGAGTAAATAACCTGCTGGATGTCTTCGATGAAGAGTTTTACGAACTACTTCCGGGAGGAATCTTGGAAGCCTTTGGTAAATTCTTCAAAAAAGGAATGCGTGTATACCTTTACCCATACAAGGATACAACAACAGGAGATTTACTAAACTCTGAAAACCTTAAAGTACACCCGAATCTTAAAGAATTATATAAATATTTCAAATTAAACAAGCGTATTGTAGATATCAATAGCTTCAAGCCAGAGTATCTGGAAATTTATTCAAGAGAAATCCTGAAGAAAATTGCCCATTGTGAACATGGTTGGGAAGAGCAATTACCGGATGGTGTTGTAGAAATCATCAAAGAACGCGGAATGTTTGGTTACAAAGAATTAGCTTTCGAAGAATAATGAAAAACTTGAAACAAAGACTTTCCTATTTGCTTGCAGCAGATGAAAGTGTAGAAAACAGACTGAAAAAAGTATGTGTATTACTGGATCAGGAAATAGCTTACTATAACTGGACCGGATTTTATTTCCGAAATGGAGACAAAGAAGAACTTGTATTAGGTCCATATGTTGGGGCTGAAACAGATCATACTGTAATTCCTTTTGGTAAAGGTATATGTGGACAGGTAGCTGTTTCCGGAGAAACTTTTGTCGTTCCGGATGTATACAGTCAGGATAACTATCTGTCTTGCTCTATTGATACCAAATCCGAAATTGTAGTGCCAATTTTTAAGGATGGTAAAAACATAGGACAAATCGATATCGATAGTCATACTGTGGATCCGTTTACAGATGAAGATACCGAACTTTTGGAATGGCTTTGTGGAGAAGTAGCAAAAGTTTTGTAGAATAACAATGTTAGAGCTCCGTACAATTTGTGAAAATTGTGGCAAAAAACTTCCGCCAGATTCTGAGGAAGCCATGATTTGCACTTTCGAATGTACCTTTTGTAAAGACTGTGTTGAACAGGTTCTGGAAAATGTATGTCCTAATTGTGGTGGTGGATTCGAGAAAAGACCTGTACGCCCACGGAGTTTTTTAGAAAAATATCCAGTCAGTGAAAAAATTATTTTTAAACCCGTTGATCTGGAGAAATTTAAAGTTATTTTAGAAAAATACAGAGATATAAAACCTTCAGAAAGATAATAGGAATATCAATGTTTGTTCCATTTCTGTAGGTTACAATATTCTTATTAAATATAATCCCCATAGCTTTTAATAGCTGTGGGGATATTTTATTCCGAATCTTATAAGATTGCCTTTAATGAGCTTCTATATCGTAGTGACAAGTTCTTTGTAGTAAGCTTCGCATTTCGCAATATGAGTTCCATACCAGGAAAAAGCTTCTCCGTCCACAATCATAATCTTTTTATCCGGATATATGGTTCTGAATTCTTCCAGATGCTTTTCCTGAAAAGGGTAGGGTTCTGAAGACAGCATAATGATTTCAGCTTCATCCAAATCCTGCATTTCTATAACAGGATAACGCTTCTGTTCGGAGAAAATATTATCAAAACCCAACTGCTGAAGCAAATGATGAATGAAAGTATCACTTCCAATCGTCATATAAGGCTTTTTCCAGATCAAATAAGCGACTTTTATCCTTTTGTCGAGTTTGTATTGGTTGAAAATGTCGTAGATCTTCAGATTGAATGCCTGAGCCTTTTCTTTCTGATTAAACATATTTCCAAGGTTTTTCAGAAAATAATAGTTGTCCTCTATGGTCTCAATATTGGTAACCCATACTTTAAAATCAGGCATAAGAGCTTCAACCTGCTCTTTCATGTTCTCTTCCTTATTGGCGAGAATAAGATCAGGTTTTAAAGCCCTGATTTTTTCGAGATGAATATTCTTGGTTCCGCCGATAACTTCTATATCTTTTACCTGATCTTTAGGATGGATACAAAACTTTGTCCGCCCTACAATATTCGGAATCCCAAAGTCTAAAAGACTTTCGGTAAGAGAAGGTACCAGAGAAATAATGCGCATGATTGGGTTTTATCCCAAATTTACAAAAGTTTTCCGGTTAGTAAGAGTCCGGCAACAGTGAAGTAAATAATCAGCCCGGTAACGTCTACAAGTGTTGCTACAAAAGGAGCGGAAGAAGTTGCAGGGTCCAGCTTTAATCTCTTTAGTACAAACGGAATCATCGACCCGGAAAGAGTTCCCCATAGTACAATAAGAACTAAGGATAAAGAAACACTAAGCGCTACATATAGCCAGTGTACTCCATAATCGAATAATCCTAAATGTTGCCATGTGTAAATTCTGATAAATCCTATTATACCCAAAATTGTACCCAGGCACAATCCGGAAATAATTTCTTTACGCATTACATACCACCAGTCTTTCAGCGTGATTTCCTGAAGAGCCATAGCTCTGATGATAAGTGTTGCAGCCTGAGAGCCGGAGTTACCACCACTGGAGATAATAAGCGGTACAAATAAAGCTAATACAACGGCTTTCTGAATTTCATGGTCAAAATAACCCATAGCAGAAGCTGTAAGCATTTCTGAAATGAAAAGAATAATAAGCCAGGTAGCTCTTTTCTTAATCATTTCTGTCCAACTGGTTTGAGTATAGGGAAGATCTAAGGCTTCCAATCCCCCGAATTTCTGAATGTCTTCGGTGGTCTGTTGTTCTATTTCGTCGATGATGTCATCTATAGTTACAATGCCTACAAGGACGCCTGCTTCGGTAATAATAGGTAAAGCAGCGCGGTCATACTTTTCAAAATAATGAATAGCATCTTCCTTGGTGGTTGTAGTTGTAATAGCAACAAAATGATTATCGATAAGTTCAGAAACTTTCTGATCTTCATCAGCGAGTAGCAACGTGCCAATAATCATGTCATCGATTAGTCTGTTGTGGTCGTCCACAACATATACGAAGTTCATGGTCTCAGCTTTCTGACCCACTTTCTTTATATGTTGAAAGCAATGCTTTACCGTCCATTCCTTTTTTACCTGAATGTAATAAGGTGTCATCAGACGGGCAATTGAATTCGATTTATAGCCTAAAAGTTTTAATGCTACCGAACGCTCAGAAGGATTAAGAAGATTGATAGAGTATTTAATGAGTTCGTCGGGAAAGTCCTCTAATAGCTGAGTTCTGTCATCCGGCGTCATGGCATTAAGAATGTCGGCAACATCATTGCTGCCGATACTGCGTATGGTCTCTTCCTGAAAACTGGGATCCAGATGCGCAAAAACGTCAGCTTTATATTCTTTCGGAACTTTTAAGAACTCCAACAGTCTTTCATCTGCATGAAGTTCGCTTAGTTTTTCAGCTACATCAGCTGGATTTAGAATTGTTTCCATCACAGCAAAATTTTTCGCTGCAAAAGTAACGTGAATTTGTCAAAAAAGTACTATAATGGAATATTATTTTTCTGTAACCTTAGGAAATGTACACTCCAAGCATCTTTCTCTTGCGAAATTCTTTGAACATTTTCTGGATAGCTCCGGTAGTTCCGATTTTCACAGAGTTTTCAGCAGAACCAACAAGGCGTCCGTTTCCGCTATAAGTGTCGTAGGCAACTTCCATTACAAAGTCTCCCATCTTATTATAAGCTTTCATACTTACAACAACCTGATTGGAAAGTACATACTTTCCTAAACCTACTTTGAAGTATTTTACCTTAGGCACCACAATAAGATCGGCCATATTGTTATTGCAGAGTGTTTTTAGAGTGGGCACATCTATAGTGTCATAAGGCATCGGAGTATCGATCCTGTTTACCTTTATATTGCCCATGCTGTACATTTTATCGGTTACAGCACTGAAAAATGCTTGGTAAGTAGGCTCTTCTATACCTTCAAATTCCGGATAGATCTCAGGATTCAGGTAGACTACTTTACCAATCTTACCCAACTTGATATCATTGTTTACATAACGCAGGCTATCACCAAAGTTAGCACAGCTAACCAGTAGTCCTGTTGTAATAATCGCTAATGTCCCAAAAAGTAGTACTTTTTTCATCTCTTTTACAGAGTACAAAAATACAGCCAATTACTGAGTTTTTGATAAAAAAGTATAAAGTTTTTTGAATTATTTGAATTTTAATTTTAAAACATAATCAGTATTGTGAATGAAGAAATTAGTCGTATATTTGCACCCGAATTACATAATAATCATTTAAATAATATTGGAATGTATTTAACTAAAGAAAAGAAGGCTGAGATCTTCGCAAAACACGGACAATCCGCAACTGACACTGGTAGCTCTGAAGGACAAATCGCTTTGTTCACTTTCAGAATCAACCACCTTTCTCAACACCTTAAAAAGAACCATAAAGATTTCGCTACTGAGAAATCATTGGTGAAATTAGTAGGTAAAAGAAAAAGATTGTTAGATTATCTTAAAAATACTGAAATTGAGCGTTACAGAGCAATCATCGCTGAATTAGGTATCAGAAAATAAGATACAAGAAATTCTGTTAAAGCAACTCGAAAGAGTTGCTTTTTTAATTTTGTAACAAAAAACACATTTATGAATCTAACCAAAAACAATATAGAAAAACTTAGTGCTTTAGAGAAAATAGCCAATGGTGCAATGTGGTGGATAGGTTCTATACCTTCTCTTATTGTACATACTATCTTCTTTATAGTAAGTTTTGCATTACCAATTCTGGGTATTGTAGATTTTGATAAAATGCTTCTGGTACTTACTACTGTTGTTTCCCTGGAAGCTATTTATCTTGCTATCTTCATTCAGATGTCTGTTAACAGAAGTTCAGAAAATATTGAAGATTTGAAAGAAGATGTTGAAATTATTCAGGAAGACATCGATGAGATTCAGGAAGATATTGAAGAAATCCAGGAAGACATCGATGAAATTCAGGAAGACGTTGAAGAGATCCAGGAGGATGTAGAGGAAATTAGTGAGGATGATGACGACGAAGACCATAATGGTAGGGCAAGAGCCGTAATGCTGAAAAGCAAGGTGTCCAGTAATAAGTCCGATATCAAAATTCTGAAAGATAAAATAGCAGAATTAGAAAGCCTTATTGAAAACCTGAAAAAAGAAGAAGGGGAATAGTGTATATTTGGTCCTTTCAGGATTCGGTAATATTTGTTTAATGAATTGGCTAAGATCGCTATGAAAGTAGTGTAATAGAGGTGAAAACTCTCAATAGTAGTTATGTTAAGTTGTTGTTATATTGCACCAGCTTTTTCAGCTAAAACGAAACAAATTCATTACCTTTGCGAACGAAAATTTAAAGAGTTTAAATAATAACATACTCAATACGGAGTATAAAGATGTTTTTTTATGAGTATACCTCAAGCAATTACAGAAAAAATTGTACTAAGAGATGGTCGCGAGATTACCATCGAAACCGGAAAACTTGCAAAGCAGGCAGACGGTTCAGTTGTCGTTAGAATGGGCAACACTATGCTAATGGCTACAGTTGTAGCAAACAAAGAAGCTAATCCAGGAGTGGATTTTCTTCCTCTTACAGTAGATTACAGAGAGAAATTTTATGCTGGTGGAAAGATTCCGGGGAACTTCTTCAGAAGAGAAGCAAGACCTTCGGATCAGGAAATCCTAACAATGCGTTTAGTAGACAGAGTTTTACGTCCGCTTTTCCCTGAAGATTTCCATGCTGAAGTTCAGGTAATGATTTCCCTTATTTCTTATGATGGGCAATCTATTCCGGATGACTTAGCAGGTCTTGCAGCATCTGCAGCTATTGCTATTACAGATATTCCTTTCAACGGACCAATGTCTGAAGTTAGAGTAGTAAGAATCGACGGAAAACTTTCAGTTAACCCAAGCTACGAGCAGCTTTCTACAGCTGATATCGACATCATGGTAGGAGCTACAAAAGACTCTATCGTAATGGTAGAAGGGGAGATGAAGGAGATTTCTGAACAGGAAATGTTAGAAGCAATTAAATTTGCACACGAAGAGATCAAAATTCAGATCGAAGCTCAGGAAAGATTAGCAGCTAAAGTCGGAAAAGCTTTCCCTAAAAGAGAATACAACCACGAAGATCACGATGAAGAAATTCGTGAGAAAGTATGGAAAGAGTGCTACGACAAAGTATACGAAGTAGCTAAATCTCCATCTAACAAAGAAGAAAGAGGCGAAAAATTCAAAGCTGTTTTAGAAGAATTTTTAGCTCAATATACAGACGAAGAAGAATTAGCACGTGTAACACCTTTTGTTAAAGTATACTACCACGATGTAGAAAAAGAGGCAATGCGTCAGATGATTCTTAACGAAAACATCCGTTTGGATGGTCGTGATCCTAAAACTATCCGTCCGATCTGGTCTGAGGTAGATTACCTTCCTGGAGCTCACGGTTCAGCAGTATTTACAAGAGGAGAAACTCAGTCTCTAACAGCAGTAACTTTAGGTTCTTCTAAAGATGCTAACATGGTAGACAGCGTAATTTCGCAACACGACGAGAAATTCTTTTTACATTATAACTTCCCGCCATTCTCTACAGGTGAAGCAAGACCTTTAAGAGGTACTTCCAGAAGAGAAGTTGGTCACGGTAACCTTGCTCAGAGAGCTTTGGCTAACGTTATCCCGGCAGAAGTTCCTTATACTATCCGTATCGTTTCCGATATTTTAGAATCTAACGGTTCTTCTTCTATGGCAACTGTTTGTGCTGGTACACTAGCATTAATGGATGCAGGTATTCAGATTTCACAACCTGTTTCAGGTATTGCAATGGGATTGATTACAGATCCTAAGTCTGGTAAGTGGACAGTTCTTTCTGATATCTTAGGAGATGAAGATCACTTAGGTGATATGGACTTTAAAGTAACAGGTTCAGAAAACGGAATCACTGCTTGTCAGATGGATATCAAAATCCAGGGTCTATCCATGGATATCATGGAAAATGCCTTAATGCAAGCTAAAGAAGGACGTCTTCATATTCTTGGTAAAATCCTTGAAACAATTGATACACCTAGAGCAGATGTTAAACCACACGCTCCGAAAATGGAAATGCTTGAAGTTTCTAAAGACTTCATCGGTGCTATTATCGGGCCTGGAGGTAAAAATATCCAGCAATTACAGAAAGATACAGATACTGTTATCTCTATTGAAGAAATCGGAGAGATCGGTAGAGTTGAAATCGCAGGTACTAACCGTGAGAAGATCAACGAAGCGATTGCAAGAATTAATGATATTACCTTCGTTCCTGTTGTAGGAGAAGTTTACAAAGGTAAAGTTGTTAAGGTAATGGATTTCGGAGCTTTCGTTCAGCTTAAAAAAGGTACTGAAGGTCTTCTTCATATCTCTGAGATCGAATGGAAGAGATTGGATACAGTTCCGTACAAAGAAGGTGATGAAGTAGAAGTGAAATTCATGGGTTACGATGATCGTAAGAAAATGAAGCTTTCAAGAAAAGTACTTCTTCCAAGACCTCCAAAGCCGGAAGGAAAACCAAAAACTGAAGCAACAGAAGCTAAAACTGAAGGTGACAAACCTGCAGAGCAAGCATAAAATAGAAATTACATTATAAATGTAGAAAAGGCTGAAATTTATTTCAGCCTTTTTTTGTGAAATTAAGCCACATAGAAACATAGCCTTTTAGTATTAGATAAATGTATCCTCTATATTAGCGTTGCATACTCATAGCCAATGGGTGAAAATTTATTTTCCTATGTTGAAATTTTTATATCGATTATTCTATGTAGCTGTGTGGTTTTATAAAGCCTTACCATACTTTTATTTTTTATTTGGCGTGAAAGTTGTACCTTAATACTGAAAAACAAAGTATTATGAAAAGAATAGTAAGAGCGGCTTTAGCCTTTTTGATCCCAATTGCAATTGAATTTGTTATAAAGAAGATTACTGAAAAGCGTAAAGAAAAAAGAGATCAGTCTCCGGCAACTTTACCCAATTCATAATTGATAAAATAAAAAATAACTCCTGAATTTCTCAGGAGTTATTTTATTTCAAAATTATATCAAAGACTTAATATCTCTTCTGATACTAACTAGATGAAGTCATAGAATGTATTCTGTCTCGACAGGATTTTCTGATCATCAGCATTTAGCCATTTCTTTAGAATAGTAGCATATACATTCCGGAAATCTTCGGTGTAGATAAGGTCCCCGTCATTTAGTTTTTCCAAATTGGACAATGGATTTAGCAATCCTTTTTTCTTTAGCCCGCCGCTCATAAGAAACATCTGATTGGCTGTTCCGTGATCCGTTCCCCCGCTGGCATTCTGAGCTACACGTCTGCCAAATTCAGAGAAAGTAACCAATAATACATCCTGAAATCTGCCATTGGCTTTTAGATCATTGATAAATGCTTTCACAGCATCATTGATCTGTGTAAATAGATTTTTTTGTGTCTGGAGCTGGTTAACATGAGTATCAAAACTTCCTACAGACAAATAGTATACTTGTGTGTTGATATCTGAATTTATAAGAGAAGCAATGGTTTTAAAATCTTTACCCAGTCCTGTGGCAGGATAGGTAGACGAAGCTGGCTTTACCTTTGTGTTCTCAAGAATATAAGATGCATTGCTAATGGTATTGCCTAAAGTCTGATAGAGGTAATCCACCACCTGCTCATCGTGAGAATGAGAATCATTTAACTTTTTATAGAAAGCCTCATTACTCGAATTAAACAGTCTTTTAGGATCTGTAACCGCTATCGCTTTATTCTGTGAGCCTTTCAAAGCAAGACTCAGCATATCGTCTATTTCCAGGGCTTGTGTTGGATGCGCGCAGGTATGACAAGCTTCATCCAGGTAGCGGCCCAGCCATCCGGTTTCCCAAAAATCTTTTGAACTGCTGGCAGACTGCCAGATATCCATACTTCTAAAGTGTGATTTGTCAGGATCGGGATAACCTACATTGTTCAATGCTGCAAGTTCCCCGTTATCATATAATTCTTTAAAGAATGTCAGAGACGGATGTATAGAAGCTTCGTCAGTTAAAGAAAGCGCATCTTCTTTGCGGATGGATATGCCATTTCGGTTTTTATAGTACAGGTCATTCCTTACCGGTATGATTGTATTCAGTCCGTCATTACCACCGCTAAGCTGGAGAACAACAAGTATCTTGTTTTGTGTCGGGAGTGCCTGTGGCAATTCCATTGCTTTCAGAAATTTAGGCATCATAAGAGATGCACTGGCTAATGAGCTTATTTTAAGAAAATTTCTACGATTGATCAGCATGGTGTCAGGAATTTAGCATAGTTGGTATTCAGGAACAGACATAAGATTGATAACATCAGCTTCAAATGATTTTCCGGAGTATTCTTTAATAACATTTGAAGAAGAGGCTACTTTTTTCTGAAGAAGCAGATCTGCAAGATTCTGATCTTTCAATACAGTCTCCGCCTGTGCCCAGTTGATATTTGCTTTTGCATTTTTGGGATTAAAATGTTGCTTTTGTCCCATATAGGTGTCATCATCCTCTTTAGGTTTATATACCATAGGAATAATGCCGCTCCATATTTGTGGTATCTGCATTCTTAGCAGTAGGGTACTGCTGTCTATCCAGTTGGTACCACTTGGCCACCCGGCAACATTGGGCGGACGGAAGATAACTTGCCCGAGCAGATTGCCATAATTAATGATAACCTCCGGTTTTTCAAAGCTTAGTGGTAAAGTACGTTGTATGCCTACAAATAATTCTATAGGCGATTTTATTCTGGTGCCGATATTAGCCTCATTATAGAACCATTTTGATGTGAAGATATGGTCAAATAATTTAGCAATATTATAATTGCTTTTGTAAAAAGTAGTGGCCATTTCGTCTACAATCTGATCGTTGACCGTTTCATTTACAAAAAAACGATAGATTTTGGTTGCTATAAATTTGGAGGTCGCTTTTTGTTGCAGAATAATATTTAGGATATCGTTTCCGTTAAAGTTTCCGGTCTGTCCCAGAAAAGTTTTCTCAGCATCATCATGAAGCTTCGGTCTTTCCTGGAAAATTCCTGTTTTATCATAACCCCATCCTGTGAAAGCTCTTGCAGCTTCTTTTATATCTTTTTCGGTATAATGACCTCTGCCCATTGTAAACAGTTCCATTACCTCGCGCGCAAAGTTCTCATTCGGATGTCCTTTTCTGTTTTGCTGGTTATTCAGAAAGCTCAGCATAGATGCCGACTGGCTAACAGCTTTTAGCAGGTCACCAAAATTCCCCAAAGCTTTCTGTCGTAAAATGTTCAGTAGATCCTGATTGAAATTACTGTTTTGTATACGCGATGCAAAATGTCCCATCCAGAAAAAAGCAACCTTTTCCCGAAGTTGTTGTGGTGAATATGCCATTTTGTCTATCCAGTCCAAAGCAATCTGATTGGTTTGCATATTCAACTGCTGGTTTCTGAGTTTTCTGGCTTCCGGATCGTTTTTAATATTACCATCCACAAGCAGATTGCTCTCATCCACTACTTTTATTGCAGGGACATCGGCTTCTGTAGAATCTGCCAGAATTTGTTTCCATAGTTTCAGTGTGTCAAAACTGAGCAAATTGAGACTGTCGCTTTTGGGACCAAAGCCTGCCCGCCACAACAGATGCTTATTTTTTACAAAATTTGTGAGCATATTGCTTTATTCTTTTTGGTATGATTAATATTAAACGTTAAGGTTAAAGATTAAATTGCTTTAAGTTTTTATAAAAATATATAAAAAACAGGTCTTTTTTTATAATACTTAAACATGAGTTGAAACCTTATGGATAAAGGTTTTGTTAACGTTTTGTTAATTTTGGCACGCTTTTTACAGGTGTATAGTAGTAAAATTTAAAAAAATAGATGTTATGAAAATGATTAAGCAAGCAGCTTTAGTAGCTGGTATTTTCGCAGCAGGGTTAGTAAGTGCCCAGAGTGCTGATATGAATAATATGCTTAAAGTAGGTGTGAACGGTGGTGTTTCTACCGGAGGTAACACTTCTGCAAACGTAGGGTTCGATTTATCTTACCAAAATATTGTAACTCCTGGTTTCGGATTAGGTATTGCAACGGGATACAACCAGTTTTTCGGAAAAACTAAATCTTTCTCTGCTGGAGATGTTAAATACAATGACTTTGGAGTAATTCCGGTTGCTGCATTGCTAAGATATTACCCTGCTCGTACAGGTTTCTATGGTGGAGCTGACTTAGGTTACGGATTTATCGTAGGTAAAGACAATGTAGCAAAAGATGGTTCTCCTTACAACGCTGAAATGCCAAATGGTGGTTTCTACTTGAAACCTGAAATTGGTTACCACAACCAAAACTGGAACTTCTTTGTTCACTATACTAAAGTATTCACAGGTAGCAAAGGACAGATTGGTGATGTTAAATTCAACGCCGGAACAATTGGCGCTGGTGTAGCATACAACATTCCATTAGGTAAATAGTTTTTTAATATTTAATAGTAAAAGCTCTCCCTTTTTTGGGGAGAGCTTTTTTGTTATATAAAAGCAAATATGGATTGAAATTGATTTTAGAATATGTTGTAATTCGTTTGTAGTCAATAGTTTGTTTGCTTTTTTAAGGTATGATGTTTTTTTATATTATATGAACAAAATGTTAAGTGCTTTTTTTATATTTTTGGGAAAATAATTATTTAATATGGAGTTAATGAGGTTTCCATTGCACCTTCCTGGTTGGAAAAATGCTGATAATGACGGACTTTCGGTAATTGCAACAGATATTGGAGGTACCAAAACAAACTTAGGATGGTTTGTTTCTGAGAATCATAAAATGGTATTAAAAGAAGAAGCTACCTATCCATCAAGAGATTATAGCTCCTTTAGTGATATTATCAAAGACTTTATCAAAAATTATAAACTGGAACTTCCGGATGTTTTATCAATCGGTGTTGCAGGACCAGTTGTGGATGGTAAATGTATCACTACAAATCTTCCATGGTCTCTGGATGTATCGTTATTGAAAAACGAACTTCGTATTAACCGTGTGGAAATGATCAATGACCTGGAGGCTACAGCTTATGGATTAGCTGAGGTAAACGATGGTTATCTGGCTACAATTCATAAAGGAAATCCTAATATCGACGGAAATGTGGCTATTCTTGCTCCCGGAACAGGTCTTGGTGAGGCTGGGTTATTCTGGGATGGTAAAGCTTTAAGACCATTTGCAACTGAAGGCGGACATTCCGAATTTTCTCCAAGAAATAAAACAGAGGTTGAGTTTTACGAATACCTGAACTCTATTTATGGGATTGTAAGTTGGGAAACTGTGATTTCAGGTCCCGGAATCTTTAATATTTACAGATTCCTTCGCGACGTAAAAAAACATCCTGAACCGGCATGGCTTACTCAGAAGTTTGAGGAAGAAGGAGACCCGTCAGCGATTATCAGCCATACAGCTATGCGTGAACTGGATCCTACATGTTCTCTTGCAATGGAGATGTTTGTGGACTTTATGGCACGTGAGGCAACAAACCTTGTACTAAAACTAAAGGCGACAGGCGGATTATTATTAGGCGGTGGTATTCCTCCGAAGATTTTTAATTTGCTGAATAAAGATAAATTCCACCAGAATTTTATTGTAAGTGATAAAATGGAACATATACTAAAAGATATTCCGATCTACTTAATCCTGAATAGTAAAACAGCTCTAATGGGGGCTGCTTACTATGGAGCTTATGGAAGAGCGTAAAAGGTAAAAATGCAGTTTTTATGGTGATTGTTGAAAACTTATCATAGGATAAGGCAATCGTCTATAAAAAAGGTATACTTTTGCATCAACATAAATTCAACACATGAAAAAGTTAGGTTTTCTATTATTAATGACGGCTGGTTTGGCATTTGGACAAACCAAAAAAGTAGTTGGTTCTGATATCCAGTGGTGGGGCTATAAAGTGATGAAGTCTGATGCTTCTTCACATTATGGTAAAATAAATCTGAAAGGCGGTAATATCGTTTTGAAAAACAATCAGGTTGCAGGAGGTACTTTCGTATTAGATATGACGAGTATCAATGCTACTGATGTTGCTGGTGAAGATCAGCAAAAACTAAACGGACACCTTAAAAATGGTGACTTCTTTGAGGTTGAGAAATTCCCGACTGCAAGCTTTACAATTACTTCTGTAAAAGCTAATAATGATAAAGTTTACAACTATGTAGTAAACGGAAACCTTACTGTAAAAGGTAAAACTGAAGCTATTTCTTTCCCTGCAAAAATTAATAATAGCAAAGGGCAAGTAAGCATCGTGTCGAACAAATTCTCTTTCGACAGACAGAAGTTTGGAGTAAACTATAAAGCTGGTATGAAAGATGTTGTTATCAAAGACGATATCGAAATGCTTGTAAAAGTGACTGCGAGATAATATAAAATATAGTTAGTATTTTTAATGAAACGGGAAGTAGCCTCTACTTCCCGTTTTTTTATTATATTTTTGTAAATATGATACTTACCAGACCACAACTGTTGAAACCAGGAGATACTGTTGCTACCCTTTCTCTTTCATGGGGTGGGGCAGGAACTTTTCCGCACAGATATGAAGCCGGAAAAAAGCAACTGGAAGAAGTTTTTGGACTCCGTGTTATAGAAACAAAAAATGCTCTGAAATCTGCTGATTACATTTATAAAAATCCTCAGGCAAGGGCAGAAGATTTAATGGAAGCTTTCTTGGATTCATCTGTAAAAGCCATTATTTCTAATATTGGTGGAGATGATAGTATCAGAACGCTGCCTTTTACTGATCTTTCAGTAATCCGTAATAACCCTAAAATATTTCTGGGATTTTCAGATACTACGGTTACACATATGGCTTGTTACAAAGCAGGGCTAACTTCTTTTTACGGAACATCTGTACTGGTTGGTTTTGCAGAAAATGGAGGTATGCATCAATACCAGATAGAAGATATTAAAAGAACTCTTTTCTCAGCAGAACCTGTAGGTCAGATTTTACCTAATCATGACGGATGGACAACAGAACGTTTAGAATGGGGAGAACCGGAATTGCAGAATACTAAGCGTATTCTTGTAAAAGATAATCAATGGAATTTTCTGCAAGGTATAGGAAAGGTTAAAGGTGAGTTGATTGGTGGTTGCGTAGATGTTTTGGAATTTCTGAAGGGAACAGATTTTTGGCTTTCAGAATCTGACTGGGATGGAAAGATCTTATTCCTGGAAACCTCAGAAGAGATGATGTCTCCGCTTCAGTTTTGTTGGGCATTAAGAAATTATGCTGCACAGGGTGTTTTTAACAAAATTAGTGGACTGATTTTAGGAAGGCCTTACGATAATAAATATGTTCAGGAGTATAACGAAATACTATTGCAGGTTATAAGAGATGAAGAAGGTCGGGATGATCTGACTATTGTAACTGAAATGAATTTTGGACATACTTGCCCTGTATTTACAATTCCTTACGGTGTAATGGCGGAAATAGATAATGAAAGAAAAACATTTAGTATTTTGGAAAGTGGTGTAACCTTATAAAGGAGAAGCTTCCAGTTTATATTATATTTGTAGTTAAATGCAACCTCAGGATTCTAAAATAAAACTCTATATCATTAGCGGGCTGGGAGCCAATGCACGTGTATTTGACAAAATAACTTTTAACGAAGATATTGAGCCTGTTTTTATCGATTGGCTTATGCCGGAGAGGGATGAAAATTTTGATCATTATATTTCCAGAATGGCAGAAAAAATAGATGATACCAAAGCGTTTTATTTATTAGGTTATTCTTTTGGTGGTGTTTTGGTACAGGAAATTCATAAACTGAAACCCGCTAAAAAGATTGTTATTCTGGGAAGTATTAAATCCTGTCATGAGAAATCAAAATTCTTTAACTGGAATCAATTATTGCGTTTATACAAAGTTGTTCCGATGAGCGTTTTCTCCAATAAGAAAGCTATTTCCTATGCTTTTTTCCGCAAAACCAATGACAAAAGGATAGATAAGCTGTATGAATACTTTACAGTCAGGCAGCCTTATTATCTGAAATGGTGTATTCATCAGATCTTAAACTGGAAAGGAGAGGAGCAAAAAGAAGTTGTTCAGATTCTGGCTGATAAAGATGTGGTATTCCCTGTGAAAAATTCTGCTCCGGATTATGTTATTAAAGGAGCGTCTCATTTATTCCCTGTAACCAGAGCGAAGGAAGTATCGGATATTTTACAGAAAGTTTTGAGTTGATATAATTTCAAACAGTCGGATAGAACCTTTAAAAAATAACTTCTCGATACAAAATTCTTTCAGAATTTCACTCGAAGTGACGTCATATAAATATTTTATAGTCCGATAAATCTCTAATGGTTATTTGAATTTTTTCTTTGCAAGATTAGGCAAGTCTTCATATTGTCCATTTATTAAAGCCTCTTTTTTCGCTTTAGACCATTTCTTTATTTTCTTTTCAAATAATATAGCTTCTTTTATATCAGAGAATATAACATAGTATATTAATACTACAGGACGTCGATTATAAGTATATGAACCAAAATATTTTCCATCCTGATGTTCATTAAATCTGCGAAATACATCTTCAGTAACCCCTGTATAATGAGTATTATCCGAACATAATAATATATAAACAAATGATGTTTTCATAATCCAGATATTTAAGGATAAGTTATAATTTTTTATTCTAAAATCTCGTCAGTTCGAGTGCGAAATGGAGTGTAGCATATCGAGAACCTCTTTATAATTTAGCTTATTTCCAAATTTTCAAATTCACCTGCTATAACACATATTTATCATTGACTACCTGTAGATAAAATGCTAAATTTGTATAAATTCAGATTATGCAATCGATTAGTGTTTTTGAAATTATAAAAGTGGGTATAGGTCCTTCCAGTTCTCATACTATGGGGCCATGGAATGCGGCAGAAATGTTTCTGGATCATATCCGTCGTGAATATAAAATAGCAGATGTAAAAGAAGTTTTTGTAGAATTCTTTGGTTCACTGGCCAAAACGGGAATCGGACACGGTACCGATATTGCCGGAATGATGGGATTGAGTGGCGAAGATTTTAAGTTAATAGATACTTCTAAAATAGATGATAAAGTAGCTGAGATAAAAGAGTCTCAGAAGTTAAATCTTGGTGGGGAGCATGTGATTCCTTTTATATATGGACATCACTTAATTCTGAATATGGAAAGAGCTCTGGATTTTCACCCTAACGGAATGATTTTCCGCGCTGTTTTCAATAATGGTGAGGAAATATCCAAAGATTATTATTCCGTAGGTGGTGGATTTGTAGCGACACAAGAAGAAAACTCAATTGAAAATAATTGTGTTCGTACGCTTTATCCGTGCCATCACGCCGAAGATATTAAAAAGTATATCGACAAACTAAACCTTAACAGGATTTCGGACCTTATTCTTTTAAACGAAGAATCATGGAGATCAGAAGAGGAAACCCGCAAGCAGGCATTATATATCTGGAAACAGATTAAAGAGTGTATTTACAAAGGGGTAAACCGTGAAGGTATTCTTCCTGGCGGATTGAATGTGACGCGCCGTGCAGCAGGTATCAACAGAAAACTTTTAGGTGATAAAGTTTATAAAAATATAAATGAATGGTTCCAGTTGGTTGTAGATGCCGAAGAAACCTTCAGTACAATTAATAAATGGGTAAGTTGCTTTGCACTGGCAGTAAATGAAGAAAATGCTTCTTTCGGAAGAATTATCACCGCGCCTACAAATGGAGCAAGCGGAGTAATTCCTGCAGTATTAATGTATTCGCAGTGCTTTACTGAACATATTTCGGACGATGATATTGTAAGATTTTTAATTGTTGCCGGAGAAATAGGAACACTATTTAAAAAGAATGCAACAATTTCGGCAGCAATGGGAGGGTGTCAGGCAGAGATCGGGGTATCTTCAGCAATGGCAGCAGCCGGATTAACCGAAATTATGGGAGGTTCTCCAAAACAGGTATTACAGGCAGCAGAAATCGCAATGGAACACCATTTAGGATTAACATGTGACCCTATCGGCGGACTTGTTCAGATTCCATGTATAGAAAGAAACTCAATGGGAGCTATAAAGGCTATAACAGCTTCTAATATTGCATTGGAATCTAATCCGGATAATGCGAGAGTTTCATTGGATCAGGTCATTAAATCGATGTGGGAAACTGCTTTGGATATGAATACCAAATACAAAGAAACATCGGAAGGCGGGCTTGCTGTAGCAGTAAATGTAGCAGAGTGTTAATAATACAAAGAAGAAGATAATAATGAAAGGATTAAAAGGGCTATTGGTTCTGGCTTTAGGTTTTACAGGACTACAGGTTTTTGGGCAACAGAACCCTGATATTAAAATTGAAAAATTAAAAGATAATTTATACGTCTATACAACCTATAATACCTTCAAAGGAACTAAATATGCGGCTAATGCGGTATATATGGTAACCGATAAAGGAATAGTGGTTATAGACTCTCCATGGGGAGAAGATAAATTTAAAAGTTTTACAGACGAGATTTATAAAAAGCACGGTAAGAAAGTTATCATGAACATTGCGACCCACTCTCATGATGATAGAGCCGGAGGTCTTGAATATTTTGGTAAACTAGGTGCAAAAACTTATTCTACTAAAATGACAGATTCTATTTTAGCAAAAGAGAATAAGCCAAGAGCAAAGTACACTTTTGATAATAATAAATCTTTTAAAGTAGGAAAGACTGAGTTTCAGGTCTATTATCCGGGAAAAGGTCATACAGCAGATAATGTGGTTGTGTGGTTCCCTAAAGACAAAGTATTAGTAGGAGGCTGCATTGTAAAAAGTGGTGATTCGAAAGACCTTGGGTTTATTGGAGAAGCTTATGTAAACGACTGGACACAGTCCATACACAATATTCAGCAGAAATTTCCCGATGTTCAGTATGTCGTTGCAGGTCATGACGACTGGAAAGATCAAACATCAATACAACATACACTGGATTTAATCAGTGAATATCAACAAAAACAAAAGGCTTCAAATTAATGAAGCCTTTTTCCTTAATTTAAACTGAACGCTTAACCAGACAATTATAGCAGCCTGGTTTGGCATTGTGAATATGGATATAGTCAATATCCGTGTTTTCGAGCCATTGATGCAAGACATTTTTAAGTTCTGTACCGTTTATAACATCAGCTTGTATCATGGCTTCATTTTTATCATAAGCGCGAAGGGACAAAAGCCTTCTTGTAAGCATATCAGGGATTTCATTTTCCGCTATTTCTGCTATCCGGGCATTCTCACGAATAAAAATTGCTCCTGCTGAATTATAGGGAGAATTGGTTTTTAAATGCTCAAATGATAATAACAAAACACTTTCTCCAATCTCAGCATCTTCCAGACTAACACGACAGGGAAAAGCATTGGCTTTATCAACTGTTTTCCTGATGATATTACGTTTTGTTAATTCTTCGTCTGACAGAGCAAATAATGATGAAAACATCTCGCGATCTAGTCCCTGGATTTTAAAATTTGTATTCATTCTTTTTTCTGACAAATTTTGTCCAAAACAAAATGTTTTACAACCCGATTCTTGCTTATTTAGCCGTCTTTTGAAAGCTTTTAAATCCTATTTCAAGATTCCTCTTATTTTATTGGCCTTAAGAATTAATTCCTCCAGGTATTCATAATTTTCCTTTTCCAGCGCTGATTTGAATTTTCTTAGCTGAGAGATATGCTCGTTGAGAACATCCAGTACATTCTCTTTATTTTGTCTGAAGATAGGTACCCACATTTCCGGATGCGATTTCGCCAGACGTACTGTGCTCGAAAAACCGGAACTGGCCAACTGAAAAATGGTGTCTTCCTCTTTTTCCTTTTCAAGAACCGTATTGGCAAGCGCATACGAAGTAATGTGTGATATATGGCTGATATAAGCAGTGTGTATATCATGATCTTCAGAATTCATATACAATAAATTCATTTCCAGAGCACCATATACTCTTTGTACCAATTCTACGGCATCCTCTGCAGATTCTTCCTGATTACAAATTACTGCAGCTCTACCGGTAAAAGCATCTGCCATTGCAGCAGCAGGACCACTATTTTCGGTTCCCCACATTGGGTGAGTTGCTACATATCTGGAACGATTCGGATGATTTTTAATAGCCTTTACAATTCCATCTTTAGTAGAACCTACATCCATTATTGTCTGCTTGTCATTTAGCAGATCCAGTATATTAGGAAGGATTATTCGGGCTGCATCTACGGGGATAGCAACAATAATCAGGTCAGCACTTTTTACACCTTCATCAAAAGGAAGATACTCATCTATAATTCCTAAAGACTTAGCTTCTTTTAGGTGTTCTTCGTTTTTGTCAATTCCAATAATTTTAGAGGCAAGCCCTTTTTGTTTTAATTTCAAGGCCATCGATCCGCCGATAAGCCCAGTTCCAATAATACTGATATTCATGATTCTGTTTTTCTTTACTATACTAAAAAAGAAACCCTGTCTTATAAGGACAGGGTTCACTAATATTTTGACATATCATTCTTGTCCTAACGGTCGTTAAGATTAGAATAATAATATGCGTTGTTCATTTTCACGAGGCTAAATTAGAAATTAAGGATGAGGTGACAAAATTTTTTATTCAAAAAATATTAGTTCCTTTTAAAATTTGTGTGGAGTTAATTTTAAAAGCTAAATATTCTGGAATATGGTGCTACCTTCGGAGATAAAATGGTAGTTGCAGACTGAAAATATATTTATTAGCCTTAAGAATTAATTCCTCCAGGTATTCATAATTCTCCTTTTCCAGTACCGATTTGAATTTTCTCAGCTGGGATATATGCTCATTGAGAATATCCAGTACATTATCTTTATTTTGACTCAATATAGGTACCCACATTTCCGGATGCGATTTTGCAAGGTGTACCGTACTTGAAAAACCGGAACTGGCCAGCTGAAAAATGTTGTCTTCCTCTTTTTCTTTTTCAAGAACCGTATTGGCAAGCGCATACGAGGTAATGTGTGATATATGGCTGATATAAGCTGTATATAGATCGTGATTTTCAGAGTCCATATACAATAAATTCATTTCCAGAGCATCATATACCCTTTGTATAAGCTCTAAAGCATCTTCTGCAGATTCTTCCTGATTACAAATTACTGCGGCTCTTCCGGTAAAAGAATCTGCTATTGCAGAGGATGGGCCATTATTATCGGTTCCCCACATTGGGTGAGTTGCTACATATCTGGAACGATTCGGGTGATTTTTAATAGCTTTTACAATTCCGTTTTTAGTAGAACCTACATCCATTATTGTCTGCTTATCATTTAGCAGATCCAGTATATTAGGAAGGATTATTTGAACTGCATCTACGGGGATAGCAACAATAATCAGGTCAGTACTTTTTACACCTTCATCAAAAGGAAGATACTCATCTATAATTCCTAAAGACTTAGCTTCTTTTAGGTGTTCTTCGTTTTTGTCAATTCCAATAATTTTAGAGGCAAGCCCTTTTTGTTTTAATTTCAGGGCCATCGATCCGCCGATAAGCCCAGTTCCAATAATACTGATATTCATGATTCTGTTTTCTTTACTATACTAAAAAAAGAAACCCTGTCTTATAAGGACAGGGTTCACTAATATTTTGACATATCATTCTTGTCCTAACGGTCGTTAAGATTAGAATAATAATATACTTTGTTCATTTTCACGGGACTAAATTAGAAATTAAGGATGAGGTGACAAAATTTTTTATTCAAAAAATATTAGCTCTTTTAAAATCTGTGCGGAGTCAATTCTATTTGGTAAGGTCAAAATAAGCAGCACTTATGAAATTTGAAATATCAGAAGCAATCAAAGAATGTGGATGTATTTTTTCTGTTGCTAAATCTCCGGCTAATCCATGTAAATAGATGCCTAGAAGACAAGCTTCGTGGGATGAATAACCTTGCCCTAAAAGTGAAACAAGTATTCCTGAAAGTGTGTCTCCGGAACCTGCAGTCGCCATTCCCCAATTACCTGTGGAGTTGAAATAGCAATTGCCATCGGATAATATACTGGCGGTATAAGCTCCTTTTATTAAGATATTAATTTCATATTTTAAGGCGATAGCTCTTACCTTTTCAATTTTTTCAAAGTCATCCTTCCATTCTCCAATTAGCCGCTGTAGCTCTTTTGGGTGAGGTGTAAGGATTGAGTTTTTAGGGACATACTGAAAGGGCTTTTTCTGCTTTGATAGAATATTTAATGCATCAGCATCGATAACAAAGTATTGGTTAGGATTATCTTTCAGGCATTTTAGCAGTAGTTTTTCCGTTTCTTTGTGCTGACCCACACCCATACCAATAGCTACTGCCTGATATGTATTTAAATCCGGAGCTTTGGATAAATACTCTTCATTAGGATCTGTGATACACATGGCTTCTGTTATGCTGTTTTGCATAATATTGTAACCACATTTGGGTAAATAAGTAGTAACAAGACCACTGCCTGTTTTTAGTGCTGCCAGACTACTTAGAACTATAGCTCCAATTTTTCCGTAGCTGCCACCCATAATTAATACATGGCCAAAAGTTCCTTTATGTGAAAACTTTGAAGCTGGCTTTAAAAACTTTTTTACCATCTTTTTCTCGATGAAATAGTAGAAAGAATCAAAGCTTTCCCGGATATTTTTATCCAGGTCTATTTTAACGATGGAGAAATCGTTCAACCATTTTTGTGATGCTGGGAAAAGAAGGCCTGTTTTAGGTATTTCAAAAGTAAACACATGATCAGCTTTCAGGCATGGATAATTTTCATCCATTGCACGGTCAGCAATAAAGCCTGATGGCAAATCAACTGCAAAAATACTAAGAGGTAAAGAATCTGAAATCTGTTGAAAAAAATCCTTCCATTTCTTATCTAAAGGAGTATGTAAGCCATTCCCGAAAAGTGCATCTATCACTATTGTATTTTCATGAATATCAACAGTAGTGTTTTCATTGAAAACTGTAACGTTGATACCCATATTTTTTAACCTTTTCTGATTCTCCAGATTTTCTTTGGAATATTGCTCGGCCTGGAGCAGAAAGATATGGACTTCGAAATTTTTTCTAAATAAAATTCTGGCTATTGCCAGACCATCACCACCATTATTTCCTTTTCCGCAAAATATACTGAAAGCTGGTTGCTGGCCTTTTATTTTATCCAGAATAGCATCGGTGATTGCTTCGGAAGCACGTTCCATTAGCTGCCACGAGGATATATTCTGAATCGAAATAGTTTCCTGATCCAGAAGTTTAATCTGACCAGAGTTTAGGATTTTCATAACCTAAAGGTAAGGATTACCTAAAGTAAATCAAATTTTTAATCCAAGAAAGCCCGGATGATCTTTTGTAATTGATAGCAGAATTAAGTCTGAATACTTTGATTTTGCTCTGTGTTTCTACTATGTAGGTTCCTAAATTGAAGAGCCTTGTGAAGTTTAATATTTAGTCTTCACAAGGCTGAGTATTATAAATAAAAATGACCGGAATTTCTTCCGGTCATTTGTTTATGATTAATTTATCTTTTTGATGTTGATAAACTGAGCATTTTCTTTGCATTTTTCATACTGTACTTCATATACAGGTTTTTTAGAAGGGTAGAAAAGTAAATACTTTGGGCAAGGTTGCTTTTGAGCTTCACTTCTGTCAAAGTCTATTTTTCCCTTGCTTACAATACTGTCCTTCAGGAATTTTTCATTCAGGTTCAATGCCTTTAGTTCTTGCTGGAAATCCGGAGTAAGAACAAAGTCTTTTGTAAGGGTTTCAGCAACTACACGGTCATTTGGAAAATAAGAACAACTGGTTCCTTTTTGGTTTAGAATAAAGAATACAATGATGATGCCCGGAATAAGGCCTATTAAATAAAATCTGAATCTCCGCATTTAGAAAATTAAAAGGTTGATATCGTGGTACTGCATTCCAAATTTGTTTGCAATAGCCTGCTTCGTAAGTCTGCCTTTGTACATATAAAGGCTCTGCTTCATTTCACTATTTTTTACCAGAACATTTTCGAAACCACCTTCCTGATCAAAATCCAGTAAGTAGCTTAAAAAGAAATTGCTTATAGCTTTTGTTGTTGTTCTGGACATGCGGGAGGTAAGGTTAGGTAATCCGCAATGGATAACACCGTGCTTTATAAAGGTAGGCTTGGAAAGAGTGGTAAGTTCTGACGTTTCGACACTTTTACCATTGTCTACAGTAACGTCTATAATTACACTGCCTTTTTTCATATGCATTACCATATCTTCGGTAACGATAGGGAACATATTAAGCCTTGGTAACGCACCGATTACAACATCTGCACGTCTCAGGCTCTTTTTTAATTCTTTTGGATCGATAATAGAAGTAGGTACTCTGCTGTCTACCATCACATTTAGCCTTCTTAGTTTGGATAAAGAATTATCGAATACTTTTACGCTGGCACCTAATCCAATCGCTGCTTTTGTCGCATATTCACCTACAATTCCGGCCCCCACAATTACAACTTCTGTAGGTCTTACTCCTGTAATCCCGCCAAGCATTTGCCCGTTGGTCTGTGCAAGAAGTTCGGAAGAGTAAAGAATAGAAACCGTACCGGCAATCTCCCCGATAAGACGCACAAGAGAATACTGCTTGTACTCATCCATAATATATTCGAATGCAATTGCATTGATTTTCTTTTCGGATAATTTCTTGAAGTATTCTTTGGAGCTCAGGTTGATCTGTAATGCAGAGATAATGTAAGAACAAGGCTTAAGGAATTCTATCTCTTCCAGTGTTGGCGGATTGATTTTCAGAATAATATTCTGATTAAATACTTCCTGAGTGTCTGTTGTCATTTCTGCACCAGCCTCGGCGTATTGCAAATCGGTAAAAAAAGAACCTTCTCCTGCACCATTTTCCATAATAATGCGGTGGCCGGCCTGTACTAATACCTGTACTGCGTCGGGAGTAAGACATAGTCTTTTTTCGTCAAGACATGTTTCTTTCGGAATTCCGATGCTGAACTTTTTTTCCTTTCGTACAATTTCTAATTTCTCTTCCTTGGGGATGAGTTCTTTTTCTGTGAAAGGTGTAAAAATTGTTGTACCCATTTTCTAACTTTTATATCAATCCTTATAACAAAGATAGGACTATTTAAATTTTATTGTTCTTGTGTTATCAGAATTTGTGATTTCCATTTCGTGGTGTGGCAGATCAGAAATTTCATCCTGAAATATCTCAGGCCATTCAATGATACTAAGGAAGGCATTATCCAAATAATCTTCGATGCCAATATCGTATACTTCTTCTAAGTTGCGCAATCTGTACAGGTCAAAATGAAAAATTTTGCCTTTTGGACTCTCATATTCATTTACAATAGAATAAGTGGGTGAGGTAACTTCGTCGTTACTTCCCAGAGATTTTACAAGCTGTTGTGTAAAGGTCGTCTTTCCTGCTCCAAGATTACCTTTTAGGAACAGGATATTATGCTTCAGATGCTGCTTGATTTTCTCAGCAACTTCCTGCCATTGTTCTATGGAAGAAATTTCAATTTCCAGCATTTTTTATTCTTTAATCCTGCAAATTTGTATTTTTTAATGTTACAAAACAAAAAAGCCGGGTAAATTATTTACCCGGCTTTTATCATTTTGGTTGTAAAGGTGTTTGTTTACAGTATGTTTCGGTATTTTAAATTTTGTCTTGTTTATTTCGGTTCCAAAATAGCAATTGGAATAATTACTTCTTCCAGAGAAATTCCACCATGCTGATAAGTATCCCTGTAATAGTTGACAAAATGGTTATAATTCTTAGGATAAGCTAAGAAAGTATTGTTCTTGGCAAAAATATATTTAGAGCTAAGATTACCTTTTGGTAAGAATAGTTTCTCAGGGAAATCTATTGCCCATACATCTTTGTCCTCGTATGTTAAGCTTTTTCCGGTTTTGTAACGGATGTTGGTAGATGTTTCACGATCACCAATTACTTTACTTGGCTTTTTTACATAAATAGTACCATGATCCGTAGTGATAACCAGTTTGAACTTGTTCTCCGCCGCAAGTCGGATAATCTTCATCAGAGAAGAATTCTCGAACCAGTGCTCAGTTAGTGAACGGAAAGTTTTATCATCACGAATAAGCTGGTCAACGATTACGTTGTCAGTTTTAGCATGAGAAAGAATATCGATGAAGTTGTAAACAATAACTAAAAGGTCATTGTTTTTATGCTGATTAAAGTCTTCATAGATTTTTCTCTCAAAGTCAGCATTTAATATTTTCAGATATTTCAGGTGTTTGCCGGATAATCCTAAACGCTTCATCTGATCTTCCAGGAAGTCTCTCTCATGTTCGTTTTTATTTCCCTCTTCATTATCATTAAACCAATATTCAGGGAATCTTTTTTCTATTTCTGAAGGAAGTAGTCCCGCAAAGAATGAATTTCTTGCATACTGTGTTGCGGTCGGCAGAATACTGAAATAATAATCTTCCGATGTTTTGTTATAAAAACGAGTAAATAATGGCTCTATAACTTTCCACTGATCATAACGTAGGTTATCTATCATCAGAAGAAGAACTTTGTCTTTCTCAACCTCAGGTTTTACTTTCTCTTTAAACAGAGTATGCGACATTAATGGCTTTTCGTTAGAGTTTAACCAGTCTGCATAGTTGTTCTCAATAAATTTAGCGAACTGAATATTTGCTTCCTCCTTTTGGCTAAGTAAAAGGTCTGAAAACTCATTGTTCAGGACTTTATCGAATTTTATCTCCCAGTTCAGAATTTTCTTGTAATATTCTGCCCAATCCTGAAAACTGTTCAGGTAAGAAAGTTCCATACTAAGGTTTCTGAATTCCTGCTGGTATTCCAATATGGTCTTCTGTTCTACAAGATCTTCGCTCTGAAGATTCTTTTTTAATGACAGCAAAATCTGATTAGGATTTACCGGTTTTAGGATATAGTCCGAAATCTGAGAACCAATAGCTTGCTCCATCAGGTGCTCTTCCTCGCTTTTGGTAACCATTACAATTTTGATAGTGGAATCTATATTTTTAATCATCGGGATTGCTTCCAATCCTGAAATTCCCGGCATATTCTCATCGATAAGTACCAGCTGATATTTTTCTTTTTCCAGAATTTCCAGCGCCTCATTTACATTGTTTACCGGAGTCAGCGCATAGCCTTTAGCCTCCAGAAATACCATGTGAGGTTTTAGTAAATCGATTTCATCATCTACCCATAATATCTTTCCTGACATAATTTCTTTTTATTTCTTTTTTATTCTAATAATCTTCTGTGATAGTTAATCTGTCCAAGGTGGTAGCCGAGGTGTGCTGTAAGATGAGTAAAGAAAAACTCGGTACTCATTTTGTCTTCGAAAACAACAAGTGGATATTCTTTTTTCAAATCATCTTCACTAAGATTGTTCAGCGTACTCTCTATTACCAGAATGGTATTGTCTATCATCTCTGTTAGTTGAGTTCTTGGGACATCTTTCAGAGAAAATTCAGCTTCTCTGTTTCTTATATAACCTGTTTTACCAGTAATGGCACCGATAAAATGGTTGAGGTTTCCTATAAGGTGCAGACACAAATTACCCGCAGAGTTGCTGATATGCTGTGATGTTTTCCAGATATTTTCTTCCGACTGATAAGATTCAATCTCAGTTTTCAGCTTCAGAAGATCTCTTTTGAAAAGTATTTGTAATGTCTCAATCATCGTAACTTTTTTATGCTCTTCAAAAATACGACCAAAAGTTCTTAATTAATAGCTAAAATGACAATTGATTGCGTTAAAAACCGTTAACTCTGTATGGAATTGACTACATTTGTATAGCTTTTTGATGCTAAAAATTTCTGAATGGTTAATAAACTGAAAATCGTTAATGATCCGGTACACGGATTTATAAAAATCCCTTATGAAATCCTTTTTGATGTTATAGAGCATCCATATTTTCAGAGGTTACGCAGAATTTCGCAGACAGGATTACTTTCTTTAGTTTATCCGGGTGCTATGCATACCAGATTTCATCACGCACTGGGAGCAACACATGTAATGTTTACAGCTCTGGAAACTTTGAAGATGAAGGGGACAGAGATTTCTCAGGAAGAAGAAAAAGCGGCTTTACTGGCTATACTTTTGCATGATATAGGACATGGTCCTTATTCTCATGCACTGGAATCTGTACTGATGAATGATTGCCACCACGAGCGTTTATCCATCCTTTTAATGGAGAAACTTAATGAGCATTTTAATGGTCAGCTGGATTTGGCAATACAAATGTTTCAAGGAAAATACCATCGTAAATTTTTCAATCAACTAGTTTCTTCTCAACTGGATGTAGATCGTCTGGATTATCTGAAACGGGATAGTTTTTATACAGGTGTTACGGAAGGGAATGTAAATACCCAGAGAATTATCTCTATGATGAATGTACATAAAGATGAACTGGTTATTGATGCGAAAGGGATTTATTCTATAGAGAATTTCTTAACTGCCAGGATGTTTATGTATTGGCAGGTCTATTTCCATAAGACATCCGCAGTTGCAGAGCACTTACTTATAAAGGTACTGAAGAGAGCAAAAGAATTGGCTGCACAGGGCGAAGATCTTATAGCTACAGAAAATCTGAGCTATTTCCTGAAGAAAAATAAATTCGATAAAATGACTGAGGAAGATCTCAGACGTTTTACCGAGATGGACGATTCAGATATTATGTTCGGGCTTAAAAACTGGCAGAATCATTCTGATCTTGTCCTTAGTCATCTATGTAAATCCATTACTCAAAGACATTTCCCTAAAAATATTATTTCGGAAAAAGCTTTTGACAAAGAGACAGTGGACAAAATTATCCAAAAGACCAATGAGTTCTACGGGATAGATAATGCGGAATGGCTGGTGGATCAAATCGAAAGAACTTTGTTGCCATACGATACAAACAAGCAACCTATTTTTCTGAAAAGTAAATCTGAAGATGTTTTTGCTTTAGATAAGTCCGAAAATCAGATATTAACCCAGCATTTAAAGACGTCCAGCACTAAATATATCTTATCTTTTCCAAGAGAAGTTTTACCTGTCGTAATTCAGGATCTGAAAAGATAAAATTATTCACTTTTTTAGTATCTTTGCAAACTATGGAATTTACTGCAGAGCAAATTGCAAACCTAGTTAAAGGTAAAGTTATAGGGGATCCTGAGACAAAAGTGTCCGGATTTTCTCAGATCGAGGAGGGTAGGAAAGGTAATCTTTCTTTCCTTGCGAATGCTAAGTATTTACCCCTGATGGATAATACTGAGGCCTCGGTCGTTATTATTTCGGAAAATCTAATAGATAAAGATAAAAAATATCCGTCTGCCCTGATTGCTGTGGAAGATGGATATTTAGCTTTTCAGGTATTGATGAATCTGTATCAGGATTTACAGTCAAAAAAGACAGGGATAGAACAACCTGCTTTTGTCAGTGAATCTGCTAAAATAATGGATGATGTCTATATCGGAGCATTTACCTATATTTCTCATAAATCTGTTATTGGCGAAGGTTCACAAATCTATCCACAAGTTTACATTGGTAAAAATGTAAAAATTGGTAAAAACTGTCAGATTGATAGTGGTGCCAGAATTTACGATGACTGTGTAATCGGGGATAATTGTGTGATCCATTCCAATACTGTAATCGGTGGAGATGGATTCGGTTTCCAGCCTACAGCAGATGGTTTCAAAAAAATCCCGCAATTAGGAAATGTAATTGTTGAAGACAATGTAGAAATAGGCGCTGGCTGTACTATAGACAGAGCTACGATTGGTTCAACAATTATAGGCAAAGGAACTAAACTGGATAACCTTATTCAGATTGCCCATAACGTAAAATTAGGTGAGAACAATGTAATTGCGGCTCAGGCAGGAATTGCAGGCTCAACAACTATCGGACACTGGAATATGATTGGTGGCCAGACAGGTATTGTAGGGCATATTAATATCGGGAACCAGGTGAAAATCCAGGCACAAAGTGGAGTTAACAGCAGTGTTAGCGATCACGAAGTACTTTACGGATCACCTGCAATTTCGGCAACTGACTTCAGAAGAAGTTATGTACATTTCCGTAATTTCCCGAATATCGTACAAAGAATTAATAATTTAGAAAACATAAACTCAAAAGATAGCACTAATGAGTGATAAGCAAAAGACTTTAAAAGAAGAAGTAACCCTTTCGGGAATTGGACTTCATACCGGTAAGAATGTAATCATGACACTGAAACCTGCAAAAGAAAATACAGGTTTTGTGTTTGTACGTACTGATCTGGAAGGACATCCTACAGTAGAAGCAGATGTTAATTATGTTACCAGCACAGAAAGAGGTACTTCCCTTGAAAAGAAAGGAGTAAGCATTCATACTTCAGAGCACGTTTTAGCGGCATTGGTAGGTATGGATCTTGATAATGTTATTATCGAACTGGATAGTTCAGAACCTCCTATTTTAGATGGATCATCCAAATATTTTATCGAAGCCATTGAATCTGTTGGCGTAGAAGAGCAGGAACTACAAAGAGATTACCTTGTTATTAAAGAGGTATTGAATTATGTAGATCCGGCTTCAGGTTCAGAGATTACAATAATCCCTGCAGACAATTACGAAATTACCTGTATGGTAGACTTCGGGACTAAAGTTTTGGGAACTCAGAATGCAAGTCTGAAACACATTTCTGAATTTAAAGATGAAATTTCCAGCGCGAGAACATTCAGTTTCTTACACGAATTGGAAATGCTTTTAGATCACGGACTAATTAAAGGTGGAGACATCAGCAATGCTATCGTATATGTTGATAAAGAATTGACACCTGAAACTATAGAAAAATTAAAATTTGCTTTTGGTAAGGAAGATGTTTCTATCAGACCAAACGGTATATTAGATAATGTTACCCTTAAATATCCAAATGAAGCTGCACGTCACAAATTACTAGACGTTATTGGAGACCTTGCTTTAGTAGGTGTTAAAATAAAAGGTAAAGTTATCGCTAACAAACCAGGGCACTTTGTAAATACACAATTTGCTAAAAAATTAAACAGACAATATAAATTGCAGAAAAAGAAAAATGTGCCGGATTTTGATTTGAAGGCAGATCCTGTTTATGATATAAATGGGATTATGAGACTCCTTCCTCACCGTCCGCCATTCTTATTAGTAGATAAAATCTTAGAATTATCTGACAGCCACGTGGTAGGGTTGAAGAATGTTACCATGAACGAACCTTTCTTTGTAGGACATTTTCCTAAAGAACCAGTAATGCCAGGTGTATTACAGGTAGAAGCTTTAGCACAGGTAGGAGGTATTTTAGTATTGGCTAACGTACCAGATCCGGAAAATTACTCTACATATTTCATTAAAATGGATAATGTGAAGTTCAAAAGAAAAATTGTTCCGGGAGATACCGTTATTTTCAAGATTGAATTAATGGAACCTATCAGAAGAGGAATTGTTCATATGCAGGGATATGGCTATGTAGGAGATACTGTAGCTATTGAAGCAGAACTAATGGCACAGGTAGCAAAAAATAAAACCGAATAAGTAAGTGATGATACATCAATTAGCCGCTGTAGATAAAAGAGCAAAAATAGGAAGTCAGGTTATTGTAGAACCTTTCACAACCATCGCAGGAGATGTGGAAATCGGATCAGGAACGTGGATCGGACCTAATGTAACCATTATGGACGGGGCACGTATCGGGAATAATTGTAAAATTTACCCCGGAACTGTAATAGCTGCTGCTCCTCAGGATCTTAAATATGAAGGTGAAGATACGCAGGTAATTATCGGAGATAATACCACTATCAGAGAAAATGTAACGGTTAACAAAGGAACAAAAGCACTAGGATATACCAAGCTTGGTAGTAACTGTCTTATTATGGCTAATGTACATATCGCACATGACTGTGTCATAGGAGATCATGTTGTATTAGTATACGGAAGTGGTATTGCCGGTCACGTAGAAATCGATGATTATGCTTTTATCGGTGGACTTAGTGCAGTACATCAGTTCTCCAGAATCGGAAAGCATGTAATGGTTTCCGGAGGTACTTTGGTAAGAAAAGATATCCCGCCTTATATAAAAGTGGCTAGAGAACCTATTTCATATGCTGGTATTAACTCTATCGGTTTAAGAAGAAGAGGTTTTACTAACGAGAAAATCTATGAAATCCAGTCTATCTACCGTGCTATTTTCCAGATGAAGAAAAATGCTACTCAGGCAATAGAATATATTGAAAAAGAGCTTCTTTCTACTGCGGAGAGAGATGAGATTATTACTTTTATCCAGAATTCACCAAGAGGTATTGTAAAAGGATACGGTAATTCTTCAAAAGATTAGAATAAAGAAACAAAAAAAATATAAAATACTCAATGGCAACAACTTCAGACATTAAAAAAGGTCTTTGTATTGAATTTAGCAATGATATCTATAAGGTAATTGAATTCCTTCACGTAAAGCCAGGAAAAGGTCCTGCTTTCGTAAGAACAAAGCTGAAAAGTGTAACCAACGGAAAAGTGTTAGATAATACATTTTCTGCAGGACACAAGATCGAAGAGGTTAAAGTAATTACCAGAAAATTTCAGTACCTTTATGACGATGAAAATGGCTTCCATTTCATGAATAATGATGACTTCTCTCAGATCTATATCAACAAAGAAATGATTGAAAATGCTCAGTTTATGAAAGCAGGTGAAGAGGTTACAATCGTTTTAAAAGAAGCAGATGAGTCTCCGTTATCAGCGGAAATTCCACCAACTGTAACTTTAGAAGTTATTGAAGCTGATCCAGGTGTAAAAGGAAATACAGCGACAAACGCATTGAAAAATGCAATCGTTGAAACAGGTGCAAGAGTACTGGTTCCTTTATTTATCGAACCGGGAGAAAAAATCAGAATCAATACTGAAGACGGTAGCTACATCGAAAGAATTAAATAAGATGACACTTTGATAGAATGTAGTTGTTGATTATAACTTAATAACTACATTTTATCAGATCTTAAAAAAAAATATACGAATGAAACGGAACTTATAATGAGTCTTTACAAACAGGTAATATCATTATAAGTTTTGTTCCATCCGGCAACAGAAAAATAAAAGATAAACGGATGAAATTTAAAAAAGCTCAGAACCTGAAGACGATTGCCGATCTTATCGGAGCACGCTATGTTGGTGATGCTGAATTTCAGGTTTTAGGCACTAATGAAATACATCGTGTTACAGCCGGAGATATTGTCTTTGTCAATCATCCAAAATATTATGACAAAGCTTTAAATTCAGCTGCTACTATTGTTCTTATAGATCAGGAAGTAGAATGCCCGGAAGGAAAAGCACTTCTTATTTCTGAGGATCCGTTCCGCGATTTCAACTTAATCAATACTCACTTTACCAGAACTCAGGACTTCAAAGAAGAAAGACATAATCTTGAAGTTGGGGATGCTACTATTATTCACTCTTCTGTAGTAATCGGAAACGATGTGAAAATAGGAGATAACTGTATGATCCATCCTAATGTGGTTATTGGAGACAGAACAGTTATTGGTAATAATGTGATTATCCAGTCCGGAACTGTTTTGGGAGGTGATGCTTTTTATTACCGTAAAACAGCCAATGGTTTCGAAAAACTTCAGTCCGTTGGACATGTTGTTTTGGAGGACGATGTAGAGATTGGAGTTAACTGTACACTAGACAGAGGTGTTACTGATGTTACACTAATCAGAAAATCTACTAAAATAGATAATCAGGTACAGATAGGACACGATACCATTATTGGTGAACGTTGTCTTATTGCATCACAGGTAGGTATTGCCGGATGTTGTAATATCGGGAATGATGTTACATTATGGGGGCAGGTAGGTGTTGCATCTTCTGTAGCAATTGAAGATAAAACAGTTGTTTTGGCAACCTCGGGTGTTTCTAAAGACCTGAAAACAGGTACATATTTTGGTGCCCCTGCTGAACCGGCAAAAGAGTTCTATAAAAAAGCGGTGAAGCTGAGCAGGCTTTAATTAAATTTCAGAAATCTAATAAAAAATATTAATTTTACAAAAAATCAACAATGTCAGTATTAGTAAACAAAGATTCGAAAGTAATCGTACAAGGATTTACCGGTAATGAAGGTACTTTCCATGCAGGTCAAATGATAGAATACGGAACAAATGTAGTAGGTGGTGTAACTCCAGGAAAAGGTGGTTCTGAGCACTTAGGAAAGCCTGTATTCAACACTGTTGCAGAAGCTGTAGAAAAAGCAGGAGCTAATGTAAGTATTATCTTCGTACCACCAGCATTTGCTGCTGATGCAGTAATGGAAGCTGCCGATGCAGGTATCAAAGTAATCGTTTGTATTACTGAAGGTATTCCTGTAGCTGACATGGTAAAAGTTAAGGACTATATCCAGGATAAAGATTGTCGTTTAATCGGTCCAAACTGCCCTGGTATCATTACTTCTGACGAGGCTAAAATTGGTATTATGCCAGGTTTCGTTTTCAAGAAAGGTAAAGTAGGTATCGTATCTAAGTCAGGTACTTTAACATATGAAGCAGCTGATCAGGTTGTAAGAGCTGGATTCGGAGTTTCTACAGCTATTGGTATTGGTGGTGACCCAATCATTGGTACTACTACTAAAGAAGCTTTAGAATTATTCATCAATGACCCTGAAACTGAAGCTGTAGTTATGATCGGTGAGATCGGTGGTCAGTTAGAAGGTGATGCTGCTAAATGGTACAAAGCTTCTGGTTCTACTAAGCCAGTTGTAGGTTTCATCGCAGGTCAGACAGCTCCTAAAGGAAGAACTATGGGTCACGCAGGTGCTATCGTAGGTGGTGATGATGATACGGCTCAGGCTAAAATGAAGATTATGGCTGAATGTGGAATCAACGTAGTAGCTTCTCCTGCTGATATCGGTATTACCGTAGCAAAAGTTTTAAACAAATAATTGTTTGCTAAAAACATAAATAAAATCCCGAATTTTCGGGATTTTTTTATGCCCTATAGGCAGTGTAGTATATATGTGACAGTCAAAAAGCTTATGTAGTGAAAGTTTTCATTATATTTGCCTCATAAAATTAAAAAAAACAGAATTTTATGAAAAAATTACTTTTTACTTCTGCATTAGCAATATCTACACTTTCGTTTGCTCAGATCGACTTCAATAATACAAGATTTGGAGTTTCTGCGGGACTTAACCGTTCAGGAGTGAGCAATGCACACAGGCCATCAGGAGCTAGATATACTTTTCAGGCAGGTGGATTAGCTTTAATCCCGATAGGAACTGCTAATCAGTTTTTCTTACAGCCGGAGGTGCTATTCTATGGTGCTGGTGAAACAGGAAAAGATAGCGATTTTAAAAATGGAGATCGTAATGCTAATGGTTACAATGCAGTATATGCAAACAACTATATCAGTGTTCCGGTATACTTCAAAGCTTATTTCTCTGAAGCACCATCTGAGTTTTTTGCAATGGCAGGTCCTAGATTTAACTTCCTGGTAAACCAGAATGTTAAAAATGTTCCTCAAGATAGACCTTATTATGATCCTGATTATAATGGGACTAGCAACTTTAATGGTAAAGCGGCAAGCTTTAACTTTGGAATTGGATTAGGAATAGGTTACAGCCTTAAAAGAGAGTGGGAATTCACAATTAAGTATGACTTAGGACTTACTAATACTTACAAAGGTTTAGTAAACGAACTAAGCTCTAAGAGCAAATCTGAACAAGTAGCGAGCGTTGGAGTAAGCTATATCTTCAAATAAGACAAATAACATTAAGACATAAAAAAATCCCGGGTCACCGGGATTTTTTATTTTATAGATTTATCTGTTGAATTTCAACATTTCTAGCTCCGTACTTCTTATTTCGTAATTAGACTAGCTTCTGATCCATTTCCAAAGCTCTTTTACCGAAGCTTTGTTGCCATACATCAGAATACCTACACGATAGATTTTCCCTGCTACAAAGATCATAAACAGAGCTGACGCGGCAAGTAATGCCATGGAAAGTAATAATTGCCACATAGGTACACCAAATGGTATTCTGGCAATCATGGCAACCGGTGATGTCAATGGAATTATAGACAACCAAAAAGCCAAAGGACCTTCAGGGTTATTCATGATGCTAAAGCTGCCATAGAGGCTCAGCATTAGTGGTAAAATCGCAAATAACGTGAATTGCTGAGTTTCTGTTTCATTGTCTACTGCAGAACCTACAGCAGCATAAATAGAACTGTAGAAGATGTATCCTAAAAGGAAATAGAATATAAATACGCCGATAATAGTTACATAATCCATACCTAGCAGGCTGTGTGATACCATAGTAAAGATCTCCTGGATATTTCCTAATTTATCCATTGGCCCGGTAGCAGCGACTGAGTATTTTTGATTGAAAAATACAGCGGCACTTACCGTCATAGCAATCCATATAACAAACTGTGTAAGAGCAACCAGGGTTACACCCAGGATTTTCCCCATCATGAGCTCAAAAGGCTTTACAGACGAAATAATAATCTCTACAACACGGTTATTTTTTTCTTCCAGTACACTACGCATTACCCGTACACCATACATAATGATAAACATAAATGTAGCATACATCAGGATACCTGCTAATGCAGATTTTACTCCGAAAAGAAAAGCATCATCATCTTGCTTTTTCTCCTTTAGATTCTCTGTATTCAGTGTGAAATTCTGATTCAGATTCAGGATTTGTGATTCCTTTATACCCAGTTGTTGTATTTTAAGCTTTCTGATTTCATCGGAGATAGACGAAGAAATTTCTTTACGGGAATCGAAACCTATTTGCTTATTTGTATACAGTCTGGTTTGTGTTTCCAGTTTGCTGTAATCATTGTCCTCCAGTTTCGGAATTACCAAAATACCGTCTATAGCTTCTGTTTCTGTTAAAGTTTTCTTTATAGTTTCAGCACTTTTTTCAGATACATACTGAAAAGTGATGTCACCAGTATTTTTCATTTTGGAAAAGCTCTGGCTGTTATCAGCTACTGCAATGTTATAATGGGTTTTGTTCGCTTTGAACATATAGGTAATTACAGCTCCAAACAATAAAAGCAGGATAGGAGCCATAAGGGTAAGTACAACAAAAGATTTTTTCTTTACCTGTGTAAGATATTCTCTTTTGGTAATAAGTATAATATTTTTCATAAGTTCAGTTGTTGGGATGAAATTTGATTCTGCAGAACCACTTCGTAGGGTTTAAGATTAGAAATTTACTTTACAGCATTAATGAATACCTCATTCATACTAGGGATTTTCTCTTCAAAAACTCTTACTTTACCCGTTTTCAATAGCTCTTCAAGCAGCGCATTAGTATTACTTTCATTACGAATCTGGAAACTTATCAGTCCGTTTTCCTGAATAATATTATCCGGTGTATATCTCGCTTTAAAGCCTTCAAAATTTTCAGACTGTATATCGGTAAGTACTACATTGAACAGGTTTTGTTTAAATTGCTCGCGGACATCGAATACCTTTCCGTCCAGTATTTTGTTAGACTGGTTAATCAGGGCAACATAATCACACATTTCCTCTACAGATTCCATACGGTGTGTAGACAAAATAATTGTCGTTCCCTGCTCTTTCAGTTGCAAAATTTTATCTTTAATCAGATTGGCATTTACAGGGTCAAATCCTGAAAAAGGCTCATCCAGAATTAACAGTTTAGGTTGGTGCAGCACAGTTACAACAAATTGTATTTTTTGTGCCATCCCTTTGGAAAGCTCAGACAACTTTTTCTTCCACCATTGGTCTATGTTCAGTTGCTCGAACCAATATTTAGCCTGTGTAATAGCATCGTGCTTGGACATGCCTTTCAGTTCTCCGAAATAAGTAAGCTGATCGCCAATAGTCATGTTTTTATATAACCCACGCTCTTCCGGCATGTAACCAATTTTTTGAATGTGTTCAGGACTTAATTTTTGCCCGTCTATAAAAATTTCTCCGCTATCCGGTTGCGTGATTTGGTTGATAATACGGATAAATGATGTTTTTCCGGCACCGTTAGGCCCCAGAAGACCGTAAATACTTCCTGTTGGAACCTCGATACTGAAGTTGTTGAGTGCTACCTTTTTTCCTGCATTATAGGTTTTGGTAACATTTATGGCTTTTAGCATTTTAATTTTTTCTTGTTAGTTTTCTTTTCAGAACTTGTTTCAGAGATCAGATCTCATTTTTAGCCACATAGATACATTGGTTTAACTTTGAAAAGTATTGTATAGTCTGCCTGGGCAGAACATCGCTATTAAAAGTTATAATATTTGCCTCTGTGTGAAAAATTTGTTTTTCCTATGTAACCTTATATTTAATTATTTTTTATTCTTCTATGTGGTTTCCTACTTGTAGATATATACCTCTACTTCACCTTTATCGGTAACTGTTCCGCGGTACATTCCCTCGGTATTGAATGGCATTGCTACATTTCCTTCTTTATCCAGTGCAATAAGACCTCCGTTTCCACCCAGTTTACCAATTTCATCAATACTTTCCTGTGTTGCTTCAGTAACAGGTTTATGTAGATATTTCATACGGTCTGCAGCTGTTTTGGAAGCTACTGTACGGATAAAGAATTCTCCCCATCCTGTTCCGGAAATTCCGACCTGTTCATTGGCATAAGTACCAGCACCAATAATAGGCGAGTCACCAATTCGGCCATACTTTTTATTGGTCATACCACCTGTAGATGTCCCAGCAGCAATATTTCCGTTTTTGTCCAGTGCTACGGCACCAACAGTACCAAATTTATGATCGATGATGAAATAGTCAGGATAGTTTTCTTTATTATTCTGGCTGGTCTTTTTAGAAGATTCCATGGCCTTCGCTTTTTGTAGGCTGTTCCATGCTTTTTCAGTCCAGAAATATTTAGGATCTACAATTTCCAGTTTCTGTTCTTTTGCAAATTTCTCTGCTCCGGGGCCAGCCATCATGACATGCTCCGATTTATCCATAACAGCTCTTGCTGCCAGAATTGGATTTTTTATAGTGGTAACACCAGCAACAGCACCAGCTTTCTGATCTTTCCCATTCATAATGGATGCATCCAGTTCATTTCTTCCTTCATTAGTAAAGACAGCACCTTTCCCGGCATTAAAAAGAGGAGAATCCTCCATAACCATAATAGCAGCAGATACTGCATCTAAAGAAGATTTACCGTTTTTTATTTCGGCATATCCCTTTTGTAAGGCTTCTGTAAGTTTTTCGCGGTATTCTTTTTCTTTTTCAGGAGAAAGGTTGGCTTTGGTTATTGTTCCGGCACCTCCATGGATCACCATCACATACTTTTTCTGGGCAAATGTTAGTGTCCCGAAAACTAATAAAGGAAATATAAACTTCTTCATTATGTAATAAATAACTCCAAATTTACATGAAATTTTCTATTTCTAAAATAATAGCGGGGAGTAATTAATGACTATCTGAATAAAGAATTTCAATGTCAGATGAATTAAAAATTATACAAAATATCTCATTCAACACTATGACACAGGCACTATTTGCATTTTCTCATTTCTTAAAATACAAGTTTCTTTGCAATACTTCATAGAAAAAGAAGGCTTTCTTTATACAGTAGTGCATTTAGGAAAAGAAAGGAAGCCGTTAATTATTAGATAAATACCTAAATGCACCACGGACTGTATCTATATATTATTTTTATTTCCCAACAATGCTATTAATTCGCTGTTAAAATCGTGGGCTTTTCCCTCAAGCATACCAAAGAATTGTCGATCAAAATTTTCAACCACAACAATAGCCTGTTTTATATTTTTTAGCCCTACATCCGTTAGCTCAACAGTTTTAGCTCTGGTATCTGTTTTATGCTCCGTTCGTATGATAAATCCTTTTGTCTGTAAAGTCCTTAATACAGTAGAAGTAGTCATCGGATCTATTTGGGTGTGATTGGAAAGTAAAATCTGTGTGACATCCTTTTTTTGTAATGAAAGCCAATGCGCGCTTGCGAGTAATACAAATTGAGCATGTGTTAATTCATATCTTTCCAATGCCTTCTTTATTTCCCGCTGCCACAGATTGGTTACCTGCCATAGTAGAAAGCCTGTACTGTCTTCGGATCTTTCGAAGCTAAATGTATTATCTTTATTTTTCATTCATAATCATTTTCGAAGCTATTAAATTATAATCTTTTTTATTGATTTCAAAAAATCCATAGCGAAAAGGATAACCCCACATTTTTTTATTCTCAATAAAATCAAGTTCAACAATTAATGGCACAATCGAGTGTTCTTTACATTCATAAAATCTGATATTCCTTCTGAACGGAATAAAATTTTCAGACATCTGAAATTGATAAATTTCATTATCAATCACTTGTCCAATTGCAGTAAACTTTTGATACTTCTCATTTCCATCTAATGTGATTTTAGAAGAATAAATAAGAATCATATCTCCTTTGCTCATTCGTCTTAGTGGAGCTTTTTTACCGTGACACACCTGAATAAAATTTCCATTTACACCACGCATAGCATGTTCTTTTGATATAGAAGCTATCCAAAATCGCATCATAGTTTCTTAGCATTTTTTATTTGGTTAGCAATATCGTCCACTAAATTATTGACAATGTCTTTTGCAACCAATCTTACCCATACAAAGCTTAGTAGTCCTTTTACAGTCATGGTTACAGTTATTTTCAGTCCGTCTCTTGTTTCCTCATAAAGATGTTCGCCATACATCTTTGCTAAGGGAAATTCTGTTAGATCTGTAAATTTCTTATAGGGCTCAATTTCAACAAGTTTTATCTTTACTTTCGGCCCACCTTTAGGTTTTAATATAAATAAACTTCCCACTTTGAAGTCTCCTAATAGTTTTGAATCCTCCACTGAATTATCCCAATTTTTCCAATTATTAATGTCGGTTGTTAATTTCCAGATTTGTTCTTTTGTTACCTCTTTTGTAATTATTGAATACGATTTTCTCCACATAGTATATATTTTTAAAATACAAATATAGTAATTGCACTTATAATAAGTAATAATTATTATTGTGTTGAAAAAAAACGATTAGTATTCTCATTATTAGATAAATACGTAAATTTAATAATCTGACATCCGATGTTTTTATGTATTAAACTTCTGAAAATTTATGATTTTTTCTGTGCTTAAAACATTGGAGACTAATCAAAAAGCTCAAGTGATGAGAGTTTTTGATTTTTCATCTGAATAATTCTTTCTTGGTTAAGATAACGTTCCTCCGGAACGCTCCGGATTTTCATAATTATAATCTATAGAGATAAAGCTCTTATGGAGCTTCTCATTTACTATGACAACTAATATTTTCTGTACTATTATGATATGTGAAATCAGAAATATACTCCAGAGGAGTCTGATCTGTGTAAAAAACAGTTGTATCGGAAAGTGAGTATTCCAGAGGAAAACTATTTCTCGACAGTAGTATACTCTCTGTATCTTCTTGGGATTTGTAACTGATCCATATCGTATATAAACTTTTTCTGATCCTAAATATTTGAACATGTTTTGAATGAAGAATCTCAGAGACTATACACAACCTGTCAGTTTTTTTCTATCTTTGTAAACGACTTTAGGGGTGTCTGCAAACTTGCAGGCTGAGATTTTACCCTTTGAACCTGATCCGGGTCATACTGGCGTAGGGAAAAGTAAAATGTCTTCATTGGTGCTTTCTGCACTTTTGTGGCCATTCCTGAAGTTATATATCTAAAAATTATCAGGAATGGAACTAACAATTAATCACGAGAAAAGAAATTACGAGCATCTACCTTCCACATTGGAAGCGCTAATACATTTGGAAGCCCGCGGCAAATCTAAAGGTATTGCTGTAGCTGTAAACAATCAGGTTATTCCCAAAACCGACTGGGGCAATACTATTCTTCAGGATAAAGATTCTGTTCTTATTATCACCGCAACACAAGGAGGTTAATACTAAGTAAATAATAAAAGACAGAAAAATGAAGACAATCACACAGGCATCGTTGCCTAATTCTAAAAAAGTATACATCGATGGTCAGCTTTTCCCGATTAAAGTGGCAATGCGTGAAATTTCACTAAGCCCGACCAAACTTAGTTCGGGAGGTATAGAAGTCAACCCGCCGGTTACGGTATATGATACTTCAGGACCTTATACCGATGATCAGGCAATTATAGATGTTCGTAAAGGATTACCCAGAATCCGTGAACAATGGATTTTGGACAGAGAGGATGTAAAAGTACTGGAGGGTATAACGTCTGAATATGGAAAAAAAAGACTTGCAGATACTAAGTTGGATGATCTGAGATTTGAGTACAGTCACAAACCAATGGTAGCCAAAGAAGGAATGAATGTAAGTCAGTTGTACTATGCAAGGAAAGGCATTATTACCCCTGAAATGGAATATGTGGCTATCCGTGAGAATCAGAAAATTGAGCAGTTAGAAACCTCTACCAAAGGAATGGCTGCACAGCACCGTGGTGAGAGCTTTGGTGCCAATACACCTAAAGGAAAGATTACGCCGGAATTTGTACGCAGCGAAATTGCTGCCGGAAGAGCAATTATCCCGAATAATATAAACCACCCTGAAAGCGAGCCTATGATTATTGGGCGTAATTTCCTGGTAAAAATAAATGCCAATATTGGTAACAGTGCCGTTACTTCTAATATTGAAGAGGAAGTAGAAAAAGCAGTATGGGCTTGCCGCTGGGGAGCAGATACGATTATGGATTTATCTACCGGAAAAAATATCCACGAAACACGGGAATGGATTATCCGAAATTCTCCGGTTCCTATTGGTACTGTTCCTATTTATCAGGCACTGGAAAAAGTAAAAGGTGTTGCAGAAAATCTTACATGGGAAATCTTCAGAGATACGCTGATAGAACAAGCAGAGCAGGGTGTCTCATATTTTACAATTCATGCAGGTGTATTGTTGCGTTATATCCATCTTACAGCCAGTCGTGTTACGGGGATTGTTTCCCGTGGTGGATCTATTATGGCTAAATGGTGCCTGTTCCATCATCAGGAAAATTTTCTATACACACACTTCGAAGAGATTTGCGAAATTATGAAGCGTTATGATGTTGCTTTTTCTTTGGGCGACGGATTGCGACCGGGTTCTATTGCCGATGCCAATGATGCAGCACAATTTGCGGAGTTGGAAACTTTGGGTGAGCTTACCAAGATTGCTTGGAAACACGATGTACAGGTAATGATAGAGGGACCTGGGCATGTACCAATGCATATGATTAAAGAAAATATGGAGAAGCAGCTTGAAGAATGTGATGAAGCGCCTTTCTATACACTAGGACCATTAACAACAGATATAGCACCGGGTTATGATCACATTACTTCTGCGATAGGTGCTGCCATGATTGGCTGGTATGGCTGTGCAATGTTGTGTTATGTTACACCAAAGGAGCATTTAGGTTTACCAAACAAGAAAGATGTAAAAGACGGTGTGATTACCTACAAACTTGCGGCTCATGCTGCAGATCTTGCAAAAGGACATCCGGGAGCACAATATCGGGATAATGCACTGAGTAAAGCCAGATTCGAATTCCGTTGGGAAGATCAGTTCAACCTGTCTCTGGATCCGGACACTGCAAGAGAATTCCACGATGAAACTTTACCTGCAGATGGTGCGAAAGTAGCCCATTTCTGCTCGATGTGCGGCCCTAAATTCTGTTCAATGAAAATTACTCAGGAGATTCGGGATGCTGCTGAGCAGGGGATGAATGAAAAGTCGAAAGAATTTATCGAATCAGGTAAAGAAATCTATTTATGATCATTGTTTTTTCTCCGGAACAAGAAGCAGAAAAGGAAGCCTACTGGATCAATGAACTTTTTGCCAATGGACTAAGTTATTTCCATATCCGGAAGTATTGGCTGTCTGATGTTGCCATGCGCGATTACATTAGCCAGGTTGATGAAGATTACAGACATCGACTGGTTTTGCATTCTCATTACAATCTGGCGAAAGAATTTGGTCTTATAAGGTTACATTTCAGGGAAGAAAGCAGATTAAACGGAGAGCACGCGAACTTTCAGGGTAAGTATATTTTGTCTACTTCCACTCATTCTATTGAAGAATTTAATGCATTGGGTACGGAATGGACCTATGCTTTCTTATCTCCTGTATTTCCAAGCATATCCAAGCTAGGTTATGGGGCAGAGGACAATATTCTGAATGATCTGGAAGAAAGAACCAATAAAAATGTTCAGCTAATAGGACTGGGGGGAATAGATGAAAATAATATAGATATAGTATTAAAATCAGGAGCAGATGGTGTGGCTATGCTAGGGAATATCTGGCAAAGTCTACACCCGGTTCAAAGTTTTTTAAAATGTAAAAACAATCTTTAATCCAAATATAGAATTTATGCTGAGCAGACTGCAATATATATCACAGGGAGCTAATGCAGAAGAGCAGGAAAAGAATATTCTGAAAGCTTTACTAAACGGAGCTGACTGGATTCAGGTACGCTGGAAAAATACTGATGATAGATCTTTAGAAAAGCTATGTATTAAAATAAGGAACTACTGTAGTGATTTTGGAGCTAAATATATTCTAAATGATCATGTTACATTAGCTAAAGAAACAGATGCAGATGGTGTACATCTCGGCCTGACTGATACTCCGGTAGCAGAGGCCAGAAGCATTTTAGGAAATAATAAAATCATTGGCGGGACCGCCAATACAATTCAGGATTTACAACAGCGTATCGATGAGAAATGCGATTATATTGGTTTAGGTCCTTTTCGTTTCACTTCTACAAAAGAGAAGCTTAGTCCGGTTTTGGGAGCTGAAGGCTATAAAAATATTTTTAAGCATTTTCAGGATCAACAAATCGCATTGCCACCAGTATTTGCTATTGGCGGTATTCAGCTGGAAGACATTAAGCTATTGCAGGGTATAGGTTTGTATGGTGTAGCTGTATCCGGACTGATTGCTAAGAACCCTGAACTAATTTCAACCATTAAAACAATATTCAATGAGTAACTTACAAATAGAAGACAGAATTTATACTTCCAGATTATTTCTGGGAACAGGAAAGTTTGGGAGTATGTCCCAAATGACGGAAGCTGTAAAGGCTTCCGGATCCGAATTGGTAACGATGGCACTAAAGCGTATAGATCATCAGTCGAATTCCGACGATTTATTAACTGCTTTACAATTGCCAAATGTTCATCTTTTACCCAATACTTCCGGAGCTAGAAATGCACAGGAAGCTGTATTGGCAGCACAACTAGCAAGAGAAGCGCTGGAAACAAACTGGCTCAAGTTGGAGATACATCCCGATCCCCGATATCTGTTGCCTGATCCTATAGAAACACTGAAAGCTACAGAACAGCTGGCTAAATTAGGTTTTATCGTAATGCCCTATATACACGCAGATCCGGTATTATGCAAAAGGCTGGAAGATGCAGGAACAGCTGTAGTAATGCCCTTAGGCGCACCAATAGGTAGTAATAAAGGCTTGCGAACGTTGGATTTTCTGGAAATCATTATCGAACAAAGTAATGTGCCTGTAGTAGTGGATGCTGGTATAGGAGCACCTTCGGATGCTGCAAAAGCAATGGAAATGGGAGCAGATGCTGTTTTGGTAAACACAGCAATTGCTGTTGCCGGCGATCCCGTAGAAATGGCTATAGCATTTAAAGAAGCTGTTATAGCTGGTAGAAGAGGTTTCGAAGCTCAACTGGGAGATATACATTCCGGAGCAGTAGCATCCAGTCCGCTAACCTCATTTTTATAGGAATGGCTTTTGACTTATTATATGATAAATCAGAATTCTACGGCGTGAAAAGCGACAAAGGGTTTAGAAAATAATTTTTACCACATAGAGACATAGTTTTTAAGACGCGGATAGAGGTATCTCTGATACTAACATAGTGTATGTGTGAAAGTTTACTTTCCTATATTAAACTTCATTTTAGATGCCTCTTTCTATGTGTCTATGTGGTTTTATAAAATTGTGCTGTTGTAGTTATTAACTGAATTATAAAAAACGAATACATGAAAACATTTAAAAATACTTTTCTGCAATATGACTGGGATCGGATAAAAGACAAAATTTATACGACTACAGAGCAGCAGGTAGAAAGCGTATTGAATAAGAGAAAAAGAACGATTGAAGATTTTCTGATATTGCTTTCTCCTGCGGCCGCACCTTATTTGGAGAAAATGGCACAAATAACAAAAAATCTTACTCAAAAGAGATTTGGTAAAGTCATACAAATGTACGCCCCACTTTACCTGAGTAATGAATGTCAGAATATCTGTACCTATTGTGGTTTTAGTCTGGATAATAAAATCAAGCGTAAAACATTATCCAATACAGAAATTATAATAGAGGCTATGGCACTGAAAACAATGGGGGTAAATCATGTTTTATTGGTAAGTGGTGAAGCCAATAAAACGGTAGGAATAGAGTATTTTCTAAATGCTATAAAGCTACTCCGTCCGTATTTTGCAAATATCTCTATCGAAGTTCAGCCATTATCACTGGAAGAATATCAGGCATTACACGACGCTGGTGTACATTCTGTACTCGTATATCAGGAAACTTATCATGAGGCTGTTTATAAAGAATACCATCCTAAAGGAAAGAAATCCAATTTTGATTTCAGATTGGATACACCTGACAGGATAGGGCAGGCCGAGTTACATAAAATAGGACTGGGTGTTTTACTAGGGCTGGAAGACTGGCGGGTAGATAGTTTCTTTAATGCTTTACATATAGACTATCTACAGAAGCAATACTGGCAGACCCGATTTTCGGTTTCTTTCCCCAGATTAAGGCCTGCTGAAGGAATTATAGAACCTAATTTTATTATGAGCGACAGGGATTTGTTACAACTAATCTGTGCTTACCGGATATGGAACGAAGATTTAGAAATTTCAGTTTCTACCAGGGAAAATGAAAACTTCAGAAATAATGTAATCTCATTGGGAGTTACCACTATGAGTGCTGCTTCTAAGACCAATCCTGGAGGTTATGCTGTAGATCCTCAATCTCTGGAGCAGTTTGAAACAAGCGATGAAAGAAGTATGGATGAAGTGAAAAGAATTATCAGTAATGCAGGTTATGATCCTGTAATGAAGGATTGGGATAAAGTTTTTTAAAATACGAAGTTAGAATTTAGAAGTACGAAATATTTGCATCATAAATAAATTAAACCGCAAAAGTAACAAAAGAGCGAAGTTTATATTGAATCGTGAATTTGCGTTCTAATTTTTTAACCACATAGATACATAGTTTTATAATCTTCGATATATGTGGCTATAATTCATAACCACAAAAGCAACAAAAGAATAATATACCGGATCCGGTAAAAGTTCAAAAAAGATTTTTTAACCACATAGAGATATAGCCTGCTAATCTCTGATGAAGGTATCTTTGATACTAACATAGAGTACATAGCTGATGTGTGAAAATTTATTTTCCTATGCATCAACTCTTTTATAGAATTAATCCTATGTTTCTATGTGGTTTTATATACCTTATTTATAGGTCAAAAGAAAGAGCTTTTAACCACATAGAGATATAGCCTGCTAATCTCTGATGAAGGCATCTTCTATACTAACATAGCATACATAGCTTATGTGCGAAAACTTATTTTCCTATGCATCAGCTCTTTTATAGAATTAATCCTATGTTTCTATGTGGTTTTATATACCTTATTTATAGGTCAAAAGAAATATCTTTTTAACCACATAGAGACATAGCCTGCTAATCTCTGATGAAAGTATCTTCGATACTAACATAGAGTACATAGCTTATATGTGAAAATTTATTTTCCTATATAAAACTTTATTTCATTTGTTCTATATGGCTATGTGGTTTTACTAAACTTTAAAAATCAATTGTGGTTGATATTGATGTATCTCATAATTATTACAATTATTATATGAAAGAAGATTCTATAACCAATGAAGAATTTAACCGCTATAGCCGCCAGATTTTTATTGAAGAGATAGGAGTGACGGGACAGCGAAAAATAAAAAATGCTAAAGTACTGATTGTAGGAGCAGGAGGTTTAGGAAGTCCGGTTATTCAGTATCTTGCTGCGGCAGGAGTAAGTACTATTGGTGTTGCAGATTTCGATGTCGTGGAGCTGCATAATCTAAACCGTCAGGTGATTCATACCGAATCTAATGTAGGAAAGTTAAAGACAGAAAGTGCAGAAGCTTTTGTTTCAGCTTTTAATTCTTCGGTTAATTTTATTACTATAAATGAAAAAATAGAACCTGAAAATATACAGTCAATTTTTCAGGATTATGATCTGATTGTAGATGGCTCAGATAATTTTACTACCCGATATCTGGTAAATGATACCTGCATAGCACTCGATAAAACTTTGGTTTACGGGAGTATTTTTGGATTCGAAGGACAGATTGCAGTGTTCAATTATAAAGGCAGTAAAAATCTAAGGAATCTCTTTCCCGAGCCACCAAATCCGGATGAGGTCCCCAATTGTGATAAAAACGGAGTACTCGGCCCATTACCCGGAATTATAGGAACGATGATGGCGATGCAGACGCTGAAGATTATTGCAGATCTCCCGGTAACAACCAATCAGCTAACTATAGTAGATACCCTGAATTGGAATTTTTTAAAGATTGGATTTTAAGTGCTGATACAATAATTGATTGTAAACCTTGTCAAGGTTGTTTAAGCAAAATGCTCCTGTGAATAAACAACAGGAGCATTTCTATAGAATTAAGTAAAAATGATTTAAAAAGAGATATCCCAGATACCGGTTTTACGCTCAAGTTCTATTAAGGCTGCAGCATTATCTGCAAGAGCCTGATAGTAATCCTTTCTCACATCATTGTAAGTTCTTTGTGCATTCAGAACTTCCAGAATAGAGCTTTCGCCTCTTTTGTAACTGTAGATAATACCTTCCAGAATACTTTTAGCCTCTGTAAGCATTCCGTTGTGGAATTGCTTTACCTGCTTCTGGGTCGCCATATACTGCTGATAGGCCTGCATTACTTCTGCACGTATACTTTGTTCTACCTGCTGATATTCCAATTGAGACTGGGAATGTGCCATTTCAGCAATCTTTAGACCTGCATTTCGGTTATTGGAGAACTTTAGTGGAATACTTACACCAAGTTTCACAGCATTTACAGCAGGAGATGGGGCTATTTCATTTGTTGCTGTTGTATTATGAGATACTCCGGCAGAAAGACCCAGGTCTATTTTACGATTGGCTCTTTCCAGATTAATCTGGCTTTTTGCAACCTGTGTATTCTGACGGGCAGCTAATAAATCTGCTCTGTCATTCAGTGCCTGTGTGATAAGATCCTCGACACCGAAATCTCTGTTGAAGGCATTGAAATCACCGTCAACATCTCTACCCGTCAGATTGTTATCACTTAGATATACAGATAGTCCTGTTATCGCTTGTTGCTCTGCACTTTCGGCCTGATAGACATCATTGAGAAGAGAAGCGGTTTCCAGTTTACTTTGCTTGGAGGATACCAAAGATATAGTCCCCAGGCGGTATCTGATGCTGTCGGATTTTGACAGTTTTAGCATGTTTTTATAAGAATCCTGTTGTACATCCAGGAGTGCTTTGGTTCTTAGGGCTTCAATATAACCTAAGCTGGCATCTGCGCGAAGGTTTCTGAAAAAATCTGATAATAATATTTTACTCAGCTCAGACTGATTTCTGGCAAGGTCTACGCGGGCTTTTCTTTTCCCACCTAGTTCTACAGTCCAGCCAAAAGATCCGCCAAAGGTATACCCCATCTTTTTGGAAACTCCGTTGTTGGAACCTTCCATATCAAATTGTGGATCCGGAAACATATTGGCTGTCTGAATTGAAGCTTCTGCCATGCTTACATTATATTTCTGCGCAGCATAATTCAGGTTTTTCTTTCCGACAAGATTCAGGTATTCATTAAAGCTTAAAAGCTCTTTTTCCTGTGCTTTTACAATACTCATCATGCTGAGTAATGTTGCCGTAACTATAGTAAAACGAATATTAAATTTCATCTGTCTCTTTTTTAATACGCCGCTTCTCGGCTGGTTGTATAGGTCAGATAGAATGCTAAAACCTATCATAACCAAGTTCGTCAGGTTTTTATTCAGGCATTTCATCTGTCTCTTTTTTCAAATTTTGTTTTTTTCCAAATCGACGTTCAGCCATGTAGTAAATTGCCGGTAGTACAAATAAGGTAAGAATCGTAGAAAACATTAGTCCGTACACAATTACCGTCGCCAGAGGACGTTGTACATCCGAGCCTATTCCTGTAGCCATAGAAGCAGGAAATAAACCTATTACCGCAACAGTAGCTGTCATTAATACAGGTCTGAAACGATCTCTAGCACCTTTAATGACAGATTCTTTCAGTTCATGGCCTTTCTTTCGGAGATCATTAATATGCGAAATCATAATAACACCGTTTTGAATAGCAACACCAAACAAGGCAATGAAACCTACCGCAGATGATACATTGAGTGACATTCCGCGTATGTTAAGAGCGAGCATTCCTCCAAATAAAGCCAGTGGTACAATAGACATCAGTACCAGTGCCTGCTTGAAGTCGCCGAATGCACCATACAATAACAGGAACATAATTGCCAGGGCCAATGGTACAATAAAGGCCAATCTGGAGTAGGCTCTGTTCTGATTTTCAAATTGACCGCCCCATTTAATATGGTATTTTTCGTGGTCGTATTTAATATCTTTTTCTATTTTGGCCTGAGCTTCGTTCAGGAAAGAAGAAAGGTCACGGCCTCTCAGGTTTAATTTTACGGTTAGATGCCGCTTGTTCATCTCACGTGTAATGGTACTTTCACCTGTACTCAGTTTTACTTCTGCTACCTGTGATAACGGAATCTTAGCTCCGGAAGCAGAGGTTAGCATCAGGTTACCTATTTTATCAGGTGTATTTCTGCTTTCTTCCGTGTAGCGGCAGGAAATATCATAGACTTTATTACCAATGAAAATTTGAGATATAGCTTTTCCTCCCAGTGCCACTTCGATAAGGTCTGCCACATCCGATACATTTAACCCGTACTGAGCAATTTTGTCCCGGTCAGCAATAATTTGAAGCTGTGGTAATGGCGGTTCCTGATCAATAGCTAAATCAGCAGAACCAGGAGTTTTATCCAGAGTTGATAATACATTTTCAGCAATTCTTCTGGTTTCCTTAAAGTCATCACCATAAACTTTCACCACAAGTTCACTATGTGCACCGGATATTTTATCCATTACACCGTCAATCATCGGTTGGGAGAATCCAACAGTAAAGCCGGGCATATCTTTATAATCTTTCGCCAGCTCCTGAATAAGATCGGCTTTGGTCTTTCCTTTAGGCCATTCTTTGTAAGGTTTTATTCCTACAGAAACTTCAAAGTGAGAGGCTGTCCATGGGTCGGTACCGTCATCATTACGCCCTGCCTGAACCATCATATAAGTGATTTCAGAATGTTTCAGTGTTCTGGCGCGTAGGGTATCGCTCATTTCTTTTGCTTTTGCCAGGGAAATTCCCGGTGGCAATTGTACTTGTAGCCAGATGGAACCTTCGTCCAGCTCCGGAAGGAAATCTTTCCCTACAGTATAAGATAATACACCTGCGGTTGCCAGAACAAGGCTGACAGGTAAAATAACCTTTTTAGGTGCCTGCATAATTTTTTCAATTCTCTTTCCGTAGGCAGTACTTATTTTCTCCAACCATTTGTTGTGATAAAGCTTCTGAGGTTTTCTGTAAATTACATATGCCAGTCCCGGAATAAGAAGAAGCGCTACGGCCAGTGCCCCGAATAAAGCATAACCAACTGTAAAGGCCATCGGTGTGAAGAGCTTTTTCTCTACTCTCTCAAATGCAAATAATGGAAGATAAGCAGTGATAATAATGATGGTAGAAAAGAAAATAGGTTTAGCTACTTCTATTACTCTTTTGGTAATGCTTTTTTCTTCCAGTTCTTCTTCCGGATCATCTTCCCTTTTCTTCAGAATTGTTTCCAGCATTACAATGGCTCCGTCTACAATAATACCAAAATCTATTGCCCCCAGAGAAAGAAGGTTAGCCGGGATATTGGTAAAGTGCATTAAGATAAATGCGAATAATAACGAGAGTGGAATTGTGATGGCAACCAATAAAGCGCCTCTCCAGCTTCCAAGAAATAGAATAAGAACTATAATAACGAGTACAATCCCTTCAGTTAAAGTATGAGATACAGTATTAAGAGTAGTTTTTACAAGATCCGTTCTGTCCAGGAAAGGATGTATTCTTACCCCTGGCGGAAGAGTTTCATTATTCAGTTCATCAACGGCCTCATGTACGCCTTCCAGTACCTGAGAAGGATTTTGCCCTCTTAATAAAAGAACAATACCTTCTACACTTTCGGAATAGTTACGTTTTTTGTCGCTATAGCCAAGTATCCCTTTTCTTTCAAGGTTACCATATTTTAAAGTTCCTACATCGTTCAGGAAAACGGGAACACCATTTTCTGTTTTTACAACAATTTTTCCAAGGTCATTCAGATCTTTTACCAGACCAATGCCTCGGATGACATAGGAAAGATCACCACGCGGAAGCATACTTCCGCCGGCACTTATGTTGTTTTTGGAAATCGTTTCAGTAACTTCGGAAAGAGATAATCCGTATTGTTCCAGCTTATGTGGATCCAGCTCTATCTGAAACTGAGTTGTAATCCCGCCAAAGTTAGTCACATCGGCAATTCCCGAAACCTGCTTAATCCGCGGAATAATAACAAAGTTTTGCAGGTCTGTAAGCTCACGCAGACTGTGGTTATTACTTTCGATAATATAACGGTAAACTTCACCGATAGGAGAGGTGAGTGGGTCTAACCCGGGTTGTGCTCCGTAAGGAAGATTTACTTCGGCCAGTCTTTCCTGGATTCGTTGTCTTGCCCAGTAATCGTCCACACCATCTTCAAAAACCATTGTGATAATGGATAATCCGAAAGTACTCTTACTGCGCATAACATGCATTCCCGGAAGCCCGTTCAAAGATCTTTCTAACGGAATTGTGATTTGTTGTTCTACTTCTTCAGCTGCCAGCCCCGGAACCTGTGTTACAACCTGTGAGGTAACATCAGCAATATCGGGGTAGGCTTCTACAGATAGTTTGGTCCAGGAGTAATATCCGAAGAATCCCAGTAAAAGGAAGAGCGCCAGCATCAGCCACCTCTTCTGTATAGAGAGTGTAAGTAATTGTTTCATGTTTTTAATTTTTGAACCTGATCCTGCAGGATCTGAATTTGACTATTCACCATTCACATATTCACAAGTAAATTGTGAAAACTGAAAATAGTCTCATGATAAAGATGTTATAGATTATTTTGCATCCAGCATATAGATTCCGCCTTCGGTCATGATGACATCGCCAGGCTTTAAACCGGAAGTAATTCTTACCACTTTCTGGTCTGTTTCCCCTGCGACAACCGAACGTTTAGCAAACTGATTTTTACCGGTTTTTATCCATACATACTGGGAACTGTCTTTTTGCATAAGTGCCGTAACTGGAATCATAATAGAATTAACCGGTGTGGTAGAAAAGTTGACAGTAGCATACATTCCCGGTTTTAGTTTCCTGTCCGGATTGTCGCATTCAATAAGCACTTTTACACTTCGGGTAGCCTCGTCTACAATTTCGTTAATGTGGTACACTTTTCCGGTAATATTTCTGTCAGGATAGGCGCCTACCTTTACGGAAACATGATCTCCGGTGTTCACAAAGCGGATATCTTTTTCTTTTACTTCTCCGGTAATCCATACTTTGGATAATTCGGCAATAATAACGACAGGATCTGCATCACCCTTCAGGAACTGACCATTAACGATCTGATTAGAAATAATCTCACCATTGATAGGAGATCTTACGATAAGGGGACTGCCCAGACCACCACCTTTACTGTTGTATACCTTTAGTGCAGAAGAAGCATTGGAGAGAGAGGTCTTTTTGTTTTTGAAGTCCGTTTCGGCTTCATCAAGTTCTTTTTGGATTCCTACACCGTGTTTTACAAGATCCTGCTGTCTCCGGTAGTTTTTTTCTGCAAGCTGTACATCATTCACAGCATCTGTATAATCTTTCTGAACCGAGAAATAGTCAGATGAAAGAATTTCGAAAATTGGGCTGCCCGCAGAAACATTTTGGCCAAGACGGACAAAAGATTTGGTTATCCTTCCCGAAAAAGGGCTTGCAATTTCTGCATAATGATTGGGAATAGCCTGAATTGTACCGGCAGAAACGACACCGTCACTATGTTCCTGTTCGGAAACAGTTTCGGTTTTAATCTTTCTGAAGACAGGATTGTTTTCCGGAACGATAACATTATCGCCTTTAACGATGAGATCCTGATCCTGAGGAGTTTCACTTTTAGAGTCTTTGCAAGAGATAACGAACGCTAAAAGTGCCATTGTTAGTACTGTTCTTCTCATATTTAGTAGTTATTTGTAACAATAGATTAAATTTTTAAATTATCTAGCTTCAAATACCATCTTCAGAGTAACCAAGATAGTGTTTTTTTCGCTGTTGCAAAGGTATTTTCATCACTTAGAATACTCCGTTAGAGAATCTTTAGAATACTATTAGAAAACTATTAGAAAAAGATCATATTTCCAGATGAAACAAATGGTTTTATGTATAGGGATTCGTCTTACGGGTAATGAAGCCTATTCATTGTCTTTGTTGTTATGTTTATTATGTATTTGGTTTTTATGGTTTTACCAAGTAAAATCATATTGGTGTTAACAGAAATAAGGCTAGTGGTAAGATGATATAAAAGCAAAAAAACAATCCCTTGTAGTGGAGGCTACAGAGGACTGTCTTAATATGGAAAGTAAATAAATAATTTTAGTTGACTTAATAACAAAAGATAATCAGATTTTAATATTCTGTAAAACCACATAGAATCATAAAGTAAAGCATATAAAATAAAGTTTGATATAGGAAAGTAAACTTTCACACACAGCTATGTAAGCTATGTTAGTATCGAAGATACCTCTATCTGAATTTTAAAAGCGATGTATCTATGTGGTTTCAGATTCCTTTTCTTTGTTATTTCATATAACATTTAATTTGTGACTATAACCATTGCTGGAATTTCCGGATAAACCATTGTTTCACAAACTGAGTCAGGATACAGTATCCGATAAGAATCCCCAGAAGGTAAGGGAAATAGGATAATGGTAGCGGCTGCATTTTCAGATATCCTGCTATAGGAGTAAACGGAATGGAAATCCCAATAAGCATAATCAGACTTGTAAGTGCAACTACAGGAGCTGCTGCCCAACTCTGAATAAAAGGTATTTTTTTAGTTCTGATAATATGTACAATCAGTGTCTGTGATAATAAACCTTCTACAAACCATCCGGTCTGAAAAAGACTTTGATGCTCCGGAGTATTGGCTTTGAAGATAAAGAACATGACAGCAAAAGTTATATAATCGAATATTGAACTTAAAGGACCTATATACAGCATAAATTTCTTGATACTGCCAGCATCCCATTTTTTAGGTTTTTCCAGAAAATCCTTATCCATTGTATCCCATGGAATAGATGACTGGGAGATATCATAGAGCAAATTTTGGGTAAGTATTTGTAACGGAAGCATAGGCAAGAATGGTAAAAAAGCACTTGCGCCAATCATACTAAACATATTACCAAAATTACTACTGGCCGTCATCTTTATGTATTTGATGATATTTCCAAAAGTTCTTCTGCCATAGATAACACCGCTACGCAAGACCATCAGATCCTTTTCCAATAATATAATATCGGCACTTTCTTTAGCGATATCGGCCCCGGTATCTACAGAAATACCTACATCAGCTTCCTTAATGGCTGCGGCATCATTAATGCCGTCTCCCATAAAGCCTACGGTATGCCCTTTCGATTTCAATACTTTTACAATACGTTGTTTTTGCAACGGGCTTACTTTTGCAAAAATTGAATAAAGATCCATATTCTTGCTTAGCTCCTCATCCGAGATATGATCCAGTTCTTCTCCCAGCATTATATTGTTGATAGGAATTCCTACATCGTGGCATATTTTTTTCGCCACAATATCATTGTCTCCGGTAATTACTTTTACCTCTACGCCCAATTTATGCAATGCTTTAATACTAGGTTCTGCGGAAGGCTTTGCAGGATCCAGGAATCCGATAAATCCGGTAAGGATAAGATTGTTTTCATCAGCAACAGAGTAGTTTAGCGGGTGGTTTCCTTCAAATTCCCGAATGGCAACAAGTAATACACGAAGTCCTTCAGCATTTAATTTCTCAGACATTTTGAGAATTTTTTGCTTCATAGCTTCATCCAGCGGAACAATATTATCATTCTCAATATGAAGGCTATGGTCGTCTCCGGGATCCAATGCATACTTACAAAGAGAAAGCATTTCCTCTACAGCTCCTTTAGAAATCATAAGGTGTTTGCCTTTGGAAGTATTCAGAACTACGGACATTCTTCTTCTTTCAAAATCAAATGGAATTTCGTCCACTTTCATATATAATTCATCGGCTTTCATCAGATTATGTACTTCGGCATGATCCAGAACAGCCTGATCCAAAAGATTTTTTAGGCCTGTTTGATGGAAACTATTGAGGTAAGCCCATTTTAGTACTTCATCATCATCCATTCCCCGAACGTTGAGGTGGGTTTCCAGCACGATTTTATCCAGTGTAAGAGTTCCTGTTTTATCCGTACATAGGATATCCATTGCACCTATATTCTGAATGGCATTCAGCCTTTTTACAATAACTTTCTTTTTGCTCATGTTTACAGCACCTTTTGCAAGGTTAGCCGTAACAATCATAGGCAGCATTTCCGGAGTCAACCCAACTGCAACCGCAATGGCAAATAACAATGCCTGCATCCAGTCATCTTTTACAAACCCGTTAATCAGGAATATAACCGGAGTCATAATCAGCATAAACCGGATAAGAAGGAAGCTTACTTTGTTTACGCCTATATCGAAAGATGTTTCAGGTCGTTTTGAAACAAGATTTCTGCTAATGCTCCCGAAGTAAGTGAAGATACCAGTATTCGCAACCACCACAGTAGCGGAGCCACTTATCACATTGGTACCCATGAAACATATATTCTGAAGATTCAGTGGGTTTTGCTCTTTAGCATCCCGTATAGCGAAGGCATTTTTTTCTACAGGAAGAGCTTCACCCGTGAGGATAGATTCACTAATGAAAAGATCTTTGCTTTTCAGTATCCTGCAATCAGCAGGTACCATATCACCGGCAGAAAGCAAAACAATGTCTCCCGGAACAATATCAGCAATCTCTATCTCCTCGCTATCTTTAAATTTTCGTTTGGTAAGACAGCTTGTTTTTACCATTTTCTTTAATGCCTCTGCGGCTTTGTTACTGCGGAATTCCTGAATAAATCTAAGAATTGTGCTGAACAGCAGCATAATAGCAATAATAATGCAGGTACTAAAGTCTTTCTCTTCGGAAGGGACTAGTATAGCATCGATGAATAACGAAATGATAGCAATACAGGCCAATATATAATTGAATGGATTGAAAAAGGAATGGGCAAATTGCTTTAACCACGAAGGTGCTTTCTGTGTTGCAATTTCATTTTTACCATAGATTTTAACACGGTCTTTTACCGTATTGTCGCTTAGCCCTTCTTCTGAAGTTTCCAGCATAGCATACACCATCTTTTCATTCAGTACAGCTGCTTCTTTAAGCTTTACAAGTGCTGCTGAATTAAGATTTTTGTTTGTGGATCTTTTTAACATTGTCTCAATGCTGTTTTTTAATGTTATAAATCGTTTTCGGTACCTATAATTTCCCAGCTTACCTTAATTACTTTGTCTTCTATAGTAAGTCTGCTGGCTGTTTTTTCCATAAAGCTGTCCTGTGGTACAGAAGCATGAACTTCGGCTGTGATAATTGCATTTTCAGGTGTTCCATTATCATCGCTGGTAAGGGATTTCAGCAGAACCTTATCATTGCCGCCTAAGGACTGCATAAGAAGCACTCGTATATGGTTTTCAACCTCCGTTTTACATTTAATACTAAGCAGGTATTCTGTATAATGGCTTCTGCTGCTGATGTTTTTACTAAGTGTTATTCCTAGAGGACGCAGAATTAAATGAGTGAGGATAATAAATCCGCTGGTAATAGCTGCCTCAAACGGAAGCCCCATTGCGCATAAAGCTCCAACGGAAGCTGAGCACCAGATGGTAGCAGCAGTATTAAGTCCTCTTACGGTAAGTCCGTCTTTCATAATGACTCCACCACCTAAAAAACCAATGCCGCTAACGATATAAGATGCTATTCTGCCGGTAGCATCACCACCTATTCTTATAGAAAGCAGTACAAATGCTGCCGATCCAAGACATACTAATGTATTGGTGCGGAGTCCTGCACTTTTCTGGCGCCATTGTCTTTCGAAACCAATGCTGGCTCCCAAAGCAAATGCTATAAAAAGACGAAGTGTAAATTCTAATGTGTTCATAACCTTTCTGTTTTAGCATCCGGCCGGCTTACAGAAAAGTGAAGCGGCAGAATGCTTAGTTGTTGTAATAATGCGGATCGGTATCCATATCTGTTTTCTTTGCTGCAAAGGTAGGCTGGTGTATTTGGAAAGGCCGTTAGAAAGGTCTTAGAATGTAATTAGAAAACCATTAGAAAATAAAGAATTATGATTTTTCAAAACTTGGTGAAAAATGTATATTTTTATCTGAACTTAAGTAACAAGATTATGAACAGAACATATGTGATATTTTCATTGCTTTTCACTATATTATTTGTTAGCCATATTGATGCTCAGGACAATACTGAACTTCAGAAAATGGCAGATGCTGATCAGAAATCCAGAATGTCCGGAGAGATAAACTGGAAAATTCTGAATAAAGAAGATAGTATGAGAAGGGAGAGGATTTTCCAACTTATAAAGGAGAATAAAGTACAAACAGCAAAAGATCATCTAAATGTAGGAATTGTGTTTCAACATGGGAATGATACAATAGCCTCAAGGATGGCAGTTCAGAGTTTTGATAAAGCCATAAAATTGGATCCAAGCCTTAATAAATGGTGGTATGCAGCAGCAGTTGACAGAGATTTGATGCGTCGGGGAAAACCTCAGATTTATGGTACTCAGTTTATAAGAAACAATACAACAAACGGTAAATGGAAGAGGTACGATCTAGATCCTTCTAAGGTAACCGATGAACAAAGAAAATATTATAAGGTTGAAACAATTAAAGAGCAGGAAGAGAAAGAAAGGCTGATGAACCTGAAATCCGTTGACCAGTATTATACAAAAGAAAATCCTTCTGTAGATAAACTTATATTACTGATTAAAGAAGAGTTTAAGAAAGGAAAAAACACTGGATATAATGTCAATGAAGATGAGATTAATAGTTTTGGTTATAAACTATTGAAAGAGAATAAAGAGAATGAAGCCCTGGAAATATTTAAGTTAAATACTCAATTGTACCCTAAAGGATGGAATACTTATGATAGCTATGGAGAACTGCTTTTGAAGATGGGAAAAAAAGAAGAAGCTAAAAAGAGTTATCAAAAATCTCTGAAATTAAATCCTAAGAATGAAAATGCTATAAAAGTCTTAAAAGAACTGAGCTAAGCAGCTCATATTACTTAAATACTGGTATTACTAAAGAATGCATAATTTTTCATAAATTTAGTCATTGCTTTTACAGTTATGCAGACAATATACCTTAAAAGAGTTTATGAGAAGCCTTCTCCGGAAGATGGTTACAGAGTTCTGGTGGACAGATTATGGCCGCGTGGAATCTCTAAACCACAAGCTGATATTGCCGAATGGGACAAGGATTTGGCTCCATCTACAGAGCTTAGAAAATGGTTTCATCATGATCCTGCGCTTTGGGCTGAATTTTCTGCAAAATATAAAGCCGAATTACTGGATAAAAACCCTGGCCTTACATTTCTGAAAAGGCTAGAAAAAGAAGAAGTAATAACCCTGGTGTATGCTGCAAAAGATGAAAAACACTGCCATCCTCTGGTATTGAAAAAATATCTGGATGATATTATTGCAAAAAAAGCGAATCAAAATAAACCACAGCCATAAATGACTGAACATATCGAAAGGATTCAGACACTCGTTGAAAGTTTTGATGAAGAAACAACGAATGTAATGGATCAGTTAACGACAATTAAACACCTGAAGAAAGGTGAGCTTTTGCTGAAGGAAAATGAAATTTGTCGGAAAAGTTATTTTATGGTAAACGGAATTGCCCGAAAGTTTTTTATTCTGGATAATAAAGAGATTACAACGGAATTCTTTTTTAAAGATGATATTGCTGTATCATTTGAGAGCCTTGTAAATCAGAAACCAAGTAAAGAGGTTATTGAATGTCTGACAGATGTTACTGTTGAAGCAGTAGATTATAACGCTTTTCAGCAAATTAAGAGACAATATCCACAACTGATGGAATATGTGATTCTGATCACCGAATTATATGCTATCTGGCTGGAAGATCGTCTTTTTGATTTTCATGCACGCAGTGCGACCGACCGCTACCTCAATCTGTTGAAGAAGTCCCCCGAATATATTCACCACATCAAACTCACCCATATATCATCTTATTTGGGTATTTCTCTGGAAACCCTTAGCCGAATCAGAGCGAAAATATAATCAAAAATAATGGCAGCACTGGACTCAAACTCTAGTGTTACTATCATTGCTTTTGGGGTTATCAATACTACATATAAAACCATATAGAAACATAGGGATATACCTTATTAGAGGTTATAAAGCTATGTCTCTATGTAGTTGAAAAAATATTTCTTTTAGGCTACAAATACGGTATATAAAACCACATAGAAACATAGGATTAATTCTATAAAAGAGCTGATGCATAGGAAAATAAATTTTCACACATCAGCTATGTACTCTATGTTAGTATCGAAGATACCTTCATCAGAGATTGAAAGGCTATGTCTCTATGTGGTTAAAAAATCTTTTTTGAACTTTCATCAGATCCGATGTGTTATTCTTTTGTCCCTTTTGTGGTTATCAATACTGCATATAAAACCACATAGAAACATAGGGATATACCTTATTAGAGCTTCTAAAGCTATGTCTCTATGTGGTTAAAAAAATTGAACTTTCACCAGGTTTTAATCCAATATCTTATTCTTTTGTCTCTTTTGTGGTTATGAATTATAGCCGCATATATCGAGGATTATAAAACTATGTATCTATGTGGTAAAAAAAGTTTCTTCTGTGGTTATAAATTAAATCTTATAATTCCTGGATTTTTTGACATTTGTCAAAGGCTGGTTGGATGGTAATCGTGATTTTTGTTGCGGAATATATGCAACATGAAGAAAAGGATTATCGGATTTGATCTGGCCAGGGCTTATGCTATTTTTGGGATGTTTATTGTAAACTTTAATATTGTCTTTGGGAAAGAAGATAATAGTTTCATGAGTAAGTTCCTGACCCTGTTTAGCGGACATTCCAGTACAGTCTTCGTTATGTTGGCGGGTATGGGTGTGGCACTGATGACAAACCGGATTTCGGAATACACCGAAGAAGACAGAAAAAGATTAAGAACAACAATTCTGAAGCGTGCAGCATTCCTATTTGTTTTTGGAGTACTTTTTTATCTGTGGTGGCCGGCAGATATCCTGCATTTGTATGGTGGGTATATGAGTATAGGTGCTTTACTGGTGTTCATGGATAAAAAGTACTACCTAATAGCTGCTGCTATTACTGTAGCAGTTTTTCATATTCTTTTACTATTTATCCCTTATGAGACAGGATGGGATTTTGAGAATTTACAATATCTAGACCTCTGGACAGTAAAAGGTTTTCTCCGGAATACATTCTACAATGGATGGAATCCTATATTTCCATGGTTTGCATATTTCGCTGTAGGTTTATATTTAGGAAGACAGGACTGGACGCAAAAACAAACCCAACGTAAAATGTTTTTAATAGGACTTATGTTATTCATTTTTATTGAGATGATTCGTTTTGCAAGCCCTTATCTTAATCTTAGTCCAAAGGTTATGGAATTTATCCATTCAGATTATATTCCGCCGTTTTTACCTTTTGTAATCAATACTCTAAGCTTTGGAATGATGCTTATTGAAGCTTTCATGTATGTAAGCCTGTATATTTCGGATAAACAGTGGGCGATAGGTCTGGCTAAAACAGGGCAGATGACACTTACACATTATGTATCTCATCTTACGATTGGTCTTGTGATACTGGCACTTTTACGAGGCGATTATTATTCGGGAGAATTAGGAGGACAGAAGCCTTTACAGCCCGTTTATATTTTATTATTCTCTGTAGGCTACTTTATTATTAGTATTTATTTCAGCATCTTTTGGAGTAAGAAGTTTAAACAGGGACCCTTGGAAATGTTGATGCGAAAAATTTCAAACTAAAAAATTAATGAAGAACGTATTTGATATACTTGAAAATTATATAAAAAAAATAAAGTTTAATGGAAATATAATGATTGCCGAACGACGTAAGGTACTATATACAGGGTCGTTCGGCAATACTTATCATCCGGAAGAAAAACAAGAACTGAGCAGAGCCTCGGTTTTTGAGCTTGCATCTGTTTCCAAACCATTTACAGCTTTTGCCATGTTAAAGGTTTTGGATATATATCATCTGTCTCTGCATACCGACGTAAAATATTTTCTTCCGGATTTTCCCTATGAAGGAATTTCCGTTTTTCAATTACTCAATCATACTTCAGGATTGCCTGATTATATGGAATTATTTGAAGAGTTTTGGGATAAAACGATTATCGCAGATAATAGTGACGTATTAGGACTATTAACAGCTCTTCGCCCTAAAGTTTATTTTAATCCTGGTGAACAATGGGATTATTGTAATACGGGTTATGTAATACTGGCTGTAATTCTGGAAAAAATAACAGGTTTTACTTTCCCCGAAGTACTTCAGAAATATATTTTCAGGCCATTGGACATGAAGAATACCATGGTATATAACAGACGGAAAAATCCGCAGTTAATTCCTGATTATGCGTTTGGTGTTTTAAGTGATCCGGAGACTGGAAAATTAAAGTTGCCGGATGAAATAAAAGGAGAAGAGTATGTTTATTATCTGGACGGTATACAGGGTGACGGAACTGTTAACTCTACATTGGATGATCTGTTGATATGGAATAATGCGATACTGGAACAGTATTTAGTAGATGAGAAATATCTGGATCTGATGTTTGAACCTACAGTAAATAATGATGGACAAGTATTTTCATATGGATTAGGGTGGCAGCTTGATGAAAAAAAGAACGGCGAAAAACAGGTATACCATACAGGTGGCTGGCCTGGGTATTTCACCTATAATTCGTTATATTTGAATAGCGGAATATCCGTCATTCTGCTCTGTAATAAGCCTGATACCGAAGATATCGAAAAGGAAATATTTCAGAAGTTAGAAGATGCTGTTTTCAGCAGAAAAAGATCCCGAACATTATATTCATAAATACTACTTTCCAATCATGCAGCTCACCATAGAAAAATATAATCCTGACTGGAAAAAACAGTTTGTAGAACTGAGACAGGAACTTGAAGAATTAACAGCTACATTACATACAGATATTCAACATATAGGAAGTACATCCGTAGAAGGTCTTTCTGCAAAGCCTGTTATCGATATTATGATAGGTGTTAATTCTGAAGATGATTTAGATAAAATTCCACTCTTATTAGTCGGGAAGCAGTATGTATATTATGAAAAATACAATGAAGATATGCCTTACCGAAGATTTTTTGTAAAGCTAAAAGCTAAGCCTTCCGAATGGTATTTTCCTGAACAGATTAATAAAGGAGATGAAATTCCGGAGAAGCTGCACGATTATGATTTAAGATTAGCCCATATACATGTAATACCTGTGGGTTCGGAACATTGGCTGCGTCATATCGCTTTCCGGGATTACCTGCGGACACATCCTGTTGTACTGACCGAATACCAGAAGCTAAAAGAGGAACTTGGGAAAAAAGAGTGGAAGGATGGGAATGAATATAATGACGCTAAAAATGATTTTATACAAGATGAAGAACAAAAAGCAATTCGCTGGTATAAAGACAATAAGAGCAGAAATTAAACCTTGATGAGGCTTTAAAACATAAAAAATGCATTTAGAAAAAGTAAATATACACGAACATAGTTATACCCTCGCTATTGCTTATCAAAATGATGAGAAATTGAGAAAAGAGCTGAACAGGCTTACACAGCAGGTTTGGGAATTCACCTTTGAGAACTTTTATCAGAGTGGTTTTTGGGATGATAACTGTATTGTGTATTCCCTGTTCGAAGGAGAGAGAATAGTATCTCATGTTACGGCAAGTCTGTTTGATACTGAGATTAAGAGTGATAAAAAGAAATTATTACAGTTTGGGACCGTAATGACAGATCCGGAATATCAGAATAAAGGACTAAGTCGTTTTCTGATGGAACGGGTTCTGGCAGATTTTAAACAAAAAACGGATGGGATGCTGCTGTTTGCCAATGACAGTGTATTGGACTTTTATCCGAAATTCGGATTCAGGGCGGTAGCAGAATATCAGGCTTTTAAAAATATAACAAATAAAGATTTTTCTACGTCTGTCGGAATACGAAAACTAAACCTGGACAATCGAGAAGATCTGGATTTATTCACAGGCTTGGTAGAAAGTAATCTGGTTAATACCACTTTACCAGTCCAAAGTAGAGGTATATCAATGTTTTATTGTTATGCTTACCCCGACTTTGGGCATAAAGATACTATATACTACATTGAAGAATTAGAAGCTATTGTAGTGGCTAATGTGAAGGAAAAAGTTCTGGAAATTACAGAAGTTTTTAGCAAAAATATGGTCGATCTACAGCAGATTATTGCTGCTTTTATCCGTGAGGAGTTTACTTCTGTACGATTAGGTTTTACACCATTAGAGGAAGGTTTTGAGTATGAGTTGCTGACAGAGGAAGATACGGTGTTGTATGTGTCCGAAGAGTTATATCGTATGTTCGAAGAACAAAAACTAGTTGTTCCTTTTTTATCCCATACATAGCTTCGGAAATAAATGACAGACTAAACGGAATACAGAATATAGAATTTAAGAAGTAAGAGAAGATGAAGCAAAATATTTATGATAACCCTGAGTTTTTTGAGGCCTATAAAGACCTTAGGGATCAGGATAAAGGTTTGAACGAATTGTTGGAGCAACCCGTTATGAAGAGGCTTATGTATAATGCAAACGGGAAAAGTATTTTGGATATTGGGTGTGGATTCGGACATCAGATTCAGGCTGTACTGGAGCAGAATCCGATTGCTATTACCGGTATTGATATTTCTGAAAAAATGATAGCTGAAGCCAAAAGAAGGCTGAATGATTCCAGAGTATCTTTACAATGTACTGCGATTGAAGATTATACAATAAAACCGAAAACTTTTGATATTGTCATCAGTTCTATGGCATTGCATTATATTGAAGATATAAAACCATTACTTCATAAAATTTATGAAGGACTGAATAATAAAGGACAGTTCCTTTTTTCGGTAGAACATCCGGTTTGTACAGCTTCACAAAATGGTTGGAAAGAGGTTAATGGCAGTCCGTCGTGGCTACTGAACCAATATGGTAAAGAGGGAATAAGGAAGCAGAATTGGTTTGTAGATGGAGTTATTAAATACCACAGAAAACTAAGTACACTTGTAAATGAATTATCAGAAGCAGGATTCTGTATCAAAAATATAGAGGAACCAACTCCTGACGAAGCACTTCTTATATCAAGACCTGATTTCAGACTACATGTGGAACGTCCGCCAATTGTAATTTTTAACTGTATAAAAGAATAACATTATGGATTTAAAAAAAATAGCACATCAATATGCCAAATCCAAAGTTCTGAATGATTTTATAGAATACGGCGGAGTTGCTGCAGCTATAAAAACAGTTGCCGGAAATGTTTATACCGGTATTAGTATAGATACAGCATGCTCTATGGGATTTTGTGCAGAACATAGTGCTGTTGCAGAGATGCTGAAAAACGGAGAATCTGTTATTCAGGCTGTAGTAGCTGTGGATAACGATGGAAATGCAGTCCCGCCATGTGGACGATGCAGAGAACTGATGAGTCAGCTCTCCAAACAAAACCTTGAAGCTGTTGTAGAAGTAAAAAACGGAATATATAAAAGTCTTGGCGAAATACTGCCGTATGACTGGAAAGAAGATTTAGAAAGAGAATGGTAATGACTACCAGAAGATTAATAGAGATAAATGAAAAGAAAAATGCAGGTAACCAGAGAAATTAGCTTTACAGAATTTAGTGATATATACAACCGATATCTTGTGGAGGATTTTCCTGAAGATGAGGTAAAACCACTGTATGTAATAGAAAACGCATTTGCCGCTAATAAATATACTGCTTACGCACTGGAAGAAGATTCTAAAGTGAAAGCCTATGCCTCTTTTATGTGGAAGGATAAAGATTTGTTGTTGTTGGATTATTTTGCTGTAACGCAGGAAGCTGGTCGTGGAGGCGGGATAGGCTCTATATTCCTTCAGAAATTGGCTCAGAGTATAAAAGCTAAAGGTTTTATTATAGAATGTGAGGCACCGGAAAAAGCAATAAATGAAGAAGAGCGGTTGATAAGAGAAAAAAGAATTGCTTTTTATGAAAGGAACGGCGTGGAAATGACAGCTGTGACAGCAGAAGTAGTGGGAGTAGATTTCCGACTTTTGTATATGCCTATTGAGGCTGGTGTAAAGAGCATAGATATGGAAACAGATTTTCTTAGTATTTATCATAACCTGGACCCAAAAGAGTTCTACCGCAAGTTTGTAAAAATCATCTCCTAAAAATATAAAAATGTCCAAATCCTCCGATATCAAAGAAATTAGTAATCCACAGGAATTCAAAGAATTTTATCTGAACGATGCCCATCATTCCTTCTGCGAGGAGTGTAGTACAATAGAGTATATATATGGGAATGGTTTTTTGGAAGTCATAGCACTGGAAGAACTGAAGAAGATACAGAAGAAGACATTCGGAGACCGGACAAGAAGAAAGTTCTATAGTATTATACTGCTTACAGAAGGAGAGACGGAAGAAACAATCGGGCACAAAAAATACCATTTTGGACCGGGATCTATGTACTTTATTTCTGAAAACCAACTTTATTCTACAGAAAAATGGGATGAAAATATAAAAGGTATACTGTGTATGTTCGATGTAGATTATTTTCTGTTATGTATTAAACATCAGATCAAGTTAAATCAGTTTCCTTTTTTTCAGACAGATCAGAAGCCGTTTATTAAGCTTTCGGAGCGCGAGACCCTGATGATGGAACATCTTTTCTGGAAACTGAATAGTGAGAAGTGCCAGAAATCTACATTCAACGATGACCTTCTGGTAAGGATGTTTCTGAATGTTATTTTATTGGAAGCAGAAAGGATACATCGTAAAACATCTGCTGAGGAGACTTTTAGTCTTTCCAGACAGGAGCAACTAGTAGCTCAGTTTCAGTTATTTGTAAATCAGTATTTTCTGGATAAAAAACAAGTAAATGAATATGCAGAGCTATTGCATGTCCACCCCAACTATCTTAATGATGTGGTAAAGGAAATTACAGGCTTTCCGGCAAGTCATTTTATACAGAAACAGCTTATTCAGGAGGCCAAATCACGTCTGGTGCAAACCAGTGATACAGTCTCCATGATTGCAACGGAACTTCAGTTTGCAGATGATTCTTATTTCGGACGATTTTTTAAGAAACAAACCGGACTTACTCCGTTACAGTACAGAAAAAGACACAAACACTAAATATCTAAAAAACAAAGAATGAATAATTTTTCAAAGCAGGTTACTGACTTCTGGAATGAGGAAATGAACGGAGATCTTTGGTATGAAGACGATAGTTTTACACTTATGATTAATGAAGATCTGGAAGAAGACGGCCAGATTATGTTGCTGGAAAATGCAGACAAGCAGCGTGTAAATGCAGTTATAACATCTGCAATCATGAAACGTATAGGCCTGACGGTAAACGATTCCTTATCCGAATCTGTATTCCTTCAGCTGCTAAAAGATGCGGGAATATCCCTGCACGGAGCCGATTATATCTACTATTATCAGGAAGAAAATAAAAAGAAACTATTAGAAACAGCAAGTATTGAGACCATTCGTCTACTAAATGCTTCGGATGCCGAGGCTTTTGAATATTTTGTTTCGTCAGCCTCAGAACAAGATCTTGATGATGCTTATGTGGAACTGGATCATTGGGTTGTATTTGGCTCTTTCGAAGATGGAAAATTGGTAAGCGCTGCCAGTATGTATCCGTGGGGAGATGATGTGAAAATTGCAGATCTGGGAGTACTTACACTGCCTGATTACAGAGGAAAAGGACATGCCAGAAACCTGGTGCACACGATTTGTAAATATATACTTCAACAAGATTATGAACCTCAGTATCGTTGTCAGATCGATAATCATGCTTCTGTAGCACTCGCAGCTGCTTCAGGGCTTACATTATATGGAAAATGGGATCTTATCGCTTCAGATAGTATTATCTAATACAGGAAAAATGAAAACATTAAATGACTGTATACAAGTATATAAAGAACAGCTAGAGAAAAAAGATACCCAGAAAGCCTATCATGGTCTGATATAAAAGAGCTTCAACAACTGAATATTGCCTAAAGATTATTGAGGATAAATTTCTTTCTGTTTATCACAGTATCAAAAGGAACATTGATGATGTTGTATCCATATCGGGTGTAGACGTCTTTCATTATTTCGTAAGTGTCTACAGCCTCCTGCCAGCTTTGTTTGCGTTCGGTATCTGTTTCATAGATATCTTTCCATGGTGGAAGCAAGAATACATTTGTATGATAAGGATTAGCACGTATAATTAGCTCCGCTTCTGAAGTAACCGGAATGTTTTCCAATTCCATATAACCAATAGTATCCGGTATTCCTCTGTCAAAAAATACTAAGGAGCCTGCTGATTCCTGAAGCATTTTATGGTAAGTTTCTAATGAAGCTTTCAGCATTAATGTTGCAAAAATAGATTTATCTTTCCAGGGGAGGCCTTCACCTGCAGATTCAATCTGTTCTTTTATAATTCTACGGCCTTCTTCCGGAACAGTAAGATATCCGCTGTTGTTTAACTCATTGATAAGGGACGTTTTACCGGAACCAGGGCCACCGGTAATCACATGAAAATTATTCATTGCTGATGAATTTAAATTGTTTTTTTAATATGTAATTAATGATTGTAAAGGAAGGTTGTCCGGACAGAGATAAAAGAAATATCTAATATGCCGGGAGGAAAGAAGCGAATAGCTTATCGAAGTAAAGACCAAATATACAATTTTATATTTTCCTGTGTCTTAAAAGCTTGTTGATAATATAATAATCGGTGCTTTTGTATTCAGCTAGTGTAATCTGTGATTTGTACCATTTCTCCTCCGATTTGTAACAGGATTGTGCCTTAGGTCCAACCTAATTTTGTAGGACTAAATTTTAAAACAATGAACAATACAGAAAACAAAATTCAGGAAATTGATTCACTGACTTTATTACAATTCTATGCGGAATGGTGTTATCCATGCAAAATGATGATGCCGGTTGTTAATACACTGAAAGATAAACTTGAAGATTGGTTAAATGTACATCAGGTAGATGTGGACGAGGCTCAGGATATGGCAATACAGTACAGAGTTCGTGCAGTACCAACGTTTGTCGTACTGAAAAATAATCAGGAGGTATGGCGTAGCTCCGGAGTGCTTTCAGAAAAACAATTAGAAGAGCAGCTAATAGCATTGCGCTAAAAAGCAATTTGAAATTCACCCATTTAATTAAGAAACTATGCAATTGATATTTTATGCCATTTTAGTAGGGGCAGGAGCAACCATTTTTATGGACGTATATGCCGTTATTGTTAAGAAATTGTTTAATATACCTTCTTTGGACTATCGTCTGGTGGGCAGATGGATTGGGAATTTTAAAAACGGAATATTCTCACACCAGAATATTATGCAGACAAAACCGATACCACATGAAAAACTCATTGGCTGGATGGCGCATTATGGGATAGGGATAGGATTTGCATTTGTTTTGTTACTTATCTGGGGTGTAAACTGGTTAGAGCATCCTTCGCTTTTCCCGGCTATACTTATTGGTATTAGTACAACATTAGCTCCTTTCTTTATGATGCAGCCTGCCTTTGGCTTTGGTATCGCGGCATCCAAAACACCTAATCCACGTATTGCAAGAATAAGAAGCTTGTGGGTACACTTTATATACGGTATAGGTTTATATGTTTCTGCTTTGCTTGTGAATGTGGTTTTAATATAATCTGGAAGGGTAATGGATAGTTTTTTTGATGAAATATATGCTCATGATGAATATGCTTATGGTAAAAAGCCCAATGAATATTTAAAAAAACAACTTATGAAACTGAAGCCGGGCAAAATATTATTCCCGGCAGAAGGAGAAGGCAGAAATGCTGTTTTTGCAGCCAAATTAGGATGGGATGTTCATTGTTTTGATATCAGCAAAAATGCTTATAAAAAGGCGATGAAACTGGCAGAGGAAGAGGATGTAAATATAAAATATGAAGTTTGTGATGTAGATCAGCTGACTTATCCTAAAGGAAGCTTTGATGTAATTGCATTAATTTTTCCACCGAAGATACAAAAGCAGCTGATTTACTTCCTGAAAACCAAAGGATTTCTTATCTTTGAATCGTTCAGCAAGCGTCAGCTGGAATACAATTCCGTAAATAAATTTGCGGGAGGTCCTGATGATATTAATCAACTATATTCAATTCAAGAACTGAAAGAAGATTTCAAAGATTTTCGGATTACGGAACTCCGGGAGGAAGAAGTTTTTCTACAGGAAGGAATTTATCATAACGGAACCGGAAGTGTTATCCGTTTTCTGGGAGAATATGCAGGGAAATAATAAACTCTAATTATAAAGAATACTAGAAAACTAATTCTTTACACCTCGTGCTCTCTGGGCGGTTATATTGCACAAAAAACTGATTTTTTATAATGAAAATCTGAAAAGCTGGAAAAATATATTCTGTGATCGGGGAAGCAGAAATAGTGAACGAACTATTAAAAGAAAAGCTTATCCAATATTGGAAATGACCCTTGGTACCAAAAAATAAAAATTTAAAAAAGTATATAAAATGATAACTGAAACAGAATTTGGAGAAATACTTAATCTGTTTAATGAAGGTTTGCAAAAAGAAATACAGACGCATAAGCAAAAATTACCTTATGCGTGTTGTCTTTCTACAGAAGGGTTGGACGGATTTCCGAATGCACGTTTTGTCTCTTTAAAAGAAATCAGAAATGGAGAATTTATTATTACGGGAACTATTACTTCCCGTAAAGGAGATGAAATAAACAATAATCATAATGTGGCACTCACATTCTGGTGGCCGGAAACACAGCAACAAGTGCGTATTCAGGGAATTGCTGAACCTATCTCGGGACCTGTTCTAGATGTATATTTTGGGGAGAGAAACAGAGAAAGTCAGATAGTGTCGGTAGTCAGCGATCAGGGGAAAGAGCTGAATGAACTGGAAGAACTTGTCCTGAAATTTGATGCTGTAGCCAACAATCCTGAAATATCAGAGATACAAAGGCCGGATAATTGGGGTGGTTATGCTATAGCTCCTATTCGTATAGAATTTCTGGTTTTTAGTGAATCAAGATTCCACGACAGAACACTTTACGAACGAAATGGCCAGTTATGGCAAAAAAAGCGATTACAGCCCTGAAAGTCGCAAATAATCAACAGAATATAAGTTTATTAAAGATAAAAATTAGTATATTTGAAGATAAACCTTTACACAATGAATTCAGTAGTAGTTTTTTAATGAATGAAAAAATAAAGTGCTAGTACACTTTTTCGAAACCTTGAAATTTTTCTCAGGGTTATCTTTTTGTGAAATTATTAAACTATAAAAATGAAAAAAACAAATACAAATATTGCCATATCCGCCACATTATTAGCTATTATATGTGTACAGGGTGGGGCCTCCATTGCAAAACAACTTTTTCCGGCTATCGGAGCCATAGGGACTGTTACTTTAAGAATAGTACTTTCTGCTATTATTTTAACGCTGATTAACCGACCTAAATTTTCGCAATTTACCCGACAAATGTGGATTTATTGTGGTTTTTATGGAACAGGGCTTGCCGTGATGAATCTTATTTTCTACATGGCTATACAGCGAATACCATTGGGCTTAGCCGTTACAGTAGAATTTGCGGGACCTTTATTTTTGGCATTGGCGCTATCGCGGAAATTATTAGATGTTATCTGGGCTTTATTAGCATGTGTCGGGATATTACTGATTGTTCCATGGAATAATGATCACGTTGATTTACTAGGATTAGGATTAGCTTTTCTGGCTGGTATGTTCTGGGCATTGTATATTGTGATGGGAGGAAAAGTGGCCAAAATAATGGATGGTAAAGATGCTGTAACTACAGGTATGCTGTTTGCCAGTTTGGTTATTATTCCTTTTACAGTATGGGATGGTGCTGTTTTCAGTATTACTCCGATTATCTTTCTGAAAGGTTTGGGTGTTGCTATTTTATCCAGTGCATTACCATTTTCTCTGGAGATGGTAGCCCTAAAGAAATTGCCGGCGAAAACCTTTAGTATTTTAATGAGTCTGGAACCCGCATTTGCAGCACTTTCAGGACTTGTATTTCTATCAGAAAGTTTAAGCTTTTTACAATGGGTTTCCATAGCCTGTGTAATAATGGCCAGCATCGGAACTACAATTTTTAGTAAAGCTTCTAATCACTAATAAAAAGTAAAAAATGGAAATTCAGACTATAGAAACAATAGATACATCGCAGATCCTTCAGGTATTCAATGATTCATTTGCCGATTATATAGTGCCAATGAAACTCACCGAGGAACAGCTGGAGTTTAAAATGCGATCCGACAAAACCGATAAAAGTATGTCGGTAATGGTGAAAGACGGAGAAAAGCCCGTTGCTTTTATCCTGCATGGCAAACAAATGATAGACGGAAAACTAGTCGTTTATAACGGTGGGACAGGTGTTATCCCGGAAAGAAGAAAATCCGGATGGGTAAGAGAGATGTACGATCTTATTCTTCCTGTATTAAAAGAGAAGGGAGCGAAAACATTAGTATTGGAAGTTATTACCGATAATGCTCCTGCCATCAAGTCTTATCAAAAATTTGGTTATACCATTAACCGAAAACTTAAATGCTACCGCGGAGAGATTACTTCTGAGGCTGTACAGCAAGAAGCAGAGATCCGTGAAGTTGTAGATTTTGGCTGGAAGAAAATGAAGACCTTCTGGGATATTCAGCCGACATGGCAGAACTCTGTAAATGTACTGGAAGAAATAAAAGAACATTGTAAAATATTGGGAGCCTTTGTAGGTGGACAACTGGTAGGCTACCTTGTCTATAATCCGGAGGCTAAAAAAATATATCAGCTTGCAGTAGCTCCTGAAAACAGACGTAAAGGAATTGGTACACAATTGCTTGCTGCATTAAAAGAAGAAGTTGGTGCCAGTATCTCTATTATTAATGTAGATGAGAATTCAGCTGCTGCTAATAAATTTTTACAAAAATCAGGTTTAAAAGTCTTCATCGAGCAATATGAAATGACAAGAGCTGTGTAATTTTGCTAAAACAATATAATTTTAAATCCCTTTAGAGTCTGGCTTTAAAGGGATTTTATTTTATGTTTTCTGTATTTCTGATGTGTGGAAAACAACTGTAAAAGAGGTTTTGTGATGCTCCGATGTGACCAGTATTTCTGCATGATGGAGATGGATAACTTTTTCAGTGAGAAATAATCCTATTCCATGACCTTTTTCGGTTCTGGAATTTTCGCTTCTGTAAAAAGGTTCGAAAATATGTTGCAGATCTTCCTTTTCTATGGTAACACCTGTATTGGAGAAGTCAATGTACAGGTCACCGGAATTTACAGTAACATTTACAGCACAGGAGTGTTCCGGAGAATATTTGCAGGCGTTATCGATAAGGTTATTAAATGCTACACGCAACAGATATTCATTTCCCTGTACAGTCAGTTGTTGTTCCTCAACAGCGTCGTCAATATGAAGTGCTACTTTGTATTTTGGATTTTCCTTTATTGTTCTTGAATATGACTCCAAAAGAACTTCATCGAGGCGTACTTCAGAAAAACTGATCTCATTTGGATCATAGCTGGCTTTAGCCAGATCCATCAGACTATCGGATAGACGTGTCATATTACGGGCATCTTCCAAAGCAAGCTTTATTGTCTGTTGATATTCCTCCTCACTAAGCTCCTTTTCAGAAGCCAGCTCCAGTTCTGCTATAATAGCTGCAAGAGGTGTCCGAAGCTCATGCGATATATTGGATACGAAATACTTTTGGGCATCGAAAGAATTTTCCAACCGTTCCAGCATTCTGTTGAAGCTTTGTGCAAGCTCGTTTAATTCGTCCTTTTCTTTGGTTGTTTTTAGTCTTAGCTGGAGTTTTCCTGCGGTAATATTTTTTACCTGGCTCACCATTTCACTTACCGGATTCAGTGCCTTACTCGCAAAGAATATTCCTGCGAGATAAACGAGAATAAGGATAATGAAAAATGCAATAATACTAACTGTCAGGAGGCTTGTAACATAGGCGTGGCCATATTTGTCATAGGAAGCAGCGGTAACAGCATAAGTTTTACCGGCATAATTGTACGTAATCCCGATAACCTGTAGATTGTCCAGAAAAAAGCTGGTCTTCTTCTTTTTAAAAATGCCGGAAAGCATTTCCCGAGTTTCTTTTACATAATCTACTTTTGCATCATCATGATAAATAAGATCATAGCCAGAATCGTAGATAGCTACCTGAACTTCATTTAGTGTTCTGTTATTGTTCCTGTATAATTTGTGCATTTCCTGTTCGGAAAGTGAACTTTTAAAAAACAAATCAGCTTTGGCTATGGCTTCATTTTGCAATTCTCCATAGAAAGATTTCTCCCGGGCTTCTTTGGAAGAATAGTATACTGTAATACTGTAAACACCCAGAAGCATTGCAGTAACCAGTGTGAAAAGTAAAGTAAGCCGGGTCCGTATTTTCATTTTACAATGTTTTTATGAAATATCCGATTCATAATCTTTTTTCAGAATAAAGCCCATTCCGGCCTTTGTATGAATAAGCTTTACGGCAAAATCCTTGTCTATTTTTTTACGAAGATAGTTGATATATACATCGATAAAGTTGGTTCCGGTATCGAAGTGAGTTTCCCATACTTTTTCAGCAATCTCACTTCGGGAAAGCACACGCTCTGAGTTTTCAAGCATAAATTTCAGAAGGTTGAACTCTTTAGGTGTTAGTTTAATCGAAATTTTATCCCTGCTTACAATTTTCTGTTCCAGGTTCATTTCAATACCCTCATACCGTAATACAAATACTTTTTGCTGTTGCTGTTGTGAAAAGCGTTTTAGCAGTACTTTTATTCGGGCTACAAGCTCACGTATTTCGAAAGGCTTGGTCAGGTAATCATCCGCTCCGGCATCAAAACCTTCCAGCTTGTCGTCGGTAGTACCCAATGCAGTAAGCATTACTACGGGCAGGTTGGGCTTCAATGCTTTTATCTCTTTGCAGAAATCCAATCCATCCTTTTTGGGCAGAACGATATCAGTAACCACCAGATCAAAATCTTTTTGTGTAGCCAGCTTCATCCCTGTCATACCATCGTATGCCGTACTGACTTCAAATTCGGCTTCTTGTAAGCCCTTTGCAATCAGTCTGGAAAGTCTGTCATCGTCTTCTATGAGTAAAATATTTGCCATAAGACTGTGGTTATTGTGTTACCGACATTGCAAATATCACAATTCAAAAAGAAAGAAACAAGGATCAAGCGTTGGAAGTTTAGATGTAGTGCTGTATATATTTCCTTGTCAGAAGTAGATTGTAATCAGGATAACCTATTAGATTTGTTTGAAAGAGAAAAAAGCTACTGCTTATCAAAAAAAATAAATGAAAGATTAAGTGTAAAATTTAGCAGTAGCCTTTGATATAATTCTATGGATATTTTATTCCTGGTATTCCTGTGTATTTCTCATAAACAGGAAGTCCAGAAACCGATCGCATGTTTTAAAAATATTGTATACTACCATGAGTATAATTAATTTGAATATATTTTGTTTTTCTGTCATGATTCTGATTTTTAAGGTTATTAAACAGAAAGTTGTCAGACTATTTACTTCTTTTCAGGAACATTTACCGTAACCTCTACATATTTACTGCTTTGGTCACTATCTCTTCCTGCCCAGAACTTCCATGTATATTCCCCTGCCTGAGTAGGACGAAAAGTAAATTCGTGCTTCTTCTCTTCTTTTTTGTCAGTACATTGCTTTCCATAAATCTGGGAACCAATTACTCCGATATTTGTTATATTATTCATATTCTTCAATATACGGAACTGAGTGAACGACTGACAGGTATTGCTGGTATTATAAGTAACCTGTAACTTGTTAAGTTCTCCTACGGGTTTTATTTCTGAGGCCTCTACATGCGTAGCAGTAAGATAACCATAGGTAATATTATCCCGTTTTTCGATATCCGAGCAGCTTATAAAACAGATACATAAGTATACTGTAACAAATCCGGGTTTCAGGAAATTTAGCATAAGTGGTTTGATGTTCCCTTATAAGATGCACGGTTTTTCTAATGGTTGCGTCTGTATTTAAAATTATTAACCAGCATCTATATTAGCTATATTATTTCAGGTTTTAATATGAACTTTGCGTAATATACTTGGTATTTAGACCCTACACAGATCCTATATTTAGTAGGTACAGACAAATAATTAGATATTTTCCTTGCATATTATATATTATTTTCTAAATTTGATATAGAAGAATCAATAAAAGTGGTGAAACAATAAAAAAATAATAATATGAAATAGAGACATTAACAACCTTCACAAACTAAAACCAACCATGAAACTTAAAACCTGTATCACCTCTCTGGCTTTGCTGGAAGGACTAGTCTGTATATCTGCGCAGAATGCTAAGATTATACCGGCTAATACTATTGCAATAGCTCCTACCGACAGTAAAGAGCTTATTATAGAAAAAGCAGCTCATGTAATTCCTACAAAAAATCAGCTAGATGCCTTGCGCAATGAATTCATTGCTTTTATACATTTCGGTCCCAATACTTTTACACGTATGGAGTGGGGCAACGGAATGGAAGATCCCAAAATATTTGACCTGAAAGAACTGGATACTGACCAATGGTGTAAATCACTAAAGGATGCCGGAATGAAAATGGTGATCCTTACAGTGAAACACCATGATGGATTTGTGTTGTGGCAAAGCCGATATACTGATCATGGTATTGCCTCTACCAACTTCAGAAACGGCCAGGGTGATATTTTAAAAGAGCTTTCAAAATCTTGTCAGAAGTATGGGCTTAAGCTTGGTGTATACCTGTCTCCTGCCGATTTGTTTCAGATCGAAAGCCCAAAAGGGCTTTATGGCAATCTTAGCCAATATACCAAAAGAACAATTCCCCGCGAAGTTCCGGGAAGACCTTTCTCCAATAAAACCAAATTTGAATTTGAAGTAGATGATTATAATGAATATTTTCTAAATCAGCTCTTCGAAATCCTGACCGAATATGGTCCGATACATGAAGTATGGTTTGATGGTGCCCATCCTAAAACAAAAGGTGGCCAGAAGTACAACTACGAAGCCTGGAAAAAAGTAATACATACACTAGCACCTAAAGCTGTAATTTTTGGTCAGGGAGATGTCCGCTGGTGTGGCAACGAAGCTGGTGTTACCCGAAAAACAGAATGGAACGTATTGCCATTTAACAATAAAGACTTAACGGAAATAACAGGATTAACGGATTGGGAAGAAGATAATATCGGAAGACGCGATCGTTTATACAATGGTCATTTCCTGCATTATCAACAGGCAGAAATAGATACATCTATTCGGGAAGGCTGGTTCTACCGGGACGATGTTTACCAGAAAGTGAGAAGCGCTGACGATGTATTTGATATTTATGAGCGCTCTGTAGGAGGTAATGCCACATTGCTACTCAATGTCCCTCCCAACAGAGAAGGAAAGTTTTCGGATCAGGATGTAAAAGTGCTGAGCGAAACCGGAAAAAGGATACGAGAGACTTATAGTAAAGATCTTTTGAAGAATGCTAAAGGGCCTAAACAAGTTCTGGATCATAATGATACCACCTATTCCTTACTGAACAATAATCAGCTGATTATAGAAACTCCAACAGCTGTAACATTTAACCGACTCGTATTGCAGGAAGCGGTATCTACACATGGTGAACGTGTGGAGAATCATGCTGTGGATGCATGGATAGACGGAGCCTGGAAAGAATTGACTGCTGCTACCAATATCGGATATAAGCGTATTCTGCGCTTCCCCGAAGTTACAACCCGAAAAATAAGGTTGCGCGTATTGCAGGATCGTGGTAATGTTGCTATTAGTGGTATTTCTGCTCACTATTATAAGATGAGACCACCACAACTCACTATTTTGCAGGACAAAACAGGAAAGGTTTCTATTGAAGAAAAGAAACAACCTTTTGATTGGAAAGTTCAGGACAAAAAAGAAGCAAAAGAATCTAATAAAGATTTTGATATCTATTATACTACAGATGGTTCCGAGCCTGGTGCTAATTCATTGAAATATAAAGGGCCATTTGAAAAAGAACAAGGAACAGTAAAGGCTGTTGCTATCCTGAAAGGAGAACGGGGAGCTATACAAACCGAGACCGTTAGTATTGCTAAAAACAAATGGAAACTTGCCGAAAATAAAGACGGAACAAAAAATCATTCCGCTGAAGCAGCTTTTGATGCAAATCCTAAAAGTTTTTGGCAATCGACAAGTCAGACGCTCCCGCAAAATCTGAGTATAGACCTTGGAAGTTTGTATACTTTAACCGGTATGGCATATACACCACAAACGGCATTTGGTGGGGGAATGATGTCTAACGGTACCGTAGAAGTGAGTACGGACGGAAAGAAATGGGATTCTGTATCTACTTTTGAATTCGGAAACCTGGTGAATGATCCTTCCAAAAGGAGTCTTTATTTTAAACAGGCTGTTAAAGCCCGTTATGTAAGGGTGGCAGCTCAGGAAGTTGCTGGGAATTCACAGGCGCTGACGATTGCTGAACTCGATTTCTTTTAACCCCAAACCTGATTGTACAGAACAATATCTTCTTCTGTATAAAGCACGCTAAACAGATTCGTTAGTATAAATACTAAGGGACTTACGAATGTTTATTTATGATATTCAGATTTGATGTCATAGCTAATGCTGCATCATTTCAGAAAGCAATAAAACGATAATTTAAGAAGTGTATTAGTGCTCTGATCAGTCATGATCGTGGAGCACAGATACGCTTGTCTTAAAAACTAAATACCAAACTCAAATAACAAAAATATGAAAACACTAACCTGTCGGGCTTCTTACAGCCCGGGGGTTGCTATAGCGTTTTTCCTGTGCTCCTTTGGCGGAGTACAGATGCTTAGCGCACAGCAAACCCCATCTAAAAAAGAAATTCAGAAAAAGAAAGATTCAACCAACAAAACGAAAGACATTGACGAGGTCGTTATTGTAGGTTACGGTAAGCAGAAGAAAGTTAATCTTACCGGAGCTGTAGCTTCAGTTTCTGCAAAGCAACTGGAAAGCCGTCCTATCACTAATATAGGGCAGGGACTTCAGGGTTTAATTCCCAACCTTAATATCAATATGGCGGGAGGGAAACCCGGGCAGGGATCAACTTTCAATATCAGGGGAACAACCTCTATTAATGGAGGAGATCCGTTAATTCTGGTAGACAATGTACAGATGGATCCGAACCTGATTAATCCCGCAGATGTAGCGACTGTAACAGTACTTAAGGATGCTGCTTCTACGGCTATTTATGGTGTGCGGGGAGCTTATGGTGTAGTACTGATTACTACTAAAACGGGTAAGAAAAATGCGCGTATGGCTGTAAGCTATAACTACGATTATACTTTGAGCCGCCCTACAAAGATTTTTGGTACTATGAATTCCGTTGATTATATCAAAAGTCATATGGAAGCCAGTGCTACAGGAGCCGCAACCGGGGCGGGAGCTGCATCTTCTCCTTTTACAGCTGAAGATTTGCGAAGAGCCGAATATTTTATGCAAAATCCTTCCCCTGAAAATGCAGTTTATGTAGATCCTGGAAATCCAAGACTTTACAGGTATACCGGAAATACAGATTGGGTAAAAGCATTGTACCCAAGCTGGGCACCACAAATGTCGCATAATCTATCATTGAGCGGCGGTAGTGATAAAACGACCTATTATGCATCGTTAGGATATCTGGATCAAGCCGGAACTTTAGAGGCTTCTAAACAAAAATTCCAGAAGTATAATGTTTCTTTTAAATTAGATTCTGAACTGGCTCCATGGTTGGATGTTAATACCAGAATTACTTTTAACAGAACGGATAATAATGATCCTGCGAGTGTAAGTTATGGAAGTGCGGAACTTATTAAAAATGACTTAAGGCCGCTTATGCCGATTAAGCATCCAGATGGACATTATTCCGGACAAGGAGGATTCACCAACCCGTTTGCTATTCTGGAATATAACGGGCGTAATATTACAAAAGACAATGATATCTGGCTTACCGGAGGAATCAACCTGAAGCCAATGAAGCATGTAAATATTATTGCGGATTATACCTGGAACAACTATACCTATAACCGTACCACCAATACAAAAGCTTTTAACGAATATGGAGCTAACGGAGTTTTATTGGGTGTTTACCCATGGACAACTCCGGCCCGGGTTACCGAGGAGAATTTTAATGATCGTTATCAGGCCATTAATGCCTATGCCCAGTATGAAAATACATTCGGTGGGAAGCATTATGTAAAAGCTATGGTGGGTTATAATCAGGAGCTGAAGCAGTTTAAGAGTTTTAATGCAAGTGTTAAAAACCTTGTTAATCAGGATTTTCCTGCTATTAATCTGAATTACGATCCGAATCCTATAGTTGGAGGAGGAATTAATGACTGGGCAGTTGCAGGTTCATTTTCCAGAATCAACTATGTATACGATGAAAAGTATTTAATTGAAGTAAATGGGCGTTATGACGGAACTTCAAGATTTGCAAGAGACCATCGTTATTCTTTCCAGCCTTCAGCATCAGTGGGATGGCGGATTTCTAAAGAAGGATTCTTCAATCCTCTGAAAAAAGTGATCAATGAATTAAAAGTAAGAGCATCCTACGGAACATCTGCCAGTCAGAAATTAGGAAGAAACAGAGGTGATAATAACTATCCATACCTGGCCACAATGGGCGTTAATTTAGGTAGTTACATCTTCGGGACTGAGCAGAAGCCTTACATTAACGCGCCTGGGCTTGTAAGCTCTAACTTCACCTGGGAAAAGGTAAGCTCTCAAAACATAGGTGTTGATTTCTCCTTGTTAAACAATAAATTGTCCGGAAGTTTTGACTACTATATCCGGGATACAAAAGATATGTTGTACGCCGGAGCTGCTGTGCCTGCAGTATTGGGAACGGGAGTACCTCTTCAGAATTCGGTAGACCTTCGCAACAGAGGATTCGAAGCCAGCCTTATTTGGAAAGACCGGGTTGGTGAAGATTTCCGATACTCGGTAACATTAGGCTTATCCGATTATCAAGCGCGTATCACAAAGTTTGGCCAGAATCCTAACGGGAATATCGGGACATATTATGTCGGGCAAAAATTGGGTGAAATATGGGGTTATGAAACGGATGGGTATTTTAAAACAGATGCAGAGGCTCAAAGCTGGAATCAGAAATTTCTTTTCGGTGGTCAGTGGCTGGCCGGGGATATTAAGTATAAAGATCTGAACGGGGATGGTAAAATAGACCAGGGAGATAATACACTTTCCAATCCGGGAGACCGCAGGATAATTGGTAACACTACGCCGAGATATCAGTACAGTATCAATTTGGACTTCCAATATAAGAACTTCGATATGACGATCTTCTTACAAGGGGTAGGAAAGGCAGATTGGATGCCGGGCGGAAATGCTTTCTGGGGATATACAAGTGAATGGGATGTGCCGACACAAGCGCATGTCGGACAATTCTGGACGCCAGATAATACCAATGCCTATTTTCCAAGACTTAGATTTGGTGGCGGTGGTAATTTCCAGACCCAAACCAAGTATCTTCAGAGTGCAGCTTATCTGAGAGCAAAACAGATTACCATTGGTTACACTCTTCCACAGGAAGTTTTGGAGAGTATAAAGCTTAAGCATCTAAGGCTTTATATTACCGGACAAAACCTGTTTACGATTACCAGTATGTTCAAAAATTTTGATCCGGAGTATCTCCTTTCAGGAGCTACTTATCCGATTAGTAAATCTATTTCATTTGGGGCTCAGCTTCGTTTTTAAAAATTTAATATCATGAAACTATATAAAAAACAATTCATTTATGCGGCTGCTATTGCTGCTCTGATTAATGTGTCTTCCTGTAAGAGGGATGAACTTTTGGACAGATCTCCACAGGATAAATTGACAGAGGATGTGCTTTTTAAAACTGAAAATGATTTAAAGCTATATGCAAATCAGTTTTATACAAGCCTACCCGTAGAGTTTTCAGATCAGGATTCTCAATCAGATAATCAGGTTCCAAATAGTATCAATAGTTTTCTGGCAGGAACAGATCAGGTTCCGGGTTCAGGTGGTGGATGGTCCTCTGGTGACTGGTCTAATATAAGAGCCTGTAATTATTTTTTAAGAAAAAATGCAGATCCTCAATTGGACCAGAATATAAAAAACAGATACAATGCTGAAATTCGTTTTTTCAGAGCGATGTTTTATTGGGATAAAGTGGTTCGGTTTGGAGACGTTCCGATATATGAAACTGACCTTAATGAGACTTCTCCGGAATTATATAATCCAAGAGACCCCCATAAAAAGGTAATGGATTTTGTACTGAAGGATCTTGATTTCGCGGTTGCCAATCTTCCGGAAGCTACAGCTGAAAACAGAGTGCATAAATATGCTGCTTTAGCATTAAAATCAAGAATTGCCCTATGGGAAGGAACTTTTAGAAAATACCATAGCCTAGGAGATGCTGAAGTATTTTTGCAGGCTGCAGCAGATGCTTCGCTTCAGGTAATAAACTCAGGGAAATATGAAATCTATTCTACAGGTAAGCCTGATGCTGACTATAACAGCTTGTTTATTCAAGAGGATCTGTCTAAAAACAAGGAAAGTATTTTGTCCAGAATATACATTACTAATATCAGCACAACCAATTATAGCAGAGGGGCAGGCAATGGAAATGGATACAGTAAGTCTTTAATTGAAAGTTATCTATGCAAAGATGGAAAACCAATCTCAATTTCACCATTGTATGCAGGTGATGATACACCGGAAAATGAAGTGAAAAACAGAGATCCACGTTATCCTCAGACAATTGCCACACCAGGTTTTGTTATTACGATCAATGAAAATGGCTCAACTGCCAAATTGGAGAGGCCTAATATCGGAACCAGTGCTACTTCTACAGGCTATCAGGTAATAAAGGGGAGATCCTCGGATGTTAAATTGCAAAATGCCAATCAGGATAATATAGACCGTTTTATTTTCCGTTATGCTGAGGTTTTACTAAACTATGCAGAAGCCAAAGCAGAATTGGGGCAGCTTACTCAGGATGTACTGGACATGTCTATTAATAAACTAAGAAAACGCGTAGGGATGCCGGATATGTCACTAGCCAGCCTTACTGCCGATCCCAATACGCCTTTTCCGAGTATTAGCTTGCCGCTTCAGGAGATAAGAAGAGAGCGCCGTGTTGAGTTGGCGGGAGATGGCTATCGTTTCAGAGATTTGTTAAGATGGAGAGCCGGAGAGCTGATTAACAATCCTAAAACAATAACGGGAATGAAACTTACAGATGCCTATAAGTCAACTTACCCGAAAGATGCTAATGGTAATTCGCAAGTGGATAATGTACTGCGGGATGCGCAAGGCTATGTCCGTGTATATCCTAATATTACTGCAAGAGCATGGGATAATAAAATGTATCTGTATCCGATGCCTAAAGATCAGTTGTTGCTGAATAAGAATTTTAAACAAAATCCGGGATGGTAGTTTAAAATCCAAAGATTATAAAAGAAGGGAAGTAGAATTACTTCCCTTTTTATATACTACATATGTTCTACATCTGTTGTAAATGAGCTTGTTAATTCTTGCAAATATTATTTTGAGTTCTATTTATTTTTATTTTTGAAGAGGAATGTAATAAGTTCCGAAAAGTTCACCATGAATTATAGGTGGGCAATATGCACTTTTGTAACACTAATTTCAAATATACATATGATGTCAAAAAATGATTTAAAAAACAAAGTAGTTTTAATAGCAGGTGGGGCTAAAAATCTTGGTGGTTTGCTTAGTCGTGATTTCGCTGCGAAAGGTGCAAAACTGGCAATCCATTACAATAGCGACAGTACCAAAGTCGATGCAGAAAAAACGTTAGCCGATGTTCAGGCAGCAGGAGCCGAAGCATTTCTGTTCCAGGGCGACCTTACAAAAGTAGAGAATATTACCAAGTTATTCGATGAGACAGTTTCAAGATTTGGTGGTATAGACATTGCCATCAATACAGTAGGTATGGTACTGAAAAAGCCATTTACCGAAACAACTGAATCAGAATATGATCAGATGTCCGATATCAATTCCAAAGTAGCTTATTTCTTTATTCAGGAATCAGGTAAAAAACTAAACGACAACGGAAAGATCTGTACTATTGTAACATCTCTTTTGGCGGCTTATACAGGTTTGTATTCCACTTACGAAGGGATGAAGGCTCCTGTAGAGCATTTTACCAGAGCGGCTTCCAAAGAGTTTGGAGACAGAGGTATTTCTGTAACAGCAGTAGCGCCAGGACCTATGGATACTCCATTCTTCTACGGACAGGAAAGTTCGGATGCTGTGGCATATCACAAATCGGCTTCGGCTTTAGGCGGTTTAACTGATATTAAAGATATTGCTCCACTGGTAGAGTTTCTGGTAAGTGATGGTTGGTGGATTACCGGGCAGACTATTTTTGCCAATGGTGGTTATACAACAAGATAATTAAACAGAACAGAGAATTCTTCAGAATTAATAAAAAGAATTCTCTGTTTTTAATTCCTGAAAATTATGCTGATAAAGATTATAAATTCAATTCTGATTTTGTTTGCCGTTTTTATGGGCTTTAAACAAGGTTTGGCGATGCTTACAGGGAAACCTGAAATGTTAGAATTATTTGGAAAATGGGGTATAGGAAAATCCGGAGTCATGATAAACGGAATGGTTACTATACTGTCTGCTGTATTAATTCTTTTTCCAAAAACTTTTATATGGGGGAATTTTCTAATGGGAGCAGGTATATTGCTTATTATCTGTTTTCAAATTTCAGAGAGAGATTTTAAAGGGGCAATTATAGAATTGCCATTTCTGTTGCTTAACCTTTTAATTATTTATTTGCAACATCCGTTGAAAAATTGAAAACCCGGAAAATTTTAAAGTCATGAAAGCTTTATTTGTTTTTAGTATGTGCCTTTCTTTAACAGGCTGTGCACAGAAACAGAAACCAGAATCGATTACAAAACAACAATACCCAAAAACACACATGATGAATTTATCAATAATTACAAATGCAGAAGTAAGAAAAGCTATTGAAGCGCTACAATCCGGTGATCAGAACTGGTACTTGTACTTTACGGATAATCCTGAAATGACAGATGATGGTCACAAGGTAGACTTTAAATCCTTTTTTGAAAAAGCACTGGGAAATGAAAAATTTCTGAGCATAGATAGAGTAGAGGATGACGGAAAAACTTTATATGGAAATTTTAAAGCCGGACAGTGGGGAACATTTCGTGTATTTTTTAAGTTTCATCAAAATACGGCCGGAAAATTTGAAAGACTGGATATTGGCCAGGCAAATTAATTTCTGAACAACGTATAAGATAAATATACAGTACTGTATCTCAAATATTTTTTCTTAACAGTTCTTAATGTCTCGAAAGTGAAAAATAAAAAATTGATATTTTCTGTATTCTGATTATGCCCTATTTTAGGGCTTTTTTGTTGTTTATTTTTAAATTCTCTATTCAGGGAGATATGGGTTTTATATTAAATTTTTCTTAATACTGTTGTGTATGTTAAAATAATTTGTACTTTTGAAGTGAATAAATTTTTTTTATAAAATTTTTTGTGATTTGGTAGGTCCCGGGCAACCGGGACCTTTTTTTATTTAGGGTTTTAATCAGTAGTTGCTAGCTTTAATAGCCTTGTAAACTATGAGAGTTTAAATGTCTTTTCTAATTTTACCGCCCAAATTTAAACCATTCCGTAAGTTTATGTTTTTCTCCTTTTAGCCAGAAAGAAACCATTTCCATACCCGTAACTGAAAATGTGATACCATTTCCTCCAAAGCCTAATACAAAATAACTATTTGGATAACCTTTATGTTCGCCTATATAAGGAAGGCCGTCTTTTGTAACTCCAAATGTCCCGGCCCATGTGAAGTCACATTTAAATTCTGTTTCGGGTAAATATTTTTGGAAAGAGCGCAGAAGCTTTTGCTCTTTATTAGCTATTAGATTATCCCTTTTTTCAGGATCAAAAAACTCCTCATCTTCACCACCTATTAATATTCTTCCATCATCTGTGGTCCGCATATAAATGTAAGGATCTTCAGTATTCCAAACCAGCAGATCATTGTATTTTTTGTAAAGTTCAGGTTTAGCTTCCGAAACTATAGCATAAGTACTGATCAGTTTGACAAAATTATCTTTAATCATATTGGAGCTCTCATAGCCAGTACAGTATATGATTTTTTTTGCTTTTATTGTAGCTCCGGTACTCAGCGTTACCAAATTAAACGATTTACCGGATTTTACTTTTCTTAGCTCTGTTCTATCATATATTTGTAAGCCCTTTTTTTGATTGTAGCTAAGTATTTCATGTACCAGCTGGAAAGCATCAATACTGGCTCCTTTTGAGGAAAGAATACCACCATAAGTTTTATCCATTCTATATTGGTTAAATATATCACTGGCCTCTAACCATTTTACACTAAAGCCTGAATTTTTACGAGCTTCAAATTCTTTTTGCAACCATTGTACATCCTTTTTACGGGCAGCGAAATAAAGTGATTTTTTACTTTTATAACCTGCTTTGGAATGGATTTGTTTTGTAATGTTTTCTATTTTATCAATAGCATCTGAGCAAGCCTTAAAGCTTGCAACAGCTCCTTCATCTCCAATTATCTCCGATAGTTTATATAAAGGTATATCTATTTCATATTGGAGCATAGAGGTTGTTGCAGAAGTACTTCCGTTGGCAATTTCTCGTTTATCAATCAGTATAGTATCATAGCCATCTGTAATACATTGATGGGCTATTAGACTTCCGGTGATTCCTCCGCCAACAATTAATACATCACAAGTTTTATTTTCCATCAGAGAAGGAAAAGACTGAATTAACCCGTTTTTAATTAGCCAGAATGGCTCATTTGATTTTAAATCCATACTTACAGAATAGATTTAGATTATAATTTGAAGATGTACCAAAGTAAATTTAATGAATTTGTAATTGATAAATTATCTTATGCAGAGGAAAGATATTGTTTAAATAAAATATCATGTTTTATTTCTTTATCCTTTTCTTACGTATCGGTTTCTTTTTTATTTCTTTCGCTGGTGGGGCAACTGCTATTACCGAATCAGTCTGGGCAGCTGTTGCATCGCTGATGGCGTCTACACCGGACGGAGTTTCCTCGTATAAAGGGCTTAGCTCCAAAATGTTATTGTTTTCTTTAAAATAATAGGATCCGGATAAGTTTTTAGGTTCTTTACAATCCGGACTCATCGCCCCGTCACTTGTAGTAAGTTCGATAATATTATTTTCTCTTACACGATAAAGGCCTAAGGCATTGTAACATGAAATGCCAGTCTGATAATTGAAATTATCTTCAAATTGTATAAAATGAAATTTGGCCCGCCCATTTGATATATTGATCCATTTTTCTTTTATCAGAATAGCTTTGCCATTGGGTGCAATATGGTCTATTCTCCAGGTGGTCTTTATAAACGGGTTATATTGTGCATAGCTTACAGGAAGCATTGCCAGTACAATCAGTATAGTAGTTATGATACATTTATTCATAGTAATAATGTGTGAAATGGCTAAACTTATTTATTTCCTCTTTACAGGGAACAGTACTTTATCACTCATTGAATCCTTGTTATTGGAAAAATAAAGTCCGGTTGGTGTTGCTTCCAGTAAAAGCTCATTCCCAGAATAAGTACCATCATTATTATTTTCAATTATACTATATATAATTTTGCCTTCTGTAAATTTCGGATTTATGGTACAATCTATATCCGTAATCTCAGTTTTCCGCATGGTTTCAGGTTTACCAGGTTCATTGATACTAAAGTCCAGAGCAAGCTTTTGTGGATTAACGATAAATATGGCCTTTACAGGTTTTTCCGTTTTATCTTTTGTGAAGATCATTTTGTCCGAGCTTAGCTTTAGTATTTGTAAGCATTGCTTTGGGTAAGTTTTTTCGGGAGTGGTATTTTGTGCAGACAGCTTACTAATTCCCACAATCAGCAGGAATAATGACAGGGATTTAAAGAGAATGTATTTCATAATAAGTGTTTTAGCTGTAGCTAAAGTTAAGCAGATTTTTTTTAGAATGGATTCTCAAAAAAGCTTAAATACCTGTTTAGTTTCTAGGTGAATAAAATGAAATAACGTGTATAAATATACATTTAGGCTTACGGCCAAGAAAGAATTGTGAGATGAAAGATTTCGTTTCGGGCTTTGAGAAAATAATATTCAAAAAGGGAATGAATGTACTTCTTTCTATGAAATAATATATAAAAATGGGATCTGATGAAGTAGTTGTACTTCAGTAAAATTGAAGCAGAAAGCTGATGAGATTAAGAACCTCTGAATTTCAGGATTTGGGGGTTTTGTTTTTCTGATTTTAGATCAGACTTTCCGGAGGCGGAGAAAATATGGTGAGTAAAGGTGACAGATGAAAAGCATCATCTACCAGCACAAAAGCCTGGCCCTTTGAATTGGGCTCAAAAAACTTGAGGTAGTCAAAGACCTCCAGAGTTTTCGGAAGCATCTTTTCGTAGACAATAAGAGAAACGGGATTAGAATGTGGCTCTTCTTCGTTTACCATTACATCCGTTCTGGGGATTTCCCAGTCCATAACTGCAGCAATGCCTGGCAAAGCTGTAAAGTTCAGGAAACACATTAATGTAACAATACTCCAGAATTTCATCTCACATTCTTAAAAAAAACTATTTGTTTTTTCTTCTCATTACCCAATCCGAGGTCGTAAGATTATAGATCTTTTGGATATCCTTCAGTACTTTTTCGAAGTCTATTTCCAGATCGATAATTTTACCCGTCCTAAGGTCGAACACCCACCCGTGTACAATAGGATATTCTTCTAAAAGATACCTTTCCTGTACGCAGGCCATTTTAGTCACGTTAATACATTGTTCCAGAACATTCAGTTCTACAAGTCTGTCATAACGTCTTCCTTCATCCTCAATGGCATTTAGTTCCGCCTGGTGTAACCGATACACATCGCGGATATTTCTGAGCCATGGATTCAGAAGTCCAAAATCCTGGGGAGTCATTGCTGATTTTACACCGTCGCAGTTGTAATGTCCGCATACCACAATGTGCTTTACTTTAAGATGTTCCACAGCATATTGAATAACTGCTGTAGAATTCATATCCAGCGTATTGACTACATTGGCAATGGTTCTGTGGATAAACACTTCTCCAGGTTTTACTCCCATCATTTCTTCCGCTGTAACTCTGCTGTCCGAACCACCGATATATAAAAACTCGGGATTTTGGGTTTTAGCAAGTTCCTGAAAGAAATTCGGATCCTCTAAAAGCTTAGATGCCGCCCACTTCTTGTTGTTTTCGAAAATAACTTTGTACGATTGTGTCATAATTTATTTGTTAAAAGATTATTACGACGTAATTCGTTTGACTTATTTTCAAACTCAGCAGAGTGAATGAATAAGGCCACAAAATTATAATTTTTGGGCTAATTCTATAAAAAATTAATAGAGTTTATGATTTTGGATAGTAAAACAGAAACTGTGCAGGCAGCTTAATAACAAAGAAATATCATTGGTTTACCTCTATAAAAATCTCCGAAGTAGTTGAGCTTCGGAGATTGTACTATTGCTATACAGCCGGTTACAATGAGGAATTTCTAATCCAGATAATCTGGCAGATAGGTTTTCTGTCCGTACTTCTCGTCAATTTCTTTCAGAAGAGCCATACGCTCCGGAGTATGCGGAGGTAATGGGAGAAATTCTCCGGGAAGTGCCGGTTCTCCTATTTCCCTGAATACTTCTTCTAATCCTGCGGGAACTACGGTACACAACATCCTTGCATAGCGGTCTGATATGTTTTTGAAGCAATGGATTGCACCACCTAAAGGAATATTTACAAAGCCGCCTTTTTTCAGAATGCTTTTTCCGGCTTCCGTTTTAAATTCCAGTTCTCCCTCCATCAGATAGAACATTTCCTGTGTATCGGGATGGGAATGAGGCGGTGGTCCGCCACCCGGTGGAACAAGCATTTCTATCACAGCATAGGCATGGTTGGTCTGGTCTCCCGAAAGAATAATGCGGTAGTTTCCTCCGGCAACGCCAAGTGTTTCCCCTTCCTGATGACTGAAGGTACTGATATTGGTTTTCATAATATATTAAGTGTGTTTTTGGTTTCCGCTGTACATTCCTTCAGCATAATAAGGAGCCTGTGTATCGGTAACAAATAATACAAGTTCGGCATTACTGTCTGTGGTGAAGTGTATGTTTTCATCCTGAATAAATAAACTTTCCCCTTTACTCAATTCGATTTCGTCATTTACTTTTATATTTCCCTGAAATACATATAACAAGGATCCGAATTCTTTTGGGAAATTTTCAGGAAGAGTATAAGCTGCTTCTGGAGTAATCTGCATATCGTATATCCATGTATTACTGCTGAGCTGTAGTTTGGTCTTCGATGCATCCGGAGAAGCAATTAGCCGCCATTCATTGATGCTATGAACTTTGTCCAGCTCCTGGAAAATAACTTCCGGCTGATTGTCTTTTTGTCCGGGGCGAATAAAAATCTGAAGACCTTCCTGCTCATCCAGTATGGCTTCTTCATGATAAAATAGCTTTCCAGCCTTCATCAGCATAAGCCTGTTTGGAGTAATAAATTCGGAAAAACCTTCGGAGTCTGTATGTTTTACCTTTCCGGTTCTGAAATAGGAGAGGATATCGTCATTGATATGCGGATGCATTTTGATAACGGCACCTCCGTGAATATGAGCCTGATCGATCCGTCCGATGCTGTAGTAGCCGGTATCGTTATCTGTAAGATCTAAACCCGGATACAGAATCGATATATGACTGTTTCCCAGTTTTTTAGAATTGTCTATTTTTTTTAACATAATGAAATGTACGAATATAAATATTAAGCGAATTGTCCGATTTTGGACATGATTTCTTCGTAAACAATTGTTATTATCTTTTCACCATCCTCCGTAGCCCAGCTATCTATGAGGTCTGCAACCAGCTGATTAATCGTTGTGGTTCTTACACCGGCTTTTTCCCATGTCTGTTGTGCTACATCGTCTGCGATCTGTGTGGGAGATCCGCCGGCATCTATAACAACCTGTACATCATAGCCTTCTTCTACCATAGAGCGGGATGGATATACAATACATACATCATGAGTAAGCCCTGCCATAATAACATTTTTTCTGTCGCCGGCAGCCTCTTTAACGGCTTTTTGGAAATTTTCGTCATTCCATGCATTGGTAATACCCGCGCGCTGTATGCGGTTTGCATATTCTTCGGGCAGTATTTGTTGTATTTCCGGAAGCAATAATCCCTGAGCATGATCCTCCATGCTGCTGGTAAGGACTACAGGAATTCCGAGTACTTTGGCAATTCTGGCTAAGGCTACCGTCCGGCTTACAATCATTTCCTGAGGTCTGTTGGCGCACCATTGCAAGGTTCCGGTCTGGTGATCAATAAGCAGCATAATGCTATCTTCTTTTCTGAAATGTTTCATTATTAGTGTTTTTATAATAACGCTAAATTAGAAGATATGAAGGCCTGAAGAAAGGGCAGATGTATTCTGATTTTGGTCAGATAGTAATATACCCGAGAAGCTTAACAATTAATTATGCTGGTGCAGAGAGTCACGGTATTCGTTGGGGCTTTTGCTGGCATACTTTTTAAAATACTTTCCAAAAGTGCTTTGCTCCGGAAAATGCAATAATTCGGAAACGTCTTTGATACTAAGATTGGCTTTTTGCAGGAGTATTTTGGCTTCCAATATTACCTGCTGCTGGATCCATTCGCTGGCGGTACGTCCGGTTTCTGTGCGTATAACCTTACTCAGGTATTTGGGATGAATATGAAGAAGAGCCGCATAAAAACCCAGATCCCTTTCTTTAATGGCATGTTGGGATACCGCTTTCCGGAACCGAAGATTGAGTTTGTTGGTTGAGGTGGCCGAATGCTGATCGGTATGATCGTAAAGGCTGCCTATAATATTGAGCATAGAGTACACAATACCATGGATAATCTCTTTATGAAATGTTGCTGTAGGTGGTGTATAAGCATCAATAATTTTGAACATTGCCTTTATCTGGTCCGATGTCTTCTTGGTAAGCGGCGCAATAAATGTTCCGTTGCCGGATAACCCAGAGAAAACACTTAAAATATTACTCTCAATGATTTTTTCCTGCAGGAAGTTTTCTGAGATCAATATACTTTTTGCCTGATAAGAATCCTGTGGAATTTCCCAGCTTTTAACAGAAGCCGGATCTGCAAAAATGATGGCCGGGGCTTTCAGGCTTTGGCGGATCAGATTGCTTTGCATAATCATTTCGCCTTCTGTTATATAGCCAATACAGTAATATCCGGATCTGTAGGGTTCTGTAAGGTCCGGAGATATCCGAAATTCTGGAATATAGATATAGCCTTCCTGAAGATGAAGATCTTTGAAGTTATTACTAAGTTCCTGAAGAGATATTTGTTTTACTTCTTCCATAAATAAAGACTAAAACCGGATTGATCAGACTAAGATACAAATATTAGTAATAGCGGGAATAAAGAGGTTAAAAGGATCTGGCGTGTGGATGCATGATTGAAAAAACTGATAACCTTAACGTAACCACTTTGTCCAAAACAGCTTCGGATGCACAAGGACATAGTCTAATTTTGTAACAGAATTTAAATTATGTACCAAATGAAAGATATAATGAAAGTCCGTTTTTCGGGATTATTGTTTTACGTATTATTATTTATGAGCAGCCTTGTATACGGACAAATGCCTGCTCCCTATAAAGTGAAGGTAGGAGATACGGAAGTAACAGCATTGTTGGATGGTATACTTCCTGTAGATGCGGAGAAACTTTTCTTTACCAACGAACCCGGAAAGCCAACACAGTTATTACAAAATGTATTTATCAAGAACCCTGTAGAGGTTAGTATGAATGCTTATCTGGTAAAAACAAACGGAAAGCTGATATTAATAGATACCGGTGCAGGAGAATTATTCGGAAATGCTGGCGGGAAGCTGTTACAAAGCCTGAAACAAGCTGCTGTAGCTCCGGAAGAGATTACCGATATTCTGCTTACCCATATCCATGCGGATCATTCCGGCGGACTGGTAATGAATGGAAAAGTAATATTTCCCAATGCTGTTATCCATGTAAACAAAGCAGAAACGAATTTTTGGCTAAACGAAAAGAATGCTAAAAAGGCCGATGAAAAAGCAATGGGTGCAAGTCCGAAAACTTTTTCAAACGCGATGGATATGCTAATCCCGTATCTGAAGGCTGGGAAAGTAAAAACCTTTGAAAGAGAAAAAGAGGAAATTGTGCCACATATTTATACAATACCTACCGGTGGACATACACCCGGACATACAGTATATGTGTTGGAAAGCAAAGGAGAGAAGATGTATTTCTGGGGAGATCTTGTACATATGGAAGGATTGCAGTTTGTAGAACCTACATTGGAAAATCACTTTGATGTTGATCACAAATCGGGAATTGAGAATCGTGAAAAATATTACGATGATGCCGCAAAAAATAACTATCTGATTGGAGCCTCTCATATTTCGTATCCAGGAATGGGACGTGTGAAAAAAGAAGGAAACAAATATGTATGGTATCCTGTACCTTTCAGCCTTACAGGAAGAACCCAGTAATATAACTGATTAAAAATACCTGAACTGCTTAATCAGAAATTCTGTATTTGGATTTCGGTTAAGCAGTTTTTATTTTGCTGAAGTATCTTCAGGATGATTGTATTTCATATTCCATAAAGAAAGCTGGTTCAGGATTTTCAGAAGCTCTATCCCTTTTTCACTCAGAAAGTATTCCACCCTTGGCAATGTTTCTTCATATTCTTCCCGCAATACAATACCATCTTCTACCAGTTCTTTCAGTTGTTCCGTCAGAACCTTCTTTGATATAATATCCATTAAGGTGAAAATTTGTCCGAAACGTCTTCTTTTAAGGCCTATTGTATAAATAATAATAGGTTTCCATTTTGTTCCTATTGTAGCCATGGTACGTGTCATGGGACAGTTGTGGCAAATGAAAATCTCTTTATTCATATTTTACTTTTTTGTTTTGCGTAGGCTATATTGGGATAAGCTTTTGTATAGCTTGCAAGATTCAGATTGCATAATGAAATGCATATACAAAAATAAGAAATACTACGGAGTAAATCTTTGCTGATAGCATGATCTATATTATGCAATAAGATTGAAAATCTGAAAATATAAGAATCCCCAAAACAGAAAAAGTACAATTTTTAATATTGAAAGTTTACCGAATAAGATTACCTTTAGTCTGTAAACATCAGAAACAAATAAATAAAAATTTATGAGACGTCATGCAACAGCCGTATGGAACGGTACCATCAAAGAAGGAAAAGGTAATATTACAACACAGAGCACGGTACTAAACCAGACTCAGTATTCGTTCAGCAGTCGTTTTGAAGACGGAGTAGGAACAAATCCTGAAGAATTGCTGGCAGCTGCTCATGCTGGTTGCTTTACGATGAAACTTAGCCTTGATCTTACACAGGCTGGTTTTACTCCTGAAACACTGGAAACCAAATCTGTGGTTAGCCTTGAAAACGGGAAGATTACAAAATCTGAACTAACGCTGACTGCCAAAGTACCGGGAATATCTGAGGAACAGTTTCAGCAAATTGCCAAAGGAGCAGAAGAAACCTGTCCGGTAAGTGGAGCTTTCAGCTTCGAGATTACACTGAATGCTACATTGCAGAACTAATAGTTTGTAAAAATCTTGATAAAAGCCCTGTAAAACTAAATCTTTACAGGGCTTTTCATTTCTAAACCTTCTCGGATTCAGGTTTTTATATAATTCAATTGGCTGGTAGATAATATGATACTATCTATATTACTCCACAATAATTATTTAAATAATCAATCTAAATTCATCTGATGTTTTAATTAATACATCATATCTTTGTGCTGTAATTTTTAATAATGGAAAAAAAAGAACGCTTATCGGATCTTACTACAGCCCATATACAGGAAGATATTCTGAAAGGGAAATATCCTGTAGGGGAGAAGCTTCCTACAGAAAAAGAGCTGATGGAAATTTATCAGGTAGGACGCTCTACGATCAGAGAAGCTGTAAAGCAGCTATCTATGTCTAAAATCCTAATCGTAAAGCAAGGATCAGGAACTTATGTGAATAAAAGCCAGGTGCTAAGTCCTTCGGATATTCTGAAGAAAGCCAAGTTTGATGAGATAAATGATGTGAGACGCCTGGTAGAAGGAGAACTTATTCAGCGCGCCTGTCAAACAGCAACCAAAAGACAATTGGAAGCTATTGATAAAAGTCTGCAGGAAAAAAAGAAAGCAATCCTGGCAGAAGATAAAGACAGTTGCATTCAGGCAGATATTGCTTTTCACCTGAATGTAGCGAAAGCAGCCAATCATCAGGTATTGCTCTTGCTGTATCAGGGATTCACAGAAATGATAACTGATTTTTTCCACGAAAGAGAGCCAAAAGGCGTCAGCTTTTTTGCCATGAGTTACCACCTGCACGAGCAGTTATATATCGCTATCAGAGATAAAAAAGAAAAGCAGGCAGCTAAAATTCTTGATAATATATTAAATAACAACTTTTCATTATGACCATTCTAGTTTTTACCCTTATACTTCTTGTCGGGGCTTATATGGCAGGTTTCCTCGGTTCTTTAACGGGCCTTGGTGGCGGTGTAATTATTATTCCACTGCTTACATTAGTTTTTCATGTAGATATACGTTATGCTATTGGTGCTGCATTGCTGGCTTCTATAGCAACTTCATCGGGAGCAGCATCGGCTTATGTAAAGGAAGGAATTACGAATATCCGTTTGGGAATGTTTCTGGAGATAGCTACGACAATAGGAGCTGTAGTAGGAGCTTTTATCGCGATTTATATGCCGACTAATGCAATTGCTGTAATCTTCGGAATGGTTCTTATTTTTTCTGCAGCGATGACGGTAAGAAAGAAACACGAAACAAAGCTTACAAAAGGAAGTCAACTGTCGGAAAAGTTAAAGTTAAACAGTACTTATCCTGTTAACGGAGAGAAAGTAAGTTATCAGCTAACCAATGTAGCCGGAGGTTTTTCTCTAATGACACTTGCTGGTGTACTGTCTGGTCTTTTAGGTATAGGATCGGGATCTTTAAAAGTTCTGGCAATGGACAGCACAATGAAAATTCCGTTTAAAGTGAGTACTACCACAAGTAATTTTATGATTGGAGTTACAGCAGCAGCTTCGGCTGTTGTTTATCTACAGCGTGGATATATGGATCCGGGAATTGCTTTCCCTGTTGTTTTAGGTGTATTGGCAGGAGCCTTGACAGGAGCGAAGATATTACCCAAGATAAACCCGAAAGTTCTAAGGATTATTTTTGCTGTAGCTATAACAGCAGTTGCTATAGAGATGATTATAAACGGTATAAATCATAAATTCTGATGAAAAAGTATTTTTCTGAACATTACTGGGCAGACCAGGACATACAATTACTGGTTGGCAAGATTCTGAGAATGGGAGTTACAATAGCTTCTATTACAGTTTTAGCGGGAGGGATTATGTACCTTATCAATCACGGAGGAGAAGCATTACCGGATTACAGACATTTTGTTGGAGAAGGTAAATCTAATACAACGCTAAGCGGAATCGTATCCGGAGCATTTCATTTACAGGCCGCTCAGCTTATTCAATTAGGCGTTGTTTTTCTGGTGGCTACACCTGTATTTCGTGTCTTTTTCTCATTAATAGGATTTACCATGGAAAAAGATAAGCTTTATATTATCATTACCCTTATTGTACTGGGCGTTATATTCTTTAGTATTTTCAGTGGTGTAAAGGGCTAAGAATAAAAAATATTTAATTTAAAAACCTCACAGATTATGAAAATCTGTGAGGTTTTTTATGCTGAAAATACTGACTTAGTATTATTTACAGATGGGCTTTACATCATTGAGAAGAGTAACGAGCATCTTTCCAGGTTCTTCCAACATAATCATATGTGCTGAGTTTTCGAACCATATTCCTTTTTTTACAGGTGCTTTTACTTGCTGCAGCCATTTATATGTAGGTTCGGTTGGGGTTGTGTAATCATGTCTGCCCATAAACATAAATACGGGGATAGGGAATTTTTTAACAGAAGTGAAGTCTGTATTTACAAATTCCGGAAGTATTTTGCTTAAGGTAAACAGACTTCCTTTGCCGATAGCATCTGCATCTTGTTCTGTATATTCAGGTGCCAATAACGGAGCCTGGAAAAAGTAAACAGAATTATTCCTGTAAGCAGTTAATCCTCCATAATATTGAGGCCATTTTCGGGCAACAATAATTCTTTGTCTGGTAATAGGCTTGTCGCCGGGATAAGGCGCAATTGTGGCAAGCTCTTTTAAGGCTTTCTCATTCTTTAATTTTGTTGCCTGTTCTATAGCATAATTATAACTCAGGCGTTCATTTTCCCGGGTGTTTATTACCTGACCTATTCCTACATAAGCATAGAACAAATCAGGTCTTTTCAGAGCTGCATGCATAGATACGATAGTTCCCCAGCTATGTCCTACAAGAATAACTTTTTTCTTCTTATACTTTTTGATTATAAACTCAGCAAGTTTTATAGCATCATCAGTGTATTGGTTTATATTAATAGTTTTTCCCAGAGTAAGAGTATCATTGGCATTATAAGTTTTTCCAGCTGCTCTCTGGTCGTAATTTACTACAGTAAAATATTCCTCAATAGGCTTTTGAAACATCCACATTATAGGGGAAACAGGCGATGCCGGACCTCCGTGTACAAATAATATTACAGGATTTTCTTTATTCTGGCCACGAACATATACCCATTGTTTTATACCACCAATATCAGCTTTATATCTTTCCTGAATTCCATCTGGAGAAACAATAGAATCAAGATCTTTGATGATTTCTCTGGCTTTAGTATATTCATTGGATTGCTGATTGTTCTGTCCAAAACATATAAAAGAATATGTGAAGAGAATTAGCAGAAAAATATTGTTTCTCATATAAATTGTATTTGTGTGTTATCTGAACTCTATTCAAATATACTTAAATCAGGTTACAGCATATTTTAGTTAATCCAAAAAGATTTTACCGTTTTTACTTAAAGACAACAGTAGGTATTATAATGTTACATTCGGGATGGAATTAACCAAAAGCCGCGCAGATTTTTTAATCTGCGCGGCTTTACTTTTATCATATAAAATAGAATATACGATATCTAGTGGGGAAGTTTTTCCCGTAAATATCCGTAAACCCATGTTCCGGCAATAGCACTGAGAAGAGTAACAATAATTACTGTAGCTCCTGTTCCGATTTGTGCGAAGAAAGATCCCGGACAAGCTCCTGTTAGCGCCCAGCCCAATCCAAAGATCAAACCACCGTAGATTTGTCCTTTGCTGAATTTCTTTGGGGCTATGCTAATTGGATTTCCATCGATTGTTTTTATGTTGAATCTTTTAATAATCTGAACGGAAATAATACCGGTTATTACCGCACTTCCAATTACTTTATACATGAAAAAGGATTGCAGGCGGAACATTTCCTGTATGCGAAACCAACTGATTACTTCTGCTTTTATAAATATAATACCGAATAATATACCCACAATCAGGTACCTGATATTGGTGTACCATTTATCTGCCGGAGCATTTTTATTAGCGCATATCAGTTCCGCCGATTGTACTTTATTGTCTGTATTTTGTTTCATTGTATCTGTATTTAAAGTGATAAGATGATGGGTAATATTAGATTCGCCATAATAAAGCCACCAATCATAAAACATATTGTGGCAATCAGTGAAGGCAGCTGCAGGTTGGATAATCCCATTACGGCATGGCCGCTTGTACAACCTCCGGCATAACGAGATCCGAAACCAACTAAAAATCCACCCACAACCATCATCAGAAACCCTTTTAGGGTAAAGAGTGACTGCCAGTTCAGTATATCTTCGGGAACAAGATTATTGTAATTGGTAATTCCATAACCTGCGAGTTCAGATGCCAGATCAGGGCTGACTTCGATAGGGTGGGGATTGGCTAAAAATACTGAGGCAATGACCCCGCCGAAGAAAATACCGATAACAAAAACCCAGTTCCAGATTTCTTTTTTCCAGTCATATTTAAAAAACGGAATATTGGCAGGCATACATGAAGCACAAACATTACGTAATGTTCCGCTGATACCAAAAGATTTGTTTCCTAAAATAAGCAAGGCAGGAACAGTTAATCCGATTAATGGTCCGGCCACGTACCAAGGCCATGGTTGTTTAATAAGTTCTAACATTATTCTCTGTATTTTCGTTAATCAATCGCTCTAATTCATTTGCAGGAAATACTCCTGACTGGCGCCAGCGTATCTCACTATTTTTAAATACAATAAGTGTAGGAATGCTTCTTATTTTATAAGCAGCTGCGAGCTGTTGGTTTTTATCTACATCTATTTTAATAATGCTGGCACTATCTCCCACACGTTGTTTTACATCCTCTAAGATAGGGAACATTATCTGACATGGTCCGCACCATTCTGCATAAAAATCAACCAGTACCGGTTTGTCACTGTTGATGATCTCCTGAAAATTCATATCGTTTTTTATTAAATATTAAAAGTAACTGTAGTACTCTTCTACAGTCCGGAACAGGATATTCCGGTATTTACATTATCCTGATCTGCAAGCCAGTTTTTCATTCCGCCTGCAAAATTTTTGATGTTTCCAAAACCATTTTTCACCAAAAGGGAATAAGCAAGTGCAGAACGGTCACCCGACTGACAGTGAATAATCACCTGCTTGTCTTTGCTTATTTTGTCCAGATTATCTGGTAATGTTCCCAGAAAAACATGATCTGCTCCGGCAATATGTCCGGCTTTATATTCTGATTCGCCTCGTACATCTACAATCTGTATATTGGGCTGATGTATATATGCTTTCATTTCATCCAAAGAGATGATATCAGCTGTTTGAAGCTTAATGTCTAAATCATTGATATCAGAAATATATCCGTATATATTATCCAGTCCCACACGCATAAGTTTTCTGGTAAGGTCTTCAATTTGCTGATCATCACAAATCAGAATAAATTCTTCCTGATAACTGAGTAACCATCCTGCCCATGTGGAAAAAGAGTTGTTTTCCTGAATGTTTAAACTGCCGGGAATAAAACCCTGAGCAAAATCCATTTTATTTCGGGCATCTATAATGCTTATACCTTTTTCATAAGCATTTTTAAACTCCTCCTTGTTTAGTTTAGGATGTTTGGGAACAGATGTCAGCAACGGACGTTCTGTCTTGTTCAGATGCTTCATCATGGCAAAATACTTCGGTGGTTCCGGCTGAGCATCTAAAAGATTCTCAGTGAAATTCTTCTCGTTTTCTCCATACTGAAATGCCCAGTTTCGGATTTTTTCATAGCCTACAGTAGAGCTGGAAACAGCTCCCAGAGCTTTTCCGCAGGAAGATCCCGCACCATGGGCCGGCCATACCTGAACATAGTCTGGTAATGCTGCAAATTTTTTCAGAGACTGAAACATCTGTCGGGCTCCGGCTTCTTTTGTGCCCATAAGTCCGGCAGCTTTTTCCAATAAATCCGGACGTCCAATATCTCCTACGAATACAAAATCTCCGGTAAACACCATCACTGGTTTCTCCGTAGCCGGATGGTCTGTAAGCAAAAAGCTGATGCTTTCGGGGGTATGTCCTGGTGTATGCAATACTTCCAGAGAAAGATTTCCGACACGGATTACATCTCCTTCCTTCAATCCTGTATGTGGAAACTGGTATTGCCAGTCTTCGCCACCTTCATCCGAAAGGTACAATCCTGCACCTGTTACTTCTGCCAATTCTCTAGAGCCTGAAAGAAAGTCTGCATGTATGTGGGTTTCTGTAATTTTTGTTATGCGGAGATTGTTTTGTCCGGCAATATCCGGATAAATATCAATATCTCTCTGAGGGTCTATTACAATGGCTTCTCCTGTTGCCTGACAGCCGATGATATAGCTTCCCTGTGCTAGACTTTTGTCATAAACATGTTGAAAAAACATAACTTTTATTTTAGATCGTTAATGATTCATTTTTTTAATACTACAAATTTCGGAATACCAATTTCCCTGTACAGCTACTTTTGTCACACAAGCATTGCTTAGCTCAGCAGGGCTTCTTTAATGATAATGTAAATGCCCATTATCAGTATAAACCATCCAAAAGCAGGCTTTAGCTTTTTACCATCGATTTTAGTTGAAATATAGCTGCCGGCAAGTATGCCAATAATGGCAAGCCCTGTAATGCTCAGGATAAAATTCCAATGAATACTGATGTGTGGCAGAGAGAATAAGAAACCTGCCAGGGAGTTGATGGCTATAATTACCAAAGATGTTCCGATTGCCGTTTTCATGGAAAGTTTCATAAAGTTAACCAAAGCAGGAATAATTAAAAATCCGCCTCCGGCACCAATAAGGCCGGTAAGTACACCGATAAGTACACCTTCAGTAATTACTAAAGGATAACTGAATTGTATTTTCTCCGATGAGGTTGTTTCTTTATTCTTTTTAATCATACCATATGAAGCAAAAATCATAAGTATGGCAAATAACAACAATAAGAAAATACTTTTTGTGATCGTAAATTCTCCTATGCTAAGAATATTCTGAGGAATAACAGGAATGATATAGGTTCTCGTGAAAAAAACAGAAATAACGGATGGAATACCAAACACGAAAACTGTTTTAAGATCTACCAGACCTTTTCTGAAATAGGAAATGGAACCTGTAAGACTGGTAGCACCTACGATAAAGAGAGAATATGCTGTTGCAGAGACAGCGCCCAGATGAAACAGGTATACCAGAACCGGAACGGTAAGAATGCTGCCACCACCGCCGATTAATCCTAATGATATTCCTATAAGAACTGAAGCTAAATATCCTGCTGTATCCATTTGTTTTTTAAGTTTGATACTGCAAAATTGCATCAACTAAAAAACCTGTACAGCTACTTTAGTCACATAAGGGTAATTTTGTTTCTCCCGAGCTTGAGAACACCATTGTCTTCAAGTTGTTTTAAGAGCCGCGAAACAACAGCTCTGGCTGTTCCCAATTCGTTAGCCAGCTGTTCGTGGGTAATGCTTAGAGTATCTTTACCGGTAAGTTCTTTCTTTTTGTATAGTAGTGATAGCAAACGCTCATCAACTTTTTTAAAGGCTATTGAATTGATAACGTCCAGTAATTCCTCAAAACGCTTATGATACAGACGGAAGATATAATCCAGCCACTGTGGATATTCTTTAATGAATAAGGATACTTTGGCCATAGGCAGGAAAAGTATTTCTGCATCTTCTTCGACTTCAGCTTTAACTTTGCTGGGTTCATTATGCAGACCGCCTAGAAAAGACATAATACAACTTTCTCCGGTTTTGATGTAGTATAATAAAATCTCTCTGCCGTCTTCCTCTGTACGGATTACCTTCAAGGTTCCCTTCATTACAATTGGGATAGCTTGAATACAGGCATTTTCATGAAGGATAACAGTTCCGGCATCGTAGTTTTTCTGCATGCCATATTCATACAGCTTTTCAACCAGACCGGGAGAAGACTTAAATGATATTATCTGTTCCAGAGATTCCATTATATTTTAATTCTTTTACAAAGATACTTAGTTTTTTTATGCTTTATTCATCGGCATCTACACAAAATAGCATCAAAAAAATCACAGGATAAATTGTTAATTGTCTTATATTCATTGTTTTCCTGATTTTATTTTCTATTTTTGCTGGCATAATATTCCTTCTGATAGATTATTTCAAAATATTCGCAGAAGTCGTTTATTTTACAAAAACACAAACAAATGATGAAACAAATGAACTTTTTACCCAACAACCCTTTTCCGAAAGAATAGGCTCTTCTTACTATGGAGCCATCCGTATAATTACGGAATAAAAACATGCACTGCTTTCGCAGATGCTGTGTTTACCATTGACTAACGATCAGATATCTGTATATGATAAATGCTGTTGAATTTTCCTGTCGTGCTGTTAGGTAGCATAACTGCTGTAATCATGCTCCATAAGTAATAATTCAAAATAAAAGTTCTATGAAATAAGCTTTAGATATTGATAAAAACACAAACAAATAAAAATGGAAAAACGAAAGACACAATTTATTCCGAAGCGTACAGGTTTTGGAATAACGATTAGTGTAAGCCTATTATTGATCTTATTTGCAATATTCTCTTGTCGCAGCAACGATGCGGATAACAAAGTAACTGCAGGTGGTACTGCCAATGTGAAGATCAATATAGAAGGGGAAGCCTTTGATGATGTTGCTGATCTTGGTGGCCAGGCATCTTTAGGCACAAATATTTCGCAAGCAACACCTCTTGTACAGAGAAAGGAAATTCCTTTTAACAATGATTTTACATTGGTAGCAGAACTATCACCAGTAAAAACTTCGGTAGGCAATCAGACTCAGGCTTCATTAAGTGGTAATCTTATAGCAGCAACCGGACCAACACCTTTGGGCAACGGGATTAGATACAAAGTAGTAGTTTTTCGATCTACAGGGGAATATGTAACAGAGCGAAATTATATTCGTGGTCAGGAAAGTAGTACAGCAGATCTTAATCTGGATGGAGGCAGCAGCTATACATTCATTGTTTATTCTGTAAAAAGCCAGACCAATTTACCGGACGTTACCTATACCAATACTTCTAACAAAACACTAGCAACGGCCAGTATTTCGGGATTGGCAAATACAGTAGATTTTATGTACTACCGAAAAGATACATCGGTATCCGGAGATCAGACTAATTACCTGAGCGTTATTCTACTGCATAAGCTAAGCCTTATTACAACAACAATAGATGCATCGGCTACAGGTTATAATATTACTGCTGTTACTGCCAATATAGATTCCAATTATCCATCTTATAACGTGCCTCTGTCGAGTGGTACACCAGCTCAGACCGGAACTTCCGGAACTGCAGCTGTAACATTTCCTACTTTAGGAACGCAGGTTGTTGTTGCAAATCCTGTCATGTTGAATGGAAATACAACTACAGGTAAATTTACTTTATCTACAATTACCATCGGACCACTGACCCAGACTGTATCGAGTGCAGCATTAACGGGGCTTAAGATTACACCAGGCATTATGTACAATTTGAAGTTTACATTGAGCCCTACGGATATTTATCTGGACAATTATAATGGACAGAAAGCAGCACGTATTAACGGAAAAGTATGGATGCGCTATAATCTGGGAGCTGATAACAGTATTAATCCAGATCAGGATCCTATTGTTTCGGGACTTCACGGAGGTTATTATCAGTTTGGACGTAGTGCTTCTGTAGCAAATGGTACAGAAACTTCTTTAAATTCTAATTTTAATGGAAACCCAGCAGCAGCTAATTCATGGAATAGCGGAACAGAGGCAGCACCAGTAAAGACAGCTAATGATCCTTGTCCGCAAAATTATCGTATACCTACTCAAACTGAATTTCAGGGGCTATTGGATGCTACCGTGCAAAGTAATGTAGGAACCTGGTCCACTAGTGACACAAATTATAGCGCAGCTAAAGTCTTAACAAGCAAGAAGAATAATAATGTGAAAATAGTTTTACCTGCTCAGGGTGCTTTTGGTGCCAGAGGTAATGGAGCACCATATACAGGATATTGGACTAATCAGAGAGGAAGCCGGGTAAGTTATTGGACCAGTACAAGCAGCACTAGTAATAATACTTCATACTTTGAGGGAAGTAGTACCAGTGCTACGGTTTTTGTTCAAACAGATGGTAATCCGAGTACAAAAATTTTGTCCAAAATAATCCGCTGTATAGCGCAGTAAGATAACTGCCTTTAAGACCTGAGAAAGGCTTCTGTAGAATAATAAATAAATGATGATAATGAAAAAACAAAAAACGCAACCTACTTCGGGCTTAAAAGGTTTTGGAGTAACAATGGGCCTGACATTATTGCTAATACCATTGGTAATATTCTCTTGCCGTAGTAGCGATGCAGACAACAAAGTAACCGCAGGTGGCACTGCCAATGTGAAGATCAATATAGAAGGAGAAGCCTTTGATGATGTTGCTGATCTTGGCGGACAGGCTTCTTTAGGTAAAAATATTTCACAAGCAACACCTCTTGTACAGAGAAAGGAAATTCCTTTTAACAATGATTTTACATTGGTAGCAGAACTATCACCAGTAAAAACTTCAGTAGGCAATCAGGCTCAGGCTTCACTAAGTGGTAATCTTATAGCAGCAACCGGACCAACGCCTTTGGGCAACGGGATCAGATATAAAGTAGTAGTTTTCCGATCTACAGGGGAATATGTAACAGAGCGAAATTATATTCGTGGTCAGGAAAGTAGTACAGCAGATCTTAATCTGGATGGAGGCAGCAGTTATACATTCATCGTTTATTCTGTAAAAAGTCAGACCAATTTACCGGATGTTACCTATACCAATACTTCTAACAAAACACTAGCAACGGCCAGTATTTCGGGATTGGCAAATACAGTGGATTTTATGTACTACCGAAAAGATACATCGGTATCCGGAGATCAGACTAATTACCTGAGTGTTATTCTACTGCATAAGCTAAGCCTTATTACAACAACAATAGATGCATCGGCTACAGGTTATAATATTACCGCTGTTACTGCCAATATAGATTCTCATTTTCCGTCTTATAATGTGCCTTTGTCGAGTGGTACACCAGCTCAGACCGGAACCGCCGGGACCGCTGCTGTAACATTTCCTACTTTAGGAACGCAGATAATCGTTGCAAATCCTGTCATGTTGAATGGAAATACAACTACAGGTAAATTTACTTTATCTACAATTACCATCGGACCACTGACCCAAACTGTATCGAGTGCAGCGTTAACAGGACTTAAGATTACGCCGGGCATTATGTACAATTTGAAATTTACATTGAGCCCTGCGGATGTTTATCTGGACAATTATAATGGACAGAAAGCAGCACGTATTAACGGAAAGGTATGGATGCGTTACAATCTGGGAGATAATAGAGCAGACCCAGATACTGGACCTTTATTTGACCAGTCTAATTTTTATCAGTTTGGTCGTAGCACAGTTGTCGCAACAGGATCTACCCAGACTGCTGAGATAGCAGGATGGAATACCACTGTAGCTGCAGATAATGCATGGAATAGCGGAACTGAAGCGGCGCCTGCTAAAACCGGAAACGATCCATGCCCACAAAATTATCGTATACCAACACGTACAGAGTTACAATCTTTATTGGATGGTACAACAAAAAGTGAGATAGGTACTTTCAGTGATTCACCAACAAATTTTAGTGCTGCAAAAGTATATACAAGTAACAGAAATAGCAGCGTTAAGCTTACGTTTCCTGCAATTGGCGCTCGTAATGCTGCTGCCGGAAGAGTAAATAACCGTGGAGTCAGTCCGCATGTATGGACCAGTACTGCCAGTGATGCCACCAATGCTTATGCTAACGGAAGAAATTCAATTGTTACCCACCCTAAAAATACAGGAAACCCAATTCGTTGTATAGCTATGTAAATATTGGATAAGTATATCGAAATTATATAACAAAGCCCCATTACGGGGCTTTTGTTTTTTTGACATAGCAGTTTACTATAACTTAATCAGAGTTTAAAACTCTGTTCATCTGCTTTGTACAAGGGCTGTGTATTTTTATATCTGGTAATATATCACATATGAAAAAACTAACTAACTATTTGCTGACCGCTGCAATTGCAGGCGTATTCTTTTCATGTTCAGAGAACACCATGGAAAGAGATTCCGAAGGTCTTAAAGCTCAACTAAATGCTGCTGCCATTAACAAAGCTTCTTTAGCTTCAGTAGGAATTAGCAACTGGATGTCTGCTTTGCAGGATAATGTTTCTTTGTCACAAATCTCAGTACCCGGGACTCACGATTCGGGAGCTACAGTAGAATTTCCTTCAGGGACTGCAAAAACCCAAAATCTTACTATCGCTGAACAGCTTAATATTGGTGTCCGCTTTCTGGATATCCGCTGCCGACACATTGATGATTCTTTTGCCATACACCATGGACCTGTTTATCAGAAGTTGAACTTTGATGATGTACTGAATGCAGTTTATGCATTTTTAGACAGTCATCCTACGGAAACAGTTATTATGTCGGTAAAGGAAGAGTATAATGCGTCTAATACAACCAGAAGTTTTGAAAAAACCTTTGATGCTTATGTTCAGAAAAATCCTTCTAAATGGGATCTGGGAAATAATATTCCTAAACTGGGAGATATAAGAGGAAAGATAAGACTATTGAGAAGATTTCCTGCAGAAACAAAACCTAAAGGAATAGATGCTACAAACTGGGCCGATAATACCACTTTTGAGATCGGTAATGATTCCCCGGTTAAAGTAAAAGTACAGGATAACTATAAAGTAGATAATAATGATACTAAATGGTCTCAGATTCAGACCATTCTTAATGATGCTAAAGCTGATACCAGTGGAAAGTTGTTCATTAATTTCACAAGTGGTTACAAACCTCTAATATTCGGGATTCCAAGTATTCCTACAGTTTCTAATGCCATAAATCCAAAGCTTAAAACCTTCTTTCAGAGTAGTACACAGGGCTCTTATGGCATTCTGCCAATAGATTTTATCAGTGCAGAACTGGCAGAGCCTATCGTTAAAACAAATTTTTCAAACAATCCTTAGAAAATCCCGAATTATCACAGAGCCCTCGTATGAGGGCTCTTTTTGTTAATTTGTTATGTGGATGTATCCTTTATACAATGAATAAAGATGCAATAGCTTTGGCATCATCACCTGTAAGAATCTCATCATAAGAAGCGGAACCAGCAGCGGCTCCAAATGTTGTACTGGTGTTGTATCCTGCCTGATTGGTATTGTCTTCTCCCGCATACACAGGATTTGTTGCAGCAGGCATATTTCCGCCGTCCGCAAGCTCTATCCAGCCTTTATTAGCTCTCATTCTTCTAACCTGCGATGCATGTCTGGCTTCTACTGAATGAATCTGAAGGGCTGCCTGTAAAACAGTTTTATTTGACATCACATTTCCGGCTTGCCCTTTATAAGCTCTTACCCCGGTATCTTCGAAAGCCTGAGCCAGAATAAGAAACTGACTATAATCCGTAAATGGAGAAAATTTACCTTTTGCTGTAAAGTCGAAGGTTGGTTTGTTACCAGGAGTGGTTCCTAAGGAAGTTAATGTATTTTTAAGAAAGCTTACGTGTGCAGATTCATGTTTAGAAATTTGCATAAATACGGTTCTGTCTTTAGCGGGGATAAGCCCGGGAGCAGAAAGACCAATATTATAATATTCATTTTCAAGATATTCAAGGACTAATGCCAGTTGTAGTGCATCTGTGAGATCATTTTGAGCCATACTCACAGCCATGGATGATTGTTTTACAGTTTCGGCTTTTGTAGTCATCATAGAACCTAAACCCAGGGGTACGGCTGCTATGGCTGCTTTTTTTCCGAAAGTATATATGTTTGTAATTGCTTCTGATCTGGATGAACCCGCAGTAAAGAATTTGTCATCAGAAAGCTGGTCTAATAATTTAAGAATGTTCATAACAATAGGTTTTAAAAATGAAATAATTAACTAATGCCTCTTTCTTTCCACGTAAAGCGGGTTTTTATAAATCCACCTGCAGCCATAACAATGTCTTTAGGCTCTTTAGCAACATCCAGTCCGTTAGCATCTATAACATCATCTCCTGAAAAGTCAGCCGATCCGGGGTTTATAAGATTTCTTATTGCTGATGCGTGTCTTGCTTCCACGGAGACAATCTTTCCGGCGATAACAAGATATGCCGGATTTGTAATATATTTTCCTGCGGCATTGTAGGCAGCTACTCCGGTGTCTTCTAAAGCTTTGGCTGTAGCCAAAACAGAACTACGATCATTAAAATTTACATTGGGATATTGAAACTCTAATTTTGGTAAAACATGAGAGGTGGCGCCACTAATTGCTGCTTTGAAAAAATCTCTGTGAATAACCTCGTGGTGATAAAGATCTGTGAAAATCTCTTTTTCGTTACTAGAGATTCCTGCATAAAAATTGTTCACAACCTTGGTATAGAAATCGGCTTCCAGCTGCTCTAGTGCATAAGCATAATTAAGTACCCCTACATCGCCTTGTCCAAGGTCGAATACCGTATCGTCCATGAAGTTGAATCCATCACCATCATTGCAACCCACCATTGTAAGACCTGCCATCGCAAGACCAATTCCACCAAGCTTTAAGAAATTTCTTCTGCTGGTATCCAGGGTTGCTCCCTGGTTTGAAATATGAATTGTTTTTTTCATAATATTATTTTTTAGGTGTTAATATTTGGTGTGAAAATTTGTGTTTTTGGGATAGAAGCTGAATGACTAAGGCATAAGAACTTTGTCTATAACATGAATAACCCCGTTGGATTGGTTTACATCGGCAATAGTAACTTTGGCACTGTTGCCTTTAGCATCTTTTATATAGAGATCTTTGCCTTTTGTCCAGAAGGTAACACCTTCTCCTTCTACAGTTTTCATCATGCTTGTTCCGTTTCCTGCTTTTACAGCTGCCCAAATTTGTTTAGCATTGTACTTTCCGGAAAGAACATGATAGGTCAATATCTTAGTCAGCATTTCTTTGTTTTCTGGTTTCAAGAGATTTTCTACTGTTCCTTTTGGTAGTTTATTAAAGGCTTCGTCGGTAGGAGCTAACACTGTAAAAGGGCCTGCACCTTGTAGCGTTTCAACAAGACCTGCTGCTTTCACAGCTGCTACAAGTGTTTTGTGGTCATTGGAGTTTACTGCGTTTTCTATAATGTTTTTAGAAGGATACATAGGAGCTCCTCCTACCATTACTGTTTTTTCTTTCATTACCTGTGCAGTAAGATTTCCGCTATAGGCAAATGATAATATAAGCATTCCTAAAGCTGTGATTTTTGATTTTGTAGTCATTTTGTTTGATTTTTTTTATTAAACATTATCTGAATTTGTTCTTATTGGCATTTACGAGTTTGGTTTTATTTTAGATTTAAAAAAGTTGAATAATTTTGTTAACCAACTGAAAATGAATTATTTATTTTTTAGTGGGGTAAAATCTAAACAGACTGAATTCATACAAAAACGCTTTCCGGTAGGCTCAGGGCCATCGTCGAAAATATGACCGAGGTGAGAACCACATCTTCCACATAAAACTTCTGTTCTTACCATATTGTAAGAAGTATCTTTTCTGTATTTTACACTGTTCTTATGTATTGGTTGGTAAAAGGAAGGCCAGCCACATGTGGTTGCAAATTTTGAAGTAGAAAGGAATAATGGATTACCACAAACTGCACAGTAATACGTTCCTTTCTCATCGAATTCATAATATTTTCCTGTAAAAGCAGTTTCGGTAGCTCCTTCTCTGGCTACTTGATATAATTCCGTGTTCAGAATTTTTTTCCATTCGGTATTGCTCACATTTAATAAGTTGGTGGCGGTACGGGAATAGTATGGATTCTGAATTTTAAACTTTTCAGACTGAGCACAGGCCTGGATCGAAATCATTAATGACAGGCTGATAGCTATTGTTTTCAATATTGTATTCATGAATATAAATTTTAAGTATTATTGTCATAAATACATATACGAGATAAAAAGTTAAACAGATTTGTATTGTTATCTTCTTTATTTTGTTACATTTGGAAAAGAAATATATACTACAATTAAAACAAACTATTCGGAAGAGGAGCTTATCGTTTTATTAAAAGAAAAAAACGAAACTGGTTTTCATCATTTGTATGATAACTACTCTGGTGCATTATATGGTGTAATATTCCGAATCGTACAATCTAAAGAATATACTGAAGAAATTATTCAGGATGTTTTCGTTAAAGTCTGGAACTCTGTCCACCAGTATGATCAGCAAAAGGGTAGGTTTTATACCTGGATGATCAATATTGCCAGAAATACAGCAATAGATTACTTAAAATCAAAAGGTTTTCAAAACGAATTAAAAAACCAATCTATCCCAGATTTCGTATATAACAGTGCAGAGCTTTCTACATCCAATAATACATCTGATTTTATTGGCTTTCATAGTGTTCTGGAAGGTTTGGAATCGGATAAACAGGAGCTTATTAATATGGCTTATTATCAGGGTTATACACAAAATGAAATATCCGAGCAATTGAAGATACCGCTGGGCACAGTGAAAACAAAAATGAGAAATGCACTAATGAAATTAAAAGATTTATTAAAAGATTATCAATAAATTGAATACTAAAGAATACATATCATCCGGAATTATAGAATCTTATATTCTAGGTCTTGCTTCTCCCGAGGAGGCAGGTATTTTGGAGTGTGTTATGAAGAATAATGCAGAGGTTAAGGCTGCTTTTGAGGAAGCGCAAAAAACTTTTGAAGATCTGGCTACAGTACAAGCTATGACGCCGCCGGATGATTTGAAATCAAAGATCTGGGCTAAAATTCAGAAAGAAGAAGTAACAGAAGTACCAATATCTGAGGTTGCCGAGCCTGTAATCAATTTAAAAATTGAAGAAAAAGGTAAAGCGACCGAGGTTAAAAAGAGTAATAACTGGAAGAACTTTGCAATTGCAGCATCTGTGTTGTTTTTGGTAAGTATTGCAGGGAATATGTATTGGATAAATCAACAATCTGAAACCAAAAAAGAAATTGCAAAACTTACAACCGTAAACACATCTCAGAATTTAGCATTACAAAAAATGAATGAGAAATGGCAAATGTTGTCCGGTTCTAATATGCAAATCATTACTTTAAAAGGAGTTGAAAAGCACCCGGAATCTAAAGCTACAGTTTTCTGGGATCAGAAAACTAAAGAGGTTTATCTGAATGCAGAGAGTCTGCCAAAAGCACCAAAAGGTATGCAATACCAGCTTTGGGCTATTGCAGACGGAAAACCAGTAAATGCCGGAATGTATACTGAAGAAAAAGACAGTAAGATTGCTCTTTCAAAAATACCAAAAGCTCAGGCCTTTGCAATAACACTTGAAAAAGAAAACGGAAGCGAAGTACCTACTATGGAGAATATGTATGTAATGGGAGGAACTTAGCCGGAGATTATTTAAAAAACTATTTACGATACAAAAAGCCCTCAATAAGAGGGCTTTTTTATGTTATTTCAATAAAACCTTTTCGCTTAATATATTTGAAGCTGAAATTTCTAATCGCAAGTTTTCTCAAATCATTTTTACATAAAATTTGCAATGTAGGTTCGTTAGTTTCGCCTGTTAATACAATGTCCTGAATTTCCAAGATATTTGGTAACTCTATTACTTTTAATATAATTCTTTCTATTTGTTTTTTGTATTTGTAATACTCTTTTAGATTTTGTTTTAATAGTAATGTTCTGTCGAAAAAAGCCCTGTTCTGATAATATTGAGGACTGTTTGGATACAAATCTTCAATGGGTTTAACTTTCAGCTGGTATTTTTTAGAACTAATTTCTATTTGCTTGTACTTTAGTCCTCTGCCTTTCAGCAAATTCATTGTGTTTTTTATATCCTCTTTTCGTGCCTTTGCTCCGAATATAATAGACTTAACAGCGGTGTGATTGTAAGTAAGAAGTCCCCAATCTTCAAATGTTATTCTTAATTCATTTTCCTTTTCCCAGGCAGTCGATTTATTGCCGATAATGCTTTGAATATTGAGTTGTCCGTTTAAGGCCTGCTGAATTATCTTTGGAACTCTGGAGGTATTGGTGTATTCAATGTCAAACATAAAAGCACAAGGAATATCAGCATTGAAGTTAAAGTCTTTCAGTAGAATATCCGTTTCGTATTCAATGGCAAACCCTCTGTGAGAATCAGAATATAAAGCCCATAAAATTTCATTATCTACATCTTTTGAGAGTGAATATACACCCTGGGTTTTTAATAACCGAACAACTTCCGAATAAGCAGCTTTTAGTTCGGCTTTATTGGTTAAATAGGGTAGGCTCTCAATGAATGACTCATCATTTATTGGATCCATAAACTGCATACTTTCAAACGGATCATTAAGATCCTCATATTTTGATGCGAATAGCTGATTACAGGTTAGTGTAATAAGATCGCGCCCATAGTTACTCCTATATTTGAAAACTCTCATATAATAATTGACTTAATCTGGTGTTAGATTGATTCTTTAAAATTACGGTTAACAATAGAAAATTAAAAATTAATTTTTAAATGCTTATTCTGTGATGTTTTAATTATAATGAAAATATATTGAATAATTGTTGATAGTATTTCTAATATTTTGGAGTATAAATTCAGAATAATCATTTTTTATTTTAAATTTGATTAACACCAAAAAACAAAAACTTTAATATGGAAAACCAGGAAAATGAAGGTTATTCAGGTACAGAGGTAAAACATCCGAAGCAGGAATTTCAGGTAGAAAGGCTGGCTTTTTTCAGCGATGCTATTTTTGCAATAGCGATTACCCTTCTTATTATTGAGTTCAAAGTACCACATGTGACCAAAGAAAGTACATATGCTGAGATACTCGGAGAATTGTCGGAACTGAAGTATAATTTTCTGGCACTGCTTTTTAGCTTTGGCTTAATCACAATGTTCTGGATCAGGCACCATTTTCTGTTCAAGCATATTCATAATTACAACGGACCAGTGATCCGGCTGAATATGTTAATTATGCTTACTATTATTTTCTTCCCTTTTACTACGACGTTTTATGCAGATTCGGTTGAAAATTTTGCTGTCTTTACATTGGCATTTCGGTTATTTGCGCTCAATAATATACTGGCAGCCCTTAGTATTTTTGCTCTTTCTTATTATGTTTTTGTTTCGCATACAGAACTTTCTTATAGTATTCCGGAGCATCATAGACGGAAGTTTTTTTTAGACAACCTGTTTTTAGCAGGTATGTTTATTTTACTGGCTGTACTAACGTTTTTTACAGATAGTACAAAACTGATAGGAGGGATTGCCTGTATTGTTATTCTTATAAAAAATGCTTTGGAGAGAATCTTAAAAATCAGTCATGTAAAGTACTCCTGATTTTGAGTTTTGGACATGCCTGTATTTGGTTGTAAATCAGTTTGTTGTGTTCGGTTTTAAACCGTTTAATTATTTGTCCTTATATTTGCAGCGCAATTATAGTCTTTTCTATCACTATTAATTTCCCTTTTTAGCATACAGGTATTCAGCTGATTTTGCTGTACCGTTTTCTAGTATGCGCCAGGAAATTCCAGAACAAAGGCTCCATTTTTTTATATGTTCAGGTCTATATTCCGTACGATGGTATAAGGAATGTACCTGCTTTTTAACTAATACAATAATGATGAAATTTTCTAATTTTAAAACTACATTTAGTAAGGGCGTTACAGTCCCCAGTTTAATTTTTATAATTGCCGTCTGTGTACTTTCGGCTGTTTTTCCAAAACTTACAGAAGGAATTCTGAACAATGTAAAAGAATTTATTTTTGTTAAACTGAACTGGGTCTATGTATGGTCAGTGACCATATTTGTTCTTTTTCTTATTTACCTTATGTTTAGCAAGTACGGAAATATCCGGCTGGGCAGAAATGACAGCAAACCTAAATATTCTTTTTTTTCATGGATATCCATGCTGTTTGCTGCAGGTATGGGAATTGGGTTAATGTACTTTAGTGTTGCAGAACCTATGCAGCATTATTCCAACGATATATTTACCGGAAACAACCACATTAACAGAGCCAAAAATGCACAGTTGTATACCTTCTTCCATTGGGGGATCCATGCTTGGGCTATTTATGGAGTTGTCGGTTTGGCCTTATCATATTTTGCTTACCGTTACAGATTGCCTCTTTCTTTGCGAAGCTGCTTTTATCCATTACTAAAAGATAAAATAAACGGACGATGGGGAAATGCTATCGATGTTTTTGCTTTATGTAGTACCTTTTTTGGTATTACCACAACATTAGGTTTCGGAGTAGTACAGATCAATTCCGGTTTGCAGACATTGCATATCGTACCCGAGAATAGCTTTATTTATCAGGTTATTATTGTAAGTGTTTTAGTTACTCTTTCTATTATTTCTGCTGTTACAGGAGTAGACAAAGGCGTAAAATTGCTGAGTAATATTAATGTGATCAGTGTAATTGTTCTACTTGTATTTGTACTGGCTTTAGGGCCAACAGTTTATCTGATTGGTAGTTTTACAGAGGGATTGGGTAACTATATCAACAACTTCTTTAATCTTACATTCGGTACCCATGTCTATGAGGAAGAGACCTTACCATGGTTTTACAACTGGACAATCTTGTATTGGGCGTGGTGGATTTCATGGTCTCCGTATGTAGGACTATTTATTGCTAAAATTTCGAAAGGGAGAACCATCAGAGAATTTATCGCAGCAGTACTTATCCTGCCCACATTATTTAATTTTATCTGGATGTCCGTTTTCGGAAACAGTGCAATCTGGATTGACCTTCATACTGCCGGCGGAGCACTTAGTCAACTGGCTGGTGATCCGGATGCATTAATGTTCAGGTTTCTGGAGTATATGCCATTCTCCTCAATTGTAAGCTTCTTTGTAATATTAATCATTCTTATTTTCTTTGTTACCTCTGCGGATTCAGGGATGTTTGTGATGAATAGTATTGCAACAAAAAATGCTAAAGTTTCTCCGAAATGGCAGACTGTCTTCTGGGGAGTATTGCTCGCTGTACTGGCATTATTATTACTAAATGCAGGTGGACTAAAGGCATTACAGAGTATGACGTTGATTACTGCATTGCCATTCTCCTTTATTATATTGCTGTTTATTGTAAGCCTGATGAAGGCACTTATTATTGATAAGAATTACTACGAACGCGACTTTTCCGCATCTACAGCTCCGTGGTCAGGAGAATACTGGAAAGAACGACTGAAACAGATTATCTCGCTGGACGATCGCCAGTCAATAGACCATTTTATAGAAACAACAGCCAAAACAGCTTTTACAGAGTTGCAGGCTGAGTTTGCAGAGAATGGAACCGAAGCAAAGATCAATACTTATGAAAATCCTACGCGAATCGAAATAGAGATTCAGTATGACCTGGTGAATAACTTTGTATATGGAGTAAGAAACCAGTCCAGAACTGTATCTGCCTATCTGCTGAATGAAGACAATTTACCGGATGCCGAAGATAACCAGGCGCATTTTCCGAGATCCTATTTTGGTGATGCCCGTGAAGGTTATGATGTAAGGCTCTTTACTAAAAACGAATTGATATCCGATGTATTGAAGCATTATGAACGTTTTATAGAGATTATCTCGGAAGAAAGGAACGAAATGTTTATAAGCAGTAATGCAAACAAGAGAATGAAATAGAAGATATTCTATATAATAAAAACAGCAGGCTATCCGAATAGCCTGCTGTTTTTATATAATCCTAGTTTTTAATTACTAACTTTTTATGCTGCTTTTGGACTTTAAAAATTTTGCAGTCAGGTATTTTCTCACTGGTATATCATAAAATTTCAGACAGATATAGGCCAGAATAATACTGCCTATAACTACTGCTGCAGCACCTGGAAATGACTGCTGAAATGTAAGATTGCCATTTTTTACCCATGCATAATACAGATAAATAAAAGGGTAGTGTACCATATACAAAGGGTAGGAAAGATCCCCGAGGAACTTACAAATACGATTTGTCAACTGGCTGGTACTTTTTTCTGAAGCTCCAAACCATACCAGAAGCGGGAAAAAAACAACGCAACATACCGTATCATATAATCCATTCATCCAAAGATGCTCTGCTCCGCCTATACGAGGGATAGCCAGAAGCGTAACGAGAATGATACTGCATATCCAGAATGCACCTTTTATTTTCAGCGGTTTAAAAACCCGGAAAAGAAGCAGTCCGGCAGAAAATGAAAATATAAATCTCAAAAATCCTGCTGTAAATTCGATTCCTGTCAATGAGAATCCTGCACAGATATCACCATAAGGTCCAAATATTGCAAAAGTTCCCAAGCCTAATCCTGCAGCAATAACCAGAGCTAAAAGTGCTTTTGTAGAAAATCTGCGGATAATCAGTGCATAGAGAATACTACCTATATATTCAAAGAATAAAGACCAGCTAGGCCCATTTAGCGGAAACATCTCACCAAGACCACGGACTTCGGTTCCCGGCGTTGCTGGAATTAAAAGAGCATTGAGAAGCGTTGCTCCAAATAATGATATGGCAGATACTTTTGATACATCCCACACCGCACAAACTTGTGTATAGAACAAAATTCCACCAATTATAGCACCCATTACGACCATTGGATGCAAGCGTATAATTCTGCGTTTAATAAAATCCTTAGTCGTCATTGTTCCCCAACGGTCGCTATAAGCATAGCCCATTACAAAACCTGAAAGGATAAAGAAAAAATCAACAGCCAGATAACCATGATTAATGCGCTGATCTAAATGGCTTGTAGCAAAAGCCTCAAAAATGTGGAAGCATACCACAGTAATAGCTGCTACTCCACGCAAACCATCGAGAATATTGTAATGTGGCTTGGTATCTGCAAAAGCAGCTGTAGGGGGTTGAGTGTTTAACATGAAATAAGTTTTGGTTATTAGTTTTCTTTACTTCTCAAAGGTTGAATATTTGAGAAAATAACAAATAAACAACCATTTAACCGAAAAGATGAGCAATATATAAATAAAAGCCTGAATTTGAAAGGGAAGGAAAATAATGTACTTGTATGGTTATCTATTATTTTCTTTTTTTAAAGTTCGTTACCCCTTTTATTGGAATATATATTTTAGAATAGTAAAATATAATATGTTTGTAAATTATAAGTAGATAAGCTAAAACTACAGATACTGCCCGGAAATAAAAATAATATATAGAATGCCATTACAGAAAAATAAAATAGAAAAAGAATTTAAAACTCCTTTAGGCATTGTTCGCTCCGGAATTATCTGCGGCGAAATCAGTGGTTTTGTAGAAAACAAACAATATGAGAATGGGTGTTCTGAGATTTTTAATACTAATGGCCACAACATTGAAATTGTTTCTTTCAGAATAAAAGTTCCGCTTTATAATGGTGATTCCCTTACCGATAGTTTTGGATGGATTTTTAGAATCGAAAAAATTGCTGAGATAAAAGATGAGATCGAAGTCTATTGCCTGCTTGATAAAATTAATGATGAAGTTTTTTTGATTCGGCGTCAGGAGAATATTTAGATGCAATACAAGTAGATTACGATGAATGGACTTTACATATCGGAACAGAAGATGGTGAGATTCTAAATATAAGAGCTGAAAATGATGATTGGTTTCCGCCAAGACTAAAAAGTAATGTAAACTTTCATCAATCAATAACCGAAATGAAACAAAATGGATTTGTAACAAAGATTCCCGAGCTGAATAAAGGTGAAAAATTACATATCCATTATCTTACAGCTTATGACAAAAGAGATGAAAAAAAGGTAAATACCTGGTTGGCTGTAGATGAGTCTAAAAGAAATTTGGAAAACCAAATAGGTATTTGGTAAACAATCTGGATATACACAACCTATATTTGTACATAAAATACTGCAAAATGAGAAAGCTCTGCTTTATAAAAACAGAGCTTTCAGATGGAGTACAAATTTACCCTGTAGCATAAATAAAAATGTACTTCCTTTTTACATGTTGTTATTAATGATGAGCACCATGATTATTGAGGCTTTCTTCTGTTTTTATTCCTTCTGAAACGACTACCGTAAAATCTGCTGTATGAACCTTTTCATCTATTTTAAACTGTACCCACATTCTGTATAAACCGGGTTTTTCAATATAAGTTTCTGCATAAATTGGAAAACGATGGTCTGACATTGAATGGATATGAATAAAGTCTTTGTCGGCTTTGCTTATCATTACAATATGAGCCGTTGCTCCAAGATAGGGCTGCATATCCTTTTCCAGAAGTTTTGTTCCGTTTCTTTCTATCGAAAACTGTAGACTCTGTTTTCTGTTTGTTTTTAAATTATTTCGGTTAGTTAATGTCACCAGGTAGTCATCAATAGCCGCGACTAGTTTTGTTTGCAGTTCAGGGCTACTGGGCAGTTGTTTACCTTGTACTTCAATAGCATGTGTGCTTACGGCTGCTTCGCCTCCCATAGGTTTATAATCTACAAATAAAAGATATTTTCCTGCTGATGGAAAAGTTTCAGAAACAAAGTAAGTTCCATCTGTCTGTTCTTCAGGGTGAATATGGTCAAACCATGTTAATTCTTCATTTACTAATAAGAGATGTATTTTCATAGTATTTACAACTTCTAAAGGAATGTTTTTGTCATTTTTGGTTACTGAAATAAGAAAGAATGCCGGCTTGCAAGCTTCTATAATTTGTGGTTCAGAACTAATCTTAACTTCTGGTTTGTTTGTCTGTTGATGTGTATTCATGTTTGATGATTTATTTTCCTACTATACAAATTTCTATAAAATGATGACTATCATTGTTATGGTATTTGTGTTTAGATTTGTAATATTTACGGACTGTTATGACTGTGATGATAAGTAAGGAGGTAATACCAAATCTAGCCCGGTCCAGCCTATTCTTACAATAAAAAACTCGGCTATAAAATTGATAAAACCAATTCCCCAAAAAGCTATAAATAAATATATAAACAGAATAAGTATTTTTCTGCTTTTATAATCTTTATTAGACTTTAGACATCAAAATTGTAAAATTAAAATCAATTTTATGTTACGATATTTACTGTTTGTTTTATGAATTTTACAGATTTTGCTATTGCAATAACATAAAGGGTTACAATATGATATTGCAACCCTTTATTCTTACTCTGCTTGTTTTATTCTGAAATAGGACACACGATGATTTAATGTTTCAGAATAATAAAAGTTTATGCTTTTATTGGCAGAGGCTCTGCATGAAAACCCTTCTTTTTAATGATATTTATTACTTCTTCTTCAGAAATACCTTCGGCTTTTACTGTAAGTGTCTTATTACTATTTGCTACATCAACGTTCCATTCAGAAATGCCATCGGCATTATTAAGCTCAGATTCTACTTTTGCTACACAACTGGTGCAATTAAGATTTGTTTTAAACTGAAAATTTTTATCTTCCATTTTACTTTTGTTTTTAACGTTATTGTTATTACAAATTTCACTCAATCAGCGGTAATTCTGTTTGCAATATTTCGTGTTTTTATTTATGAGATTTACTGATTTTTTCATGAAAAGAACTAAAGAAAAACCTGTACACAAACATGTACAGGTTGAAGAAAAGAATTATAGATATTGATAAGGAAATATTGAAGAAATGCAATTGAGGTTTACCAAATATTTTTACTGTATAAGAGCCATTTTTTCACTTCTTATTTGTTTATAGTATGAAGACGTAAAGCCTGTATATTTTTTTAGCTGATTAGAAAGGTGTGAAGGACTGCTGTATCCCATAGCATATGCAATATCTGATAATGACTTATTGGTGTAAACCAATAATTCTTTAACTTTTTCAATCTTTTGATGAATGATATATTTTTCAAGTGTGAGTCCCTGTATGGATGAAAATAAAGAACTCAAAGAATCATAATCTTTGTGGAGTGTACTGCTGATAAGTAAAGAGAATTTTATTGGTGTACCAGTGTTGAGCTGTTGCCGGATACCCTCTTCAACAATAATTTTAATTTCTTCAACTATTTTTTCATTTTTATCATATAGTAACTCAAAACCATGTTTATTCAGCATAGACTTAATAACCGCTAAATCTAACACTGTAGTACTTTCATGATTGATAACGACACGACCCAATTGGACGTTTAGTACCTCATAGCCAAGATTAGACATCTCGTGATCCAGTACATAGATACATCTGAAGCATACCATTCCTTTTATTAATAATACCATGATTTAACTTCATCTTTTTTTAACTTCGGGAGTATTATAATGTACTCCCGAAGTTAGATTAGCCTACTTAATCGTCAGATTCTGTAGCTCGGCAATCACTTCGTTATTATTTATAGTTATAACAGCCCTCCGGTTGTTTAGCTCTACTTTGTGGTTTTCGGTGCCTTTTACCTGCTCCAGTCCTTTTTCTACAATTAATGCACAGTGTTCACTCTCTACATCTTCTAAAGGGAGATATATTATTCCCTTATTACTACTATTAGTTGTCATTCCAGATCGTTTTACAATACAAAGTTGACAAGAACTAATAGTATGATGATTGTGAAATTATGAAGTTGATTTGTAAGATTTACTTAAATTTTGTCCAATGGCTTTCTTTTATCTTCGCGAATTTGCTTAAAATGGCTTGGAGTGAGTCCGGTTACTTTCTTGAATTGGTTGCTTAGGTATGAAATACTGGAATAGTTAAGTCTTATAGCAATTTCACTTAAAGTCAGCTCATCGTATACCAGTAATTCTTTTACTTTTTCAATTTTCTGGGCAATGAAATATTTTTCAATAGTAGAACCTTCTATTTCGGAGAAAAGATTGGATAAATAATTGTAATCATGGTGAAGAACATCACTCAGAATATCAGACAGATTATTTTTTAAATTATTATTTTGGTGGTGTACCAAATCAATAATAGTATTTTTTATTTTTTCTATGATTCTGCCTTTTTTGTCATCTATGATTTGAAAGCCAAAAGAAATTAGTGAATTTTCCAAGGCATATCTTTCATCAGAATTTAACTCATTAACAAGACTTACTTCGCCTAGCTTTATATGTTTAATATCCAGTCCGAGTTTTTTCAATTCGTTCTGAACAACAATAATGCAACGGTTACAAACCATATTTTTTATAAACAAAGTATTCATATCTGTGTTCAATTTAAATTAAAATTTATATTTTATCTTAATTTCTTACTTAACAAATGTACTATTAAAATCTTATTGGTTAAATTTTAAGCATTTTTTATGAAATAGATTTTATTTTTCAGAGTAATTGGTAAAATATAACCATTGCATTACGAAGTTTTTTATTTGTTTAAAATGGTATTATAGTTTTACAATTTGAACTGACAGGATAAGATCAACTATCTTTGTATGACTCAGAACATAAATACTCCAATTATACATGATTCCGGATACACTACTTAGACAAATAGATTTTATTAAAGAAATAGACAAGCTCAAATACATTCAGCGCAGAACAAAACTGTTCAATAGCGATCGTAATGAGAATGATGCCGAGCATAGCTGGCATCTGGCTATGATGGCTATAATTTTGGCTGAACATGCTAATGAGCCGATAGATGTACTAAAAGTTGTAAAGATGGTTCTGATTCATGATATTGTAGAAATAGACGCAGGTGATACCTTTATCTATGATACGCAAAAGAATCACAGCAATACAGATGAAGAAAGATTAGCTGCTCAGCGTATATTTGGTCTATTACCCGATGAACAGGCGAAAGAACTAATTGCAATATGGGAAGAGTTTGAAGCTGGCGAAACAGCTGAAGCAAAATTTGCCAGAGCAATGGACCGACTGGAACCTTTACTGCAAAATACTTCTAATAATGGTGGTACATGGAATACATCGGGTGTAAATTATACCAAAGTATATGCTAAAAAGGTTGCTATTAAAGACGGATCTGAAAATATATGGGAATTTGCTGAAGGGCTTATTAACGATAGCGTAGAGAAAGGTATTTTAAAAGATGAGTAAGAAGTACCTGTAACAGTACCATTATTTCTTTATAAATATTTATATAAAGGGACTATTTTCTGGACTTTCTGACAAATAAATATGGACTTTTAAACAAAGTGAATTTATGCTTCATTGCGGAAATTTGTATTATAAATTTTTGGAAAATGGAAAATAAAGAAACAGTTCTGGTAACAGGAGGTTCCGGTTTTATAGCTTCATATTGTATTATAGCTTTGCTTAATAATGGATATAAAGTAAAAGCGACCCTTCGGTCACTAAAGAAATCGGCTTTGGTTAAACAGATGTTGCAAGAGGGAGGTATTAACTCTTTTGATGATCTATCTTTTGTGGAAGCTGATCTAGGAAACGAATCCTGCTGGGAAGAAGCGGTTAAGGGGTGCAATTATGTTATTCATGTAGCCTCACCAACACCATTTACCGATGCAGCAACAGAAGATGATTTTGTAATTCCTGCAAGAAACGGGGTTCTTTTTGTGCTGCGTGCGGCTAGAAAAGGAGGTGTGAAAAGAGTAGTACTAACTTCCGCATTTGGAGCAGTAGGTATGGGAACTATAAAAACAACGCCATACACGGAAGAAGACTGGACGGTCCTAAACGATACAGTTGCTCCTTACCAGCGTTCTAAGACAATTTCTGAAAAAGCAGCATGGGATTTTATAAAAAACGAAGGTGCCGGAATGGAGCTTTCAGTGGTTAACCCAACCGGAGTTTTAGGACCTGTTCTTGCTGATGATTTTTCGCATTCTATCCAGAATATCAAACAAATGCTGAATGGAGATATGAAAGCCTGTCCTAAGATTCTTTCTGCATATGTAGATGTACGTGATGTTGCCGATCTTCATTTTAAAGCCATGACTTTACCTCAGGCAAATGGACAACGTTTTATCGCTGCCTCGGGGAAAGGGCTTTCTTTGTTGGAAATTGCAAATGTACTTCGGGAAAACTTGAACGAAAAAGCAAGTAAGGTTCCTACTAGAGAATTACCCAATTGGCTTATAAAAATATTCGCATTATTTAATCCAAAACTAAAAACTATTGTACCTTTATTAGGTATGGTAAAACATGCCAGTAGTGAAAAAGCTGTTACAATGTTGGGATGGAAGCCCCGTTCTGCAGAAGAAGCTATTTTGGCAACAGCAAACAGCCTTATAAAAATGAATTTAGTAAAGTAAGCAGCTATGAAAGTAATTATTACAGGTGTAACAGGAATGGTGGGTGAGGGTGTATTATTTGAATGTTTGAATAATAGTAGTGTAACAGAAGTACTTGTTATTGGTAGAAGAAGTTATAAATTAACACATTCAAAACTAAAAGAACTGATTCTGAAAAATTTTTCGGAAATTGGAAATTATTCAGACCTGTTGAAAAATTATGACGGATGCTTTTTTTGTGCAGGAGTAAGTTCAGTAGGTGAGAATGAGGAAAGCTTTACAAAAAAGACCTATGATTTTGTAGTTCCGTTTGCCAAATCACTTTCTGAAATAAATCCCGGAATGACTTTTATTTATGTATCGGGTAACCGCACTGATAGTACGGAAAAAGGAAAAGTAATGTGGGCAAGGGTAAAAGGAAGAACTGAAAATGCATTGATGAAATTACCATTTAAAGGACAATATAATTTTCGTCCGGCTATAATGAAGGCAACGAAAGGACAAGAGAATGTAAAAAGAATTTATAAAATAATGGGGCCTCTAATCGCACCATTTATTTCAGCAAAAACACTAAAACTATCACAAGTAGGAAAAGCTATGATTAATGCAGTATTAAAGGGATATCCGAGCCAAGTTTTGGAAGTAGACGATATCATACAACTGGCAAAATAAGAATACCGAAACATAATTCATTTAGATTTATAGTGGTGATTGATTTTAAAGCTTATATAAATTAAGGAACAGATCATAAAAATGGAAAATAATCAGAGATTAGTATATAAAGATATGCCTTCACCACTTGGCGTAATAAGAATTGTTGCAACAGATATAGGTCTCGCAGCAATCTTATGGGAAGGAGAAGATTATATACGTACCAAATTATCTGCTCCCGAAAGAGATGATCGAAATCCTATACTCTTACAAACCGAACAGCAACTAACAGAATATTTTGCAAAAACGAGAACAACCTTCGATATTCCACTTGATTTTTCGGGTACAGAATTTCAGAAAAGAGTATGGACAGCTTTGCTGAGTATACCTTTCGGAACTATCCAAACCTACGGTGGATTAGCAAAAATACTGGGTGATATTAAGGCTGTAAGAGCTGTAGGTGGAGCTTTGAATAAAAATCCCATTGCCATCATTGTTCCTTGTCACAGGATAATTGGCGCATCTGGTAAAATGGTTGGTTTTGCTGGCGGAATTGCTAATAAAACGATTTTATTAAGTATTGAAAATAAACAGACAATACCTTCTCTTTTCGATTAATAAATATATAATGAATGCACCTTTTACTACAGAGAATTTTCGGATAATTTGTGATGAATTGGCCAATAATGATAGTCATTTGAAGGATATTTTGGATATACATGGCTATCCGCCTATGTGGACGCGGAACAACAGCTTCGAAACTCTTGTGCATATTATCCTTGAGCAACAGGTTTCCCTGGCTTCGGCATTAGCGACTTTGAATAAACTAAAAGAAAAGCTTGGGAATATTTCTCCCGAAAATATCCTGGTACTTACTGATGAAGAGATGAAAGCTTGTTTTGTAAGCAGGCAAAAAACTTCTTATATAAGAGGATTGGCACATGCACTTATAAATGGAGATATAAAGCTGAATGAATTTGAAAAAATGACAGATGAGGAGATAAGGATGCAGCTCATAAAACTAAAAGGTATCGGAAATTGGACAATAGATGTTTACCTTATGTTTGTATTGCAGCGTACAGATCTTTTTCCTGTTGGTGATTTGGCTTTAGTAAATGCATTAAAACGTTTGAAGAAACTTGAATCTTCCATTACAAAAGAGGAGATAATTGCAATCGGTGAAAGCTGGAAACCATACCGTACCGTTGCCAGTATGATGCTTTGGCATTATTACTTGTCTCAGACAGGAAAAAAATAAAACATATTTATAAATAGACCAATCGGTTACTCTAACCCAATCTAGTAGATGAAAATAAATGAAATTAAATCTTGTATAATCGGTCCGGCCCTTTCTGCCGAACAATTTATTGCTGAACACTTCTTTGTATTTCTTATAAAAGGAACTATGAATGGCTATGATGGTAACAAGCATTATGCATTGAAAGCAGGTGAAAGCTGTCTAATCCGCAAAAACAGGTTAGCAAGATATAATAAAGTAAAAGATAACGACGAGTTTGGAAAGGTTGTTATTTTTTTTGATGAGGTGTTCCTTAAAGCTTTTCAGAAAAAGCATTCTCTCGTCTTTAAAAACTTTACATCGAATGATGCATTCATCAGGCTGAAGAAGGATAATCTGATTAATAGTTTTTTATTGTCTTTGGAACCATATTATAATAATACAGGAAATATAAGCCCTGAATTTTCAGATATAAAAAGAGAAGAGCTACTGCTGATTTTGCTTCATTTGCATCCCGAATTATCGGATGTACTTTTTGATTTCGGTATTCCGGGACGATTGGATCTTGAAAAATTTATGCAGCAAAATTATAAATTCAATGTAAGCATAGAGCGATTAGCATTCCTTACCGGACGAAGCTTATCTGCCTTCAAGAGAGATTTTAAAACAATTTTTAATGATACCCCGAACCGCTGGCTTGTAAAGCGAAGGCTGAAGGAAGCCCGATTTCTGATTGAAGAAAAGGGATTGCGTCCAACAGATATTTATGTGGATTTGGGTTTTGAAGATTTATCTCATTTTTCATTTGCATTCAAAAAAGAGTTTGGGATAACAGCAAGTGCCTGCATGGTTGATAAGGATAAGGCGCTTGAAAATTAAAGATCTGTAAACTTCTGAATCTTATTTAATAAAATCAGCATACCAGTGTCCCGATGCTTTTACGGTGCGCTGCTGGGTCTGGAAGTCTACATGCACCAATCCAAATCTGGGATGGTAACCTTCCGCCCATTCAAAATTATCCAGGAAAGTCCACACAAAATAACCATTTACATTCACACCTTCCTGTTTTGCCCGTAGTACCTGCTGCAATATATTTTGAATGTACTGTAATCTTTTAGGATCGTGTACCGCGTTGTTTTGTAATGTATCCGAAAAGGCGGCGCCGTTTTCGGTAATAATTAATGGCGGAATATTCTTGTAGGCCTGAAATTTCTTCAGGATATGATAAATGGATTCCGGATATACTTCCCATTCCATAGCTGTCAGTTCTACTTTTCTGTCCTTAGCATTTACAATTTTTGCCTGCAAAAAAGGAACGAACATGGAGTAGCGAATAATCTCACGTGTGTAATTTTGAATACCAATAAAATCCATATCGAATTTTAGATCCTGCTCATCATTTTGTTTGATGTATTTCTCTATTCTTTTCAGGGTTTTAATTTCATTCACCGGATAACCCATACCCAGTAAAGGTTCTATAAATAACCGGTTAAGCAAAAGATCTGCTTTTTTAGCCGCTTTAATGTCTTTTTCCCGGTTTGTATAAGGTTCAACATGTGAGCAGGAAAAAGTAGTGCCTACATTGCTTTCAGGCTGTAATGCTTTTATAACTCTTGCTCCGTGGGCTTGTGCCAGGGCAGCATGGTGTGCAGCAGCTAAAAAGCCTTCAATACTTTTTCTGCCGGGAGCGTGTACGCCAAAGAAGTAACCTGCAGCACTAAATACGGTAGGTTCATTTAGTACCATCCAGTTTTTTACGCGATCTCCAAAACTCTTTACGCAAATGGCAACATAGTCACCAAACCAGTCTTTAACATCTCTGTTGGTCCAGCCTCCTTTTACTTCAAGACTATGCGGTAAATCCCAGTGGTATAATGTAACCCATGGAGTGATTCCCAGCTCCAAAGAAAGATCGATAAGCTTGTTATAAAAATCGATTCCGGCCTGATTGATTCGACCTGTGCCTTCAGGCAGGATGCGGCTCCATGAAACAGAAAATCTGTAATTGCGGATATTCATGCTGTGCATGAGATACAGATCGTCTATATAACGGTTGTAATGGTCACACGCAATATCACCTGTATGATTGCGGAATATTTTATTTCTTTTTTGTACAAATATATCCCATACAGAAGGGCCTTTGCCATCCAGATTATGTGCGCCTTCTATTTGATATGCCGCAGTAGATACTCCCCAGATAAAATCTTTGCCAAAGGCTTCCTTTGTCAATAGCATCTATTCGGAGTGGTTTAATAACAACATCTGCATTCCTCTCATTCAGCCGTTTAGTTTTTATGGAACTTTAGCGGAGAATAAAACGAACTAAACTGTGTTAGAAATAAGCGGAAGAATAGTCTTTGGAAGAAATGTACAATAGTTTTCATCGTGTTAATGTATTTGGTTGCAATACTATATTCACTTTCTACTATAAAATTACATCGTTTTAACTTCCTGTATATTAAGGGAATATTAAATTTATTATTACAAGGAATTTATAAGCTTCTTGTTTTACAATTATATTTATTTTGTGGTAATTAGCTATAGAAAAAAGACCACCTAAAGTGGTCTTTTATTATAATTATTTAGAATTTAGCGGTTACAATCTGCTGTCCAGGTTTGTCCGTCTTTTGTATAGAAAATTCTTAATTTATTGCTGTCAATTCTTATATAAGAAGTATCGTTAGCTCCTATACTAACTAAAGTGTTATCTCCCTTTTTTTCAAATTCAACACCATTCAAATCCGGAATTTTATCGGAAAAAGTGAAATTGTATCTTGTTCCACTGGCAATTTTAGTCACAAATACGCTTCCATTAGCATTGTTAATAGTGGTAGAGTTAGTGTTATTTTTATAAGATACATTTCCTTTATATGTTCCGGCAAAAAAATCGTTGTCAGCCGGATCATCACTTCGGCTGCAAGAGTAAAAAGATACAATTGTGAAAGCTGTTAATAAAAATATTCCAGCTACTTTAAATAAATTTTTCATAACAATAATTTTTTTGGTTAACCCTTAGTTATTTACAAATAAAATGCCAAGAGTAGATAGATATTTGTTATGATATGTTTAATTTGCAATAAAAATAATAAATATTAGTATAAAATAAATAATTTATCTTTTTGTGAGGATTATTTGTTGTAAAACGAAAGGGATAGTATTTTTAGTTTAACCTATCAGTTTTTATTTTTCCATACAAACTTTAGTTTCAATTGTAGTGCTGAAAAAAATTTTATTGCCTGAAGTACAGCCGAAATTTAGGTTTCTTTCAATTTCATTGAAGATCAATTTAGTTGTTTCAGGATTATTGGTATCATGAAAAAAGGTGATTAGCCGGCCTTCTTTGTTATATACATTGATTCTGTTGATTACAGCAATATTCATATCTATTTTACCAATGCTGTTTAAAGGGATTTGCAGATCGCTTTTGCCTTTTTGTTTAACATTTATTTTCTCGGAATCAATATCGACTCTAATCTTCGGATGTGCTATTTTCAGTATTAAAAATAAGGGGATCAATATGACTACACCAATTACAAAAGCTCCTCGGAAGCTTCCCATATTATTTACTTTATCGGCCATTCCGTTAATACCTCCGAAAAGAAAATAGCAGAGAAAGAAAACTGCTGCCAAATAAGAGATTCCTATTAGTAAGGCTTTTTTAACCTGGTGTTGTTTGAACTCGAATGTTTTCATTTGTTTGTTGTTTTTACTTCATTAAAAGTATAACTTTCTGTGTGATAAATGCTTGCTTAATGAAATTTTCTTTATCAGCTATGTTGTTTCTTAATATGATTCTTGTTTGCAGCATCTATGGAATGAGACTGATGGATATTAATCTCGTTTTTGGTCATTTGTGCTAATGTCACAAAATACTGGTGCAGCTGGTCGAGTTCTTTTTCTGTAAGGTCTTCAATATCTACCATTCGGTTGCTGGCATCCTTACTTGCCGCAATCAGTTCATTTAGTTTTAGTTGGATTGCTTTACTGTCTTTATTTTGTGACTTCTGAATCAGGAAAACCATTAAAAAGGTAATAATGGTAGTTCCGGTATTGATAATCAGCTGCCAGGTTTCTGAGTAATTGAAAAAAGGACCACTCAGGAGCCAAATGATAACAATAACCAATGCTATTGTGAAAGCAGAAGAGCTGCCCGTAAAGCTGGTTGCCTTATTGGCAAATGTTTCGAAAAAAGCCTTGAATTTCATGAGAGATGGTGATTATTCGTTTGACAAAAATATAATTGCAATATACTCCAAAATCAGATGCTTAATATTTTTATATTCTTCTTACGGAGCTGTTATTGTAAACTGTACCTTAGCTTTGTAGGCAGCTGCAGGAACAGTAACAGATACACCAGTAAGTCGAAGCTGTAAACCTATGTCTGAAAAAGATGTAAGTGCTAATAGAGTGTGAACACTGAAAAAAGCAACATCTGTTTGAGCTAAAGGAATATAGTTGGTATTGCCTCCGGATACAGAACAAAGTACACACAGAGAAGTTCCATTATTCAGCCTTTTTACAGCTATGCCTAATGCATTGTTCCAGGTTGGATCCGGAACATAGCGCGCAGATATACTTGCAGAGCTTAATAAAGCAGGTACACTTACGGTTAAAGACATTTGAAAAGGTGCGGTAGATGATGTCTCATAAGTTCCGACATAATTAGTTCCGGCTTCGGTAATTGTTGGGCTGAGAGTCCAGTCTGTGCCGTTTGCTATTATGCTTTGTGCATTATACAGGCTCCCGATTGTTATTAAAACAAGGCTGTATAAATATTTTATAGAGATGTATGTTTTCATTTTATTCAGTAATGGTGTAAGTGATAACAATAGTAGTGTTGCTTTGGGCCTTAAGATCTGCATAAGTATTTGTTGCCAGTGATATGGTTAACTGATGGCCATTGTTTATGCCGTCTCCGGTATAAGCTCCTCCAATCCCGCTGATAATAGTTTGTGGAGTAGTGCTAAGTATAACTTGTCCGGTGGATGTTCCCAAAGTACCGCCACCTAGACCAGTTGCTGCAGCTGCCTGTAACCTGATATCAACTCCCGGAATTGTTTCGTTAACAGATGCTGTAACTTTTCTGGAAAGTCCGCCTGAAGCTATTGCTGATGTATAATTAATCCATTTTGTAGTATTGGCAGCGGGGCTGGTTAGTGGTCTTCCGGCCTCCGTTGGGGCTATAAAGCTTAGTGCAAAACTTCCGGCAGGTTCTATATCCAGAAGGGTTACTACTGGTAAGTTTATAGATACCCATTTATTGGTGGATATTTGTGAAAATATACTGCATGAAATATGCGTGAGAATAATGGTTAATATGTAAAGTGTTATTTTTTTCATTTTGTCTTTTTGCTATTATTGTATTCTATCTTCACAGGTTCCTGTTGGAACTTTATTTCCGTCTGTTGTTTTACAATATAGATATTGATGGTTTTGTTTTCTGCTGCGTTCAGCGTAAATCTGAAGTTGTCTGTGGCAATTTTGTATCGTTTGTCCAGACCATTTCTGTAAAGTTTTACGGTCCATTCTCCCGGACGCAGGTAGGTAAAATCAAAGTCTTCATTTATGCTACATATCTTCCGGTAAATCTGTTCACCATTGGTTGCTTCTATTACGATGCTTTCTTTTTTCTTTTTATCCTGTGGTGTTACCGGTAATGTATTTTCCTGCTGATCGGTATTATTTTGCTCATTTAGCCGAATATGACCTTTGATATTCGCAGCACTGGTTAACCCGAAATTGAATATATTTTCTTTATTAACGAGAGATACCTGAGCCGGAAAGCTAACATTTGGGATATTATTCATATCGGTAGTCGAGCGGTCTATTTCCAGATAGTAATCTCCCGGAACTATATTTTTAAAAGTGAAATTACCATTTATATCTGTTACAGAAAGATGATTACCCAGCAGCAAACGAATGCCATCTGTTTTCTTTACTCCCATGTTGCTTATATTTCCTGTAAGGCTGGTGTATTCTGCTGTTTTTTGTACAGGAATATTCATCCGAAGGGTGTAACGCAGTGAGAAAATAAAATCCTTATCACCCAGTTCCCCACGTTGCAAGGCATAACGTCCGGAGATATCAAGTCCATGATTACGGGAAATTTGTTGATGAAAAATCAGTTCGAAGAGATTACGGTCTTTATAATACTCTTCCGGGATATAATTGTTCTGATAAAAAAGACTTAGTGAGTTATACTGAGAAAGCCTGCTGGAAATCCTTGCACCGTAATAAATCTGCTTTTGATTTTTTTCCAGATAACGTGAGGTTGTCCCATAACTTCCAAACAGATTAAAAGAAGCTTTAAATTTCTCAAAACTAACATTAGCCATATAGAAATTAGAATTGCCAGTGAAGTCTGTAAGGTAATTGTCTGTTTTGCCAAACTGTCCCTCCATACTCAGATTGAAAATACCTATTTGCTGGTTAATACTTATCTTAAAGAACTTTTCATTGTAATTGAACTGTTTATCTTTCAGGCGGTCTTCATAAGACTGAAAGCCATTATAAAACATAATACTACCGCTTTTCAAATATCTGAAATTGATACCGTATTGAAAGAATTTTCGATAGGGTGAAGCTAATAATAGAGTGTCGCGCTGAAAATTTTTGGCGTCTTGTACATAGCTTGCAAAAACATTTAATCTTTTAGTAATTTTATACTGAATATTCCCGTTGAGAGAATTAGTGTTATTAAAATAGCCGGCAAACTGTGGGCTTGCTTTCATGTATAACAGGTTTCCGCTTATTTTTTCAAAATTAGCCTGTGCCTGTAGTATGTAGGCAGTTCCATTTGTTTTACTGGTAGAGCTATAGGCTGTTTCTGCCTGAATTTCTATGTTTTTAAATGGGGTGAATTTAGCAATAAGGTAAGGGAGATGGGCATTGGAGTTCAGATATGTACTGCTTAAATAATAATTGTTATTGATATCTGTTTGTGGCACTTTGTACAGGTATCCGGCTGTAATTTCTGTTTGTTTACCAAACCTGAACTGAGAATATATATTGAATTCTTCCTTTATGTCCCGAAAGAACCGTGGATGATTATAAAAGCCGCCTATAGATACTTTTTTGAAGTCATAGCGTAATTCTGCTCCCCGTCCATAACGGGCAAATTCTGTAAGAAAAGAAGATGAAAAAGTCTTGTCACCTAAATGGACAAAAAGATTCTGATTTTTATAATTAATATAATATTCTTCATACTTGGTAAAAGCACTAAATTCAACAGGATTAGGAGTTACCGCTCGAAATTCAAGCATGTCTTTGTTTTCTTTGCTCAGACTTCCTTTTCCGTGAATCTCACCCTGAAAGCCATTCTCATAGATTCCTCTATTGCGCATGCCTATGAAGGATACGGAGGCAGATATCGGGAATCTATGATAAACATCTTCTTCAGTTGGTTTTACGGCGATAATCCTTACACTGGTATAAGCGGTTAATTTTTCTTTGGAATAACCAGCTGCAAGAGCTGATAAGTTTAGATTTTGATATTCATTCCGTCCCAGAGCAGGATCTGTTTTTTTTATAATAGTGATAACCCGGCTTTCTCCGGATGCTAAAGAAAATGAAGAGTCTTTTTCTATTGATGAATCATGACTGCTTTCCAATTTTATATTTTCTGTTGTATTTCCATTATTTTTTAACAGAAAAGTAGCGGTGATGCTTTCACCCGCTCTTACAAACTCAGGTGTATTTAGATTGGTTAGAGAAATATTACGCGTACCGGTAATTGTAATCGTTACGGATTTTGAAAATTTATTTTCAGAGTTCTTTTCAGTTCCCTGTACAGACAAAGTATAAGAACCCTGCGGGGTTTCGGTAGCAATACGTATAGGGACAATATACAGAACCTTATCGCCTGCAGGAACCTTTAATTCATTTTGGGCAATAATAGGAGTGATGTGTTTCTCCGATGTACTGGTTTGGAGGTTGTATATCTTGTCTTCCGCCGTATTATTTTCTATAATAAAAGATACAGAAGTAGCCGTTCCCGGCACTAAACTATCATTTTTACTAATGGATTGCTGTGGTTGGAGTTGTGAATATATAAGTGCCGGAAATAGTAAAATAAAATATAGAATAGGGTTTCTAATCATTCCTTATTTCTAATTCTGTATTGAGAGCGAAAGCATTTTCGTTCTCATCAGTAGCAATAATTACCGCATTATATTTGTCAGGAGGTACCTTGCTGATGTCTATATAAAAAGACTTGGATGTTGTAGGTAATAAACCCATTGGCAATCCGGTAAGATTACTGATCTTTTGGCCGCTTTTACTATTGTATAATTCTGCAGAAACTGTAGGTTTGCAATAAACATTACCCTTATTGGAAATCGCTATTTTCAGTAATCGCTTATTTTCAATATGATCTACTTTTATGCTTTCAAATTTAAGATCAGGTTTTATATTTTCAGTTCCAAAATCTGTGATTACTTGTATTGCATAACGAACCACAGAGGTAATGTTTATTCCCATTTTTTTGTCACTGGGCTTTATGTCATCCACCGGTTCTACAATGATTACACTCCAATAACTGCCAGCCTGTGATATTTTGTCCGGGACTACAATTTCATAATAGACTTCGGTTTTTTCCTTAGCCTTTAGCGTTAGTAGATTGGTATTCAGTTTTATCCAGTCTGTATTTGTTTTGGTATTAGTTGAAGGAGTTGTATAATTTATGCTACCATCGGACTTATAGCTGAAATCCTGCAGGTATATTTTTACATTTTGTGTGGAACTCCCTGTATTTTCAATAGCAACTTTTCCCTTATAGACCTGACCATTTTCTACCTTATAATTATGAGTAAGACCATTGAGAACTACTATACTGGCATGTAAGAAACCCAGTTGCATCATAAATGCAGCAATATATAGAATACGCTTAAGCATACGCTGAAAATTAAATTAAAGACATGAAAATTTTGGAAGAAACCAAACGTTTGGTTTTTTCTCTTTAAAAAGATGGCTATTCAGACTTTAGTTGTCGGAAATAGTATAAGTTATAGTGGCCGAACCTGTAGCTGAAGCTTCCAGATCGCCATAAGAAGCGACTGAACCAACTGCGCTACCATAGTTAAGCGCATAAGTAAGGTTATGACCGTTATTTGCTCCATCTCCTGTATAGGCACTTCCTATTCCTGATATAATAGTCTGATCAGCAGCGCTTAGTACAAGCTGTGCGGAAGGAGTACCTCTTGTTCCTCCACCAGAACCTGTAGCAGCAGCTGCGGTAACTTTAATATCTACACCCGGAACCAATGCATTTAGTTTTACTGTAACATTTCGGGTAGGATCAGTTTGTGATTTTACAGATGAATAATTTAACCAAAGTGTGCTATTGGGACTCGGTGCGGTTAGTGGTAATCCTGCTTCAGTAGGTGCCGTAAATGCTAGTGTAAGATTTTTGCTGGCTGCAGGCTCTATGTCTACTATGGCAACTTCCGGAATAGTTATTGCGATAGAGTGATTGTCAAAATTTTTATCCTGAGCCTTTATATTCGCAGATATTGCAATAAGCACAATGGATAATGGTAAGAAATAATTCAGTTTTTTCATATTGTTTGTATTTGATTGTATTGTGAGGTGAATATAATTAATTTTTCATTAATAATTATTTTTTTTTGAATAATATGTTTATTTTTTACTTTATGTATCGCTTGTTGTTATTGTAGTAATGGATTATGAGTGAAAATATATTAATTATTTTTAGTGAAAAATAAAAAAGCTATAGCCTTTTTATCTGCCTGATCATCGTAGTCATAAAGGATTGAGTCTTTATATGAAGCTGGGTGCCAACTTTTATTATTGAGAGATAAAAAATCCCTAAAATGGTGATGCAGAAAGGTTATGTTGAAAATTATCCCTAATATTGCAGTATAATTCCGGTATAAAGCAAGCTTTTTCAGCCGCTTGAGATATACCTGAAAAGAATTTTTAATACTAAAAATACCCATAAGGACATGCTAATTTAATTTCAATCAACTAAAATTTAGAGAGAATCTACTGTTAAATCTATTGTTTAACAGAAGCATGGCTTAATAATGTAGTGATTGTGAAATTAGTTTCCGTTGTCCTGTTTTTCCTGTAGTTTATTATTTCAGTTATATGTTTTTTGATGCATCTGTATCGGAAAGTATAATCAATATTTCTCAGAATTTGATATAACATTTTTTATCAGGGATTCACCAGTACATATACTTGTTTTCACAGAGAATAACGCTGCCATTTAAGCTTTGCATTTATGAATAATTAAAATCAAATTTTAAAATTACATTATATAATGAAAGCGAATAATAGCAATAAATTAAATGAAAGTCATAATCAAAAAGTATGGGATCAGCTATCAAGTATGGACTGCGAATGGTCAAGACCTGTAAGTTCCGAAATTATTAACGCAGCTCGTGCCGGAAAATGGGAGGTACGTTTAACTCATGATTCATTACCAAAAGGCTGGTTGGATAATGTAATGGGAATGAAAATTCTGTGTCTCGCATCTGCTGGCGGGCAGCAGGCACCGGTTCTTGCAGCAGCAGGTGCAGCAGTTACCGTCTTTGATATTTCCGAAAATCAGTTAGAGAAAGATCGTTTGGTTGCAGAACGTGATCATCTTAATCTGGAAATAATACAGGGTGATATGAGGGATCTGAGTATGTTTGAAGATGAAAGTTTTGATTGCATTTTCCATCCAATATCTAATCTGTATATTCCGGATGTACAGCCCGTATGGAACGAATGCTTCCGAGTGCTAAAGCCAGGTGGAAAATTGCTTAGTAGCTTCTATAATCCGGTTTTGTTTGTTGCTGACCGTAATCCGGAATATCTGCAGCAAGGAGTGATAAAACCCCGGTATAAAATCCCATTTTCGGATCTTACGGATATTGATGAAGAGCTTCTGCAAGCCAAGAAAGAAAAGAATGAGGCCTTAACTTTCGGACACAGCTTGTCCCAATTAATTGGAGGGCAGTTAGAATCCGGATTTCTGATCAAAGGTTTTCACGAATCTTTTGCGCCAGTGCCCAGGTTCTTGATTGAGAAATATATGCCCGGCTTTTTGGCAACATGGTCTATAAAGCTGTAGGTCTGTACCCTAAGAAGTATATATAAAGAGTCTGTCTCTTATGTTTGCAAAGTCAAATGTAGGAGACAGACTCTTTTTTATTAATATGTGTTTAGATTAAACTCCAGATATAGCTCTGAGTCTACTAAAAATCAAAATTAATGCGGGCAAACAGATAACGCCCGCCAATACCAAACTGAGAAACCTGTCGGGAAGTAAGGAACTGATTTCCGGCAGTAAGACTATTGATATTTGGGTTTTGTGTAGGCTGTATATTAAAAATATTATTGGCACCTACTGTCAACGAAACATTTTTGTTGAATTGATACCCGGCAGACAGATCTGTAACCAGCTTACCGCCCAATATTACGTGCTCATTAGGCCCTGTTATCCCATCCAGATTGGCATCTACAATATTGGCATCTGTAACCTTGCCAAAGTAAGCATTTCGTACATAGAAATTAAATTTGTTGACTTTTAAATTATGACCAAGAATAGCCTTGAAACGGGGAACAGCCTCTTCAAAGTATATTCTGTTTTCTTCAGAAAAATAGCTGTTTATTTGACTTTTTAGTTGCTCGGATGCTTTAATATCACCCACCTTTCGGGTCTGATTAAGATTAATTCCTAAATTGTTTTCTAAAGAAATTCCGGGAGCAAATCGGGAACGTTGAGATACTGTTATGTCTATTCCTTTGGTTTCTGTATCAATTGCATTGGCAAAAAAGTTTGCAGCTTCGGCTCCTACAGAATCAAATATCTGTTGCAGATTTCTCTCCGGAGTTCCGTTAGCAAAATTTCCTTGAGGTCTCGTGAATAAATCCGTAAGGACAACGCGATTATCAATTCGCGTAAAATAAGCATCTACCGTAAATAAAAGGTTTATAGAAGGTATTTTCCAATTGAATCCCGTACTTACTGATTTAGAAGTTTCCTGCTTCAGCTGAGGAATACCCAATTGTCTTGCTGCGTCCGAATCATTGCGGAACGTTCCTACCTGAGTCGTTTTTCCACCATTAATAAGAGTGGAAGTCGAGCTGTAATATAACTGTCCCAGAGAAGGAGCGCGGAATCCTGTAGATCCGGCAAAGCGCCAATTAACCGTTGGGGAAATTCGAATATTGGAAGCGAGTTTATAATTGAATGTTGAGCCAAAGTCTGTGTAGTTTTCATATCGGAGTGCTGCTTCCAGGAAAAGCCAGTCTGTTGCTTCCAGCTCTGCGTCCAGATAAGCCGCCACGCTGTTTCTTCCTTTGGAAACTTCATTTTCGGGGCGGTATCCCGGGAATACCTGCGCTCCTCCCGGTCGTGCATTGCCGAAAAAGTCCGTAGGAATATCTTTTACTGCTGTTCTTTCTGTTACCGGATTTCCAAATATATCATATTGTTGGTATGAGTTTGCTTTCCCCGGAGTGATACTGTATTTCTCATGTCGGTATTCACCACCGAAGGCCAAATTCAATCCTTTTAATACATCAAATTTTCTCTGAAAATCAAGGTTTAATGTATTTTGAAGAAAGCCAAGACTTCCTGCTTCAAAATAAGTTGGGGAGTTTTGCAATAGCGAAGCATTAAGTGTATTAGCAACACCAAATTTAAAATTGTTTTGACCAAATGTATTGCTCAGATTAATATTCCAGTCATTCCATTTACCTTTTATTCCTGCTGCAAGAGAATAGTCATAAATAGTAGATTCTATTTGGGGCAGGAACCCATTAGGGTAGAGGCTTGTAACTGCTCTCGGATTGTTTGGGAAGCGATAAAAGCCACCTGCATTACCATTTCTCAGACTGTAGCCACCAAAAGAGAAGACTTTCCATTGATCATTGATTGGGACTTCTGTATTAAAATAGAGCTGAGCACTTTTTAATCGGGATTGTCCGATTCTCATGTTAAAGTCACTGCGTTCAAGACCACGATAAGCGAGTTCCTGAGTAGTGTAATCTTTAGATAGCAATTGCTGAAGGGCAGATATACTGTTAGCATTCTGAATCGCTTGTTTCTCTCCTGCAGAGAAATAATTGACCTTATTGCTGTATTGGTGTATATAGTTAATGATTTGGTTTGTATTCTGTGTATTGTTGATGTTTTTGTACAGGCCATCTATGTTGATATTGTCCTGTGTAGCACGATAGGATATAGCGTTGTATCCATTAAAAAGGTCTGCTTGCTGCTCGCCTGCTCTTGAATAAGGATCACGGTATTGTAAAGATGAGGTGAAATTGATAAAGCCCTTCTTGCCAATTTTGGTACCGTAATTAAGGTCTAATCCTATATTCTCACCATCCACACCACCAGTATGGTTATTGGCAACAGAAGATGCGTAACCTCCAAGATATATTTGTCCCGAAAAGCCCAATCGCTTTTTCAGTTCGAGGTTTATAACGCCAGCTATTGCATCGGAACCATATTGTGCAGAAGCTCCATCTCTAAGCACTTCAATCTTTTCTAAAGCAAAAGCAGGGATTGCATTCAGGTCAGTACCTACAGATCCTCTTCCGGGGGTTAGGGTAACATTGACCAGAGACGACTGATGTCTTCTTTTTCCATTAAGAAGAACAAGTACCTGATCCGGGCCTAATCCACGAATTTGTGCAGGATCTACGAAATCGGTTCCATCATTTACAGTATGAGAGGTAGAGGTAAATGAAGGGACAATAAAATTAAGCGTACTGGATACTGAATTTTGTGGTACTTCTTTCAGCGTTTTAGATAGTTCAATGATATCTACAGGTACTGGAGAATTTACAATTGTACGGCTGGAACTCCGGGTTCCGAGAAGTACAACCTCGTTTAATGTTTTAGCTTTTTGTAGACTATCCTGTGCAAAGTAAATAGCAGATACAGAAGTTAATGAAGTAATAATAGTTTTATGTAATATTCGTTTCATAAAGTTGATAATAGTTAAGAACTCTCCGATATTTCAGAGCCGTTTTTGTATTGATGATTAATTGTAATGAAAGCCAATAGATATGAAATCAGGCTTTATGGCGCTACCATCATAAGAAACAGGATAAGTTTCCTGTAATGGTGATATGTAGCTTTGGATTTAATAGCAACAGCACATATTGTGCATCATTCCTTTTTCTTTAATTAATCGAAGAATAGTAATAGTGCTTAAAAGCAAAGTAACTGGTGTGAAGAAAATACAAGAATAGTAGGGTGCTATAAAAGCTCCTAAAAGTATTAACTCGGTAAACGGGATAATTAATCGAAGATTTCTTTTTTGATATTTCATTAATGTGTTTTATTTAACACAAGAACTCAACAAAATGAAAATAGAATACAACATTTTTTCCGAAATATCGGCTTATCTATTTCAGCACCTTGCTTGTTGTTGCAGGTTGCTACTTCTTTTGAAGTTCTTGATAATTATGATGCAAATATATTTCTTTTTTTGAAATAAAAATGCATCATTGAAACAAAATCATACTTTTTTGATAGGATTTTAAGTATTTTTAACTTTTTGGCTTGACTATCAGTGGTTTTAATATATTAGATTAATAAAAATATTGTTGAATAGAGATAAGAGAGTACTTGAAATATATTATAATTTATTCACAAGCTTTTGGCTGTAGATCGAAAATTTTGTGGCAAATTTTTATTGTATTATAGATCATTAAAAAGGCAAGTACTTTTAAAATATTTTGTTTATCTGGTGTCATATCAAAATTATTTAATGGATTCGTACATGGGGCTGTCCCTGTTTTAAATAAGATGTAAAAACCAGAAAAAGGTTGCGTTGTCTGCCTAAATAGAATATCTATAGCTTTATTTCTGTATAGATTTTATATATTCTTTGGTGTATTTCTCAGGATATTCCTTAAACCATTTCGAAACTGTTTTCTCGCCACACAGCACATAGACCGTATTAATAAGTAATTCTTTCTCTTTATCTGAGAAATCTGTATTTGGTTCCGGATCAATCCTTTTATTCCTTTTAAGAATTGGAGTATGATGAATGAAGCGAGAGAAAAAACGTTGACAAAATTCACTATAAACGGAAGTGAACAAAATAAAGCTTCGCCACATCTCTTCTATAATCAGCATGTCATTATTAATATATATTCCCGGCTGGGTACAGATTGCAATATATTTTTTGGTTTCCTGAAAAAGCTCTTCTATTTCGCTCTCAGGAAGATTGTATATACTGGAAAAATGAAAGAGAACCTCTTCGTTGCGATAGTCGAGGTAAGAAGAATTCTTCAGAACTTGCGGCAGCATCATAACGTATTAGTTTTTAGTGTTAGATTAAATTTACTTTTCTTAAATGCAACTTTGTTGCGAATATAAGTTCTTTATATTTAAATGCAATAATGTCGCATTAATATTTAGATAAGTTTAACATTTCAGGTTTTATAAAAAGATTGTTAACCGGGATAGTCAATAACCTGACAAACCGGGCTGCCTATTCTTGCTACTTTTTTTAAGGTATGTTAGAAACCTAAATGCTGCAAGGGAGAATAGGGTAGGCAACAAAAAAAACCTGCTGAAAAGCAGGTTCTTGTAAAGTTGATTTATGTATACTTAATTGAATAAGTCTTTTACTTTTTCAAAGAAAGTTTTTTCCTTTCCTGTTGGTTTCGGAATCATTTCATCCGATTCCATCTGGTCTTCGAAAAACTCTTTTTGTTCCTTAGATAACTTCTGAGGTGTCCACACATTAATATGAACAAACATATCACCTTTTCCGTAACTGTCAATGCTTGGTAGCCCTTTATTTGCTAAACGAAGAATTTTTCCGGATTGTGTTCCTGCATCTATTTTTACTTTTACTTTTCCACCAACTGTCGGAATTTCTTTAGAGGTTCCAAGCGCAGCTTCAGCAAAAGAGATATACAATTCCTGGTGAAGATTGTCGCCTTCACGTTTTATGGTATTGTCTTCTTCCTCTTCAATAACAACTAAAAGATCCCCAGGGGTACCACCAAATGGTGCATCATTACCTTTTCCACGAACATTCAGCTGGATACCATCTCTTGCTCCTGCCGGGATATTGATGCTGATTTCTTCATCATCTTTAATCAGACCATGTTCATTAGCTCCTGAAGGAATTTTATCTGCAACTTTTCCTAGTCCGTTACATGTTCCGCAGGTTGTCTGCGTCTGCATCTGTCCGAACATAGTGTTCATTATCTTCATTTGTACACCGCTTCCCTGACATGTTGGGCAGGTTTTAGAGGTTACTCCGGGTGCCAATTTCATTTTCTTTACCTTGATGGTTTTGGTTGTACCATTTACCATTTCGTCAAGGTTTAATTTTATTCTTACTCTGAGGTTGCTTCCTTTTACCTGCTGACGTCCGCCGCCACCGAAACCACCAAAGCCGCCAAAATGTCCACCGAATATATCTCCAAACTGACTGAAAATATCATCCATGTTCATTCCGCCGCCAAAGCCGCCTCCAGCTGCTCCGCCAACACCAGCATGACCATACTGGTCATAACGGGCACGTTTATTATCATCGCTTAGAACTTCATAGGCTTCAGCAGCCTCTTTAAAGTTTTCTTCAGCTTCTTTATCACCAGGATTTTTATCCGGGTGAAACTTTATAGCCATTTTACGGTAAGCCTTCTTGATCTCTTCAGCAGAAGCAGATTTGCTAATGCCTAATACCTCATAGTAATCTCTTTTTGTCATTTTCTTACTTCAGAATTATATTGGAATTATGCTCCTACTACTACTTTCGCGAAACGAATTACTTTATCGTGAAGCATATAACCAGTCTCTATAACATCTACGATTTTACCTTTTAAATCGTCTGAAGGAGCAGGGATTTGTGTAATAGCTTCATGCTTGTCTACATCAAAGCTGTCTCCTGCCTGTACCTCGATATTAACAAGGCCTTTTTCAGTTAATTTACCTTTAAATTTCTGGTAAATAAGTTCTATACCTTTCAGATCGTCAGGATTACCATTTTTAGAAATCTCCTTTATAGCTCTTTCAAAATCGTCTAAAACAGCAAGCATGGAAACCATAAGATCCTGATTAGCATATTTGAAAAAGTCCATCTTTTCTTTGTTGGTTCTCTTTTTATAGTTTTCGAACTCAGCATAAAGGCGGATATAACGATCTTTTTCTTCTGCCAATTGGTCTTCAACTGACGGAGTTGCTGACAAATTTTCAGCTGATGTAGTATCGTTGTTCTCTATATTTTCATTTGGCGTAGTCTCTTCTGCCTGTATTTCCTTATTTTCGTCCATTACTGATATATTTTAAAGTCATTTTCACAAAGATAACGCCAAAATATATTTTAGGACATTTAGGCAGATTTTTCCTTTTTAAGTGGATAATAACATGTATAAAACAGGAGTGTTATAAACGCTACAATTCCGAGAATATGCAACAGTTTTATACCAAAAGAAAGATTGCTGAAGCCTTCGAAAGTATAGGATACCAGCCAAAACAGATTAAGTCCACATATTAGTACAGCAATACTCCAGGATGTGATTCGTAATGGTAGGCCGATTCTGAAGTTTTTCATAATCTTCTCAGAGCTTACACTAAAGATAAGGGGTATAATAGCAAAGCTTAGTTGTAAGCTCAATATTACCTGGGAGAATACCAATAGCGACTCCGATTTGTCATCTCCATAGAGAATGATTACCAATATAGATGGAATAATAGCCAGTAATCTGGTAATTAGCTGACGAATAAATGGGTTGATTTTAATATTCAGATAACCTTCCATAACAATCTGTCCTGCCAGGGTCCCTGTAACAGTAGAGGACTGTCCAGCGGCAATTAGTGCAACAGCAAATGCAATTGGCGCGAAATTATTATTCAGAACTGGAGCCAACATTTTGTAGGCATCAGTAATGGAGTTGAGTTCCTGATTTCCTGAATTATGAAATGTGCTGGCAGCCAGAATAAGAATTGCTGCATTCACAAAGAAGGCAAAGTTTAATGAGATTGCAGAATCCCAGAAATTGTATTTCAGCGATTCTTTAATGCTTTTTTCATCATCATTTATTTTACGGGATTGTACAAGGGAAGAGTGAAGGTACAAGTTGTGTGGCATTACTGTAGCACCAATAATCCCTATGGATATGTAAAGCTCTTCAGTACTTAGCTTTTTGGGAACCAATCCTCCGGTAATGCTGGCAATATCCGGTTGTGAAAGAATAAGCTGGAAAATAAATGCACCGGCAATAATAAAGATTAGCCCAAGGATAAAACTCTCAATTTTTCTTACACCCAATTTTTGTAGGTATAGTATTAATAAAGTGTCCACGAAGGTAATAAGTACCCCCCAGATCAGATCTATTCCGAACAAGAGTTTCAGACCGAGTGCCATCCCAAGTACTTCTGCCAGGTCAGTCGCAATAATGGCTATTTCTGCCAGAATATAAAGGATGAAATTAAGTTTTCGGGGATATATTGTTTTATTAATCTGTGCTAAGTCTTTTCTCTTTACAATACCCAGCCTTGCTGAAAGACTTTGTAATACCAGGGCCATAAGATTAGAAAGCAGAAGTACAAATAATAGTTTGTAGCCAAATCTGGAACCAGCTTCCAGGTCTGTTGCCCAGTTACCGGGATCCATATAGCCAATACTAACTAAAAGTGCGGGGCCGAAAAAACTAAGAATCCGTCTCCATCCGGTAAGTTTTTTGGTATCAATTGTTTCGTGTATTTCGTGAAGAGATTTGTCTGTCATTAAAAATGAAAAGTTAGTTTAATCTAACAAAATTACTAAAATAATCTAAAAATAAAGAATTGAACATAAAAAAACCGCTCATGGTGAGCGGTTAAGTATTGTAAATGAGATGCTTATTTTGCAAATCTCACAGCCATTTTTCTGTCAACAGCTCTTTCTTCATTAGATGCAGTTGCAGCAACTGTAGCATGCTCGCTTCCGTAGCCTTTTGCTTCAAGGATTTGTCCGCCTACACCTAGTTTTGTTAACTCAGCTTTGATGAAGTTAGCTCTGTCCTGAGATAGTTTCAGGTTGCTAGCCTCATTTCCTGTTTTATCTGTGTAACCTCCGATTTTAATTTTAGCATCAGGGAAAGCTTTCAGGATGGTTGCTATATTTTGGATTTGTCCTTCAGAACCAGCCTCAAGTTTATCTGCTTTACCAATTACAAAATTAACGTTGTCGAAGTTATACCATGTAGTTTTTAGAGCTTCGTCATCAGTAGTAGCATATTTTCCGGAATTCAGGAAGTTAACCATACTTTCTTCCATACCACCTTTAAAGCCTTGAAGAGAGGCTCCTTTTACATCAATTGTAGTTGTCTCTTTAGTGGTAGTTGTTGTGCTGGTTTTTGCACTGTCCTGAGGTGTAGTACCCGAAGAAGTACTTTCCGTAGTTGTAAGTGTTGTTGTAGAGTTTTCTTTTGCTTTACACTGCTTCCACAGGAACCAGCCTATTAGTCCTAAAAGAATCAATGGCAACAACCATTTCCATACTGAACCACCACCACCGTTATTTCCTGCAGGCGGCGGAGTATATGTATTTCCGGATCTGGTAACTTCAGGAGTTTCTTCATTTCCTGTAAATACATTTTTAATGTCTTCAATTTTTTCAGTAACAGCTTCTTTTACATCTTCAGCTTTCTCTCCAAGTCCGCTGAAAACACCACCTAAGCCTAAAGCACCTAATGAAAGTCCTGCTGGTAGTAAAGAAGAAATCCAGCTTTTTTGGCCGGAAAGAAGATTTGTAAATCCGGACTCGTCCAGATTGTTATCTGCAGCGTATTTACCAATAGTACCTAAAGTTGCATCAGATGTCAGCCCTAAAAGAGACTGTGCAGATGATTCTTTGATACCGGCAAAACCAGATACAGAAGAAAGAATACCACCGATTTTGTCTCCAAAAAGAGAAGATACAATACCAGATACTACAGAATTGCCACCGCCGGATCCAGATCCCAAACTGGAAAGAATTCCGCTGGAAGCCAGTCCTTTTAGTTGGTCTAATAGTCCGGGAGTACTACCTGCTTTATCGGCAATACCACCAACTAGTACCGGAAGAAAAGCGCTGATTGCTTTAGATATTCCGGATTCACTTTCTCCAAGCTGAGTAGCTGTCTGAGATACTACGCTAGGTGAAAGATAATTTTTTACAAGATCAATAATGTTTACAGACATAATAGTTTAGTTTAAAAGTTAATATATCAAAAATAAGTAATTTTTTTTCAATTAAATTGCTGAAAATGAAACTTTAAGAATATTTTAATATAGAATCGTGAATTAAAAATAAGCATTTTTCACCTCATTTTTATTGTGAAGGCCGTACTGTATACTGTTCTTTGCTTTAGCAGATCAGCTTATAATTTATAAAAAAAGACACTTCTGAAGAGAAGTGTCTTTTTTATGATATTTATAGAATTTTATTAATATGCTTTTGCAAATAATACTCTTCTTTTAGATGGCTTACCAGTGATAAGGGAAACACCGTCTTCCTCTTTTGCATCCAAAGGAATACATCTGATGGTAGCTTTAGTTTCGTCTTTAATCTGCTCCTCTTCTTCCGGAGTTCCGTCCCAGTGTGCAGAGATAAATCCTCCTTTTTCTTCTAATACCTTTTTGAATTCTTCATAGGTATCTACTTTGGTAATATGTTCGTCTCTGAAAGATTTTGCTTTGTTGAAAATATCCTGTTGGATTGTCTGAAGCAAATCTGTAATGTACTGATCTAAACCTTCAATCGGAACAATTTCCTTAGTTAGAGTATCACGACGTGCTACTTCTACAGTCTGGTTTTCCAGATCTTTAGGACCAATTGCTACTCTTACCGGTACACCTTTTAGTTCGTACTCAGCAAATTTCCAACCTGGTTTGTATTCGTTTCTGTCATCATATTTCACATAGATTCCTTTTGCTTTTAATTTAGAAATGATATCATCTGCAACATCTCCGATTTGTGCCAACTGCTCATCCGTTCTGTGGATAGGAACAATAACAACCGGAATTGGAGCTAAGCTAGGAGGAAGTACTAATCCATTGTCATCGGAATGTGTCATAATTAACGCTCCCATAAGACGGGTAGAAGTTCCCCATGAAGTAGCCCATGCAAACTCTTGTTTTCCTTCTCTGTTTGTGAATTTTACATCAAATGCTTTTGCAAAGTTTTGTCCCAGGAAGTGAGATGTACCCGCTTGTAATGCTTTTCCATCCTGCATCATTGCTTCGATACAGTAAGTTTCATCAGCACCGGCGAATCTTTCACTCTCCGTTTTGTAACCTTGTACAACCGGGATGGCCATAAATCTTTCTGCAAAGTCTGCATACACGCCAAGCATTTTTTCTGTTTCTTCAACAGCTTCATCTTTTGTAGCGTGTGCAGTATGCCCTTCTTGCCACAAGAATTCAGCTGTTCTTAGGAACAGACGTGTTCTCATTTCCCAACGAACAACATTAGCCCATTGATTAATTAATATAGGTAAATCTCTGTAAGACTGAATCCAGTTCTTATATGTATTCCAGATAATAGCTTCAGAAGTTGGTCTTACAATAAGTTCTTCTTCAAGCTTAGCTTCAGGATCTACGATTAGTTTTCCCGGATTATTAGGATCGCTTTTTAATCTGTAGTGGGTAACCACTGCACACTCTTTGGCAAAGCCTTCTGCATTTTTTTCTTCAGCCTCAAACAAGCTTTTGGGCACGAAAATGGGGAAATAAGCATTCTGATGGCCTGTTTCTTTGAACATTCTGTCCATCTCATCTCTCATTTTTTCCCAGATTGCATAACCGTACGGTTTAATCACCATACATCCTCTGACACCAGAGTTTTCTGCTAAATCTGCTTTTACCACTAACTCGTTGTACCACTTGCTATAATCTTCAGCTCTTGAAGTTAATTTTGCCATATTGCGTATCTCAATTAATTTAACTTTTTTTAGAAAAAATTATCTAAATAATAAATTGTAATTTTATACCATTGATTTTGTATAATTTGGTATAATTTTAGCAATTCATTTTGCAAATATATTAATAAAATTAAGCTCTGTAATTATCATGAAAAATAAAACTATAATTGGTATGGGCAAACTGCTGAAAAGCAATGTGTTGCTGGGAGCATCTGCATTGGGACTTTTAACCTCATGCGGTGCTTATATGAACGGATATTCTGAGACAGACGGAGCCTATTATGATCCGAGAAGAGATACTGTACCACAGTATGACACAAGAACAGCCGGTAATCAGGTAGGTGGCTATTATTCATATGGTGACGATGAGGATGAATCTTATGATACTAGTATTGTAAGACAAAGCCAGTACAATCAGAAAAAACAACAAACAAAATACCAGAATTGGGGTAATAAAAAAACTGATTCCGATTGGGGGGACTTTACCGGAACACAAACCTATTATACCGACAATAGCTTTTATGGCGGTTGGGGGTACCCTTATGGTTGGGGTGGATGGAGATCTCCATTCTACGGATCATACTATGGTGGAGGTCTAGGTTTTGGTTGGGGTGCTTCTTATGGATGGGGCTATCCGGGCTGGGGTTGGAACATTGGCTTTGGCTGGGGAGGAGGTTACTACCCTGGTTGGGGTATGGGCGGCTTCTACGATCCGTTCTGGGGTTATCCTTATTATGCATACAGACCTCATTATTGGGGAGGTTACTACCGCCCGTGGGCTGGTGGCGGCTATTATGCACCTAGATATAAAACCAGAGATTCTGATTATATAGACAGAAGCAGAAATGGTTTCCGCAACAATGGCGGTTATAACAATGGAAGTTTCCGTGGAAATAATGGCAACGGATACCAGGATCGTTCTAACAATGGTTTCAGAAACTCAGGATTTGGAGACAGACCTACAAATCAAGGCTGGAATAACAGACCTTCTGACTCAGGCTTTAGAAGCAATAATGGCTTCAGTACTGGTGGTAGAGGCGGTGGTGGCTTTGGCGGAGGATCTGCAGGAAGTTCTGGTGGCGGCGGAGGCGGCTTCAGATCTGGAGGAAGAAGATAATCCCATAGTCTTTTCAAATATTACGGATATAGTATAATATTAAATTAGTTAAAGAAAATAAAGATGCATAAAAAAATAGTTTTGTTAATGAGCCTTCCTGCAGCATTGTTTCTGCATGCTCAGGATGTTTCGGAAATTCGCAATACGGCCACTGTTTATGGTAATAATATGACACAAGGGTCTGCTAAATATATGGGTATGGCCGGAGCTATGGGAGCAATAGGTGGAGATATTTCTGCAGCTAATGTTAACCCTGCAGGTGTCGGAGTTTATATTACGGGCGATTTTCAGGGAACACTAGGTATCAATTCTTATAAAAATACATCAACATTAAATAATTCGAGTCTTTCTTATAAGAAAAATAATACAAACCTTAATCAGTTAGGTGGAGTAGTATCATTCCCTCTTTATGGAAGTAACTGGAAGTTTGTAAATATTGGAGTGAGCTATCTGAATCAGAATTTGGATGATTATACTGAAACTCCGGGGAACAATAAGATTGCTGAGAATATTACATGGACAAATCAGCAAGGACAGCAGATTAATGACAGAACAATGTATGATGGTCATGGATATAACAGAACAGGCCATTTAACAAAAACCAACCTTACGGTAGGTGGTAACTATAATAACAAAATCTATGTAGGTATGGGGCTTAATTTCCATACTGCAGATCTTGATCAGGGTGATTCTTACAGAGTTCAATATGCTTCGGATGGTAAGAGTACTATTTATAATAAGCAATATACTCCATATACAGAATCATCCAGTGGTTTCTCTATTTCTGCAGGTATTATTGGTAAGGTTACTGAGGAATTCCGTTTAGGAGCATCTTTAGAATCGCCGACATGGTGGAATATGGATAGAGCTTATACTCAATATTCTGCTTCTCAGCAAGACGGACCTATTACATCAGTTGATATCTATAACGAAAGAAGAGATTTCCGTTCTCCGGCAAAAGCTACTTTCAGTGCAGCAGTCATTCCATCTAAGGATTTCGCATTTAACGTAGATTATACAATAGGAATTTCTAAGCCTAAATATACAACATCTAGTTCAGTAAACGATCAGTTGAATAACTTCCTTAGTGATTCTTACAAAAGCTTATCTGAGCTTAAGGTTGGTGCAGAGTATAGATTTGAAGGGTTCCGTCTGAGAGCAGGTTATGCTTTTGCAAATAATCCTTTTGATAACAGAACTATTGCAACATTTAATAATGATGGAACTAAAGCAGATATCAACTACAATAATTTATATGTAGGTAAGAGAAATACTTTAGGTTTGGGTATTGGTTATGATTTCCGCTCGTTCTATATCGATGCAGCATATCAGAATGTAAAGTATGATTACAATAACGAATTTTTCGGAGGTGCTTATGCAACAAATTCTAATGTAGCAAGTGAAGGTGTTATAAATAATAACTCCATTGTTTCTGCAGTGAAGAACCAGCAAAACAATATCTTTATTACACTAGGATACAGATTTTAATAAAATCTTTACCATATAAAAAAATCCTGCAAAATAATTTTGCAGGATTTTTTTTATAAAACCGTAATAAAGGCCTGTAAGTTTAGTGGTGATGGAAGAGGTGTCCAACATAAGCAATACCTATTCCCAATAGTACTAATGCTATTTTTTCCAAATCCAGTTTGTGGTTTTTATTGCCTTCAAAAATAATAACAGATGATATATGAAGGAAAATACCACTCACGATTGCTAAAACATAGATTTGATAATCCGGATTAAAATATTGACCCAGAAGCATTCCAAGTGGGGATGCTAATGCAAATAATCCGATTACTGTCCATGCAATTTTTTTATTATAGCTGCCGTTGAGCAGGAAGGCTCCCATAACAAAAGATATAGGAATATTATGTACCAGTATTCCCTGTAAATAGGGTGTTATTGTATGCGGCATTTTGCTTAAAGGTATTCCTTCTATAAAAGCATGGATGAACATTCCGGCAATCAGTGCCATCGGGAAGATTTGTTTCTCTTCTTCATGGTGATGGAAATGACCGTGCTCAAAACCTTTGGTAAGGCTTTCCAATATTAATTGCAGGATTACACCACCCAGAATCCACATTCCTATATTGTGTGAAGGAGTCTGGAATACAACCGGAAATACTTCCATAACCGTCATGCTGAGCAAAAAGCCGGCACTGAGTATAAGTAATCTTTTAGCAAACTTCTGCTGTCTGCCAAAGTAAAATCCTAAGGTAATACCTGAAAGGACGCTGAGTATAAGAAGTAAGTAAACCATTTATTTTTTCTGAAATAGTATGATACAACGTGGTGAATTTTCGGATAATGTGCCTAGCTTATAATCTCCCCATCTGATAACATAAGAAAGCTGATGTTTCTCTGCCAGCGATTTTAATTTTTCAAACGAGTGAAGCTTTACTTTCTCTTCATAATGGAAATCCTGACCATTGTCGCTAAAACGGATGTCTTTTATAACTCTGTTGTTGTCAATCTTTTTGTGAATACTGAAAGAGATATTATCTTTTACTGTTAATGATTCAGAGACCAGAGTATGCTCTACATAATCTGCATTCAGGAAATCCAAGACAAATAATCCGCCAGGTTTTAATGCCTGTGCTACAGATTCGAAAACCTTTTCATCATCATCGTCCTGGTCAAAATACCCAAAACTTGTAAAGAGATTCATCACAGCATCTACTTTCTCACCCTGAATAGGATTTCTCATATCGTGTACACGGAAGCTTAGTGTTTCGTTTTCGAATTGTTTATCGAAACTGATACTGGCTTCGGATAAGTCCAGGCCTAGTACATTATAACCTTTTTGATTAAGATATACAGAGTGTCTCCCATGGCCACATGCCAGGTCTATGATCGTAGAATGTTGTGGTAATTTGATTTCTGCCAGCAGCTTATCAATGAAATTTTCGGCTTCAACAAAGTCCCTGTCTTTATATAAAATATGATAATACGGGGTATTGAACCAACTTTCGAACCAATCCATTCTGTTTTAATTTTTAATAGTATGCAAATTTATTAAAAAAAAACACTAATATTGCAACATTGTCGCATTAATTTTTACTCATGGGAAAAAGAAATACAAAATCGAAGCAGCTGGTTTTGGATGTTCTGAGATCGGAACCCTGCGCATTGTGTCATGAAGAGCTCCAGAACCGTCTGCATGAAACTGTTGACAGGGCTACAATTTACAGAATTCTGAATAGCTTTTGCGAGGACGGAATTGTACATCGTATTGTAAGTGACGAGGGGAAACAATATTTTGCATTGTGTAAATCTTGTGACGGAAAAAATCATAATCATTTTCATTTCCGTTGTATGAAATGCAAGAAGGTAAAATGCATGACGGAAGAGATTAGTGTAAATCTTCCGAAAGATTATCATATAGCCGAAGTTAATGCATTTGTATCCGGTTATTGTCCAAATTGTAAGGAAAAAGAAAAATAGCCGGTTTAAAATGTCTATTTTTGCAAAATACTTACAATATTATGCAAACAGGGGATCTGGAAATACAGGTGAAAACATTTTTTGGACTGGAAAATGTTTTGGCAGAGGAAATTAAAAAATTAGGCGGAAAAAATGTAGAGGTTAAAAACCGCGCAGTAAACTGTGCAGGAGATTTAGGATTTTTATATAAGATTAATTATTCCCTGCGTACAGCACTCAAAATTTTGGTCCCGGTACTTACATTTAAAGCATTTAATGAAAGTAAATATTACGATAAACTATTTAAGTTTCCATGGGATGAATATATGGATGCTGACCAGACTTTTGTCATAGATGCAACTGTATATTCTGAACGCTACAGCCACTCTCAGTTTATGACGCTGAAGATGAAAGATGCTATTGTCGATTATTTTGTGGCAAATCACAGAAAGCGTCCGTCTATCGATACAAAAAATCCGGATATCAAATTCCACCTTCATATCGATCGTGAATTAGTTACTATTTCTATGGATAGTAGCGGAGCTCCACTATTTAAGCGTGGTTACAGAAAAGAGCAGACAACAGCTCCTATCAATGAAGTATTGGCTGCAGGAATGCTACAGCTTGCAGGCTGGGATGGAAAAGGAAACTTCCTGGATCCAATGTGTGGATCGGGAACTCTTCTTATAGAAGCCGGAATGGTAGCAATGGATCTACCTGCGCAGATCTTCAGAAAAGAATTCGGTTTTATGAATTGGAAGAACTACGATGCAGAATTATTCGAAAAAATAAAAGAATTCAGAGTTAACCGAGTAAAAGCTTTTGAAGGTAAGATTGTAGGTTATGATATAAATGAAGATGCATTGGATGTTGCCTGGAAAAATATCAAAGAAGCAGAAATGGATGATATTATTACTGTAAAAAAGAAAAACTTCTTCGATTCAGAAAAAGATATGTTTCCATTGTTAATGGTGTTTAACCCTCCATATGACGAACGTCTGAGTATTTCTGATGAAGATTTCTATAAAAAAATAGGAGATACATTCAAAACGCATTATCCTAATACTTTAGCATGGATGATTTCAGCAGACTTGGAAGCTGTGAAAAAAATAGGTCTTCGTCCGTCCCGAAAAATAAAACTGTTCAACGGAAAACTGGAGTGCCGCTTCCTGCAATACGAAATGTATGAAGGAACCAAAAAAATCCACAAAATAGTAGAAGCATAAGTATATTTTTCAGATGTTTAGCTATATACCTCTGACTAAGAGTTTGTAGCTGATAACTGAATCTGTAAACTAAATAAAATATGAAGATATCCATTGTCGTTGCAATATTTAACCGAAAAGATGAGCTTTTTGAGCTTCTTAATAGTCTGTCTCATCAGACATGTAAAGATTTCGAAGTAATTATTGTAGATGATGGATCCAAAATAGAATTGCAGCCTACGGTTGATATGTTCAGAGAAATGCTGACGATCCGGTATTTCAAAAAGGAAAATACAGGCCCAGGTCTTTCCCGTAATTACGGTGCACATCGTGCAGAAGGCGAGTGGCTGGTATTCCTGGATTCGGACGTCATCGTAGAAACAGATTATATAGAGCAGGTTTGTAAGAATATTGAGGAACATCCGACAGATGCTTTTGGTGGTGCAGATAAAGCTCATAAAGGCTTTAATTTGTTGCAAAAAGCAATTTCTTATTCAATGACATCTGTGTTTACAACAGGCGGAATCAGAGGGAATAAAAAAGCTGTAAGCAAGTTTCAGCCCCGTAGTTTTAATATGGGAGTTAAAAAGGCTGTGTTTTTGGAAGTAGGTGGTTTTTCTGAGATGAGAATTGGAGAGGATCCGGATTTGTCCATGACCTTATGGGAAAAAGGATACCAAACTGCTTTCTTCGATCATATTGGAGTTTATCATAAGCGCCGTACCGATTTGGGGAAATTTTCTAAACAGGTTTATCAGTTTGGTGTAGCACGTCCGATTCTTAATCAGAGACATCCGGCCTATACAAAACTTACATTCTGGTTTCCCAGCGTTTTTTTAGTTGGCTATTGCATGGGGATAATTCATTATTTCTTTGAGCATAACGGCATAATTCTTAGTTTATATGGGCTTTATACATTTTTAGTTTTTGCTCATGCTACATTGCTTACGCGTAATATTTCTATTGGAGCACTTGCAGTAGTTACAACCTATGTGCAGATGTTTTCTTATGGTTATGGTTTTCTGGAGTCCTGGATAAAGCTCAATGTTTTGAGAAAGGAGCCCAAAGATGCTTTCCCAAAGCATTTTCATTAATATTAATACAATTTCAGATATATACTATAGCCCGTTATCAACGGGCTATATATTTTTATATGTATAGTAGAGTAGTTCTGTTTTTCCTGAAATATAAACAGATACTTTTTATTATATTTGATAGTTATGTTCTTCGTAGTAAGGACTTTAATTATACTCACCAAAATCATAATCTATTAAAATGGAAAATAATTTTCATCCGGATGCTATCATTATCGGAAGTGGACTGGCAGGATTGGTTGCCGCAATGGAAATTACCAATGCCGGGAAAAAGGTTTTGCTGTTGGATCAGGAAACTGAACAGAATATAGGCGGACAAGCGTTCTGGTCTTTTGGTGGATTATTCCTGATCAATTCCCCGCAGCAGCGAAGAATGGGCATCAAGGATTCTTTTGAACTTGCAAAACAGGATTGGATGGGAACAGCTGGTTTCGACAGGGAAGAAGACTATTGGCCAAGACAATGGGCCGAGGCTTATTTGAAATTTGCATCTCATGATAAATATGAATACATCAGCAAGATGGGAATCAAACTTATGTTTATGGTTGGTTGGGCTGAACGTGGAGATGGCAATGCAAGTGGTCATGGAAATTCTGTACCCAGATTTCATGTTAGCTGGGGAACAGGAACAGGTGTTGTAAAACCTTTTGTAGAGAAAGCTTATGAGGCACAGAAAGCGGGATTGCTCCAAATGAAATTCAGACACCAGGTTACAGAATTAATCACAGAAGATAATAGCGTAACCGGTGTTAAAGGCAATATTCTCGAAGCTGATGATAAAGAAAGAGGAGTTGCCACAAACAGAAATATAACTGGAGTATTTGAATATAAAGCAAAGAATATTGTTATAGCATCAGGCGGAATTGGAGCCAATCATGAACTGGTAAGAAAGAACTGGCCTGAAAGATTGGGAGTACCTCCTGAAAATATGGTATGTGGAGTTCCTGCGTATGTGGATGGAAAAATGATAGGTATTGCAGAAAATGCAGGCGTTAATATTATCAACAGAGACCGGATGTGGCATTATACAGAAGGTCTTCAAAACTGGAATCCTATCTGGCCTAATCATGGAATAAGAATATTACCGGGGCCATCATCGCTGTGGATTGATGCTAAAGGAAACCGCTTGCCGGCACCTTTTTTACCCGGATTTGATACATTAGGGACACTAAAATATATTCAGGATACGGGCTATGGATATTCCTGGTTTATTCTGACTCAGAAGATTATAAAAAAAGAATTTGCACTTTCAGGATCGGAGCAGAACCCCGATATTACAAATAAAGATTACCGTCTTTTTCTGAATCGGATTTTTGGTAAAAAAGCACCTGCTCCTGTCGAAGCCTTTAAAGAACATGGCAAGGACTTTATAGTATCCGATAATCTGGAAGAGCTTGTAGAAAAGATGAATGAACTTTCCGGAGATTACCTTCTGGACTATAATAATATCCGACAGATAATAGAAGAGAGGGATAGGGAGTTGGACAATAAGTTCTCAAAAGATACACAAATCAATTACATAAGAAGCACACGGAAATATATAGGAGATAAATTAGGCCGTGTAGCAAAACCACACAAAATACTGGCACCGGAAAATGGTCCTCTTATTGCGGTTCGTCTTAATATTCTGACCCGTAAAACTTTGGGCGGAATAGAAACCAATCTGGATGCTCAGGTACTGGGAAGTGATGGAGAGGTATTAAAAGGACTTTATGCAGTGGGAGAAGCTGCCGGATTTGGAGGCGGAGGAATGCATGGGTACAGAGCTTTGGAAGGTACTTTCCTTGGAGACTGTATATTCTCCGGAATGAAAGCAGGGAAGTATATAGGCGGATTATAATCATAATAAAAATGAACGGATCATGAATGCATATTTTAATAATAAAGTAATCTGGATTACAGGTGCATCATCTGGTATCGGTGAGGCTCTTGTAAGAGAACTTGCAATAAAAAGCAATGCAAAGATTATTCTTTCATCAAGAAGGGAAGAGCAGCTTTATGCGATTGCTCAAAAGGCAGGACTGGATAAAGACAGATATGCAGTAATATCCATTGATCTGGACAAATATGCAGATATGCCGGTTGCAGCAACAAAAGCTATTGACAAGTTTGGCAGAATTGATATTCTGATTAACAATGCCGGGCTATCGCAGCGCTCACTTGCTATGGAAACTTCTATAGAGGTAGATAAGCGGCTGATGGACGTAGACTTTATAGGTACTGTCGCTCTTACAAAAGCTGTTGTTCCTTACATGATTAAGAATAAAGGCGGACAAATTATTGTTGTATCCAGCCTTATGGGACTTTTTGGTGCACCTATGCGCAGTGGTTATGCAGCGGCAAAACATGCTTTGCATGGTTTTTTTGAGGCTTTGAGAGCGGAGCTTTACAATGATAACATATTAGTAACGATGATCTGTCCGGGATTTATACAGACCAATATTTCTGTCAATGCAGTTACAGGGACGGGAGCTTCACAAGATACAATGGATGACGCTACTGCTAACGGAATGCCGGTTAACATTTTTGCTCAAAAGATGTTAAAAGCTATAGCTAAGCAAAAATACCAGGCTGTTATCGGTGGGAAAGAAAGGCTAGGAGTTTATATTAAAAGATTCTTCCCCTCGTTATTAGCAAGAGTTGTCAGGAAGGCAAAAGTGGTTTAATATTTAGCTCTTCTTCTGAACGAAGTTATCGTAAATAGTTTGCAATTGACTAGCCGTTAAAGAAGATGTTTTCTGTAATTTGTCTCTGAACTCGTATACTTCTTCCGGAGATGCAGGACAGCCTATATTTTCTTTATTTTTATCAAAAGAGTTATCCAGTACATTTCCTTTAGCATCCAGCATTACCCAGAAAGGCAGACCGGCTTCCTTTCCCTGATATTTATTCATTAAATCCTGTCCGTTGGGATTTTCATATTTCTTGATGTTTTCGCCTCTTTCCTGAACGGAAACATAGGTGGGAATATAGTTTTTATCAATAAGAGGCTTTACAGCATCTGAGTTCAGATTCTTCTCCATTTTCTTACACCAGCCACACCATGAAGCATGAAAAATAAGCAGAACATTTTTATTTTCTTTCTTTGCCTGAGATAAAGATTTTTCAAGAATCTTATTAGCATCTTCCTGTTGTGCATACAAAGAGAAGAATAATCCAATAAATAAAACAGTGATTAATTTTCTTAGTTTCATAAGTGTGAATGTGATTAGATGTTAGTATACACAAATATATGGTTTTTTATAAATGCTCTTTTAGTCTTTCATAAATAAGGGATGAAAAGCTTTTAACACCAGTTCTTATACTTTCTTCATCGACTTCGAAACCGGGAGTATGATTCATTGCAACAATTCCTTTTGCTGAATTTGAGCCGCCTAGTAAGAAATAAACACCACGTTTTTTCTGCTGGAAGTAGGAGAAATCATCATTGAAATAAGGGACTTGTCCATAGTCTCTGACAACTGCTGTTTTTCCGTAAACCTTTTCTAATGTTTCTGAGGCAAGATTGGTTAAATTTTTATCATTGAAAATTGTTGGGTTTTCCTGTACATAGGAAATAGAAAGAAGCTGATCTTTATAGCCGTTTGTCTCTAAAACCTGCTTTATCTGCGGAATAATTTCATTCAGCTTATCAGAGTTTGTTTCATAAATATAAGTTTTCACAGAGAAACCTTTATCATCTGAACCTGAAGTAAAATTTCCGTCTATTATCCTGTAGTTTTTAAAAATGGTATTAGGGTTCGTCAGTCCTATTTTGGGATCGGATATATGTTGTATTTCCCAAGGTTTACTATTATTTTCCGAACGGGATAAAGAAAGTGATATTTTCTTTGAAAGTTCTTTTATTTCCTTATCTGGTAGTGTGTTCTTTAGTTCAATTTTCACTCTTCTCTGGTAAGCGAAGACTTCTTCAGGTTTAGTCATAATCTGGCCAACAGGTAGTGCTGTTACATGGAGTCCATAGATTTCGTCAGGACTTATTTTAGAAAATAAGCCATTATCAATCATTTTTCTTGCTCCAATGAAGGTTTCTTCTTCCGGTTGGAATATGAAATAGACGGTTCCTTTCAGTTCCTTTTTGTGTTTTGAAAGCACTTCGGCTATGCCAAGCCCGATTGCCATGTGCACATCATGACCACAGCCATGCCATGCACCTTTATTTTTAGATTTAAAAGATACTTTATCAGTATTATCACCAGGAAGAGCATCCATATCTGCCCGCCATGCTATTTTTTTTCCTTTTTTTCCTCCTCTAAGAATTCCTACCAAAGAGTGTCCATATAGGTCTTTTTGAACTTCTAATCCTAAATCGAGTAAATACTTTTCCAAAACTTTTTGAGTGCGGATTTCCTGACCTGCCAGCTCTGGGTTTTCATGAAGATCTCTTCGGACTTCAATAAGTTTATTGAAAATTTTATCAGTTTCAGACTGAATAGATTGATGAACGGAAGTTGCTTTTGAATTTTGTTGAGCACCAACTGAGCATGCCAGTAGTAAAGGAAATAGGAATTGTATTTTCATATTAAGCATTTTTATCTTTAGGATAAACAAGTTCTAAAGATGCAAAATATTTTCATGTCTAATGTTAAATTATTTAAAAGTTTTCAATATAGTTTGAAATTGCTTAACCAGAATGTAATAAAGCTGCTGGTACTATAAAATTGTTTCTTATGGTAAAATAATAAGTTGATTTTAAGCCAATATTATAGTATAAAAAATCCTGTACAGGGTACAGGATCAGTATATTTTTTGGTGTGAAGATTTTAAAATCCTAAAATTTTAAGTTTCAGCTGAATAGCAAAGTTATCGGTGAAATTACTGGTTTGGTAATGACCAACACGATAAAAGAATCCAAGATTGAACTGAGTGCTCAGGAAATTATTCCATTCTACACCAACTTCCTGGTAAAGTTTGTTTAGTGTTTCAAACTTTATCTGGTGAAATTCAGGGTTTTTAAAGTCTCCTATAATTCCTTTGTAAACAAGGTCAAAGCTTGAAGTATTTTGCCCGAAGCTTTTAAAATGCCATGGAATGCGGTGGCTGATATAGAACGCACCAAATTTGTCCTGATAATATTTTCCACTAGGCATAGTTGCAAAACCCAGATAAGTTGTAAGGTTGAAACGACTCATAAAGCTTTTCTTTCCTTCCGGTGCCAGACCTCCACCTTCGAATGTTTTCCAGAATGGGAAGTCTCCGCCAACATAGCCTCCGTAAACTCTAAGTCCGGTTTGACCTAATATACTTTCCTGTTGGTATAGTGCAAGCAAATCCAGTCGGTTGTATTTTAGATCTGTCCATCCTTTTTCCCAGTTGAAATATAGTTCCGGGTAACCCTGTTCTACCATGTCTTTCCCGGTAGGTGTCATAATATATTTACTGTTTGGAGAGTATTTTAGAGTAACAACAGTAGAAAAATTATCATAGATCTTATCCTGGCCTTTATACAGGTAATTGAATAAAGCTTCTTCTTTATATTTTGCAGCTTCTACTTTATACATAAAAGAATTAATCGGGCTATCTAAGTAGGAAAGCTTAAAACCTCTGTATCTGTAATAGTTTAGCGTTTGAAGTCCGGCACCGGTATTCATAATCTTCATTTTGCCTACCCACAGATTCTGTCTGAATCGTCCGGATGCTCCAACGTCATCCGTGTAGTCTAAACGAAGTACAGCATCCCTCTCAAGAGTAGTCCTTATATCTACACCTACACGGAATTTCCACTTTCCGTCCCGCACACCATAGCCAACATAAGCATCTGGTGATACATAAGGATTAAAATTTTCATTAAGTTTCATTCCCAGCCCAAATCTGAAATTCTCGTATCTGTTGATGTCGAAAAATCTGTCGATAGGGAAGTCTATAATACCAAAACGGAAATCTCCTCTTGTAATTCCTGCTAAAAAGTTGAGTTTAAATTCTACTTTTTTAGCCTTAAAGAGGCTGTCCATTTTGTAATAAGTGTTATTATCCCGTTGATCAAAATTATCTTTACGATATTTAGGAAGCTCAGTACCTGTAGTATTCTTTATGGCGTATGTATAACCCTTGAAATCATCAGGTGTAAGTTTATTGTCAGGTACTTTGAAGTCAAAGTAATTGTTTTCTATATAAAAATAGCTATTGAACCTCTTTTTGCTATCCTTATTTTTAAATGGTATACTCCCAATTCTGGATTTCATGTATTCTTTTTCCAGAAACCAGCTGTTGTTAATAGGTTTCCAAATAGATATATGTTCCAGATCGGTTTTATCCTTACCATGGTCTTCTATTTTGGCTACAGCATAGTTTTCTTTATCAATATAGATATAGCCGCTGTATTTACGTTTTCTGGAGAAAGTAATATTGGTCTTTCTAAATCCAATAACATAAGTTTCTCTGCCATTCAAGAGAATAGAATCTGTAAGGTAATAACGGTATAATGTCCAGTTTTCTTTTTGTATTTCATCAGGGATCTGGCCAATATTAGAACGTAAAGCAATAGCATCATAGAGCGGGCGCTTTAGCCCGGATACTTTATTGTCCAGGATATCAATATGCTCACCTTGCTCTTTATTGTATTTATACTCCATAGCACGCTCCCAAAGGAACATTTTGCTGGTGGTAAGCATATCTTTATAGCTTATATCTTCAATGGAATCTTTGCGCTTTCTTTTTGAAAATTCCGGATTGTCGCCTAAGAGTTTCAAAGAATCAATTCTGCGTGCTACATAGTTCTGATAATTGGCAATAGAATCTTTGTCAAAGTCTACTGAAAATTTACTGTAAGCCTTAAAGCTATAGGAGTCCTGATTTTTAGGACTGTTCTGTTTGAAGTTTCTATTAGCTTTTGCCAGTATAGCAAGAGCCCGGGGATTACTTCTGTTGCTTAAAACAATTTCCTTGATATTCTTATATGAAGTACTACTATCTGACTTGGTGGAATTGGTTTTATTCTGAGCAGAATAAAGAACTGGAATAAGCAGTAGCAGTAGTTTTTTCATAAGTCAAATTTATGAAACAAAATTTGATTTATAAAGTATTCTGTATTACCAATTTAACAAGTATTCTATTGTTTTTTTAAGCTTTTCGGGGTTAGGGAGTATTTCTCTTTCAGAATCTATATTAATCGGAATTGCAGGTACGTTCTGAGCACCTATCGGAGTGACTGGAGCATCCAGATATCTGAAGCATTCCCTGGAGATTCTTGCACTTAGAGCTTCAGCAAAAGAATTTTGTACCTGTTCTTCAGTTAGTACAATACATTTACCGTGTTTTTTTACAGTTTCGTATACATATTCTTCATCCATTGGGACAAGTGTTCGGAGGTCTACAACTTCCACCTGGCCTTCAAAACTTTTAGCAGCCTCTTTTGCCCAGTAAATTCCCATTCCGTAAGTGATGATACAGATCGTTTTTCCTTTGCGGATGTTTTCCTCCGTAGCCGTAATAGTGCTTGTTGCTTTTCCAAATGGTAAAATATAATCTTCCGCAGGTTCTATAGTTTTGGCATCATCAGTCCCCGGCACTTTAGACCAATACAAGCCTTTATGTTCCAACATAATTACCGGATTTGGATCATAGAATGCTGCTTTAAACAGTCCTTTGAAATCCGCTGCATTGCTTGGATATGCTACCTTAATTCCTTTGATATTGGCCAGAATACTTTCAACACTGCCACTGTGATACGGTCCGCCACCGCCATAGGCACCAATTGGTACACGGATGATATTATTTACCGGAAATTTCCCTTCACTTAAATAACAAGATTTAGAAATCTCGGTAACCAACTGATTGATTCCCGGATAGATATAATCAGCAAATTGTACTTCTACAATAGGCTTTAGCCCTAATGCACTCATACCAATCGTAGAACCGATTATATAGGCTTCCTGTATAGCAGTATTGAAAACTCTTTTGGTACCAAATTTAGCTTCCAAGGTAACAGCTTCCCGGAATACACCGCCTATACGGCCACCTACATCCTGCCCGTAAAGTAATGCTTCGGGGTGTTTACGCATCAGTTCCTCAATTGCATGGATAGAGGCATCTACCATTACTATTTTTTGCCCATTTTCAGGGGTTCTTTCTCCTTTCTCTTCTGTAACAGGGGTAGGAGCAAAAATATGTTTTACAGCATCTTCAGGTTTTGGATCTTCTGCAGCCAAAGCTTTTTCAAAATCCTCACGAACCTGTATTTCTGCATTTTTCTCAATTTCTTTTAACTGATCATCACTGATGCCATTTTCCAAAAGGTACTTCCATAGTTTTTTACCCGGATCATGAGCTTCATGCTTGGCCAGATCGTCCAAAGGACGGTACATTTCTTTTCTTACTCCGGAAGTATGATGACCAATCAAAACAGTTTTAGCACAAACTAAAATTGGCTTTCTTTCGGTACGAACATAGTCGAAAGCATTTTTCATAGCCAGATAAGATTCCGGAAACTCTGTTCCGTCAATACGCATTCTTTCGATACCCTTGAATCCTGCAATGAAATCATAAGCATCCTGTGAGCGGGCTTCTTCGGCAGTTACAGAAATTCCCCAATTGTTATCCTGTACCAAGAAAATAATAGGCAACTGATGTAGTGCAGCAAACTGAAAAGCTTCGCTTACCTCACCTTCGGTTACGCTATTATCGCCAAAGCTGCAAACCACAACTGGAGGAGTAGGATATGATTTCAGGCTAAAGTGCTCTATGTATTGTATGCCCTGTGCAATTCCGGTTGTAGGAATTGCCTGCATGCCGGTAGCACTGCTCTGGTGAATCATTTTTGGATAATCATCACTTAGATTGGAAGGGTGACTGTAATACGAGCGGCCACCTGAGAAAGGATCGTCTGCCTTTGCCAACAATTGTAACATCAGCTGATATGGAGTGTAACCCATTCCTAAAAGCATACTTTCATCCCGATAATATGGACTTACCCAATCATGCTTCTGAAGATGATAGGCTGTTGCCAACTGAATAGCTTCGTGTCCGCGGGAAGTACTATGTACATATTTGCAGATTTGTTTTTTTTCATCATACAAATTAGCGATAGCTCTGGCTTTCATCATATCTTCAAAAGCCTGTAGTAGTATTTTTTTATCGAGATGTTTTTTAAAGTCAACTTCCATATCTGACAAATATAGATAAATTTACTTAACGATCGTTAGGTAAAATATTTTTGAAGGATTAATGTACTTAAATTTTTGTAAATCAATTTGTTAATTTTTGTTTAAGGTAGGTTTTATACGTTTTGATATAAAAAATGCTTATGTTGAAATACAATGTTGTACAGAAAATCAATTGAACCTGAAACTTTTTTTACGTTCACTTTTTTTGTAATTTTACTCAAATTTCTGATGGATTATGTTCTTGATTTTTGATACAGAAACAACTGGTTTACCCCGAAATTTTAATGCTCCTTTAACTGACTTCGACAACTGGCCGCGCATGGTTCAGATTGCATGGCAGTTACACGACGAGCATGGAAATCTTATAGAGAATCAGGATTATATTATAAAGCCCGAGGGCTACGATATTCCGTTTAATGCATACCGCATCCACGGGATATCTACAGAGATGGCGATGCGTGAAGGTCGCGATCTTAAAGAGGTACTTAATGAGTTCAAGGAAGTACTGAAAAAAACGAAAGTAGTAGCAGGGCACAATGTAACCTTTGACTACAGTATTGTAGGATCCGAATTTCTTAGAAAGGAACTGGAGGATAGCCTAAAAGACAAGCCTATTGTAGATACGATGGAGTTTGGTACCAATGTATGTCAGCTTCCCGGAGGTAGAGGTGGAAGGTTTAAATCCCCTAAACTGGAGGAACTCTCTGAAAAATTATTCGGACACAAATTCGATGAAGCCCACAATGCTGCAGCCGACGTAAATGCTACAGCACAGGCATTCTTCGAAATGATGAGATTGGAAGTTTATCCGTTGGATAGAATTTTCTTCGACGATGTACAGATGAAGGCCTTTAAGGATCATAATCCTGCTGTCTTCAAGCCTTTCGATATTGTTATCCGAAGACAGGTTGCTGATTCTAAAAAAAGGAAAAAGACTGCTGACTTTGGCGATACCGATGATATTGATATTGGGAACTTTTTCCATTTTTATAGCCATAGTATTTATTCGACTTTACAGGCGACGACTGGTTTGGCAGATATGGTTTCCATAGCCGAAAAGAATAATTTTCCGGCTGTAGGACTCGTTGACCTTGGTAATATGATGGGAGCCTTCAAGTTTATCGATGAGGTTGAAAAGTATAACGGAAATCTTAAGCAGAAAAAGCAGGATGCCGAAGCTGCTGAAGAAAAACCGGATAACTATGATGAAATTAACAGTGCAAAGTTCCTTACACCTATTTTGGGGCTAGAACTTTATATTTCGGAGCGTTATCAGCAAAGGCAGTTTACTAAAGATGATCCGGACAGAAGAACTCAGGTTGTATTATTGGCTAAAAACTTTGAAGGATATAAAAATCTGGCAAAGCTTTCATCTATAGGATTTAAAGAAGGTTATTATGCAGGGGTTCCAAGGGTTAGCCGTGCATTAATATCACAATATAAAGATAATCTTATTGCAATGACAGGAAGCTTGTCCTGCGAAGTTCCTTCTACCATCCTGGAATTGGGGGAGCAGCGTGGTGAAGAAGCTTTCAAATGGTGGATGAATGAATTTGGTGATGATTTCTATGTACAGATACAGAATCACCAGATGGATGAGGAAGACTATGTTAATGAGATTTTGTTAAAGTTTGCGGATAAACACAATGTAAAAATACTGGCGCAGAATGAAACTTATTACAGCAGGAAATCGGATGCCAAAATCCAGGATATTGTAGCCTGCATTAAAGATGGTGAGAAACTTTCGACACCTGTAGGTAAAGGTTTTGGGAAAAGAAAAGGTCTGAACAGTGAACAGTTTTATCTGAAAAATAGTGAAGAGATAAAGCAGGCTTTCCAGATGTATCCGGATGCTTTTATGGCGTATGATGAATTTCTGAATAAGTTTGAGTCTTATAAACTGAAAAGAGATGTTCTCTTACCTAAATTTGATATCCCTGAGGAATTTCAGGATGTTGAAGACCTGGCTGACGGCGGTAAAAGAGGGGAGATGAACTTCCTGAGACATCTTACTTATGAAGGAGCTCGGAAAAAATATGAAGAGATTACCGATGATATAAGGGAAAGACTGGACTTCGAGTTGGATATTATTGCTAAAACAGGGTATCCGGGATATTTCCTTATTGTACAGGATTTCTGTAACGAAGCTAAAAATATGGGGGTATCGGTTGGCCCGGGACGGGGATCTGCAGCAGGATCTGCTGTAGCTTACTGTATCGGAATTACCAATGTAGACCCTATTAAATATGATCTCCTTTTTGAGCGTTTTCTTAACCCGGAAAGGATTTCGATGCCCGATATTGATATCGACTTTGATGATGAGGGTCGTGACAGGGTTATTAAATGGGTAATCGATAAATACGGACAAAACCAGGTAGCACAGATTATTACCTACTCAGTACTGGGTGGTAAATCAGCTATTAAAGATGCAGGAAGGGTACTGGATGTGTCTATTCCTGAAACCAATAATATTGCAAAGCTAATTCCGAATACACCGGGGATGAATATTGCGAAAGTGATAAAGTCCGATTTAAAGAAATTCAAGCCGGAAGATCTTCCGCTGGTAGATGAAATAAAAGGAATTCTGAACAATCCGGACGATGGTCGTTTCAATGTACTGGACAGTGCTTACAAGATGGAAGGCTGTATCCGAAATACCGGTATTCACGCTTGTGGAGTAATTATTACGCCGGAAGATATCAGTAATCTGGTTCCGGTGACTATTGCAGCAAAAGATGCGGATATTTTGGTATCTCAGTTTGATAACTCGGTAGCTGAAAGTGCAGGATTGCTGAAAATGGACTTCCTGGGACTTAGGACTCTTACCATTATTAAAGACGCTGTTAAGCTCATTAAAAACAGACACGGAATAGAAATTATTCCGGATGATATACCACTGGATGATGCCAAAACTTATCAGCTCTTTAAAGAAGGTCGTACGATTGGTATTTTCCAGTATGAATCTGCTGGTATGCAAAAATACATGCGTGAGCTGAAGCCTACGGTATTTGCCGATCTTATTGCCATGAATGCATTGTACCGACCGGGACCTATTAAGTATATACCGAACTTTATCAACCGGAAGCATGGTCTCGAGGAGATTATCTATGACCTGCCGGAAACACAGGAATACTTACAGGAGACCTATGGAATTACAGTATATCAGGAGCAGGTAATGCTACTTTCTCAGAAGCTGGCGAACTTTACCAAAGGTGAAGCCGATACGCTGAGAAAAGCAATGGGTAAAAAGCAAAAAGCGGTACTGGATAAGATGTTCCCTAAATTTATTGAAGGCGGGAAGAAAAATAATCTGGACGAAGAGAAACTTCATAAAATCTGGAAAGACTGGGAAGCCTTTGCAGAATATGCATTTAACAAGTCTCACTCTACATGTTATGCTTATATAGCTTATCACACTGCTTATCTGAAAGCCAATTATCCGGCGGAGTATATGGCGAGTGTAATGAGTAATAACATTAACAACACCAAGCAGATTACCCTATTCATGGAGGACTGTCAGGCAATGGGCGTAGATGTATTGGGGCCATCTGTTAATGAATCTGAATATGAATTTGCAGTAAACGAGAAAGGTCAGATCCGTTTTGGACTTGGTGCTATTAAAGGGATTGGAGAAGGGCCTTCGGAAGCTATTTGTAAGGAAAGAGAACAAGGTGGAAGATTTACCGATATCTATAGTCTTTTTGAAAGAATTCCTTCGTCACAACTAAATAAAAGAGTAGTGGAAAGTTTGGTGTTTGCCGGAGCTTTCGACGAATTAGATTCTTATCACCGTGCTCAGTATTTCGATGTAGATACTGCAGGAAGAACCAATATTGAACGTTTACTAAAATACAGCAACAGTTTTCAGGATAGTAAAAACTCTGTAGAAAACTCTTTATTTGCTGATTTCGCAGATGAGGTTCAGATAGAAAGGCCAAAAATAAATCCGGCTCCGGAATGGCAGAATATGCATAAACTGAACCGGGAAAAAGAAGCCATAGGTTTCTATCTTTCGGCACACCCACTGGATGAATTCTATTATCAGTATAAGTTTATTCAGGGAGCACTGAGCAAAAAATCGGTGGTCAGCAAAAAACTGGATGAAGAACTGGAAAAAGCTCCTGAAAATGAGAAAGTAGAAGAGCAGGATGATAAGGATGAAGTATCTACGGATATAGATTTCCCTGCTGATATGCTGGAGGTAGACGGTGATGAAATTATTGAAGAGGTTATTAAAAAAGTTGACCCGAGAGGGAAATTTAATTTCCTGAATCTTGATGAGGTAGATCCTTACAGAGATTTTGTGCTTCAAAGAGATTTTTCTAATCTGACACCAGCAGAAGTCTCAAAGTTAAAAGAGAAAAAATTCCGGAGTAAAGGAAATGATAATTCCAAAGAATATATGGTTTCCGGTCTTATCACGGAGTATGTGATAAGAGATGGTTACGAAAGCGGTACTAAGATCGCCTTTATTACATTGGAAGATTACACAGGCTCATATTCTTTCAGGCTGAATGATAAAGACTATATGCGCCTGAGAGAAAAACTTGGAGAGCACAGATTTGTGATTTTTAAAATCAAGTTTGCCCCTTCCAAAGACTTTGACAGACTGTATGTAAATGTTACAGAGGTTATTGACCTGAAAGAAGCTTTTGATCGCTATGCTAATCAGCTTTCTTTAGTAGTGCCATTTAATGAAGTGGATCAGGATGATATAGAATTTTTCAGACGTACTTTTGCCCATAATAAAGGGGTACATAAGCTAAGTTTCTATCTGAAAGATCCGGTTGAAAACCATTTTGTAGAACTAAACTCAATGCAGACTTCAGTAGATATAAGTGCTGAGACAATAAAGCTTCTGCACGAGTATAAGAAATATGAATTATTCTTGAATTAATAAATAAAAAATCCTCAGTCAATGCTGAGGATTTTGTTTAATTTCAGAATTAGTTATTAAAAGGATATCAAAAAAATAATTCAAAAGTACATGAAACTATTAAGTTCAATATTTCAAACTAAGATGTTTTTAGTAATTCTGATTTTATTAATTATTTATAGTTCCATTATAGCGCCTACTGGATTTAATCGAACTATTTCGTGGGGAGAGTTTGATAAACTTATTTATTTTACTAAAACCTATTTCCAATTCATTCTAATTTTTTACTTGTTGTGTTATGGAGCTTTAACTTTAATAAAAAAGAAGACTAATGAATATATATCAATGATCCATACTGTTGTTATCCTCATTTCTATGTTATTATTAAAGCAACAAGCCGAATATATTTTTGGGCTGTTTTCTGTCTTATCATTTGTGTGTTTTCTAATAAACATGATTTTTAGTCTGAAAACGGTAAATTCTTAATAAACAAATTTGCTATAGTCAGTAATCAAAAGAAACTTGTTTTACTATAATTATTTTTTAGATTCCGGGCAAAACCCGATTAAAATAAAACGTCGAAAATAAATTTTATTTTCGACGTTTTTTGCTTTTATGGTTAACACTCTTCGACAGGCTCATAGTGACATTGCTGATCTAAATTATCTCCTTTTTAAAGCTGTTAGCCTAAGTTGAGTTGAAGGATAATATTTTTTTGAATTAAATTTAAACAGACAATCAATTATTTAGATACAGCTTTTTCAGCTGCCAGCTTTGCCTGAGTTTGCCATTGAATAACGGCTTTTTGTCTTTCCGTATCGAAAGTGTGATTGTCCTTTAGAGGCTTCTGAAGTTTGCTCTTATGATTCTTTATTCTGGCATCCAGTTCCTCGGTGGTAAGATATTTTTCATAGACCGGTACAAGGCTTTTCAGCATACTTTGATAGTTTAGTCCGGACTCCAGTGTCTGATAATATATTGGTGAAAGATTTCTGTTGTCAGCAACTCTCAATTTTGTAATACTTGCAGAAAGATCTTTTTTAAAATTTGCTTCAGATTCTTCTAAACGAATTAACGATTCTGCTTTTTTAGCTTTTGCAGTTTGACCAAATGTCAAAAGAGAAGCAAAGCAGGTGATTATAATGGGATATTTCATATAGTTTTATATTATTTAGACGGTGGATATTCGCTAATTGTTTGTACCTGAACAGGATATTTTTCATTAATTTTCTTCATAACCTTCTGTCCAAGCTTCATACCCCATATCTGTCCTGCCTGCATAGATTCATTTGTCATATCCGGCATTGTTTTTATTACTTTTTGTCCAGTAGATGTTTTATAGAAAGCAATGATATCATCCAGTTCTTTTTCTGTGTAGTATTTTGAATATATTGGAATAAGAAGCTCTTCGAAATCATTTGTATTGGCTGTTTCCTTTTTTAATTCGTTCCAGTATTCAGTAGGGACTTGTTTGTAATAGGTTTGATAGGAGCTAAGCATATTGTCCATTACCTGATTAGCAACTCCTAATACATTAGTAAGCTTTAGAAAAGTTTTTATCTTTTCTTTTTTTGCAGGCGAAACTGTCTGTTCTTGGGCAAATGTCAGGCTGGCAGCAATTATTAAAAGAAGTATTGTAATTTTTTTCATAGTATTTCTTTAAATCAAAAGTACAATAAAAAAAATCCCGACAGTAAAAAAATATCTGCCGGGATCCTATAAACATAAATTAAACTATTTACTACTATTTAGTGATTGTGCTTTGGTGTAAAGCCATCCTCACTCACTTCTAATGGTTCATAATCTGCAACCATTTCTTTAGCATAATCTACTTTTCCACCTTTGTTGAAACGTGCAATAATGCTATCGAATATAGAATATACAACTGGTACAAAGATTAGGGTAAGGAATAATGAAGATGTTAAACCACCTATAATTACCCATGCTAATCCATTGTTAAGTTCAGCTGCTGCTCCTTGTGCCAATGCAATCGGAATCATACCGAAAACCATCGCAATAGTGGTCATAAGGATTGGACGAAGTCTGGCATGGTTAGCCTGAAGCAATGCATTGAATGTACTTTCTCCGGCTTCTTTTCTATGGTTAGCAAAGTCTACAAGCATAATCGCATTCTTACATACAAGACCAATCAACATGATTACCCCAAGAATGGTAAATACATTTAGAGAGTTATTGGTTAATGCAAGGATTGCTAATACTCCGATAAGAGATAACGGAACCGAGAACAATACCACAAACGGATATACAAAGCTATCGTATAGAGCAACCATTACAAGGTATACCAAGATGATAGCAGCCATAAGGGCAATACCTAGTGTACCGAAACCTTCACTTTGGTTTTCCATATCACCACTCCATACATAGTTAACTCCTGAAGGTCTTTTCAGCTGAGAGAATTTAGCTTCCCACTGCTGTGCAACAGTACCTGTAGGAATACCCACAGTTTGTGCATTGATCGTTACAGAAGGAGATTTATCTCTTCTTTCCAGGAAGCTAGGTCCAGAACCTTCTGTAATAGTAGCGAACTGATCTAGTTTGATCTTTTCACCTTTACTATTTACAAAGATGATGCTTTTTACATCGTCTACACTTGATCTGTTCAGCTGATTGAAGCGGATATTGATATCATATTCATAGTCACCTGCACGGAACTTACCATCGGTATTTCCACTAAATGCTGTCTGCATTGTCAATCCTACATCCTGAATGTTTAATCCAAGAGTGGACATTTTATCACGGTCAATAGCAATATTGATTTCCGGGTTACCTCCTTCAGAAGATAATCTTACTTCGGATGCTCCTTTAATTGTTTTTAGTTGTGCCATTGCCTGATTAGCAAACTCATTGATACTTTTCAAATCTGGCCCTGTTACTACTAATGCCAGCGGAGCTTGTTCCGCACCCATCAGACCTACAGGTACTGTTTTAATTTTTGCACCTACTAATACCTTAGAAAGTTCATTTTTGACCTTAGCAGCATATACAAATGAGTTATCTGCTCTTTTATCTTTACCAACCAGGATCACGTCGATCTCTGATTTGTATGCTGTTGCCTGAGCACCACCAAAACCATCACTTTGCTGACCAACAGTTGTAATCATTTTTACAACTTCTGATTTTTTAGACAAATAATCTTCAGCTTTCTGTGTCATAAAGTTGGTCTTTTCTACAGACGCATCTTTTGGAAGCTCTATCTGAACAAGGAATTCACCTTTATCAATCTTAGAGAAGAATTCCCCTCCGATAAACTTCATTAAACCAAATGACATGAAGAATAATACGATTACAATAACTACTGTAGAAATCTTTGTCCATCTGTTTTTCAGACACCATTTAAGTAAGTCAGAAACCCAGTGAGTGAAGCTATCCAGTTGTTTCTCAAATCCAAGGATGAATTTTTCGAAAATATTTTTTCCTGTAAGGTGTGTAAGTTTACCAAATCTGGATGATAACCAAGGTACAATAGTAAAGGAAGCTAATAATGATAGCAACGTTGCAATAACCACGGTTACACAGAACTGGGAGATAATATTAGATACCAAACCAGTACTCATCGCAATTGGTAAGAATACTACCACAATTACTAATGTAATGGAGGTTACTGTCATACCGATTTCCGCTGTTGCATCATAAGAAGCTCTTACTTTGTTTTTACCCATCTCCATATGTCGGTAGATGTTTTCCAATACCACAATCGCGTCATCTACAAGGATACCTACCACCAGGGAAAGCCCCAGTAAACTCATTAAGTTCAGCGTATATCCCATTAGTGCCATACCAATAAAGGTTGCGACTAATGATGCCGGAATGGATACCATTACGATAAAGGCATTACGGATACTGTGAAGGAATAATAACATTACTACAGCTACAAGGATAATCGCGATGAATAAGTCATGCGTTACATTGTCCGCAGCAGTAAGGGTAAATGTAGAGGTATCATTTACAACATTAAGTTTTACATTCTGTTGTGCATAATCTTTCTCAATTTTCTCGATCGTTTGTTTTGTCAGTTCACTTACTTCAACAGCATTGGCATCAGACTGCTTCACTACCTGAAGAAGGATCGCCGGCTTTCTGTCAATTCTTGCTACTTTTTCAGCATCTTTCTGAGCATCTTCAACAAAAGCAACATCAGAAAGTCTGATTTGTGCTCCGTCTTTAACGCTTATTACAAGATTAGAAAGTTCTTCTACATTTTTATATTTTCCGGATAATCTGATAATAGTACTGTTCTCACGGGTTTTTACGTTCCCGGTAGGGAAGTCAACATTGGATGTAAGAATCGCCTGTTGTACCTGTGGAATAGATAGTCCGTAACCTTCCAGTTTATTTTTATCCAGATTTACTTTAATTTCTCTTTCCTGCCCACCAATAAGGTTTACCTGCGCAACACCTTTTACCCTTGATAGTACCGGCTGGATTTTTTTATCCAAAAGGTCGTAGAAGGCAACACTACTCAGGTTAGAGGTAGCACCGGCGGTGATAATAGGAAGGTCACTCAGGGAGAACTTCTGTAATGAAGGTGCTTTTACATCTTTCGGAAAGTCGGCAATAATAGCATTGATCTTTCTCTGAGCGTCATTCAGCGCATAGTCTGTGTCGGCACCGGCATTCAGGGTAATCGTAACAAGTGATAAACTCTCAAATGATTTGGATTCTACTTTCTTTACGTTTTCCAGAGAAGAAACGGCATCTTCAATTTTTTTGGTTACTGTTGTTTCAACCTCGGCAGGCGATGCTCCCGGATAAATGGTAGAAACACTTACTACGTTGATTTCGAATTTCGGGATTAGCTCATACCCCATAGAGGAGTAGCCGAGTATCCCACCCAGGGTTAGTATTGTAAACAATACAATAACCAGGGTTGGTCGTTTTATGGATATTTCTGCTAATTTCACGTCTTTTTAATTTTAGTTGTGGCTATTGCCTGCTTACTTGATAACTGAAATTTTAGTACCGTCAGTAAGGTTGATCTGGCCGCTGGTAACGACTCTGTCTCCTTCATTTATTCCGCTGATAATTTCTATTTTATCTCCAAAAATTCTTCCGCCTACTACTTTTGTCAGTTTTACAGTGTTGTCTTTTTGTACAACAAATACTTTGTTGTTGCTAACGCCATCCACAAAAGCATTTTTAGGAAGAGTCATATAAGCGTGTTGTGTTCCTGTTTCTTTAGCAGAAAAAACAGCTGTACCATACATACCAGCTCTTAGCTCGTTGTTTGGATTGTTGTCTACCGTAATTTCGATAGGGAAGTTAAGAGAAGCATCAGCTAACGGAGCAATAAACGTAATTCTACCTGAAAATTCTTTATCAGGGTAAACGCTTGCTTTTATTTTGATCTGATCTCCGATTCTTAATTTTGCTACTTCACTTTCGTTCACAGTTACCTGTAGCTTTAGTTTAGAAACATTTACGATTTCAAAAAGCGGAGTTCCTGTAGATACTACAGCACCCGGTTCAACCGTTTTTTTGTTAATATAACCACTGATTAGCGTTCTTACATTAGAGTCACCAATCTTAATACCTGCCTGATCTAAAGAGTTCTTAGCATTTTTTAGCTGAAGTCTGGACTGATCAAGTTGTTGCTTGGTTACACCGCCTGTTTTATATGCATTTTCGTAACGCTGATTGTCTACAACGGCATTCTGATAAGCAGCCTGAGCTGTAGAATGATCAACCTCCAATGCATCTTTCTTAATCGTTGCCACAGTCTGTCCTGCATGTACGAAGTCACCTTCTTTTACTAAAACGCGAATTACTTTTCCGGCAATTTCAGATGAAAGCTGCATGTTTTGTAAAGGTGCGAATGTTCCGTTCGAAGAATAATCGGCACTAACATGTTCAAAAGAGGCAGTAACTATATTTACAGGAATTTCAGCATTGCTACTTGCAATAATTGCTGTCTGCTTATTGGTTTCCTTCTGGTTTTTGCTAATGATATAGGCTCCACCACCCAAAAGTCCTGCAGCTATGAGAATATAAAGTAATGTTTTACCAATTTTCATTTTGTTATAATTTAATAGTTTATTATTTTGTTAAGTTTAAGAGCTCACCCTGAGATTTATAAAGCTGTACTTCAGCAACTTTGTAATCGTAAAGTGAATTAGAATAGTTGTTTTTTGCCTGTACTAAAGCATTTTCAGCATCTAATAATTCCGTTAAAGTTGCCAGCCCATATTGATAATTGCTACGGGTATTATCCAGTACTGTCTGTGCAAGCTCCATGTTAGCCGTCTGGTTTTTGATAGCATCCAGACTGTTTTCCATTTGTGCTTTGGCATTGCGGTAGTCCAGGCTCATGCTTAGCTTGGTGTCTTTCAGATCCTGTTCAAGTGTTTCTAATTGAATTTTCGCCTGATCCACTTTTGATTTGGTAAGGAATCCGTTGAAAATAGGAATGTTAAGTGATAAACCTACTGAAGCATAATCCGACCAATAAACACCCTGGCTTTTACCAGGCCCAATCGGGAATTTAGGACCAAACCCCTGCCATGCATAATTTCCTATTAAAGAAAGAGTAGGATAGTAAGCAGCCTGTGTAGCTTTTACATTATACTGAAGCAGTTGCTTTTTCTTCTCCAAAACTCTTACCTCAGTTCTGTTATCTGTATTTATCTGATCCGTAAGTAACTGCGGATTAATCTGTACATCCTCTTTTACCAATGAAATAGGCTCTTCAATAGGCATACCCATATAGAATTTCAGAGCATTTTCCTGAAGTGTTACCGCATTTTTCAGCTGAGAACGATTAGTCTCCAGGTTGGTAAGATTTACATTGGTACGGTCTAGATCTACTTTTTTAGCCAAACCATTTTCAAAAAGACTTTTGATAATGTTTCTTGCCTTCAGTGTACTTTCGTAGCTGCTTTGTACAGCTTCAAGTTTTTGCTGCTGAGAGAATACTTGGTAGTATGCAGTAGAAACTTTCTCTATAACCTGTTCTTCTGTCAGCTGTTTGTTGATCTGATAAAACTCTTTTGTAGTCTTAGCAGCCTTTAATCCAATAAATACCTGTTGGTTGAAAAGAGCCTGTTGAAGACTCACTCCGATGTTTGAATTCCATTTTTGTCCGAACGGAACCATTACAACGGTTCCGGGCTGGCCTATAAGGTCACCTGGTAATGGTGTCTTTTGCAGAATAGGATTGTAGTTCAATGCTCCGGTTCCTGTAAGAGTAGGTAGTGCACCGGCTTTGGCTTCAGCAATCTGATATTCCGAATTGCGGACATTTAACTGTGCTTTTATGGCATCCGCCTTATTTTGTAATGCGTACTGTATGGCATTTTTTAGGCTTACTGTCTGCTGTGCATTGGCCTGAAAAGCGCCCAGCATAAGTAAGAATGCGGCAATACGTACATTATTTTTTCTGTTCATATTTTAGTTTATTATCTTAATTAATAAATATTGTATCCAATATTACTTGCTTTCTTTCCTTAAGAATCTGTTCGAAATCACTGTCACTTAATTTGAAGGATTCCTGTAGCAGAGGTCTCATACAGGTAGGGAACGATACCAGGGAAGCAATATTCAGCATGAACTGAATCGTTGATATGGGCTTTATAGTTCCTTTTTCTATTTCTGCTTTTAATTCTTTTTCCAGAACTTTGGTTATGGATTCTACATGCTCTTCATCTTTCATGTGTGCACATTTATCAGATGATAGTTGCGTTACAATATAAATTTCCAGAAAAGGATATTTCAGGGCAGATGCCAATTCGTCATCCAGCCAGCGGCTTAATTTATCCTTGAAAGGAATTTCTGAAAGCAAAATTGCATTGTGGTTTTGATGCATTTGCTCAGTAGCTTCTTCGAATACAACCTTGAAAAGATTGTCCCGTGATCTAAAATAATAATTGATAGAAGTTCTGTTAACTCCCGCAGCATCTGCGATTTCCTGAGTTGTGGCTTTGAAATGGCCCTCCCCGAAAAACAGTTGCATGGCAGTTTTCTTGATTAATTCTTCTGTGTCTTCTTTTTTTGATTCAGTTGACATTATAGTTTGACATTTTCGTCGACAAATGTACTTCGAATTTTTTGTTTAACAAAATTGTCAAATTCTTTTTTTATAAAATTAGTGTTAAATTTTTGTGAATAATGTCATAAAAATACTCCTTATGGGGTATAAGGAGTATTATTGATTACTATTTTGAAGGTAAAAGGTATCTTGTCAAAAAGACGCTATTTTTTCTGATAATTATATTCGTCAGAAGAGGTAATTCCTTTTGCTTTGTTTTCTGATTCTCTGGCTCTTAGTTCCACACGTCTGATCTTTCCGCTGATGGTTTTTGGCAGTTCCTGCACGAATTCTATGATACGAGGAATTTTGTAGGGTGCAAGATGTTCTCTCGAAAAACTGAATAACTGTTCGGCCAATTCTTCCGATGCCTGAATACCGGTTTGTAATATGATGAAGGCTTTAACTTCAAAACCCTTTACTGGGTGGGGCGAACCAACAACTGCACTTTCCAGGACTGCTTCATGTTCTATAAGAATACTTTCAACCTCAAATGGCCCGATCCGGTAATCAGAAGCTTTAATCACATCATCGTCTCTGCCTATAAACCAGATATAGCCGTCTTCATCCTTATAAGCCTTGTCTCCTGTATAGTAAAGTCCATGTTTGAATACTTGTTCTTCTTTGTCTTTAGCATATAGATAGCCTTTGAAAACACCATTCATATCGCCTTTGTTCATCTTTATACAAATATTGCCTTCTTCATTCAAAGGTTGTTCCTTTCCATTTTCGTCAGCAATAACCACATCATATTGAAAGGTTGGTTTTCCCATTGATCCGAATTTTATGATATTTCCGGGAAGATTGCCTACAATACAGCTTGTTTCGGTCTGGCCAAACCCATCTCTGATTACTATACCGGTACCGGATTTCCATTGCTCGATAATCTCCGGATTCAGAGGTTCGCCTGCGGCTACGCACTGACGGAGGCTAAAGTGATAGGATTCCAAATCTTCATTGATTAATAAACGGAGGACAGTTGGGGGAGCACAAAGTGTGGTAATCTTATGTTTTTGTATTTGCTCCAATGTTTTGGCAGCATTAAAACGTTCGTTGGTATGAAATGCAAAGATTGTGGAACCTATGTTCCATGGTGCAAAAAAGCTGCTCCATGAAAATTTTGCCCATCCGGGCTGCGAAATGTTGTAATGAATGTCACTTTCTTTCAATCCAATCCATGATGCAGTAGTGAGATGCCCGAAGGGTTGGCTGAGTTGTGAATGACATACAATTTTGGGTAATCCTGTAGTTCCAGAGGTGAAGAACATAAATAATGTATCATCCGGAGCTGTACTTGCAGCCTCAGCTTCGGTATTTTCACGAGCAATATCTTCGAGAGAGTACCAGCCTTCTCGATTGCCGTCGACCAGAATTTTCACCTTTATATTTTCACCGATTAATTTCTCGGCTTCATCAGTTTTGTAGGCATTATCCTGATTAGCGAAAACTACAACAGGTAATGTTTTTTCAAAACGGTAAGCAATATCTTTTGATCCCAGTATCCCAGCTGCAGGAATCAGCTGCAAACCTCCCTTAATTACTGCAAGAATAGTTGTCCAGTTAACTGGTTCCAGCATCATTTGAGTCAGGACAACATCATGTTGCTGAACCCCTTTGTTCCGCAAAAAGTTTAATATTTGATTACATTCATTACTCATTGCTCGGAAACTGTATTCCTTTGTATCATTACCGTCTGTCCATAGTAATGCTGTTTTTTCCGATCTTTCCTGTAAATGGATGCCTTCAAAAATTTCTTTTACCCAGTTAAAGGTTTCCGGTTTATTGTATTTGATTTCGCTTAGTGCAGTGAAATTTTCTTCTTCAATAAGTTTTTTGACTTTTAAAAAGATCTCCTTCATATTGTTAATTGGTTTGGTTTTTCAATGTTTTAATTTAAGAATTTAAAATAAATACTCATGCCAAATCAGTGAGATAATGTTTGCTGTAGAGTTAGTGGAATATGGCTGTAAATTGTAAATGACGGATCAAATACAAGATTTTGTTTTATATTTGCCAACTTATATCAAAGTTTTGTGAATTTTTATTTAACTTTTAAAGGAGGTTTAATATTTTAGAAACAGAATTTTATTGTAAAGAATAACACCAAATTAAATTTATATTCAAAATGAAAACTATTAAAACAAAAGTAATTCCACTAGCCATTGTCGTATTTATACTTCTCGTTGTATTTTATAACAACAAAAGTGTAAAACTATCCAAAGAAATAGAAAATAGTTACACATACGACGGACAAGTGATAGAGCTGGAAGGGAAATTTAAAGCACCATTTTTAACCAGAACCGGGAATACTATTTCTATGGAATTTGAAGTCTTTAATGACTTTTACATCATCCAAACAAAGAATAAAGTTATCACCGGAATACGTATGAATTACGGAGAAGGAAAGAATACAGTATTGATTAATGCAGGTAGCGATAATAAATTCGAACAATCGGATGTTGTTATCTTCGATAAAGATGGGAATAAACTAAAAACATCTGACAAAGTAAAGATTACAGGACGCATTGTCTATCCTCATAAAGGAGTGAAAAAAGAGTCATTGGTAAAGGACTATAAAACAGGTAAAGAAACGATGAGAGATGAAGGACAGGATTATAGCTATGAAATAACTGATATAACAGTCCAAAAAGATTAGATTCGTAAAAGTGTAGTATGAGCGTTAATTATTTGATACTAATGTTTACCGGGCTGTATTTAGCAGGAACATTTTTTTATTATAAATATGCAGTAAAGAAGGGAATAGAGTTTAGATACAAGCCTATTACTTTATTAGTTGTAGCGGTTCTTTTTCTAGTTGCCTTATATGGTATTATCGTTGGAAAACAGTTTATTTAGATGCTTTTAATTAATAGATGAAATAGGGATATTTCTAAAAAAGGCTAAATCTATAAGCTATAAAAATAAAATGAGACAACTCCTTGAAGTTGTCTCATTTTTTATTTCAAAAAAAAGAGTATTTATCTTTTTAGTTTTTTAATCATAAAGGCAAATAAAATTTGTACAATTCCCACAAGAATAAATGCAAGAGCTGTATAGATGATTATACTTAAGCCTCCGAATGCAGGGTTAACAATCATTATGATGGCGAAGATAACGCCTATTATTCCAAAGATCAGAGGACTTGCCCATGATTTGGACTGAAGTTCTCTGAGGTTGAGTGCAAAACCTATACTCATAAAGGAACGGAACAAAATAATAAAACCTACGTATAATGCCAGTACGGTAGCAGACAGTAGGGGAGACGAGATCATAATGATACCGAATAATAAGTCGATAAGTCCACCGGCAAGAGACCAGCCCCAATTGCGGAGATGGGTATTGCTTAATGCATGAATAATTTCGAACAGTCCGCTAATCAGGAAAGTTACAGCGAAAAATATTGAAAGCGTAAGATAAGATTCCATTGGAGTTTTGAAGATCCAGATTCCTACAACGATAAAAAGGATACCCGTGATAAGAGGAAGAAACCAAAGTCTGCCGGGATTGTTGTAATTGTCCATAGTCATATAAATTTAATTTAGATTAATTGTTTGTGCTTTTGAAGCCTTAATTTAGGAATAATAAATAAAAAATCCTCAAATATTTGAGGATTTTTTATTTATTCTGAATCGAAAAGTGCTTAGTAAGCAGCTGTAAATCTTTCTTTGATATGCTTAGGATTTTCTGCTTCGTCTACCAGAACTACAGCAGTATCTGCTACAGACAGGTAAGAGTTTCCATCAGCATCGAATACCGGAGTATCCAGACCTGTTCTATACTTTCCGGTTCTTTCTCCTGGGTTTCCTGGGTTCATAGCTAGTGCAGGGCTAAAGAATGTCCAGTCCAGATCTTGTTCATTACGGATGATATCCAGATAGTCGCTGGCTGCTTTTGCTCCAGGCTTATATGCATCCGGGAAGTCTGGTCCGTCAACTACTTTTTTACCATCGATTAATAAACTACCAGCTCCTCCTACAATAATTAATCTTTTAACATCAGCGTCTTTTACTGCCTGTTGGATACTTTCGGATCCTGCTAAAAAATCATTGTAAAGATTTGGGTTTGTCCATCCTGCGTTGTACGAAGAGATTACAACATCATTACCTTTTAGTGCTTCTGCCAGTTGCGCTGTATTTGTTACATCTGCAGTTACAGATTTTACATTTTCAGGAAGCTGGTTTTCATTTGTGTTTCTGGAAATCGCTGTTACTTCGTGATTTCTGTTTGCTAATTCGCTTACGATATGTGAACCAACAAAACCTGTGGCTCCGATTACTGCTACTTTCATCATGTTTTTATTTAAATTGTTTACTGTAATTTTCTAATGTGTATTGTCCTAAAACTTCTTCAGTCTTTTTGTTAATTTCCTCGTAGAGATCTGTCAAATGTTCGTTGATTTGTCTTCCTACGGGACAAGCCGGATTTGGGGAATTCAGTTTTCCTTTCTGATCCTCGCTTACACTGCGGTATATTGCAGCAAGCGTAATTTTCCCTGCATCCGTTGCTAGTTTAGCACCGCCGCCTTTACCTTCTTTGCTCTGTATGTAACCAAGAGCTTTCAGGTTCTTTATTTCTTTTCTTACAACAACAGGGTTTACATTTATACTTCCTGCTATATATTCAGAACTCATCCATACTTCCGGATTTTTTTCCAGAAGGATAAGAATATGAATAGCTGTTGGAAATCTTAAATTGTTAAGCATTTTTATTATAATGATGAAGCAAAGGTAATAAAATATTTTAAACTGTAATATTTTTTGTTACAGAATATTTTTATACATTTGAAAAAAAATTAAAATGAGTACAAAAAGTTTAATTATTGGAATGGCAGCAATGGGAGTGGTAGCACTTGCCAGTTGCAGTAAAAAGGAAACTATTGCCACTAAAGAGGTTATTACAAATGATTCAAAAGATCAGGCGGCGGCTAATAAGCAGCTGGTATTGGATTTTTATCAAAAAATGTTTGGAGATAAAGATCTGTCGGCAGTAGATCAGTATATAGCACCTGAATATATCCAGCATAATCCTACTGTGGCAGATGGAGCAAAAGCATTTAAAGAAGCTGCTGCAAAATGGTTTGAAGGAGCTCCTAAAACTAAGATAGATGTACAGCATATTGCTGCAGAAGGAGATTTGGTTTTTATACACCTGAAAAATAAAAATGAGGACGGAAGTCTGAAATCGACTATTGATATTTTCAGAATTAAAGATGGTAAAATTGTTGAACACTGGGATGCTCAGGAAGATGTTCCAAAAGAAGCTGCAAATGCACATCCAATGTTTTAGCAGATAAATATTTTTAATATCTGGGAGAAAATAAAGGAGCCGAATCTTAAAGATTCAGCTCCTTCTTTGTTAATTATAGTTTTACGATATCAGTTTAAATGTTCAGAGGCATTTGTTTTTTTAAGGAAAATAATGCGGTCGAAGTAATTACTCAGATTATTGATTTTCCGAGTGTATATATTTTTCTCAAACTTTACCGGATCCATATAAAAGTATCCCCATAGAGCTAGAGAGAAATTTCCTTTTGGATTTCCATTGTTACCTCTAAGGTTCAGGTAAAAATTCTCATTTTTAAATTCTGAAAAATAATTTTGCCAGCTGTCTTTTAATGGAGCAGGAAGCGGATATGTCTGGTATTTGTTGTCATTAGTATCTGTATTATCCAAAGTTGCACTATAAGTACCAGAGGCTGTTAATGTTGCCAATGAATAGTATTTTTCACCAAACTGCTTTTTGAGATAGCCGCCCATACCTAAATCATCAGAAAAAGGGAAAGTAAAAGCTATGTGTCCATTATGAGCTATAACTATAACTTTCTTATTATCATAAAGCTGATGGGTTTTAATAACCATTTCCGCCATCATCTGGTCTCTTGAAATATCATAATTTTGCTTGCTGGCCTCATACATCACTTTAAAGCCTAATTTAATGTTTTGTAATGCAAGTTTTGCTTCAGTGGAGATACTAATATTATCTTTATTTACCGTTTCTTCAATATTATGGGCCAATTCATAGGCTTGTGTACCATTTTTTATTACTGCCGGCATATCGACACGGAAGTTTTTATCATTTCGCTTGCTCCACATATCATCCTGATACTTTGCTTTAGCCAGCAAATCAACTATTTGTACTTTTAGCGTGCTATTATCTTTAAATTCATTTTCAAGGATTCTAACCGAATTGGATACAAAGTTAAAATCTGCTCCGGCAAGCAAAATCTGATTTTTATTCTTCTTATTGTAATGTCTTACCCATAATAAGAATTCTTCAATTTCTTTAGTCTGCCATATAGAAAGTAGATATTGTTTCATGGCAGTTTTAAGATCCGCATCAGAGTTAACAGCTTTATTCAGATAGAACATATCGCCATATGGTGATTCAAAGGATATGATACTGAAATGTTGCTTGGTGATTAGATTTTTAGAAATTGCAGCCCGTATTTCATTGAATTCTTTGGTTCCGTGTGTTCCTTCTCCAAGGCCTATAATGGTATTATTCCCAATTTCTTTTGCAATTGGTGCTGCTATTTTCAGGTAATCTTTACCTAAATTTAGTTCTGTTGTTTTTATAGCATTATCTTGTGCTTCTACATAAACCAATCCGGTTATAAGTGATAGTGCTAAAAATATCTTTTTCATGTTGTCTTATAATAGTGTTGGGCAAAAATAAAATGCGTCGGACTATTATAATTGTACAAATGGAAACTATTCTTCAAACAGCCAGATATTTTCTTTAGAGATGTCGACATTATTGAAAAAAGATCCCGGGTTTACTTTGGTGAGTTCTTTAAAATTTCGGATAAAATGAGACTGGTCATAAAAATCAGCGTCTAAAGATAATTCTATAAGGTTGGTATTTTTATTCTTCTGGCTAATTGAATTTCTGAACTTATTAACTTTTCGGAATTCAGAAGGGGATTTTCCTACATATTTCTGGAACATTTTATTCAGATATTGTCTCGAAATCTGATTTTTCTTCGCAATTTCTTCTATACTCATTGTGGAATTGATGTCTAAAAGCCAGCTCTCAACATTGGTGAAGTCTTTTTGAATAAGTTTTGAAATCCAATATTTTTCCAGTAGCTCCAGTTGAATATTTCTTTCCTTGGTGAGCAGTATTTTTGTCATTTCAGCCTCATAATCACCAAAAGGATTGAAGTAGCTAAAATCATTTTCAAATAGAGAAGATATATCGTCTATAAAATAGTTGAGACCTGCAGGTTTAAAGTAGATTGTAATTTCGTCTACTATCGCATTGACTTTAATTTCTATTGGCGTAATATATTTTTTTACAAGAGTGGAGGTAAATTTGTTCTCTGCAGAAGAAACTGTGATTTTACCTTTTTCCATTTTTACATCTGAATTCAGATAAGTAGAAACAATGTTGTAATTGTTTGGAAAGGTCTGATAACTAAAAGAATTTTCAATCTCCTGTTTGGAAATAAAATAAAATCCCTCAATGTATTTGTTCAGGATATTATGGTCTGGTTTATAAAATTCTGTTCTTATCTTCATACACTACCGCAACTGTTCAAATATAAGGAGGTTTTTGATTATACAGAATATAGTATAATCTATTTTTTATCCAGTTGCTTTCCAATGAAAATAAAAGCTGAGGATAGCCCAAGGAAAAAGAGCGACAGAAAAAATGCATTTTGGATAACACCTGCAAAACCTAATATTGAAACATCAACAAAAGGATAAGGATAAAAACCGGACTGGTTTCCACGTAAAAGAATATAAATGAAATAGATAAGAGGATAGGAGAGCCATTTTATAGCCAGGCTATATTTTAGATTTTTCTTTGGTTCATACAAGTACCAAAAGAGAATAACCAAGATTGGAATAACGGAGTGCAGTAATTCGTCAACAAGCCTCTGTATTCCCTGAGGATGCCAAAGATGTCTGAGTGCCACCTGATAAACTAATCCTACTACAGTAATGTAAATAGTAAGAAATGTAAGCGTTCCGGGAGCGTTGATTAAAGAAATGGATTTGTTCCGGGAAAAGAAGATAATACTAAAATAAAGAGCTACAAGTATGTTGGTAAGAATAGTAAAAAAACTAAAGAACCTTATTGTGGCTTCGGAAACAGAAACAGTTCTGCCCTCAATCATCAGATCGTATTGTACAATAACAGCAAACCATCCTAATGCAGCAAATATAAAAGTTAGACTTCTCTTCATTGGGATGGTTTATTATAATCCGTATTATAAAATTTTTATTTGAGTTCCTTCATATATACCATAGCTGTATCTTTCAACAGGTTTGGGTGGAAGATGTTCACGTAATCATGAAGTACTTTGTCGGCACGAACTACACCAGAGGCAAAATAATCATTGGATTTGCCTTTCACGCTACCATAAAGGCTGTATACTTTTCCATTTTTAAAAGGGTAAAGTTTTGCATATACCGGATTAAAGGCCAATAACTCGCTTTTCTTTTTATATTCTCCAACATTTACCCAATAAGTAGCTTTGGTAGATTTTGCGAAAACCTCTTCAAAGCTTAACGGAACCGAGTTTTCATTAGGTAAAGACTGCCACGGATAGCTGGCATTGGCATCTTTAAAGTATTGCGCTGCAAAGCTATTTCCACCCGGCACGAACCACTGATTTCCATACATCTCATTACAGATAACCTCTGGTTTGTCTTTTGCCTGAGAAGCCTGAAGTTTTAGTTGATTGTAATTCTTTTCGATAAGGTTGTATAGAGAATCTGATTTTTTCTCAATGCCAAATAGCTTTCCGTATAGTTTCAGATAGGCACTTTTTTCCAAAGGCTTTTGTTCCATGTATTCATCAAGAAAGATGATCTTAATACCATTTTTCTTCAGTAGCTCATAAGTGTTTTCAAATGAAGCTATGTAGTTGGTGAAAACAGCATCAGGTTTTAAAGCCAGTATTTTTTCTATATCATATTTTTGTTCAGATCCTACATTCTGGATTTTTCCAGCCTTAATAAGCTGCTGAATTTTCTCTGAGAATATATATTCAGGATTGGATACTCCGGCAATTTTATCCTCTAATCCAAGCTCGGTCATGTATCCGATAAGTGTCGAATTCAGGAAGATTACTTTTTTTAACGGAAAAACTGATTTTTTTAGCTCAATATCGAATTTTCCTGAGGTAATTTGGAAGTTATCTTTATCTTCTTTAAAATGAAGTCGTTGAGAAATCTGAGTATCTTCTTTTGGAAAACTCTGCTCTGTTTTTTTGCAGGAAAACAGAAAAAATAGGAGACCTGATGACAAAAAAAGTGCTTTCATTCTTCAAAGAAAGAAAAAAAGTACTATATTTGCAAACCTTTAAACGGGTGCGTAGCTCAATTGGATAGAGCGTTAGATTACGGCTCTAAAGGTTGGGGGTTCGACTCCTCCCGCGCTCACTAGGAAATAAAAAGACCACTGAAAAGTGGTCTTTTTTTATTTCTGTCTTTATTTCATTTTTCCAATACAATTCAAAATAATAAGGGAATATTATCCGGCTTAGCACTAAGTAGGATTTATCTCATGTTAAGTTTTCAATATTTAAACACATTAATTAAACTAGTTTAATGCATTGGGATTTTCCATGTTGTAGTTTTACATAAAATTTAAAAGATGGAAAATAAAATACTTGGATTGCACCATATTACAGCTATAGCTGATAATGCAAAAAGAAACTTGGATTTTTATACCAAAATATTGGGTGTACGCCTGGTAAAAAAGACGGTGAATTTTGATGATCCTGGAACTTATCATTTTTATTTTGGAAATGAAACAGGAACTCCGGGTACTATATTAACATTTTTTCCATGGGAAGGAATAGGACAAGGGAAAAATGGAGCAGGAATGGCTACTCATATAGGTTATTCCGTTCCAAAAGGAAGTCTTGAATTCTGGAAAGATCGTTTAACACAGAATGGGTTTCCTGTAGAAGAAGGAGATCGCTTTGGTGAAAAAATGATTTCTTTTAAAGATCCAGATGGTTTACAGCTACAATTTATAGAACCCGAGAATAATGACTCCCGTAATGGATGGCTTATAGAAGGTATAGATGATAATCATGCACTAAAAGGTTTTCATAATGTAACGCTCACCTTACAAAAAGCAGAGCCTACGGTAAAAGTTCTAACCGATATATTGGGTTATCATTTAGAAAAACAGGAAAGTAGTAATTATCGTTTTGCTACCGATACTATAGACACTGCTAATCTGGTAGATATAATAGAGAATGCTTCTATTCCATACGGACGTAATGCAGCCGGAACTAATCATCACATAGCATTCCGTGTAAAAGACGAAAATACTTTAATGGAGTACCGCGAAAAAGTTTTATCAGCATGACTTCAAATCACAAGCAAAATAGACCGGGATTATTTCTTCTCCCTGTATTTTCGTGAACCAGGAGGAGTTTTGTTTGAGATAGCTACAGATAATCCGGGATTTATGAGAGATGAAACATTGGAAGAACTGGGAACTCATCTAAAGTTACCTAAACAACATGAAGGAATACGGAGTAAAATAGAAGATGCTTTGCCTAACCTGTTATGATTTTAGTACATTTAGGGTAGATATACTATATATTATAGTTATAAGGGTTACTCTGAATTTCAGCTTTATAACAGATATTCCAGGTTTGAAAAAATAAAAATAAAATAAATGGAAAGAACAGAAATTGTATTAAATGCAAACCATCGGGGAGAAGTACAACTGTTTTCTGATGACAGAAAAGCGGGGAAAATGGATATTTCCGTAGCAGAAGGTAAATTAACAGTGTACCATACGGAGGTAAACCCTGAATATGAGGGGAGAGGTTTTGCTAAATTATTATTAGAAAAATTGGTTTCCTATGCCAGAGAAAATGATCTGAAGATTGTACCACTTTGTCCTTATGTTCATGCACAGTTTAAGCGTCACCCTGAAGAATATGCAGATGTGTGGTTTAAGTCTTAATTCTATACTATAAAATATTAAAAACGAATGTCATTAATTACAGGCTTGCATCATGTTACAGCAATAACAGGAGACTCCCAAGATAATATTGATTTCTATACAGGAGTACTTGGACTTCGTCTTGTCAAAAAAACAGTAAACTTTGATTATCCGGAAGTTTATCACTTTTACTTTGGAGATAAGTACGGAACTCCCGGAACAATTATGACAACCTTCCCTTATGGTAAAGGATTAGTAAATGGCAGGCACGGTAAAGGAATGCTGAATACAACAGCCTTTTCTGTGGCTATGGATGGGTTAGATTATTGGCTGGAGAGACTGGATAGACTAGGTATTCCTTATAAACAACCACAGGAACGATTCTCTGGTGAGGTATTTATTTATCTGGAAGATTATGATGGTTTGGGGCTGGAATTGGTATTTAATACTAAAGATCTACGTAAGGGATATGGACAGGGAGTTATTCCGTTAGAGTATGCAATAAAGGGGATTCACCATGTCGAAATTTGGCTGGCATCCTATGAACGTACAGCTGCATTACTTACAACACAAATGGATCATAAACTCGTTTATGAAAGTTCCGATCGTTTTAGATTTGCAACAGAGAATATGCCCGGGAAATATGTAGACTTACTATGTACACCAAACGCATTGAAGGGTCTTGCTGGTAGGGGAACCGTCCACCATGTAGCTTTTGCTGCGCCAGATGCTGAATCTCAATTGGAAATGATGACAAAACTAGATCGTTTTGGTTTAGAGCATACAGAGGTGAAAGACCGTAAGTACTTTACCTCAGTCTACTTTAAAGAACCGGGAGGTGTTTTGTTTGAAATTGCAACTTCAGGTCCCGGATTTTCTATAGATGAGGAATTAGCTTCATTGGGAGAAAGCCTCATGTTGCCAGAGCAATTTGAAGAGAAGAGAATACATTTAGAAGAAGTATTACCTCGGTTTGTTTATCCAACAGAAAAATTTGAATAATAGAATGAATCATATTTTTGATATAAAAACGGCAGGAGTTTCTTTGGAGCACGCTGAAAAAGCGCTTGTTATGATCCATGGCCGGGGCGGCAGTGCACAGGATATATTAGGACTGGCTTCCCACCTTCATGTGAAAGATTATGCATTAATAGCACCACAGGCTACTAACCAAACCTGGTATCCCTACTCATTTATGGCACCAGTGACGGAGAATGAACCTTGGCTATCTTCTGCGATCGATATTTTGGAAGAAACGGTTAAAACTATTCAGGGGAAGGGAATAGGACCCGAGAATATTTATTTTTTTGGTTTTTCCCAGGGAGCCTGTCTTACCTTGGAGTTTTTGGCCCGTAATGCTCAAAGATTTGGTGGGGCTGCAGTAATTATTGGGGGTGTAATTGGTGATAAAATCAATCGCAATAATTATAAAGGTGATTTTGAGCAGACTCCTATATTTTTGGCAACAAGCAATCCCGATTTTCATGTTCCTGTAGAGCGTGTGTATGCAACAGCAAATATTCTAAAAGAAATGAATGCTGATGTTACCGAAAAGGTATATAATAATTTTGGACATTCAATAAATCAGGAAGAAATAGAATTGTCCAATTCACTTATTTTTAAATAAAATTAGATTTTATACCTGAAAGCATACTGTTTCAATAAGTTTTAGACGAATATAAAATAGTAAACATGAAAATAACCCGTATATATAATGATAATAACGGAGATTCTCATTTTGAAGATGTCGCTATAAGCCTGACCAATCATGGAGATATAGGCTTTTTGTCTAAAGATATTAAAGTAAGCCAATTACAGTTTAGAAAAGTAGTGCCCAATTATGATTATGATTTTCATTGTGCACCACAAAAACAATATATTGTATTATTGGATGGGGGAGTAGAGATTGAAACATCCTTGGGTAATAAACGATCTTTTCAGACAGGAGAAGTTTTGCTAGTAGAGGATACTATTGGAAAGGGGCATAAAACTAAAAATTTGGAACAAAAAGAACGAACATCCCTGTTTATACATGTAGTCTAAACCGGAGATATAACAAATAATAAAAAATGCACGAAAACTTACTTTTAATCCTGGGACTATTAGTCATTGTTATGCTATTGGTTATGTTGGCTCAGAAGATCCGTATAGCCTATCCAATATTTTTGGTATTAGCAGGACTTGGTATTAGTTTTATTCCTGGAATACCAGGTCTTAAACTTGATCCTGAGATTATTTTTTTAATTTTTTTACCACCAATACTTTATGAAGCTGCATGGTATACTTCCTGGAATGATTTCTGGAAGTGGAAGCGTCCTATTTCCTTATTAGCATTTGGATTGGTATTTTTAACTTCAGTAATTGTAGCCTATGCTTCTCAAATGATTATTCCTGGCTTTACGTTGGCATTAGGTTTTTTATTGGGAGGGATTATCTCACCTCCTGATGCTATCGCAGCGACAACAGTACTAAAGGGAATGAAAGTTCCCAAAAGAACATTGACTATATTGGAAGGGGAAAGCCTGGTGAACGATGCATCTTCATTAATTGTTTTTCGATTTGCCTTAGCTGCGGTGCTCACAAGTACTTTTTCTATGCAGGAAGCTGTAGGGCAATTCTTTATTGTTGCCGGGATGGGTATTGTTGTCGGGATAATAGTGGCCCATATATTTTATGCTATTCATCGGTTTTTGCCAACTACCCCGGCTATTGATGCTGCGCTTACTGTGATTACACCTTATGTACTCTTTTTAGTAGCGGAGCATTTTCATTTTTCCGGAGTAATGGCAGTTGTAAGTGGTGGACTTTTTATGTCTTTCAGATCTCACGAAATGTTTAAGACCGGAAGTACAAGAGTAAATATGACAGGAGTATGGAATACACTTATCTTTACGATGAATGCGCTTGTATTTATATTGATAGGACTTGAACTTCCGGATATTATCAAAGGACTTGGAAATACATCTATTATTCAGGGAATACAATATGGAATTCTCATTAGCCTTATTATTATTGCTGTCCGAATTTTATGGATTTATCCGGTCGCACATATTCCACGCTGGTTGAGCAAAAAAGTTAAAAACGATCCTTCACCAGGTTGGAAGAATCCACTTATTATTGGTTGGGCCGGGATGCGGGGAGTTGTTTCTCTTGCTACTGCATTGTCTATTCCGGTAATGATGAATGGTACTACAGAATTTCCATTTCGTAATCTTATCATATTTATAACCTTTGTGGTCATCTTTATCACATTGGTATTCCAGGGGCTAACATTACCACTTATTATAAAACTGACAAAAATTCGTGAAATTGATCCTATACTTCCTTCGCATGAGCAGCAGGCTGGAATACAAATAAGATTAGACGCAATAGCCGTAAATATATTGGAAGATAAATATGAAGATAAAATGCTTCATAATAATCTTGTCAGAGATCTTAAGGAACATCTTGAAAATGATGTTAAAATGCATGAAAAGCATTTAAATTCATTAGAAGTATGTAATAACAGGCAAAAAGATTTAAAAGAATATCATGATGTTGTATTGGATATATATACAACACAACGCAAAGAACTTTTCAAAATGAAAAGAGAAAAACTATTCAGCGATGATGAAATCAGAAAGGCCGAATCACAGCTCGATCTGAATGAGTTGAAAATAACGGGTAACAAGCATCTCTAAACATTCGAAATAATATAGACAGTAGAATGTGAACATTAAATCTTTTAGTTATCAGTAAAAATCTGGAGATTCTGGTGACTTTAAAAGAGTTTATTGAAAACAGTGAAGGTTGGAATGCAGAGGTACTTTTAGATGAAAATATCTCATATAGTTGTTCGAAAACACATACCATTATATCATTCTTCTGAGTTCGGGGCTTGATTTGGAATATGAAAATGAAATAAAGAAATATGCTTTATCTCTGGATAAAGATATTAAGGTTATTGACCATTACGGAGACGGAATCGGGTTGCTTAAAAATGAAGTATACAGCCTTTTTCCGGATTCGAAATATTAAAGTTTTTAAATTATGTTTGAAAAAATTATTGAAAATGTTACCAAGTGTATTACACTTTCTGATGACGAAAAAAAGCAATTTACAGATCTTTTGGACTGTAAGGCTATACCTGCTAAAACAATGCTGCTTCAGAAGGGCGAGATTTGTCAGTTTGAAGGTTATATTCACAAAGGCTGTATAAGAACTTATTATATTGATGAAAACGGATTTGAGGTGACGTTATATTTTGCTATTGAAGATTGGTGGGTAAGTGATATTGCTTCTTTTCATGATCAAACACCTTCTCCACTCTGTATTGAAGCATTAGAAGATTCTGAAATATATATGCTGACTCCTAATACGAAAGAAATACTTCTGACGAAGATTCCTAAATTTGAGAGAGTCTTCAGATTGTTAGTGCAAAGAAACCTTACAACCCTTCAGAATCGATTAATAAATACAATAGCGAAGCCTGCGCCGGAACGCTATCTGGATTTTATAAAAATATATCCGTCTGTTCCTCAGCGTATTCCTCAGTATTATATAGCTTCTTATCTGGGGATTTCAAAAGAATTTTTAAGTACAATAAGAAAAAGACTTTCCAATAAATAACATCGCTGTTTTTTTATTAATTGCCAGATAGTAATACTATCTGGCAATTTTTTTTGTTTAAGGTTCATTTATTAAACTAGTTAAATGGAATTGATTTTTGTGGAGCATATTTTTGGTTTTTCAAAAAACAATACCAATGGACAGAAAAGATTTCATAAAAAAAGGTTTGTCTGGTACAGGCATTTTTGTGGCATCTGCTGCTTTAGGAAATATCCTTAAAAATGAGATTGATGAGATTGAACTTTTAAAGCCTATTGGTTTCTTTTATAAATAAAACACAAATTAAATAATAACATTTTTTCACATGGTAAAATCAATCTGGGTAATAGATCCTGCCCATTCAGAAATCGGATTTAAAGTAAAGTATATGATGTTTGCAGAGGAAATACAACCAACAGCCGAAGCACAACTTATCAAACAATAAATAACGGTAAATACTAATTAAATACTTAGAAAATGAAAACAACAATTTTATCTTTTACAATAGGACTAATGTCATTAACAGCTACAGCTCAAAAACCAAGTCCGGCATTATTAAACCCAACCAACCATACTCTGGTTCTTATTGATCATGAAAGCCAGATGGCTTTTGCTACGAAAAATATTACAACAGAAGAGTTGAGAAATAATGTAGCGCTTACTGCCGGAGGTTCTAAAATATTTAATGTTCCAACTGTTGTAACTACTGTAGCAGAAAAATCATTTAGCGGACCGGTTTTCCCGGAGGTATCAGAGTTTTATAAAGAACCCTATATCGATCGTACAACGATGAATACCTGGGAAGATCTGAATGCTTATAAGGCTATTACAGGAAAAGGGAAAAAGAAACTTGTTTTTGCGGGATTATGGACAAGTGTATGTATTGTCGGACCTGCATTGTCTGCAATTAATGAAGGTTATGATGTTTACGTTATAACAGATGCTTCGGGAGATATTTCTAAAGAAGCTCATGACCAGGCTGTAACCCGTATGGTACAAGCTGGAGCGCATCCAATTACAGCAACCCAGTATGTTTTGGAATTGCAAAGAGATTGGGCGAGACAAGATACATACAAAGCAGTTACCGATTTAGTGAAAAAATATGGTGGGGCTTATGGCTTAGGAATGCAGTATGCACACGATATGTTAAAACATTAATTTAAACCTAAAGGCAGGCATCTTACCTGCCTTTTTAAAACTGTTTTATTATGAAATTATTCAACAGAATTGTTCTTTCGTTATTATTGGTTTTAGCAGTTGTGGCAAAAGCACAAAAAGCAGATATCATTATTACTAATGGAAAGGTTACCACTCTAGATGGAAAAACTCCCGAGGTACAAGCTGTCGCTATTTCCGGAAATAAAATCCTGCAAACAGGGACAAATGCACAAATACTAAAATTAAAATCGGGAGCTACAAAAGTAATAGACGCTAAAGGTAGGCGGGTGATTCCTGGGCTATTCGATAGCCACCTGCATGTTATTCGTGGCGGGCGTTTTTACAATACAGAACTGCGTTGGGATGGTGTGACTTCATTAAAAAAAGCGTTGCAAATGCTTAGAGAGCAGGCTGCCCGTACACCAAAAGGTCAATGGATACGTGTTGTTGGCGGTTGGAACGAATATCAATTTGAAGAAAAGAGACTTCCTACTCTTCAAGAGATTAATGAAGCAACAGGAGATGTACCTACATTTATACTATATCTTTATGCAAAAGCATGGTTGAATAAAGCAGGAATAAAAGCGCTAAATATTACTGCTGATACTCCTAATCCTATACAAGGATTAATAGAGAAGGATAGTAATGGAGATCCTACGGGATTATTGGTGGCGGAGCCTAATGCATTTATTCTTTATTCAACACTGGCACAACTTCCCGAACTTTCACATGATGAAAAAGTAAATTCTACCTTACAATATATGACCGAGCTTAACCGTCTGGGAGTGACTGCCGTAATGGATGCAGGTGGCGGTTTTCAGAATTTTCCGGATGACTATGGAATTACGAATGAACTGAACAAACAGGGGAAAATTACAGTAAGATTACCTTATTATTTATTTGCCCAGAAAAAAGGAACCGAACTGACTGACTATACAAAATGGACCGGAATGGTGGATATAGATCATCATACTTCGAATGGTCATAACGAAGTTGATTACTACGTAAACGGAGGTGGTGAAAATCTGGTGGCTGATGCCGCAGATTTTGAAAATTTTTTATTTCCGCGCCCGGACTTACCACCTACAATGGAAAAAAGCATGAAAGATGTCTTGAGTTTATTAGTGAAGAAACGCTGGCCATTCCGTATTCATGCTACTTATAACGAAAGTATATCCAGAGATCTGGACGTTATAGAAGAAGTAAATAAAGAAATACCTCTGAACGGATTACCTTGGTTATTCGATCATGCAGAGACCATAAGTGAAGAAAATATGCAACGTATAAAGGCTTTAGGTGGCGGAATTGCTATTCAGCACAGAATGGCATACCAGGGCGAGAGTTTTATTCACCGTTATGGTAAAAAACAATCCTTAGCAGCTCCTCCCGTAAGACGTATGCTGGAATTAGGTATTCCTGTAGGATTGGGTACAGATGGTACGCGTGTAGCGAGCTACAATCCATGGATTGCATTATACTGGATTACATCTGGTAGAACACTGGGAGGTACTCAGGTAATGGCCAAAGAGAACACTTTAGACCGGAAAACGGCATTAGAACTCTTTACCTATGGAGGGTATGGCCTTATTAAAAATACTGATAAGGGTAAAATACAGAAAGGATTTTATGCAGACATGGTTATTTTAGATCAAGACTATTTCAGCGTTACTGAATCAGAAATTAAAAATATAACAGCTAAGCTGACTATCGTAGATGGTAAGGTAGTATATGGTGATGCAGAATACAAAACCATTGCACCTGATAAACTGGAGATTATCCCAGAATGGTCTCCTGTAAAGTATTTTGGAGGTTACCAAAAAAACTAAATTTAAACTAACCTATTACTTCGGTACAGTGCATTTTGGAATTTCAGAGGGACTGGTTAAGCTAGCAGGCGGAGTAGTATCCAGACTGATGAAAAAATATACCGGGACTTATGGGATCGGAATGCAATATGCTGCAGGGATGCCGAAACACTAAATACACAACAAACTATAACAAAAATATAATGAAGAAGATTTTGCAAAAACTAGCCTATACCAAACCTTTGGATGGCAGCTTTGATTGGGTAATGCTATTGTTCCGGATTTTATTATCCGTGGAATTAATATATGCACACGGATTAAAGAAAATTGGTATTGGCGTTGGTGAGGCTGAAATAGTACCCAATCCTTTGGGACTCCCTGATGCATTTAATAGCTTGTTTGCAGATGCAGCTAATTTAGTATTTCCAGTATTTATAATATTTGGTTTTATGACCAGGCTTGCTACTTTACCTATTCTTGCAGTAACCCTTACCGGATATTTTGTACTTCATTTTCATGATGCTCCACTTGTAAAAGATACACCTTACATCTACAGTTTATGCTATTTAGTCATTTTATTTTTTGGAGCCGGTAAGTATTCTTTGGATCAATTAATAGAGAGAAATAGAATCGAAAGCTGAAAAAATCTGTGGCATACGAAATTAGTAACCAAATCATTAAAAATAGTAACCTGGTAATTTCTAACAAAGTATGATTATCTCTATAAAACAAACTGTTTACTCAACATGAGGCTATTATTAACTCTTTTATTATTCCTTTCAGTAAAAGTTTATTCACAGGAGTTTCCCGTATTTAAACTCATGCGTTATGATGAGGATTATTCTTTTTTGAAGGATTCTGTACGAAGTACCTATGAAGCGGTAAAATATATACCTGTTTCTCAGAATCAAAAGACATATCTTTCTTTAGGAGGCGAAGCCCGGACAGAATTTGTTGATTTTAATAATGAAGATTGGGGACGTCTGGGAATAGGAGGGAATCCTTTTCTACTCCAACGGTATAATGTCCATGCAGATTTACATCTTGGTAAAAGAGTCAGAATCTTTGGGCAATTAAGAAGTGCATGGGAATCCGGACGCAAAAACGGCCCACGTGCGATAGATGAAGATCATCTGAATATACAAAACCTGTTTGTAGATTTAGATATTATCCAAAACAAAAAAACTAAGCTTACTTTAAGGGCTGGTAGACAGGAATTGAATTATGGTAGTGGCAGATTAATATCAGTACGCGAAGGACCTAATTTAAGATTGTATTTCGATGGTGTGAAACTAATGTATAAAAAAGGTAACTTTAGTTCAGACGCTTTTGCGATGGCAGACAGCAAAACTGGGACCGGTGCATTTGATAACCGCTCTACAAAGAAAGTAAATCTTTGGGGTAGCTATAATACTTTTATTTTTCCTAAGAGTGGAAATCTGGAACTATATTATCTTGGGATTCATAGGGATAATATTGCTTTTGAAGACGGGATGTTTAACGAAAACAGGCATACAATGGGGGCTCGGTTTTGGAGGTATGGCGGCGGATTTATTTATAACCTGGAAGCAGCTTATCAGTTTGGTAAGTTTGGAAATGGGAATATAAGTGCCTGGACAGGATCTTTAGATATTGGTTACCTTTTCGAAAATGTAAAAGGGCAACCCACTATCAATTTACGGAATGATTATATTTCGGGAGACTCTCGGAAAGGAGACGGTAGATTGCAGACTTTCAACCCCATTTATCCAAAAGGTGGATATTTTGGCTTTAGTCCTCAAATAGGTCCGGTAAACCTTATTGACATACACCCTTACGCTACTTATAATATTACTGATAAAATGGTTGTACAGGCAGATATCGTATTTAATTGGCGGTATTCTCTTAATGACGGAATTTACAGACCCAGCGGCAGCCTGAATCTCCCTTCATCTGCTTCTGAAAAAAGATATATAGGAACAGCTTTTCTGGGAAACCTGACTTATAATATTAACTGTTTCCTGAGTTCAACAACAGGAATACAATATTTTAAAACCGGAAGTTTCATCAATGATGTTATCTCAGATCATAAAGATGGACTATTTATTAACACTAGACTTGTATTTAAATTTTAAACACTTTATTATGAACACTATAGAATTTAAAACCATAAAAAAATCTTTATTGCTTGTTGGTTTCTCACTAATTACCACAATAAGCTTTGCACAGCAGACCACAACAGCAAATTCATCCACAACTCCTGCAGCCATAGGAACAACAAAAGTATGGGGGAGTATAGAAGGTATACAAATGGTAGGTATGGTTCAGGGACCATCTGCTGCAAATGCAGAATTGCAGGTTGCTTGTGTATTCGAATATACGGAAGGTGATATATTTGTTTCACCACCGGCATTACCACCAGCACTCAACGGGCTTGTACATCTGGACGAAGCATTGAAAGGAAAGCTTACTGAAATACGTAAAACAGGAGAGTTCAAAGGGCATGCTTTGGAAACATTTCTGCTTACACCGCCTGTAAAAACACTTAGCGCCAAAAAACTATTATTAATAGGCTTAGGAGATCGCAATAAATTTACACCAGAGTTAATGATATCAGTTGGCGAAATTGCAACCCGTGAAGCATTGAAATTGGGCGTTAGTAATTTTGCTTTTGCCAGTGATTTAAAAGATGCCGGAATAGATTCTCCTACTGCTTTAGTTGCTGGTAATGTTGTAAGAGGGGTGGTGAATGAATACCACACACAAAAGATCCTGAAATCACAGAAACTGACTAATTTTAAACCTTTAAGTAAAGTATACTTATTAGCCGGGCCATCTTTTTTTGAAGTTGCCGGTGGTGGTATAAAAGAAGCAATAGCTAGTCTTAATAACTAATTACACCTTAAAATATTATATAAAATGAGTAGTATTGTACCAATCAGAGATCCAAAAACAGATCATCTAATTACACCCGAAAATTCAGCCCTTATACTTATTGATTACCAGCCATTGCAGGTAAATTCTATAAAATCAATGGATCACGAGGAGCTTGTTAAAAATATTGTAATAGTATCTAAGCTTGCCAGAGGGTTTAATATACCTATTGTTCTTTCTACAGTTAATGTAGAAAGTGGTATTAATAAACCTACGATTAAACAATTGAAAGATGTTTTATCAGATGTTGATGAAATTGACAGGACAACTGTCAACTCATGGGAAGATCAGGAATTTCAGGATGCTTTAAAAAAATTGGGTAAAAAGAAACTTATAGTTTGTGCATTATGGACCGAAGTATGCTTATGTTTTCCTGCATTAGACCTTATCAAAGAAGGATATGAAGTATATACGATTGTAGATGCAGTTGGAGGAACATCTAAAATAGCCCATGAAACAGCACTGAGAAGGATGGAGCAGGCCGGAGTACAGCTCTCCTCCGTTACACAGTTTGCTTGTGAATTACAAAGAGACTGGAACAGGTTGGATACTAAGCCTCTGTTTTTTGAGTCGCTAATGGAAAACGGGTCATTTTTTGTGGAGACTTTGCGCTGGTAAAAAATGATTTATTCCTCCCGAGCTCACCAGGAAATAAAAAGACCACTGAAAAGTGGTCTTTTTATTTATCTCAATATTTTTTTGCTTACATATTTAAACTATACTTTTTGTATTTTGAAATCAGCTTTTTATGATCTCATCTCTGTGATTCTTTCCCCATTTTATCATTGCCGTTAAAACTTCTTTAAGCGATTTGGCATATTTTGTAGCGGAATATTCTACAGTAACGGGTTTGGTGTCCAAAACCGTTCGGGATACCAATTTGTTTAACATCATTTCCTGCAACTCTTTTGATAAAATCCTTGGGCTGATACCGGTCGCTCTTGACAATTCTCCAAAATGCATTTTCCCACCACTTACCAATAAACATAAGATCACCAACTTCCATTTTCCTCCTATCACATACAACGTGTCCTGAATTGCTAAATGAGCACTGTCATAACTATTTGTAGTGTTGTCATTTTCCATATACTTACCTTTTTGTAACTACTTACCTCTATGTAATTGAATACAATACTACAAATTTAGTTTCTAATTTTGGAGTGAATTTAAAATTAAAATTAAATGAAATTATTAGAACCAGTAACATTAGGGGGACTAAAACTCAAAAATAAAATGGTAATGGCGGCCATGACACGTAGCCGTGCTGATACTGAAGGAATCGTAAGTGATTTGACCGTGGAGTATTATAAGCAAAGAGCTGGTGCCGGTTTAATTCTTTCGGAAGCTATAAGCATTTCAGAAGAGAGTGTTGGGTATCCTTTTGTTCCTGGAATTTATAACAATGAACAAATTCATGCCTGGAAAAAAGTGACAGATGCCGTTCATGAAAAGGGTGGAGTTATTTTTGCTCAGCTTTGGCATCTGGGGCGTATGACCCACTCTACCAATCGAAAAGGTAAGCTTCCTCTGGCGCCTTCAGCTGTTTCTATTAAAAATACACAGCATTTCACACTTGAGGGCTTGAAAGATTATGAAATACCAGTTGCTTTGACGGTTTCCGAGATCAAACAAACAGTGAAGGATTATGTACAAGCGGGTAAAAATGCTTTGGAAGCAGGTTTTGATGGAGTAGAGCTACATGCGGCCAACGGATATTTGCCTAATCAGTTTTTGGCTGACAATTCGAATATAAGAATAGATGAATATGGTGGAAGTGTTGAAAATAAAAGCCGTTTTGTATTGGAAATAATGCGAGAGCTTATCAATGAAATAGGTGGTGATAAAGTGGGTATTAAACTTTCGCCTTTTCATCCGTATGGAGAAACTATTTTTGATGATCCTGTAGCTTCAATTACTTATCTTATTGAGGAATTGAATAAAATGGATTTTGCTTTTATAGAATTGATGAAACGCAATTCTATGGCTCCACAACCATTACATTATCCATCAGGTGACGAAATAGATTTGCTTGGTAAACTATCCAAAAATACGATCATAGCCAATACAGGCTATACAAGAGAAACGGCAGAAAAGGAGATTGAAAAAGAGGTTGCCAAACTCGTTTCATTTGGTTCACTGTTTTTAGCAAATCCCGATTTGCCAAAGCGTTTTGAATTAAATGCAGATTTGAATCAACCAGAAAGAGAAACTTTCTTTGGTGGTGGTGAAAAAGGTTATACAGATTATCCTTTTCTTTCTGAAAATTAAAAGACAATAAAGAGAAATCCTGGTACTTGTACCGGGATTTTTATAATGATCCTTCCCAATTTAATTGTTTTATTTAGTCGGTTTTTCGCATAAAATATGCTTAGAAAATGATCTCAGTATAATTAGCATTATTAAAATAAAAATATTAATAATTATGTGGATAAATAGCGGTATAATCACATAAATGTGCTATATTTGCAGACCTAAAACGGGTGCGTAGCTCAATTGGATAGAGCGTTAGATTACGGCTCTAAAGGTTGGGGGTTCGACTCCTCCCGTGCTCACTCGGAAAGAAAAAGACCACTCTTCAGCGGTCTTTTTTCATTTATATAGCGTTTGAATATTAAAATAGTATTTTAACACCTATGCCAAAACTGATACTGGTAGAATTAACTTCATTCAGCCTGCTTTTATAAATATCTCCGTTTGCCATATATAATTTATCTGTTCCTTTTCCTGCTTCTATCTGTGTATATCTTGCAGATACAAAAGGCTGAATACGCTGGCCAAGCTGATACCCAATTCGCAGTGCCGCATCCCAACCTGCTCCTTTGGATCTGTGTTCGAAGCTAACAGGTCTTCTAAGCTCTTCCCGAAGATTCCAATCTGCGGTAGCTGAATATTGAGGGAAATACATACCACTGATGTCGAGATTAACATTCCAATTTTCCTTTTTGAAGTTTGTTTCTAAACCAAGAACTGCACCATGCCATTGAGGTTTATATGTACTTCTTAGTTCTTTTCCAGGAATAAGTGGAGCATCACCGTCCAACATATACAGCTTCTGGTAACTACCGAAATATCCTGCATGTGGGCTAAAAGAGAATGTTTGGTTAGACCATAGAAGGTAAGATAATTCCAGACGGGTTTTGATTGTATAGCCTTTATCGGCCTGTAGATTGAATTCTGCAGTTTTAAGTGCTCTGTTATCGCCTGCATAATCCGTATCATTTACTTTTCCTGAGGTAATAGCCTGATAACTGAAGTCCCATTTTACCTGAAATCTTGATGAAATTGATACAGCGGAAATAATTCCCATTTCTGGTCCGCGTAGCTGTTGCCATTTTAATTCAGATAATACATTAGGGTATTGACCATTTTCATTACCGGCAATGTTCCAGTCTAATTTTTCTTGATTCCAACCAACATATGGCATAATGTAAGACTTACGTTCTTTCTCCTGTGCGCTTGCCAAAGAGGAGAAAAAACTAAGAAATAGCAGGAGAGACCATTTATTCATAATCATATATAAATAAGTCTACCCTGTGTGATCAGGGTAGACAATTGTTTAATTAAATGTAGTTATTATTTTGGATATACTGATCCGATAAACTGCTTATCCGTAGAAGAAAGAACAGTATTGCTGCCAACACTGAATCCGTTTGTTGTCAAGCTGCTGCTAATGCTATAATGCATGATAGATTGTGTATCATAAGCACTATATTGCGTTTGTGTAGTAGAATATTTTGCAAACAAGTTACTATCTACCTGTGCTCTTGACCAATAGTTAGGATAACCACCATAATAGGTATACACTTTTTCTTTATCCCATGGGATATTAGCTAAAGGATGCTGGTGCTCGTGTATCATACCTAGAGCATGTCCAAATTCATGAATGGTTGTTCTGCTGAATTCTGTGTCAGTTGTTGAATCATTAAACCAACCGAAGTTCATTGTTTCAGAGTTAGAAGGACGGTTAAGAGCCTGTGTTCCTAAATAAGAATAAGATCCTGCTCCTTGTGTAAAGGTAACCCGAATTTGTGCTGTTCCACTAGTAATAAATTTAAAAGTGATATTAGCATACTTAGACCATTCGTTAGCATATTGCATTACTTTGCTGCGAACTTTGGCTGTTCCACCGTTTAGACTTACAGTGATAACGCTGCCATTTGGCCATTTTGTACTTTTAATAACAGCTCCTCTTGGATCAGTTCCTGGAAGATAAACATCTTTACACATTTGTGTGTTTTCAAAGCCAGCAGGGATGTCTGCCTGTGGTACAGCTTTCAATTCTGTTAATCCTTGTGGAGTGCTTTCGTCCACATTATCGCTGGTATTACATGATACCAATGCAACCGAGATAAATGATCCAAGTAGGATCTTCTTGTGTAATTCCATAATATTTAGTGTTAAATTTGGTTTATAATTCTTCTGACATTACTGATATAATATGTCGATTCTGTCTTAGACAATTTACAGTACAACTTTATTCAGAGTCTAATTTTAAATACACTTCTAATCCTATCAATTTTATATACAATTAAGATTAATAAATATCATATTTGACTGTTATATAAGTATATCTTACTTCTGTAAAAAAATCGTTTTAATTATTTCAGAATGTATAAATCAGTATAAAATACCTTTTGAAACAGATGATTAAATCGGGCTGTTATCAATATAGCTGCATAATATTCCATTTAGGAGCGTTCGTGCTAAAGTTCTGTACTGATTATTTTTTTTTGCTGAAATTGAAGTGCTTTTTCTCTAAACACACAAATTCGGAGGTGTGTACAATAGTATCTCTACCATCAATAGAGGAATGGATGTTTTTTTCATAATAATTAATTAAGCGTGATTTGGTTTATGATACAATTTTTATCATATCATAATGCTAATATACAAATTTTTATCAAATACAAAATAAAATATTGTTTTTGTATATAAATAAACAATGAAATGCCAATTAAAATATGATAAAAACCTAGATTTATAGCGTGTTGGAGAAGATTGAAAAAATGTAAATATTTCTGAGTTTTTTTTCTAATTACCTGAAAAACATCAACAAAAGGGTAGCATAAGTTGACCAATTACGTATAAATTTTATCATAGTTGGGACAAATGTCCTTTTTCTGAATCGTTTTTATTTTGATTTTTGCAGCATTAAAACAACCTTTTTTGTATTGTAAGTATTTGTTATATAGTGTCTTGTTTGATTTATACTGACATTGTGTAGTAAAGAACTTGTATGTAGTCAAAGGTTATTGCTTAGAATTATTGAATTAAAATATAATGGACAGTAGAAAAAAAATAATACTAATCTTAGCTTCAATTGGGACTTTTGTAGAGGCATTGGATATCGCAGTAATCAATCTGGCGATTCCTTCGATCCAGGAGCAGTTCCATATTACATCCGAGACAGCGCAGTGGTTGCAGACTTTTTATGTTCTTTTCTTTGGGGGATTTCTTATTATCGGTGGAAAGCTCTCGGATCAATTAGGAAGAAAAATGGTGTTCCTATTTGGAGCACTTACTTTTATGCTGGCATCATTGGGAGCCGGGTTGTCTACAAGTTTTGAAGTGCTGGCAGTATTTCGGGCATTACAAGGATTGGGAGCAGCATTTATAATGCCTTCTGCTGTATCAATTGTAACGAATACTTTCCTGGCTGAACAAGAACGGAACAGGGCAATGGCAATTTTTGGTTCTTTTGCAGCAATAGGATCGGGGAGCGGACTTTCTATTGGCGGAATTATAAGCACCTATCTAAGCTGGCATTGGGTTTTCCTGATTAATGTGCCTATTCTTATTATTACATTGGTAGCTGCATATTACTATTTGCCTGCAGATAAACCCAATAAAGCGGCTAAAACGGACATGGCCTCTGCTGTATTTATAGTCTTAGGGTTTCTGAGTTTAACTTATGGTGTACATGAATTGGTACATATCAAAGAAAACCCTGTAATAATTATAGCTTCTTTAGTACTTCCTGTAGTATTTTTGAAATTTGTAATTTACCGATTGCGGACAGTTTCTTTCCCATTAGTAGATCTGCAGATATTCAGACACAGATCATTGGTTATCTCTAATCTTGCATTTTTTCTTTTGGGTGCTTTTTTCATTGGATTTTTGTTCCTTATTTCATTAATGCTTCAGAAAGATATGAATTATGATGCTGCATCCTCAGGATTAATGCTTGTTCCTTTTAGTATAATGTCTGCATTGGTTGCAAAATATGCTCTGCCTAATATATCAAAACGTTTAAATTCTTATAGATTAGGTGCTTTAGGATGGATATTCATGCTTACAGGTGCATTGCTTTTACTAGTTTCCGTTTTTACCGGACATCCTTTGGTATTTGTATTGATGGGGGCAGCCTGTATTTCGGGAATAGGGATGACTTTTTGTTTTACCGCTTTATCAGTACTTGGAATTCAGGATGTAGAACCAGCTAATTACGGAGTAGCATCTAGTTTAGGAACGACAAGCTACTTCCTGGGAGCGGGATTGGGATTATCATTTTTAACCCTTATAAGTCAGTTTTTCTCTTCAGAATATGCAGTAGGAGCTTTAAATATAATTATTCTGGTATGCTATGCTCTTTTAGCAGCAGGGATGTTATTCTATAGTATACTGACGAGTACCAAGCAGATAAAAATATTTTCCAGAGCATAATTCTTGCAGAGAATTCAAGCTTTGTATCATAGCACAAGAAATAAAAAAGACCACTGAGCAGTGGTCTTTTTTTGTTATAAATATCATTAATCATCATATACTTCATAAATAAAATTTTATTTCTATTTTAATTCAAAATTTATTCAGAATTGAACTATAGATTTGTAAAATGAAGCTACTAATAATAGAGGACGAAATAGAATTGGCTAAAAGTATAGCTGAATACCTTTCAGAAGAGAACTATCTATGCGAGTTTGCATCAACATATAAAGAAGCAATACAAAAAATTGAAAACTTTCACTACGACTGTATTCTGTTAGATATTACTTTGCCCGATGGAAATGGTCTTGCTATTTTAGAAGGATTAAAGGAGCAGAATAAGCAAGATGGAGTCATTATTATTTCGGCTAAAAATGCATTGGACGATAAAATAAAAGGACTGCACCTGGGAGCCGATGATTACCTTACAAAGCCATTTCATCTCTCAGAATTAATGGCCAGAATTTATTCTCTTATCCGCAGAAAACAATTCAGTAACTCCAATGTTATAAAGCAAAATGAATTACAAATTGACCTTCTGGCAAAAACTGTATCTGTAAATGATCAAACAATTGTACTCACCAAAAAAGAATTTGACTTACTCATCTATTTTGTAGGGAACAAAAATAGAGTAATTTCTAAAAGTACATTGGCAGAACATCTTTCCGGAGATTTTGCAGATATGCTGGACAATCATGATTTTGTATATGCTCATGTTAAAAATCTGAAAAAAAAACTGTATGATGCTGGATGCGACCAATATTTAAAAACGGTTTATGGAACCGGATACAAATGGGAAGAAACTTCTAAATAGTTGATGTATGAAGCCGTTATTAAGCAAAATTACCAGACCATTTCTAATCTATGTATTCTTTGTACTCATTATTAGTGTTCCCGTTTATTATTGGGTTGTCGATACAATATGGAAAAGCGAATTGGATGAGCATAATAAAATCATTGCTGAAAAGACAGCTTATGAGCTCAATCGGCTAAAGCTGACAGATGAAAAGCTATCAGAAAGTATAAAACTTTGGAACGATATTCAGCCTGGGACAAATATTCAGAATATCAAAAATAATGATAAGCTAAAGGACAGCATTTTTACCTACGAGAAGCAGAAACCTTATACTAAGGAGTTTAATATTGACCGATTCAGAGCACTTTCTACAATCATTTATGTAAATAATAAGCCATTCCGTTTTACAGTTCAGACCAATATCGAAGAATCTCAGGAAACAATTGTTGTAATTGCGATTACAACATTCTTTTTCTTTATGGCTATTGTTTTTGGATTTTTATTTATCAACAGAAAACTTTCAAATTCTGTATGGAAGCCATTTCGGGATACTTTAGAAAAGTTGAAAAAATTCAATCTGAATCACCATACCAAAATCGAATTTAATCGGACCGATACTTTGGAGTTTGAAGAATTGAACAGGTCACTGAGTAAATTGATAGAGCATAATATTATGGTTTATAAAACACAGAAAGAATTTACTGAAAATGCCTCACACGAATTACAAACGCCATTGGCTATTTTGAAAAATAAGCTTGACCTTCTGTTACAAAGCAAAGATCTTACACAGGAGCAATATCAGATTGCGGAGGAAATGAATAAAGCGCTTACGAGAAGCGCCAGAATCAATAAGAACCTTTTGCTACTTGCTAAAATAGAGAATAATCAATTCGATAACTCTGAAACGATCTTGTTCAATGCACTACTTCATCAGAGTATAGAGACCTTACAAGAACATTTTGAGCAGAAAAATATTACAATCCGGGAAAATGTTTCTGAGGAAGTAGAAGTACATGGAAATAGTAGCTTAACAGAAATCCTGATCAATAATCTTATTTTGAATAGCATCCGTCATACTCCGTTTGGTGGTACAATTTCTATAAAACTTACTAATTCTGCTTTTGAAATCTCCAATTCCGGAACTGAGAAGTTGAATACAGATTTACTGTTTAAAAGATTTTCATCATTATCATCCCATACCGCAGGCAGTGGTTTAGGCCTTGCAATCATTAAAGAAATATGTACATTTCATGGGTGGACAGTCGCTTACAAATTTGAAAATAACCAGCATATTTTTTCCATAAACCTATAGAATTCTAAATTTCTTCTAAATCAGGTTACAAATTTGTGTCATTAATAATCTTAAAGATACAAATTCATGCAAAAAAGATTTTAGATTTTTCGTTATTTCTTTCATTGGTATTTGTCAATTTCTTGTTTGCACAGATTTCTTCTGTAACAATTTCGGGAACTGTAACCAGTAAGAACAAAACTGCTTTACCATACACTACAGTTACCCTAAAGACTGCGAAGGAAAAGAAGTTTGTATCCGGAACCATTACGAACGAAGAAGGTCGGTTTTCTATAGCGGGAATAAAGCCTGATAATTATGATCTGGAATTTTCGGTATCGGGATACAGCTCCCATACCCAATCTGTTTTTATTGGAAGTCTTTCCGAATTTCTTGAGATTTCGGCTGTGGAACTTGAACAAATTAAAAACGATAAAGAAACAAAAATTGAGGAAGTTGTTTTAACGTCTTCAAAAAAGAATGAAATAAGTAATCAACTTGATAAAAAGACTTATTCTGTTGCAGATAATATAAGCCAAAACGGAGGTTCTGTTCTTCAAAGCATGCAAAATCTGCCGGGTGTTACCGTTCAGGATGGAAAGGTACAGCTTCGCGGAAACGATAAAGTAACAGTACTAATTGATGGTAAGCAGACTGCACTGACAGGTTTCGGGAGTCAGTCGGGGTTAGATAATATTCCGGCTTCGGCGATTGATAAAATTGAGATTATTAATAATCCTTCTTCTAAATATGATGCTAACGGAAATGCAGGAATCATTAATATTATCATGAAGAAAAATAAACAAAATGGTTGGAATGGTAAGATTGGTTTTACCTATGGTACAGGTTCATTTTGGATAAGAAAAGATAATCTTCCTACAATAAGACCACAGTATACAATCACACCAAAAATAAATCCTTCACTGTCATTAAATTACAGAAAAGATAAAATAAATGCTTTCCTGCAGGTTGATAATTTGTACACACAAACACTTAATAAGAATGAGTTTGTAACAAGAGTCTACGACAACGGAACGGTGATCAACTCCCAGTTGAAAAGAAACAGAAATACGAATTACCTGACTACAAAAGCAGGAATAGACTGGAATATTGATTCGCAAAATACACTGACAATTTCCGGACTTTATGGAAGCGAAAAAATTATAGACCGTGGAGATCAGCCTTTTTTCAATGGAGATCTTTCCCAGCGTCTGCGTCTTTGGCAGTTTTTAGAAGACGAATTAAAGACAACTATAATGGGGATAGCCTCTTATCAGCACAAATTTAAAGAAGCCGGACATGTATTAAATGTTGGATTCAATTATACATTTCATCGGGAAGACGAGAAATATTTCTACGATAATTATTTGCCTAATTCAACAGGAACAGATGCTTTTAAATTACTATCCGATGAGCAGGTATATGACTTTAATGTAGATTATGTAAAGCCTTTGAAATATGGACGTATAGAAACCGGAATTAAATTGAGAAACAGAAGTATTCCGACTAATATGAATTTTATTCCGGGAGCGAACTCAGTATTAGATGTCAATGCTGGAGGTTGGGCAACATATAAAGAGTTGATTCCTGCTGTATACGGAAATTATGTTTTCGAAAATGCAAAATGGGAAGCAGAACTTGGACTGAGACTGGAATACGTAAAAATCCAGTATGATGTTAACCCGAACCATCCTACTTATAAAAGCGACAGCTATAATTATACTCAGCCTTTCCCGAATTTTAGATTAGCCTACAAACTGAATGATCGTAATAAGCTATCTATCTTCTATAACAGAAGAGTAGACCGGCCTAATGAAGTAGACATTCGAATTTTCCCGAAATATGATGATGCAGAGATTATAAAAGTGGGAAATCCCGGTTTGAGACCTCAGTTCACCAATTCAATAGAATTAGGACATAAATATAATTGGGGTAATGGTTATTTGTATTCGGCTTTATACCATCGTTTTGCAAATGGAACGATTACCAGAATTTCTAGTATTGTCCCTGAAAGTACACTAATCTATGCAGTATTCCAAAATGCAGGAAGAAGCTATAATTCCGGATTGGAAATGATTTGGAATCAAAAAGTTTCAAAAGGATATTCTTTTAATGTCAATGGAAATATTTACAGAAATCAGATCAATGCATTTTCGGTTGAAAACCTGTATCCAGAGCCAGTCCTTTTTTCAGCGGAAAAGCAGACAGCCGTTTCAGGAAACATAAAATTTAATAATACATTCAAATTTTCAAATGGCTTCGATGCTCAGCTAACAGTAGTTTATCTCGCACCGGATATTATACCGCAGGGAAGAATAAAAACAAGATTCTCAGTAGATGCAGGTATTAAGAAATCTGTGCAAAATGGCAAAGGAGAAATATTCCTGAATGCATCAGATCTTCTAAATACAATGGTGATTAAAAAACAAATTCAGGGATCCGGATTTAAATATACAAGTGATGACTATTACGAAACACAGGTGATAAGATTAGGATATAGCTATAAGTTTTAAGCACAGCTGTTTACAATTGTAGTAACCCTTAATATATCAAGAAACAGTTTGATTATATTGTGAAAATGTTCTTTAAAGTATTTTTATAAGTTCTACCTAAAGGCAGATTATGTCCGTCCTTTAGGTAGACATTGTTAGAGTCGTAAGAACTAATAGAAGAAGATAAAACAATATAAGATTTGTGAATTCTTATAAACCCGAAATCTTTAAACTTTTCCTCAAAATTGGTCATTCTTTCCAATATCATATATTTTTTCAAAGGGGTGATAAGGATAATATACTCACCAAAACCCTGAATCCATCGGATATCTTTTAAGAAAACCTTATTCATTATATAATCGGATTTAAACATAATGAAATCCTTCTGAGTACTATTGTTGGAGAGATTTTTAAACTGTAAAAAATCTTTTGCTTTATTAATGGCCTTATTGAAGGTCTCAAAATCTACAGGTTTCACAAGATAATGGACAACATCCAATTCAAATGCTTTTACAGCATATTGAGTTTCTAAAGTTAGAAAAATGCAAAGCGGCTTATAGGAGAGTTTCTGCAAGAGCTCAATCCCGTTTATTCCGGGCATATTAATATCCAGTATAATAAGGTCAACTTTATTCTCTTCAAGATATATTAATGCTTCCTGCGGACTTTGAAAAGATTTCAATAAATCAATGCCTTCAATTTGCTCACAATATTGCTTTATAATTTGCAGGGCAGGGTATTCATCATCAATATTTACGACAGTCAGGTCATTCATTTAAATTAATTTTTAAAATGGTTTTGTATTGAATATCACCATCTTGCTCTGAAAAAAAGTCAAATTTTCCAGGATAGTATTTTTCTAATATACGAATAATAGCCTTGTTGCCTAATCCATTATATCCTGTTTCAACAGGTAAGCTTCTGTTTTTATCAGAAGAATTAAGAATCTCAAAAACTAAAACAAGATCTTCCGTTTTACATATCAGCTTTATGAAGCTATCTGGATTTTCTCCTATTGCAGAATGTTTCAATGCATTCTCAAAAAGGGTAAGGAAAAGGGATGGCGGAATTTCTATAAGCTCCAGTATTTCCTTGTTCTGGATATCAAATTCAATGTCGAGCTGATTGTTATACTTTAACTGATATAAGGTTGCCAGAGCTTCTACAGAAGATAACTCCTGTACTACATTTATTTTTTCTTTGCTGCTGTCGTATATAATATATTGCAAAAGCTTGCTAAGCTGCAAAATAGAGTTGGAGGTAGCTACAGAAGGTGTAAAACTGTTGGCATAAATATTATTAAGCGTGTTCAGTAAGAAATGAGGGTTTAATTTTGATCTTAATAAATTAAGATACAACTCGTCTTTCTGCTTTCCCAGATCGATAACATCTTGCTCGATTAAAAACTTGTCTTTTGTAATCCCCAAGAATGAAGCGACCAATATTACAATGCCTTGGTAGATATATACATTATACAGGAAACTGATATGAGAGCCTTCTTTACTGAAATCCATGTTAAACAAAGCTGGTTCCCAAAGAATTCTGAACAGGCTGGAAACCAAAAAGCAGATAAGTGCATAAAGAATAAACTCCGGATATTTATTTGAAAGATAGAAATAAGGGACCAGATAATAATAGACCAAATAGTAAACGCCAATATTAAAAATACTATTTAAAATAACACTCCAGATAAGCTCTGGCATGTTGAGGAAGTAGTTTTCGGTGAAAAATGTCATTAAAACAAAGACAAAAAAGAAAAAAATGTGCTGAAACCTCAATAAAAGCTTCCAGCGATATTCCATAAGTGATTTTAAGATTTTAGGGTTAAATAAAATCCTTATAATCAGTAATATTATAATTATGTTGGCAATTAAAAACATCTTTATACCTCCCATTTAGAGGATTGCCAAATATAATATCTTTTCAACTCAAAATGCCGTTCGTTGATAAAAATTGCCATTGATTGAAAAATTCCGGAAGCACTTTTCCGAATAAATATATTTGAGAAACTATAATGTTAACCAAATATTACATGAAAACTAAATTAACATTAACCTTCATTATTGTGATTGTTTTTGCCGGTTTTTCAAAAGGGCAGAGCAGAGATAATTACAATATGTGGTTTCAGTATCTAATGACCGCTCAGGTATCGGATAAAAGTACGCTGACAGCACTTACGCAGTATAGATCCTTCGATTTGGCTTATGATACAAGGCTTTTTTTGCTAAATGCATATCTCGATTATGAGGTTGCAAAAGGCGTAAAACCAGCAGCGGGAGCAATGTTCCTTGTTCTGGAATCTTATAATTCTGATAATACCAAAAGAATACGTTACGAGAAAAGACCTTTCCAGCAGGTAACTCTGGAAAGTAATATCGGAAGAACTTCCATTTCCAATAGGTTTCGTGTGGAAGAACGATTCCTAAACAACCCTGATGAATTTATTGTAAGAATCCGTTATCTCCTTTCCATAAGGATCCCCTTTAATAGGAAAGGAGAGAAGGAGAAGCTGTATGGAATTCTGAAAAATGAAATTAGAATGAATATGGTAAAAGATGAGCCTTTTGACAGTAATCGTATAACTGCAGGGTTTGGAATAAAGGTAGGAAGGAATTCTGCTATTGAATTGGCTTTTATAAACCAGTTAGAAACAGGGAAAACCAGTAATTATGGATTCTTAGGCTTTAGAAACAATTTTGACTGGAGAAAAAAAGAAAAACAATAACATCATAACGAATTTATAGCTATGCTTACATTTCTTGGTTTTTTAATGATCGCTATTTTCATGGCGCTCATCATGAAGAAAAAAATGACTCCTCTTACTGCTTTAGTTCTGGTACCGGTTCTTATCGCTTTGGTTGCAGGTTTTGGTCCGGAATTGGGTAAAATGATGAAGGAAGGAGTAAAAGAAATTGCACTTACAGGAGTCATGCTCATTTTTGCAATCTTATATTTCAGTTTAATGATCGATACGGGGCTTTTTGAGCCACTCGTTCAGTTTATCTTAAAAATTGTAGGGGACAATCCTGTGAAAACCACAATAGGAACGGCTTTACTTACAACGTTGGTTTCTTTGGACGGGGACGGTTCTTCTACCTATATTATTGTTGTCGCTGCAATGCTTCCGCTTTATAAGAGACAAGGTATGAATCCTTTAGTACTTACCTGTATTATTATGCTGGCCGGGGGAATCATGAATATTCTTCCTTGGGGTGGGCCTACTGCTCGTGTTATGAGTTCTTTGAAACTTGGTCATACCGAAATCTTTGTTCCGATGATTCCGGTAATGGTTATAGGCATTATATGGGTATTTATTGTGGCCTATATTCTGGGTGTAAAAGAAAAAAAGAGAATACTGAAGTACGGAAAATTTACAAAATACAATAATCAGGATATAGTTGGGGACGAAGATGATACGCTTCGCAGACCCAGACTTCTGATTATCAATTTTATACTTACAATTGTTCTTCTTTGTGTAATGATTCTTGATATTATCCCTTTGGGAGTAGCATTTATGATTGCATTTTGTATTGCAGCAATTATTAATTATCCTAAGCTGAAGGATCAGCAGAAAATAATCTCAAAGCATGCAGGTAATGCTTTATCAGTTGCAGGAATGATTTTTGGTGCAGGGATTTTTACAGGAATATTAAATGGTACGGGTATTATGCAGGCAATGGGAAATAGTATGATAGATATTATTCCTAAGAGTTGGGGCGGATTTCTGAATGTTATTACAGCTGTGTTCAGTGTTCCGTTGACATTTTTCCTTACCAACGATGCTTATTATTTTGGAATACTGCCTATTATTACAGCAACGGGAAATCAATTGGGAATTCCGCCCGATATTTTAGGACGGGCAAGTTTGGTAGGGCAGGCTTCACATCTTCTGAGCCCGCTGGTACCCTCTACTTATTTATTAGTGTCTTTGGCAGGAGTTGAATTCTCGGATCATTTGAAGTTTACTTTAAAGTGGGCAATAGGTTCTTCAATTGTTATGCTTGTGGGAGCATTGATTCTGGGTATTATTTAGTTTTTAGATAATTTTGTATTCTTATATACTTTAACATGATAACTTTCTAATGGGCTCTGCTTTCCGACAAAAAACATTTTCTGACACCTATGTAAGAAGCCTTTCTTTATATATTTTTGCAGCAATTATTTGTGGTGCACTCACGGGTTATTATTTCCCGGAAGTAAGTAAGAAACTAAGAATTGTAAGCTATTATTTTTTTCAGGTTCTGGAGTTATTAATAGTCCCTGTTATTTTTATTGCAACGACTTACGGTGTTAGTTATGTTTTCAGTATCCAAAATGCATTCAGGATTACTGTACAAATGATCTGTTATTTTCTATTGATTACTACAATAAGTATTTTGCTGGGACTTGGTTTTGGTTTTTTACTAAAGCCAGGTGCGGATACAGGAATTGATATAGCCTCTGTCGGTAAATATATTTCAGACTCTCCCGTTATCGGCTACAAAGGTTTGCTGTATATCAACAATTATATGATACTTATTTTGTTGTCAATTGTGGGCGGGATAGTTATCAATTTTTTTAAAAATAAAGACAAGATTCTCCTTCTTTTGGATAACGGTAGAGAGATGCTCTATAAGCTAATAAAGTATTTGTATTTTCTTCTTCCTATTGTTGTCTTCTGTAATATAGCTTATAGTATTTCCGTTTACGGAATCAATACTCTTTTGCCACTGAGCAAGCTTGTTGCAACAGTATATTTGGCCTGTATTGTTTTCATTGTAGGAATATTGGGTATAGTATCTTATTTGTTCAAAATTAATCTTTGGGATTTTCTTATCAGTATCAAAGAAGAAATTGTACTTGTTCTGGCTACTTCATCATCAAAGACTGCTTTTCCGATGATTTTTGAAAAAATGGAGTCGCAGGGATACAATAGGAAAATTCTTCGCTTTATTATTCCATTAGGATACAATTTTAACCTTGCAGGAGCCTGTATTTATCTCTCAATTGCCTGTATATTTCTTGTGCAATTATATAATATCCATTTAGATTATACAGATTATATCTGGTTATTTATTGTTGTATCAATCGCTTCAAAAACAGCATCGGGTGTCCCCGGATCTGGCTTCTTGGCACTTGTTTTCACCCTTGATAAATTCGGGAAAATTCCGATGTCAGAGATTGCACTGTTGTATAGTATAGATCGCTTTATGAACGAGGCAAGAGCTGTGACCAACTTTATAGGAATTGCTATTGGTGGTGCCATTATTTCGAAAATAAATCAAAAACACATTAATATATAAATGATACTTTCTGATTTCTCAATCCTTTTAGAAGAGATTCTTCAAAATCCAACAAAGTCTGCAATCATTATTGCCAATTTAATTCTTATTGAAAGTCTTTTGTCAATAGACAATGCAGCTGTTTTGGCAACGATGGTGATGGATTTACCGGAAAAGCAACGGAAAAAAGCACTTAAGTACGGTATATGGGGTGCTTATTTGTTTCGTGGTTTAGCACTTATTTTTGCTTCAGTGCTCATCTCTGTATGGTGGGTAAAACCCCTGGGTGGTTTATATCTCATCTATATTGCTTTGGACTGGTTTATTAAAAAGAATAAAAATTCAGATGGAGAAGAAGAACAGAAAGAGCAGCACCCTAAAGAATCCGGATGGCTCTATAGAAACTCCGTAGGTCTTCTAGGCAAATTCTGGACAACGGTAGCATTAGTAGAGGTGATGGACCTGGCATTTTCCATAGATAATGTCTTTGCTGCTGTAGCCTTTTCAAAAAACTTGCTTTTGGTTACAATAGGCGTTTTCATAGGAATTTTAGCCATGAGATTTATTGCACAATGGTTTGTACGCTTAATGCAAAAGTTTCCTTTTTTAGAAACCATTGCTTTTATTGTTATTGCGATTTTAGGTGTTAAGCTTACATTGTCGTTGTACGAACATTTTTATCCAACCACATCACTGGCAGAATTTTTAAGCGGGCATACAATGGAAGTTCTGATTTCGGCAACTACTGTTCTTTTATTTGTAGTTCCGATTATAACCAGTTATTTATTTGGTTTCCCTAAACGTTCTAAATAAAGACTTCTTTTACAGAAATAAAAAAGACCACTGAAAAGTGGTCTTTTTTATTTGTAGAATTTTATCCTTTAGCTTTCTCGTCAGTGAAGAACTGGAAGCTTTCTTTTTTGTTAATGAGCTGCATTGGATATAATGTAGGATTATATTCACCGTTCAATATTTCGTTCAGCGCATGTTTTTTTGATTCACCAAATGCTACAGCCAGAATATTATCTGCTTTATTAATCAAAGGAGCAGTCAGGGTAATACGGAACATCTCCTGAGGTTTCAGGTAATAAGCATCTACCCATTTTTGGTTCTCGTTCAGGATGGCTTCACCAGGAAATAAAGAAGCTGTATGACCATCATCTCCCATCCCAAGAAGAATAAAATCAAAAATACCCTCGTCTCCAAGAACATTTCTTATCTGTTGTTCATATACTTTGGCAAACTCTTCAGGTTCTATTCCGTCCTGATACATCGGGAAGATATGATCCTTGTTGACAGGAACTTTATCCAAAAGCGTTTCAAAGGTCATCCTTGCATTGCTTTTTTCATCATTCAGAGGAACCCATCTCTCGTCTACCCAAAAGAAATAAACTTTATTCCATTCCACTTGCGCTGCATATTCCGGAGTAGCCAATAAGCTGAAAATAGCTTTTGGTGAAGAACCGCCGCTAAGTGCTACAACAAAACGATTATGTTTTTCAATAGATTTTTTTGAAAGGTCAATAAATGTATCTGCTGCTTTCTTATACAGTTTTTCAAGGTCATTAAATACCGTAATATTCATTTCTTCTTTTTTAATTATTATAGTTTACACCCACTTATGGCCTTGTCTTTTAACAAGCTCTATACTATCTTCCGGTCCCCAGCTTCCTGCTGCATAATTAGGGAAAGTGGTGTCTTTATTATTTTTCCAGGATTCCTGTATGGTTTTTACTACATCCCAAGCTTCTTCTACCTGATCTGAACGCATAAACAACGTAAGGTCTCCTAAAAGAGCTTCCAGTAATAAGGTTTCATAGGCTTCCGGAGTATCTTCCTGACAGGCAAAGTTGTCGAAAATCATTTCTACAGGCTCTAAAACCAATGAAAGACCTGGTTTTTTTGTCATAAACTGCAGTCTGATATCCATCATTGGCTGAATGTTGATAATAAGTCTGTTGGCTGAAAGCTGGTGAGAGCTGTTTGAAAATGTAGAGTGGGGAAGCGGCTTAAACTGAATGGTAATATAAGAATGCTTTTCCTTCATTTTCTTTCCGGTGCGGACATAGAACGGAACATCTTGCCATCTCTCATTATCCAGATAGAATTTTACAGCAGCAAAAGTCTCTGTATTGGAATCCGGAGCAATTCCATTTTCCTGACGGTAACCTTTAGATTCTACACCATTTATAGTGCCGGGACCATATTGGCCTCTCACGGCATAATGACCAACCTGATCGGATGAAATTCTGCGGATTGACTTCAGAACATCTACTTTGCGATCTCTGATTTCACCGGATTCCAGAGAAGCTGGTGGTTCCATAGCTACCATACAAAGAATTTGTAACAGGTGATTCTGAACCATATCGATTAATGCACCTGTCTGCTCATAGAAGGCTCCTCTTGTTTCTACGCCAACCTCTTCGGCTACCGTAATCTGCACAGATTCTATATAGTTATGATTCCATAAAGGCTCATAAATTGAATTTCCAAATCTAAATGCCAGAATATTCTGTACCGTTTCTTTTCCCAGATAATGGTCGATACGGTAAATCTGTTCTTCTTCGAAGGTTTCACCCAAAAGATTATTAAGTTCAATGGCAGACTGCTTATCGTGGCCGAAAGGTTTCTCGATAATGATTCTATCTTTTGCAGGATCAGAAGCTAATGAAGCATTCTTGATATGATTAGAAATTGTAGCAATAAAATTAGGGGCAATTGATAGATAGAACAATCTGTTACCTCTGGTTCCATATGTATTGTCTAAATCTTCTAGTTTCTGATTCAGCGCCTGATAAGAGTCTTCCTGATCCAGTTGATGCTGGAAATAGGTAATGTGGGACTTAAATCCGGACCAGTCTTTAGGAGTTCCTTTTTTTCTGGAAAAATTTTCCAGATTTTCTACAACGTAATTTCTGAAATTTTTATTGGTGTTTTCCGATCTTCCTAAGGCGATAATATTAAATTGTTCAGGCATTCTGCCATCTATATACAAATTATAAAACGCCGGGAACAACTTTCTCTTTGCTAAATCTCCCGTTGCTCCGAAAATAATTATAGTAGTCGGATGCAGGACTTTTTCTTCACTCATTATTTCCTGATTTTAGTTGTTTGCAGATTGCCATGAAGTGTGAAAAGTACCTTCCTGATCATTACGTTGATAGGTATGTGCTCCGAAATAATCGCGCTGAGCCTGGATAAGATTTACAGGAAGAGATTCCGTTGTATAAGCATCGAAATATCCCAATGCAGTTTGAATACCTAAAGAAGGAATTCCGTTTAATGCAGCATAGCTGGCTGTTTTTCGCAATGAGCTGATTTTTTCTTTAACGATAGCAGAAATATTTTGATCCAGTAAAATATTGGATAAATCCGGATTTTTGGAATAAGCAGAATAGAATTTTTCCAATAGAACTGATCGGATGATACAACCGCCTCTCCAGATTTTTACAACATCCTCTAACGGGATTTGGAAATTATATTCTTTAGATGCTTTTACCAGTAAAGCCAGACCTTGTGCATAGCTTATTAACGTAGCCAGATATAAAGCATCACCAACTTCTTTAATGAATAAATCTGTATTTTCAGGACTTACAATCTCTTTTTCCGAGTATAGTTTAGAAGCCTGAATTCTTTCGTCTTTATAAGCCGATAAAATTCTTGAAGTAACTGCAATATCTATAGTTGGAATAGAAACTCCAATTTCCATAGCCTGCTCGGAAGTCCATTTTCCGGTTCCTTTCGCTCCAGCTTTATCCAGGATCTTATCTACAAGATAACCGTCCGTAAGGGAATCTTTCTGCTGGAAAATATCACGGGTAATTTCAATCAGGAAAGAATTCATTTCTCCATTATTCCACTCTTTGAAAACTTCGTATAATTGATCGTTGTTTAGATTTGCTCCTCTTTTAAGCAGGTCATAAGCCTCGCTGATAAGCTGCATAATGGCATACTCAATTCCGTTATGTACCATTTTTACATAGTTTCCGGCAGAACCTTTCCCCATGTATGCAGTACAGGCTTCGTTATCAACTTTTGCAGAAATAGCTTCTAACATTGGCTGAAGAAGGTGGAAAGCTTCCAAATCTCCTCCGGGCATAATGCTGGGACCTGTTCTTGCTCCTTTTTCACCTCCTGAAACACCCATTCCCATAAAGTGTAGATTTTTTGCTGCTAAATCAGCAATACGTCTGTTGGTATCTTCGAAATAAGAGTTTCCTGCATCTACGACGATATCTCCCGGGCTAAGAAGTGGTGTTATGTTTCCTAAAACCGCATCTACAGGTTTTCCTGCAGGTACCATAAGGATAATTTTTCTTGGGGTTTCCAATGCCGATACAAAATCTTCCAGAGTTGTACTTCCTTTTACTTTCATTTCGGAAGTAGCACCAGCCTGTAGTTCTTTTACTTTTTCTTCATCCAGGTCAAACCCTGCAACTGAAAAATTATTATCAGCAATATTATAAAGAAGATTGCGTCCCATTACTCCGAGACCAATCATTCCGTAATTATATTTCTCCATTGTTTAAATGTTATGTGAATTCTGTTTTTACAGACAATAAAATTACGGAAATGGGGTTGGAGAACAAAATAATAGAATGTGAAATATTATTAATTTCCTGTTAGAGTCTATCTATCATAGATCTTCATTTTTTGCAAATGACTCCTCAGTACAGACTTGTAATTAAAAATATTTTTTCATATAATAAAATGAATCAGCGGCAGACTTAATCAATAAAGACCACTAAAAAGTGGTCTTTTGATTATTGCCTGAAGGCTGATTATAATTAAGATTATATCAAATTTTTCTTACATTTTGGTGCCAACATATTGCAAGCCGGAAAGAGCTTCTTTTGTATTTATATTTACTCCTTTTTTTCCTACTTTGGTGCCTCCGGCAGAGATTTCACCATTAGAGCCTACTTTAACACCACCAGCTTTAATCCCATCTTTTCCTACAGAAACATTTCCGTAATCAGACTGGGACATTCCGATACAGTTACTTTTGTTGTTAAGTGCAATAGATATTTGCTTTTCTTCTTTATCAAAAACGATACATCCAATATTTACAGCGTATCCCCCAATATTTTGAGGTGGAATATTATAAACTTCTTTCTCCTCGTTTGCAGCATTTCTCACTGCATAAAAAGTTGTATTTCCGATAAGATTGCTGACCCATATTTTTTTAGAGGTATTCTTGTCCGTAGTTATTACGACATCATTTTGCATCATATTCCGGACCTTATCAGGTGCTATGATAGCAGATTCTGCATATTTTCCGGTTATACTTTGTCCAAAGCAGATAATTACTCCGCCTAAAAATGTTAATGTTAAAATCTTTTTTTTCATATTCTTAATTTGTTTTTTGATATTTCCGGCAAACGATGCTTTCTGCAATTATTATACATAATCTGCTTAGCTATAACATCATTTGGTGTTGTTATACAAGGTATTTGTGTTTTTTATTATTCAACAAAAGTGTGAAGATAATATTACAATTTATTTTTGAGACTGTTATTCTATTGTACATTTTTATTTTTTATGGAATATTCAAAATGTTTTAATTGGTAGAGATTTTATTGTAATTGTAAACGCCAAAAAACACTCTTTAGCAGTCTTATTAGAATGATAGAATAAATCAGTTTACGTATGTAAAATAATACTTTTGATGCTATTTTGGATTGATGTATCAGTCTTGTAATTTTCCTTCTTACTATTAGATTTCTCGACTACTTCCTTTTTAAATTTCAATATAGTTAACGATACATTGTTGCGATAATGAATATAATTTTTATTTTTGAAACAATATTGCATTAAGGTGATTCTTGAATATCTGAATCAAATACATTGAAAATTATGATAAATATTGAAAATACAAGTAAATCTTATAAAGGAAAATTGGCTGTAGAAGGACTTTCTCTATCTGTGCAGAAAGGAGAAATATATGGATTACTTGGCCCAAATGGTGCGGGTAAATCTACTACATTGAATATGTTGTTGGGATTTCTAAAACCAGATTCGGGGATAACGCTTCTGGATAATATAAATACCGGGACAAATGCCAAGGAAGCCCGGGAAATTATAGGCTACATTCCTGAAAATGTAAACCTCTATCCCTATTTAACGGGAATGGAAAATCTGTATTATTTCTGCCAGCTGGCCGGGAAAAAATACAGCACAGCGGAACTTTCAATTATTCTTTCGGATTGCGGATTACAGATAGATTCACAAAATAAGAAGACGGAAACATATTCCAAAGGAATGAGGCAAAAAGTAGGAATTGCCATTGCCTATGCCAAAAAAGCCAAAGTATATCTGCTGGATGAACCGGCGAGTGGTCTCGACCCTTCAGCAAGCAATGAACTCTCTGCCTTACTGAAAAAACTGGCGGGAAATGGAGCTGCTATTCTGATGGCTTCACATGATATTTTCAGGGTAAGAGAAACATGTAGTCGTATAGGAATTCTTAAAAACGGACTACTGGTGAAGGAAATGTCGGCTTCAGATGTAACAGCCAATGAGCTGGAAAAAATTTATCTCGATTATATGCAAGAATAAAACTTTGAAAAATTATTGCAACAAAGATGCGTTTATTTTAAAAGTATTTTTATTTTTGTTACAGTGTTGCAATAATAATTAATTCTTGTAAAAGCTTTTTCCTGATATAATAATGATCAAAAGTAAATGAATGATTAAATTAAAAATTACATTTTTAGTCGCTAAACATGAATTCAAAGCATTTCAGGAAAATGGACTGAAGCTGTTTATCTTCTTTTATACATTTATTTTATTAGGAGTTTGGGGGAGCAACTATGTACAGCTTACCGCTGCATCGGCTAAGAATAAGCAAGCTAAAGAAGTAATAGATAGCGAATGGAAAGATCAGAACCGGAACAATCATAGTGCTGCACATTGGGGAACATTTCTTTTTAAACCTGTCAGCTATTTATCCCTTTTGGAATCGGGTACTAATGTTTATTCAGAAAATCAATATAGAGTAGAAGCGCATAAAAGACCACAAATGCACTCTTACAGATTACCAGATCTGGAAGCATTTATGAGACGGCCCGATTTGAATACAGCATTTTTTTTTCAATGGTTTATGCCGTTGATCATTATTGGATTAGGTTTCTCTTCTGTTTCATCGGAACGTGAAAAAGGATTTCTAAAGGTATTATCTGTACAAGGCGCCTCATTTGGGCAGTTGCTGGCAGGGAAATTTATGGCTCTTTATACTGCAGTTCTAATGTTCATTGTACCACCACTGATAATAATGGTTGGCGGACTTATTTTTGAAGGTGAACCTGTCAGTTATTTGATAAGAGCAGGATATTGGATTATTCTATATGCAGTGTATTTTCTGCTTGTTGCAGGCGGAGTTCTGTTGATTTCTGCTTTAAGCCGTTCATCCTGGTCTTCATTAATGGCTAATATTACAGTATGGGTTTTTAGCGTTCTGTTAATTCCAAAATTCAGTACTTCAGTAGCAGATAACTTCTATCCTTTACCCTCCTATCATGAATTTGAGCATAATGTTAAAACAGGTTTCGATAAAGGGCTTGGGAAGGATGGTGATTATACTTCCCGATCTGAAATTTACTTGAAAAAGCATCTTAACCAGTTCAACGTAACCAGTATAGACCAGTTACCGGAAAAAGTTCGTTTTGCTCTTGATCTTATTCAAGCCGAAGCTTATGAGAATAAAGTAAATGCTTTTTATTCTAAGAAAGTAGAGGAGAAGTTTAATCAACAGCAGAAATTTATGGATTATATGGGTGTTATTAACCCCTTTATAGCAGTACGACAACTTTCTATGGCATTTGCCGGAACAGATGTGCAGCATCATATTGATTTTTTTAATAAAGCCGAAGAATACAGAAATAATATGATGAACAGATTGAATAAAAGAGGGCTTGAAATTGCTGTTTCCGGAAAAGTAAAAGTAAATAATCAAGAGTTTTATAGCCGTTTTCCGGATTTTAACTATCGATACCCTGCTGTAGGATCTGTTTTCCGTAATCATTTAATTGCTATTCTGTCATTGCTATTATGGACTCTGATATTGATTTTCTCTTTCAGATTAATTATTAAGCGAAATTATTTTTAAGATATGAAGGATAAAGTAATGTTGTTAGTATATGAATGGAAACATATTTTTCGACAGCCAACAGTCTGGGTTCTTTTTTTTCTGTTTTTTGTAATTGGAGGCTACGCTATTTATTCCGGGAATGCTTTGACGAATAAAAAGTTGGAAGCTATTGACGAGGCAAAGAAAGAATCTGTTAAAGATTATCATAATACGCTGAAGGCTTTTAATGATACTTTGACTATTGAGAAAAAGAAGCAGGCAGAAAATGCAGGAAATCCCTATGTAATAGATTATCGATACCCGCGAATGGCCTTTGATTATCCTTACCCGTTGACGGGTTTGGCTGCCGGAATAAAAGATGTAACTCCTGTTACGGAGAAGGTCAATTATTATACAGATTATGCCGCCATTGACAGGGAAATAACCAACCCCGCTATTCTTTTTGAAGGACGCTTGGATCTGGTGTATGTTAATTTATACCTTATTCCTTTGCTCATTATAGTTTTGGTATACAACACTCTTTCTTCAGAAAAAGAAAATGGGATTAGCCGTCTTCTGATTGTTCAGGGCGGAACTATAAAACGTGTATTGCTTATTAAGCTAATATTTCGCTTAAGCTTAGTTTTTCTGGCTGCAGTATTTTTAAATGCTTTAGGGATGTTGCTTTCTCCATCCGGATATCCTTCCGTTTGGGATGTCTTTCTTTGGTTCTTTTTGCTATTGTCATATTGTATTTTTTGGTTTTCTCTGTGTTTTATAATTATTTCTCTGGATAGAAATAGTGTATTTAACCTGTTTTCGTGCCTTGCACTTTGGATTTTTTTATTGTTTCTGTTACCTCTGGTAATTAATAAAACAGCACAATTGAAAAACCCTTCTGAACTTAAGCTTTTGGATCTTCAGGAGAAAGACAGATTAATAAGTGATGAAGTATGGGCAATGAATCCGAAGTCTGTTACTGACAGTTTTTACAGAAATTATCCGCAATATAAATCTGCTTATACTCCGACAGATACCATAGACAATCAGAATGATGCATTTTTTGCGGGCTACTATCAGATTAAGCAAAATCGCATGAAAGCTGTGGTTGATTCTTTATGGAAAAACGATAATAAAGCTAATCAGACAGCGCATAGTTTAATCAAGTATAATCCTGTTCAAAATACAGAACACTTATTCACACTGCTGGCCCATACCAGCCGGATGGATTACCTGCAATATAAACAGGATATTAAAGATTTTCAGCGGATATGGCAAAACTGCTTTTATAACAGAGTTTTTTCAATGAATAATGGAAAGAGAACATTGTCTTCGTTCTCTCCGGAAGAGCTTAAAGAAATACCAGAGTTCAAAGTAAAATACCATGAAGTAGGCATATCGGAGTTTGTATATGGTATATGGAGTTTGTGGCTTATAAGCATAGTATTCTGTGTGGGAGGCTTATTCCTGATAAAGAAAATAAAACAATAAAAAAATAATAATGAAGAGAAACTACCTCCTGGTAACAGTAGCCCTTTGCGGAACATTTTCTTTAATATATGGACAGGAGAAAAAAGATTCTGTGTCTGCAAAATATATTGATGAAGTCATATTAACTGCGATGAAGCAGATTAAAACAGACAGTCTTTCGGGGAATCTGAAAAGAAATGACAGACTATTGGAAATTCCTCAGAATATTGTAAGTATTAAAAGCGACTTACTCAATCTTCAGGGAGCATTTGATGTACAAGATATACTTCGAAATGTGAGTGGAATTTATATCAGTGATGCTACCGGAGCTGGTAATATCTTCTCCGGAACATTCAATGCCCAGATTCGTGGATTTAACCCTGTCAGTACATTCAGAAATGGATTGCCTTCTTTTGCTGGAGGCCTTTCGCAAGAAGATGTTGCATTGATAGAGCAGGTGGATGTTATAAAAGGACCTGCAGGATTTATCAATTCAATGGGATCAGGAGGAGGATCTTTAAACATCAATACCAAAACACCCCGCAGGATAAGAGAAGTCAATATAACTGCCGGAAGCTTTGACTTTTACAGAGCTTCTGTTGATTTGGGAAGCGCAGTAAAAGAGAAAGGTCTTTCTTTTCGATTGAATGCCGCTTACGAATCGCAAGGTTATTATTCTGATTATGCCAAACGGCGAAAATTTATCATAGCACCAGTTATCCAATATAATTTTAGCAAGAATACTTTCCTTCTTGCAGAATGGAATATGATACAGGGAAGAGCTCTTGAATCAAGTAATTTTATTCAGTATGAATCTGAAAATATGGTTCAAAAACATCCGTGGAGAGCCAATTATCAAGGAGATCCAAATCTTCCCGTTTCAAAGCTCGATGAGCATTACGGAAGGCTGGTCTTTAACCATAATTTCAATGATAAATGGAAAATAGTATCTCAGTCATCTATTAAAAGTACACCCTTAGATCAATGGAGCCTTTTAGGAGGAACTACAAGCTATAATCCGCCAATGTTTGATGAAGCAGGGAATGCTTTGCGTTCAAGCTTCAGAAATAAACAGAAATACCTGACCTATAATACTCAGATATTTTTGAATGGTAGTTATAATATGACCAAAGATATTGTTCATACAATACTTGCAGGATTCGATTTTAATAGCAGTAAGAGTACTACGGAACATATCCAGGGAGCAAATGAATTTATCTTTAACCGGAGCCAAATGAATTATGGAATCAACAGAGACCTGTTGATTCAACCTGAGGCTGATGATCAAATTGATTATACAAAATCAAAAGACGTAACTATAGGAGCCTATGTCTACAATAATTTCAAATTATGGGATCGTGTGATTATCGATGCAGGCCTCCGATATAGCAGAAATAAACGTAACCGATATCTCAAAGGCCCTTCTTCGCCTGAAGGGGACAATAAGATTTACAGACATTATGCTGTTAGCCCGAGAGTAGGAGTAACTTACCTTATTGAAAAGGATTTTGCAGCTTTCTTCTCTTATGATCAGAGTTTTGAACCAATGCCGGGAACAGATCCACAAGGTAAAGAATGGAAACCTATGGAAACCTACAATACTGAATTTGGGTTGAAGAAGGATTGGTTTGGAGGGTTATTATCTACTTCTGTAAGTGCTTATCGTATTATAAGAAATAATACGTTTTCCCAGAATCCGGCAAATGGTGTGATGACACAGCTAAATCAAGTTAGAAATAAAGGAATAGAAGTCGATATAATTGGTTCCATCTACCCGAATATTACCTTAACGGCTAATTATTCCTATATCAATTCTGTCTTTTCAAAAGATCCTTATGCACCGGAACTTGTTGGTAAAAGATTTTCAAGTGTTCCAAGACATCAGATCAATACGTGGTTTATGTACAAATTTCAGAAAGGAAAACTTCAGGGACTATCATTGGCCATAGGGCAAACAGCCGCCTTACTGCGGGAAACAGATGTGCCCGGAGTCCGTATACCGGATTTTATAAAACTGGATGCCAGTATTATGTATCAGCATAAAAAATGGTTTGTCAGGGGAATATTTGATAACCTGGCTAACAGACGCTATATAACGGATGGAAATGTAACTGACAGGTATAATGCCGATTGGAGTTCTGTGATAGGACAGAACTGGATGTACAAGGAAAGCAACCCGTTCAATTTTAAATTACAGGTAGGAATTAAATTTTAACATTTAAATGCAACATAGTTGCGTTAAAATGTTTATCTTTACAAAAGAGGGAACGCCGAAACCCTTAAACAGTAGGCCAAATTATAAAATGTTTTACAATGGAAAACAACAAAAAGATGAAGCTTAAAATTGAAGATCTTAAGATCGAAAGCTTCGTAACAGCATTGGATAAAGATTTATCCAAAAAACTTCAAGGTGGTTTAGGAATTTCTGCAGCAGGAGATCATGACCACCCAACCCATACAATCAAGACACAGGACAGACTTCACGTTTGTGGAACAGTTCAGTGTTAATTATTGAGGGATTATATTGCAGGGCTGCTTTTATATAAAGGCAGCCCTTTTTTTAATTGTTTTTCACCAGAAAACAGAAAAGGTTTAACCAATTTCCATTTATAAAGATCAAACCATTTTACCAGATCCTTATAAAAAATGATTTAAGCAGTTCCTTAATTTGGTCCGTTAATTTTCTTTCTACTAACTCTTTTTCTTCGTGGGAATACTGAAACTGTTTTGCAAGCTCTTCAATGCTTAAAGGTTTTTCTAATAGCTTAAGGATTATAGCAGAAAATGGATCTATAATCAGGTGAAACGTTTCCTTATCTGTGCTGTAAAAAACATTGTAATAAACCTCGGTATCGGATTTCCTATTATTGCTTTCTTTCCAGTTCAACTTTGATTCATGGATATGGATAAAAGGATTACGGATAAATTGCTTTTCTGAAAAGTCGGCTTTATTATTTTCTAAGATTTGGTCTAAATCATTCTGTAACATTGTTAGCCGTGTCTGAAAGCATAAAGTTCCTTTGTGTTCTTTTAGGAATTGTATTTTGGCTGTTTCCAATAAATAAATATCAGAAGCATAAATCATGTCCTTCTGGGGCAAATATTCTATTATATTTAATAAAGAATTACTAAAATTATCCAAGCTTTGAGAGTCATATATTGTATCCCGGAGCTGAGTAATAGATTCCAGTATTTCAAGAGTTTGAGGGTAATAGCCTCTAAAAAAAGTTTCTTTTATTTTAATGTTTTTCAGATTGTTATCATCTACAGCAGGAATATCAGAATCTGGAAGCTCCGGATGAAGAATGGAATTAAAGGTTTTGCCTTTTGTAATTATAAGTAATGAAAAAGCAATACCGGCTGTACCCGTCATTAGTCCCAAATCCTCACTGTTTTGAACGCCCCATTCAGAATGTCCGGATTCTCTGCTTTTTTCTAAACCTTCCCGAACGATCTCTGTTGCAAATTTCAGGGCTTCTTTATTGCCAAAAGTATTGTGGTATTGAATAAGGAAATCAGCGAGTCCGCCATAGCCACTAAACAGAATATGATTGCGTTTAGATCTTGTCTCAATATCTCTTTTGCATCTTTCAAATGCGTTTAAACAGTCTTTTTTATGGGTAATATCAGCAGTTGTTTTGAATGCTGCAATCCTTGCCGTTCCAATACCACAGGCTCCGTGTGCCCAGGTATTGAGATCAAAATCTTCCGGAAGGAAAGTTTCTTTAGTCCACTCGAATAGATTTGGAAGGTCGCTTTTTGAATTTTCCCACCTTAAATCCATCCAGTTATTTTTTACAGGATTATAATACAGACTTTCATACTGGAACGCCTGTTCGGCTAGCCATATAAATTCCTGATTATTAAAGTATTTTCCAAGTTGCAGCAAGGAGAAGCCAATACCTGAATTTCCGTGTGAAAAACCGCATAAGGAATCTACAGAGAGTTGATTGCTTCCCCATTTAATTCCTACTTCTGCAACCAAGGATTTTTTGAGAAGGTTTGTAACCAATATTGTAATGTCATGATATAGGCTATTACTTTTGGTAAAATGATAAAGCAAAGTAAGAACAATTAATATTCCGGATATCCCAATCAGCATATCTTCCGTTTGTTCTGTCAATATTTTTTCCCGATACCGATCATAAAGCTCTGAAGCTTGCTCCAGGTACAAGTTTTTACCTGTAACCCGGAATAGCTCCAAACTAAAATAGATACTGCCACATATTCCATCATACAGGCTGGCTCCAGTTATATTATGAGTAATAGAAAAGTGATATATTTTGGAAAAGGATTTTTCTGCTATTTCGAGATAATCGGTTTTTCCTGTACTTTCATACAATACGAGGAAAAACCAGGCAATCCCTCCGGTTCCGTTCCAAAGTGACGGGTTGAATGCAAAAGAAAATTCCCCGGCATTATGATCATAGCTAATGGTATCCCAATAAAATCCGTTTTGGTCCTGTTTTATTTTAGACAGAAGAAATTCACTTATTTCATTCAATCCGGTTTCCAGTTCGTTAAGTTCTTTATTGGTGGTCATAATCCTTGATTAGGGTGATCGTTTGTCTGACTAAAAAAAGAAGGTAAGATTCTTCAGAGTTTATAATTCCTATGCGATTATTAGTCATATGAATAAAACTCAGTAATGCTTCATCTATAGCTTCAGCGGGTAAATAGGAGTCAGTATATTTTTTATTTACTTCTCTGTTAGTTTCAATAAACTGTAGTGTAACAGGATCTCTCGAAGTATCTGCTAAATTCCAGAAGTTTATTGCATTTTTATATAGGGAATCTTTATAAAGATCAAATTGTCGCTGAAAAGCAGACAGAAGACTCTCTTTGTATTGTTCCTTTTCATTAGCATCAAATGAAACGGGTATGGGAAGCCAGCTTTCTACAAATTTGTCACATAATTGCAGACTGTATTCAGAGGACAATCCCATCCCTTTAAAAAATGCCAGATGGGTGTTCAATGCAATAGAATATCGTTCAGATACTGTTAAAGGAATATTTTCTGTCAGTTGATTAAGAACAAAGCATGATGATGCGTAAAATTGATTTTCTGCATAAACAATGGTGTCTGAATTACCATATCTTTCTGTTTCCGGAATATATTGGGCTTCTTTCAAAATAATTTTTATGCCGGAATCTGATATATGATGAGTAAGCAGAGAACGAAACAATGGAGATTCTTCGGGAGATAAAAGAAGTCTTAAACGAATATGATAACCATTTTCGAAATAACGAATAAAAAAAAACTTTACTGTTTTCTTCAATTTATATTGCACCTCGTCAATAGCAGGATGTACAATTTCTTTTAATACCTGATCTGCATTACCTTCATGATACAGATAGTAGGTCTCCCAGTTTTTTTTCATCGATTTAAAAATTATACCATTGGACCAGATGTTCAGAAACTCTTTCACGGGAATTGTCGACTGTAGGCAAGGATTCTTCCACATAAATATAAGAAGAGGCCCTGTTCAGAAGCTTCTTGAAAAGATTAAAGAGGAGTGGCTGTTCGAAATCTATAAACTGAGGTTTGTAATCATCCCTGTATCCTGTAGGCTTCTCGGATGAATCGTCTTCGGGAATATAAGAAGATTGCAAATAAAGGAAGAGGGAAGAGGGTAATATATTTTCTAAAAGCCATTGGTGAAAACGCAGAAAATAAATACTGTCGGTTTCATCTTTGTCTTGTACAGGAATAGCTGCTAAACTTAGAAGCCATCCTTTGCGCCGGAGGATAAGCTGGTCTTCAAAAACAATTCTTGGAAAAATCTGAATAGCCTCATCGGTAAACTGTTTAGAAAAATTTCGATCGATAGCCTGAATTAACGGGTAATAACTAGCATAGACACACGGATTGAACAATGACATAAGCTGATAAAGATTAGATCTGTTTGTTATGGTTTCCAGACACAGGTCAAATGCATAAACCTCTTTCTTTGAAACAGTTTCTATCAGACATAATAAATCCTCATCCGAATTGTATATAACAGCTATTTGATCTAATGGAATCTGTTGTGTTTTTTTCATTTGTGTGTTGGATGACGGCATTTTTACTTCATTATCCAGCAAAGGAGGATGAATATTGGCATTAAAACTGGAGTCATCGTTAAGCTCTATAAGTATTTGATCCGGAAATAGTCGGTTATTATAATCTCTGTGTATTTCTGATACCTCATCATCGAATAGATGCAGAAACCTGCCGCTCATTTTACCCATTCCTTGCATCAGACCATTGACAACAGCTTTTGTTTTTCCTCCTGAAGAATCATCAAAAAACTGTAAAAATGCAGATCCTGCTAAGGTCTTATTTTTTGATAAAGGAAGGGCATTCAGGTTCTTTTTAAAAATTTTTATTTCATCCGGATTTTGTGGTTCACGATGAAGGGCTTTCCAAAAAATATCGGACCATGAATCCTCAGTCTCTTTTTGGGTTATATCGTGCTTGGATTCAAATTCATTTTTGTGGCGGTAATATTCATGATAAAATGTAACAAGAGGTATCTGTTGATTTTGCTCATACCTGGACTTAAAGAAATTGGTAACGTTATTTTTTTCATGACCTCTGATATCAAAAGCTGATAATCGGTTCGCGAGATCAGATAGTAACTGTCCACATTCCTGAATCAAATTTTCGTCAATTATATGAGATACGGGTGTATAAACATCTTCATAAATGAAACCTTCCTGGCGGTAATCGGTAGGCAGGTATGGAAGTTTTTCAAAGCCCTCTCCATTTTTATATCGATGAATAATTTTGTCCAGTACAGTTTGCATTTCTTTCTTGGGTAGTTTAACAATACCTGCCTGATTTTCGAGATCAGAAATAATATTATCAAAAATTTCGGAGGTCTTTTGGAGGAGGACTTCACGTTGGGATATTTCGGCTGTTCCAAATTCTTTTTTTGCTTCATGCAAAATGAGAATAAGTTGATAGAGTTGATTTGCAGGAGGGTTGATTTCTTTATGTTTATGAAGAAATGTAAGAAGATGGCTATCCCAATCAGGATCAATTTCAGAGGATTCCAGCGTCAGCTCTAAAAAGCCAACATCAACAAGTCTTAGCAAGTAATCTTGTAATTCAGGAAGTGCAGCATCAATTTGTGATGAAAGAAGTTCTGCCAAAGCAGATAATGTTATGCTTTCTTCTGAACTCATTATTAGTTCTTTGATATACTGATTGATACCACCGGCTTGTATTTCCTGAAAAACTTCAATATTTGCGCTGTTCATCAGGAAAGTGAAACGGCCATCAATTTCTGTTATGCTGCTATTGGTATTTACAAATAACAGACTCCGCAAGGCGGGATGTTGTTCCATCAATTTTTTTACTCTTTTCAGCAATTTATTGTTTAGCCTGATTTTACAATTAAGATCGGTTGGAGATGAATGGATATTATTACCGGCTGCAGTTTTTGTAAGGCCTAAATACGTGAACGTACTGAAAGGTGAAGTTTTATAGGCCATTCGGGTAAGATAACGAAGAACACTGAACTCGATACGTTCGCTATCTTTATTGACAGAGGGGAGTGTATCGGCGAAATCATCTAGTTGGTCATATAAATCTTTACTAGAAAGTAAAATACCATTCCGGAAAGGATATTCTCCAATGAGTTTTTGAATTTCCTGCCTGTGTGATGATTGATAATTCTGAAAATCTGCTTCCCATAGCTGCAAAAATTCTTTATAGACGACATTTGCATTTTGCCACTCTTTCCAATATTCTTTAAAAAGCTCAAATGTTTCCGGTTGTATTTTTTGAACCATTGTCAAGGCATTTTGCCGGTTGTTGTAAACTGAACGCTTTAGGTTTAGTAGCTGTTTCTGTTCCTGGTTATCAGAACTTTTTTCAATAAGGGTATATAATTGGCTGCATAAATGTTCATTACATGTTTTGTGAAAGTCAGTAATCTTCTGCCAGGTATTCAACTGATGGTGTGTATCAGGAATAATGAGTGTATTCAATCTTTTTACAGGTAGTGCTGCAAATCGTGTGAAAATATATGGTAAAATATTCAAGCTCATTTTTTTATTATTTTCCTAGTTCTAACTGATTTTTAACTAAATTAAAGTAGGCTCCTCTTGCCTTTGTTAAAGTTTCATGAGTTCCTTGTTCAACAATGCTTCCTTTGTCCATAACAATGATATTATCCGCATGGACTACAGTGCTTAGTCTATGGGCCACAATTACAACTGTCCTGCCCGTAAAGAAGCTGTTCAGATTTTCAACGATTAATTTTTCATTATTAGCATCCAGAGAGTTGGTGGCTTCATCCAAAAATATATAGTCAGGTTGTCTATAGATGAGGCGTGCTATAAGCAGACGCTGTTTCTGCCCTTCACTAATTCCGGTTCCGTCTGTGCCGATTAGAGTTTCATAAGAAAGGGGAAGGCTTTCTATATAGTCCTTCATATTGACCATTTCACAAGCAATTTTTACTCTGTTTAAGTCTTTTTCCGGACTTCCTATCCAAATATTACCGGCTATTGTGTCTGTAAAAATGAAAGAGTCTTGCATTACAGCCCCACAATTTCTGCGTAAACTCTTTGCAGTTATCATTTCAAGATCTTGTCGACAGAAAGTAATGGTCCCCTGTGTGGCCGGGAAAAATTTCAGCAGGAGTTTCAGAAGTGTTGTTTTTCCACTTCCGCTCATTCCAACGATAGCAGTCACTTTTCCGGCAGGTATGGTCAGATTTATATTCTGTAATACTTCAGGAGACAGCTTACCATAACGGAAATGAACATTATGCAATTCTATTGAACCGGGATTCCCTTTAGATATCGTTAAACTTGAATGAGCATCTTCTGTAGGTTCATATTCGACTTCTGAAATACGTTGCAGACTGAACTTTGCCGTCTGCATAGAGCGTATGAAATCTGATAACTGGTTGACTGTACCGTTTAGCGCTCCATACATATATGTAATCGCAAGCATTGCCCCAAGGGACAGGTTTCCGCTAATGACCAAAGAGGCTGTTAAAAATGTTGTTGATACTCCGGCTGTTTCATTTATAAATAGGGCAACTCCCTGTATCCGCTGGTCTAGCTTTAGACTTTCCATTCTGACGGCATAGGCTTCCTCCTGCATTGCTTTCCAAAGCTGATTTTTTTCCATTTCTGCTCCTGTCAGTTTTATTTCCGTCATCGCTTCAAAGGTTTCTATCTGGTGGCGCTGTGTGTTGGCCAGCAAACTGAATGTACGCTGATCCAGGCGTCTTCTTTTTTCTTCAAAAAGATTAGTCCATAGCACACTAATAATACTGGCACATAAGAACAATAAGAAAAGCTTCCAATTGTAGTAACATAACAGTCCGCCATTAACGACAAGGATTATAGCGGAAAGACCTGCACTAACACAGTGTTTTGTAAGAAACTCTTCTATTCGCTGGTTATCATAAATTCTTTGGAGATTGTCTCCACTGCTTCTGTATTCGAAGAAAGAAAGTTTAAGCTGCATCAGCTTATCTACAAATTCGTATATCAGCTTTATACTAATAGTCATTCCTACCTTAAAGAGTAATCTGCTGCGCAAAAAATCTGTAAAAATTCTTCCTGTGAATAGTAGAATCTGACCAATACAAATCAACGATAATATTCCGATATCCTTTCTGGTAATAGCTTTGTCTACAACAGCCTGGGTAAGTAATGGGATGGCTAATGTTAAGAGAGTAGCGGCCAAAAGCGTTAGTATGATAAAGGAAATATTTTTATAATGATTATCTATTCGTTTCAGTAAAGAAAACAGGCGTACCGGAGGTTCCGGGGAATTTTCTACCTGATCAAAAGCTTCTGTTGTTTCTAAAAAGATGGCAATTCCTTTATCTCCTTGTCCGGATAATCTCCAATGCTCCATAAAATCGCTCAGAGCGTAACGCATATTTTTTCCAAGTGCCGGATTTCCGACATAAGCATGAGTTTCGGTAAGATGCCATAGAACAACAAAATGATTATGATCCCAATGCAGTATACAAGGCAATGGAGCTTTTTCTAATAATACTTCCTGACTTATTTCCGCAGCAAATGTGTTAAATCCAAGATTTTCTGCTGCATATTTTAATCCGGTTACGGAAGTACCCTGACTGCGGACATCACACAAATCTCGTAAGTGATTTAGGGATAATTCTTTTCCATAATAATTGGTAATCATTTTAAGGCATGTCGGGCCACAGTCCATTGTATCCAGTTGTCGGAAAAACGGATAATGCTCTCCTTCAAAAAAATGCTTAATTCTTTTTAATATTTTAATTTTCATTGGTGGATCTGCAATTATTTACTGGTTAATATATTTTTGTGAACTATAGCTTATATTCTAAGGTGCTAAAGTCAAAAATACATTAATGCAATATAGTTGCAATATAGAGAAAATAATGATCTCTCAGAACTTTTCTTCTCAATAATTAATGAAACATGATTGCGTTAATTGAAATTGATTAGTTTTGTAGGTACTAAACACTCAGCCAAATGACTAAAATATTTTCACTCTTAATCCTTTTTGTAAGTATGGCCTTTTCTAGTCAGGAATCAAGGGGGAATTCTGATTTAAAAGATCTTAAAGTAAATCATATATATGTGGTCGTTGATTCCACTACATTTAATGCTTTAAAACAGAGCAATGAATTAAGTACTTTGGCGAATCAGGACAAAGGACTTCCGAATTTTCTTCCGATAGATAATTCGGCAACGACTATTTACATGAGGTTTAAATCTACCTATTTAGAAATTATGGGACCTGAGAATAGATTCAAAGAAAAAATTGGATCTATAGGAATCGGATTTTCATGGGATACTTTTAATAGTACTCTTGATACTGTACAAAAAAGCATTCAGGAATCTAAAGATTTGAGATTTCAGAAAAGTGAGGCTAACTGGTCATTTGGAGGTAAAGAAATATTATGGTATTCCTTTTTCTATAGCGATTTGAAGGGGGATATTGCGACTTGGTATGCGATATACAATCCTGTTTTTTTAAACTATTTATTCAATATTAATTATTCTGAATTTAAAAGAGAGGACTTTTTAAAAAAGGTATTTGATCAAAATAAAAAGATTATTGATTTATCGGGTATTGTTATTGACTCTAATGCAAATGATTTTAATAAAATTACGGAAGAGTTTAAAGCACTAAATATTAAAATTGAAAAACAGAAACCGGGATTGGTCATCTATAAATTAGATTCTGTAACCATTAAATTGAAGTTAGCAGAAAGAAAAAATAGTATGATTAAAGAGCTTAGATTTAGAAGTAAAGATAAGACAAGACTAAATATTAATTTAGGCAATATCCGTATTAAGAATTCAACGAGTAATCAAATCTCAATGATGTTTGAATAAGTTTTTTGTTGAATTTTTGAAACATCATTGAGATTTATTATTTTAAATATCCATCAATATAAAACTAGTTTCCGCAAGTGAAATATACTCTCGGTGCTATTTCGGTATATCCGTTATCTTTAAAGAAAGAGATATAATAAGAGCCGGGAGTATCCAACGCAAAGTTCAGTGTGCCACTTGTAGCGTTTGTATATTGCCATTTTGCTGAGAAATTAGTTCCCGGAGTTTGCCCTTGCTTATATATACCAATCCATGCTTTGGGATCTGTAGATCCGTTGCTAAAGGAAGTCTGAATTGTTTCGTTGAGTTTATAACTGGTTTTGTTTAATGCTACTTTGGCATTATTCTGTGGTATTTTAACTTTGAAAGTACTCCATACAGCTTTATGATCTGTAGGCCAGATGCCCTTTGGTTCAGAAAACTTATCTTTTGAAGTTTCAGGAACCGATATATTCTTTACTACAGTATTTTTTGGTCCTACAATATAACTGTCACTTACAGAAATATTTCCGTTGTCATAATAGAAGATATAATCAATTCTGTCCCGCTCATCAGATTTAGGAGTCCATGAAGACTGTGCTGGCCATGTAAATCCGGGATAATTCACCTCGTCCGGATACATTACTCTATAGCTGTCTTTAAAGCCAGCCTTGGAAAGGGTAGCGGTGGAGCTCCAGTTGATAACTGTACCGCGATGGTCGTATAAATTTTTAACTGCCTCTGTCCAGTCCAGATGTGAAGCTTCATTGAAGTCTCCACCCAAAATCACTGTCTTACCACTGGCAATATCTTGTTTTGCACGCGAAAGAAAATCCTGAATTTGCTGAGGTCGTTTAGACTGATCATTCATTTCTGTAATCTTCGCAATGTCTGTAACAGGAGCAGGTAATTCTTTGAAGGTTACCGGATCATATCCTCTTGGATAATATACTGCGTAGTGTGTATAGTCTAAATGACCTGAATAAATAACAACTTCATTTCCGGGAATAACCTCGGTTACAAGTCGATGGTAGGCACTAAAGGCTGAATACTCCTTAATAGGGTATTTACTCAGAACACCATTGTCATCTCCTCTGGAAGCATAATATGTTTTTCCTTTAGCTTTTAAGGAAGCTACAATACGCTGATCAAAAGATGTATTGTTATAATTTCTGACCTCCGAAAGGGTTACGAAATCAGGTTCACGCTCAGCAATCTCATTTACAATAGCATCATATCCTCCGGAAACCTGAGTCCCTTCCTGCCATATATTGAATTGTAGAACACTAAATGAATAGGTCTGTTCCGGCAATGCCGATTTAGACTGTAAAGATGACGCAGCCTCTAACTCGGAAGTGCTGGCATGGATCTCCGGTCGGGAGCAAGAAATAAGCGATACAACGGCAAGGGTTGCAGAGAATAGATTTTTTTTCATGGTAATAGTAATATTTCAGATTGGTTTTGCTAAAGTATAAAAAATGTTGTAGATAATACAAGAAAGTAATATCTAGGGTATTGCATCTTTTGAGGTTGATTATAAAGAGCACTAAAAATGGCCGGAAGTAATATCCAGCCATTAAAAAAACTAAAAAAATAATCACACAATCTATGATTCGTTTTGCTTAATCTGTGGGTTGTTATTGATCTCTTTATTAGGGATCTGGAATTTGAATTTATCAGGTGCTAAGTTAAACCTTCCGAAGGTATGGTTGGTTCCCGGATATATCCTTTCCAGTGGTGTACCCAGTCTTTTCATATCAAACCATGCATAACCTTCTCCCCAAAGCTCTATTCTTTTCTGAAGGATAATTTCGTTCACAAGCTCATTTCCCGATTTCGAAGACAGAGAATATGTTTTGTCTCTTTGAGAAGTAATTTCGTAAAGAACCTGTCTGGCTTCAGCTTCCCGACCTTGCCTTGCCAATGCTTCAGCTTCTGTATAGTATAAAGAAGAAGCTCTGAGATAGATATAGTCACCCTCAAACATAGTAGGATCCTTAAACTTCCAGCTTACATATGGCGGATAGTTTTTTTCAGTTCCGTTGAAGGTATAATCTGCTCTTTGGCTGCCATTGAATACTTTCTTGCGGTAATCGGTTCCTGGAATTGCATCATAAAGGCGTTTGTCTATTAGTTTATAAATCTGTGCTGCCCCGGCATAACCTCTGTTTGTATTGTCGAACATGGAGAAAAATGAAGCATAATGATTTCCAATACTCATGGTAGGTGTTGTGTTATGGAATCCCCATATTACTTCCGGATTATTGATGTTGGAAAACCCGGTGGAAGTGTAATCGTTTTCAGTCATCAGTGCTATTCCCTGTCTGCTTTCATTCGCGTATTTGCTGGCTTTAGCATAATCTCCGGTTTGCAGGTATATTTCAGAAGCAATCGCCTTAGCTGTTCTTTGGTCTATTTGAGCTCTGGAAGAGCGTGCATAGCTGCCTAAAAGTACAATAGATTCTTCAATATCTTTTGTAATCTGCTGATATACTTCAGATACTGTAGATCTGGCAAGTCCCTGACTTTGATTGTTGGTTGTAAGTACCAAAGGAAGTCCCGGATCCTGTTTGTGCTCTTTGTAATCGTTGGCATAGAAGCGGATCAGATAAAAATAAGAATAAGCTCTTAGCGCATGCAGTTGCCCTGCTATAGCTCTGTTGCTTGCACTATTATCATTTTTTATATCATCCAGCAATTTGTTGATTACAAAAATTCTGGCGTAAAAAGTAGTCCAGACAAATTCAGCAGCAGAATTATTGGCATTTGTAGCGTCATAATTATAAAACATACCCAAATGCTGGTTGGTAGCTTGTATTACATCATTTGACATAAGATCTGCTCCTGCTTTTATAGCCATAATACCAAAATCGGAATGTAGAGTAGTTCCGCCGGCACCATTGCTGCGAAGATCGAGATATATACCGCCCAGAATTTTTTCAGCCTTTGATTGGTCATCGTTCAGTTGTTCACCCGAAATATCTCCGTTTGGCAAAGTATTCAGGTCACTGGAGCAACTATTAATGATCGTGCCTATAGATAGTGCTGTGATTAAATATTTTATTGTTTTCATATGTTTTTAAAAATTGAGTTTAAAGCCTAAAGAAACGCTTGAAAGTAGTGAGTATCTGTATGAGCTAGATACGCCTGTTAATGAGGCCCTCGGATCATAGCCTTTTCTTTTGGACCATAGATAAAGATTGTTTCCTGTAAGGTATATTTTGAGTGCTGATAAACCTATCTGCTGTGTAAAATCCTGAGGTAATTGGTAGGACAGGGTTATATCCTGAAGACTTACATAATCGGACTTGATCAGGTATAATGTGGAATTTCCGTTTTGGTTAGTCGAGTTAAGGTCTACACGTGGCAATGCAGCATTCGGATTTTCTGGTGTCCATGTCTTATTTAAATCTGTTGAATAATTGGATGCGTAGGTATCTGAGTGAAATAAGCTTCTGTAGATATCATCATAGCCGTAACCTCCGAATTGATAAGCGAAATTAACAGACAGATTGAATCCTTTATATGTGAAATCGGTACCAAAACCTCCATATACTTTCGGAATTGCCGATTTACCCGTATTATAATCTGTGGCGTCTTTGTAATTGTTGGTAATAGTAGTTTCTTCCTTCTTGGTATTAGGATTTATACTTGTACGGTACCATTGCGCATCACCATTATTCGGATCTACACCCGCAAATTTTTTCAGATAGTAAGTATATCTGTCACCTCCTTCAGTTAGAATAAACAATCCCGAAACCAAACCTGTCCTTCTTTGCTCCTCAGGAAGTTTGGTTATTTTATTTTTATAATGCGTAGCATTTGCATAAAAACTCCATTGGACCTGCTCCGAGCGTAGAATATCTACATTTAGATTTGCCTGAACTCCTCTGTTAATCATGTCTCCAATATTACCATATCTTATATAAGATCCGGCATTAGAAGGAGGCAAGGGAAGGGTATAGATCATATCCGATACCTTTCTTTCAAAATAATCGGCATTCAGACTGATTCTGTTTTTTAAAAGAGAAATCTCAATACCCGCATTCAGGTTTTTCGAAGTTTCCCATTTCAAATCTTTATTTCCCTGTTTTCTGAGTGATAAAACTGGTTTACCATCCCCGAAGTTGTTAATTCCGTAGATATCCTGATAGGCATAATAATCTCTGTCAGCATTTTCCAGGAGTATATTATCATTTCCCTGTTGGCCGTATGAAGCCTTTAACTTCAATGTATTAATGATGCTGTTTTCCTTTAGGAAATCTTCTTTTGCAATATTCCATGCTGCGCCTAAACCATAAAAATTACCCCATCTGCTGTCGGGAGAGAAAACGGAAGAACCATCCCTACGGATGTTGGCGTTGAAGAAATACTTATTATCATAATTATAGAGTAATCTGGAGAAATAACCTTCTACAGCATAATCATAAGCATTCCCGGATAAATCTGTAATTTTTACAGCATTGTCAAAGGATAAAGAATTTGGCAATACAAGTTGCTGTTTTGTGCCGGAAAACCTGTCGCTTTTTGTTTTATTCAGTTCGTGGCCAACAAGAATATTGAAGCTGTGTTTGCCCAGCTTTTTCTGATAGGTAAGCAACTGCTGGTGGTTCAGTGTATTTCTGAATATAGAACTCATTGTAAGGGTACCTCCAACAGATGCAGAGGTACCTCCAACTGTATTTCCAAACTGTAAGTCTTTTATATTCTCTAAGTATGCACCAAAGTTATAAGTGAAATCTAATCCTTTAATAATTTCATAGTTTAAACCAAGGTTGATGTTTGTTACATTACTGGTTGTTTGGGATTTGTCCTGTTGAAGGTTGCCAACCGGATTTTCATAAACCGCATACGATCTTGTGGCTCCATTTGGGCCTTTGCCATCTCCGTAATCATAAAGAGCCTTTCCATTTTTATCATAGACAACCTGGTAATCGTTATTTCTTAGAAATACCGGATAAAAGGGAGCTATATTTCTGGCGAACTGAAACGGATTGGAAAATCCTCCGGTTTCACCAAAATTCTGCTTGCTATGTGTGTAGGATAGACCACTGGTTAGCTTTAGTTTACTGGTGATTGCATAATCCAGATTGGATCTGATCCCAAATCTCTCGAATCCGGAAGAAATAAGGTAGCCCTGATCATCAAGATAATTTAATGAGGTATAAGATTTTACCTGCTCATTATTAGCCGAAATTCCTACGCTGGCTTCTCTTCTTAAGGCTGGTTTGAAAAGTAACTTTTTCCAATCATCCTGATACAAAAGCTGTGCATCGGGATTAAACTTGCCATCTTGTGATATTAGCTTATTAAAAGGAAGATTATAAACATTGTAACCCAGTCCGTTCAATGCCGAAATACCGACTTCGTGAGGAGAGGCTCCGGAGGGAACTGCTCCATTTTGCTTTAATCGTGCAATTTCACCAATCCTTGCACGGTTATAAAAAGCCGTGTAGTAATCCTTTGGAGAGGTATAAACCGGATAATCATCGATCGACCTGAAGTTTATACCTGTTTTTACATCTGCTTCTATGCGGAGACCATTTGTTTTTCCTCTTTTGGTATTTACAATAATTACCCCATTAGCTCCTCTGGACCCGTATAAAGCATTGGAAGATGCATCTTCCAAGAAAGAAATACTCTCTATATCAGTTCCCGGTATACTATTCAGATTTCCGTTATACGGAATACCGTCCAATACAATTAATGGATCGCTCGATGCATTGATAGAGCCTATTCCGCGCATTCTTATGGTTGGCTGGGAGCCTGGCTGTCCAGAAGATATTACCTGTACACCGGCAACTTTTCCACCAATTCCTTGTAGGATGTTTCCATTTTGGAGATTGGCAAGATCTTTTGTTTTTAGTGACTGTACAGATCCTGTAATTTCTTCCTTTTTTTTTTACCAAAGGCTACTACCACAACTTCCTTTATGGAATTTTCCTTGGGCAGGCTGTCTCTGGTTTGTGCAAAGCCATATTCTGCAAATAGAATAAGGGCTAATGCTCCAATTTTACATTGTTTCTTTTTCATTATATTAATCTTAGTTTAAATCTTTGAAAAACTTCATGACTTATCTGGTCTCTAATCATTGCTGTAGAAAAGAGATAATAGATGTCCAGCCTCCTTCTGTGAAGGAGGTTGTATTATAAGCGTTGAAGATTGAAATGGGAAAGGAGCTTTTAGTATGAGAAAGAACTCAGACTCCTGTTTTTATTACTTCTTCAATAGTGCTTTACATGGAATACATATAGCACATGCATTGAAAAGTGAAATATTTCAGTGTATAATAGTTTTTTGTACAAGGAACTTCCAGAGCAGATACTGTCGGGAAGCTTCCCGGGGCAGAGTCAGATATACTTGTGTTCATAAAACGAATTTGATTTTTTTTACTGCTTCAAAAGTATTTAATTAATCAAAATTCGTTGATAAGAGAGGATATGATATATATCATATAAAGTCTATCTAATTAGTAGATGTTTGCTTTTAATGATTTATTTATTTGAATAAAAAAGTAATAACGTTATAAATTGAAAAAAATATTAGATTTTATTTTATATAATTTTTAAATAAAACAGCTATTTTATTATAATTGTTTAATTGATTAAATCTGTGAAAATTTTGGAAAAAAACTGAAATAAATAAGAAATTAGAATGTTTTTGAAGATCTTTTTTACAGATTTTGAGCTGTATTTTTCAAAATTACCAATGATAGTACCTCTTTTTTATTGCGAAAATTCCTCAGATCAGACAATTGCTATCAGTTTCCGGCAATAAGTCCACCAGAATATTTGTCAAAAAAATCATTCCGGTAAACTTCCCCAATAGGAATTTCATGTTCCCCAATATAAATAGTATGACTATCGAAAGATTCGATATGCTGCATATTTACCACATAAGATTTACTAACCCGCAGAAAAAGGGGGGACGAAATCTTTTGATGAATAGTTTTGAGATTCATTGCTGTGATAAGCTTTTGATTTTGCGTATGAATAATGACATAATCTTTCAGTCCTTCAATAAACATAATATCATCAAGCTGAATTTTATAATATCTTTTATCTGCCTTTATCATCAGAGAAGCATCATTGCTGCCCTCAACTGTATTTTTTATCGTAGTCTGGGAAAACAGTTCTTTGTACGAAATAGCCTTGTCAATCGCTTTTTTTAATCTTTGTTTTTCTACCGGTTTCAACAGATAATCTATAGCGTCCAGTTCATAGCTTTTCAACGCATACTGAGGGTAGGCGGTTGTAAAGATAATCAGAGTGTTCTCCGGAACCATTTCTGCAAATTCCAATCCCGTTACTTTAGGCATTTGTATATCCAGAAATATCAGATCAGTCTTATTCTCTTTGAGGAAGCTAAGAGCTGTGAGAGCATTAGAAAACTCTCCCAATATTTCAACAGGAGATACTTCATTAATCAAAGATCTCATCTCTTCTCTTGCCAACGGCTCATCATCTATTATTATACAGTTCATAAAGATAGGGGGATTGTTAAATTTACAATATATTCTGTTTCTGTTGAAATAATATCCAGACTGTACTGATTCTGGTACAGTAATTCCAGTCTTCTTTTAATATTCTTGAGTCCTAAGCCGCCATAACTGTCTTCTTCCAGAGACAAATCCGGGCTTACAGAGTTTCGACAAGTAAAAATTAATATGGAATTTTCTACAGTAAAATCAATTATAATATAGGTATTATTATCCGCAAGATCTACACTGTGTTTAACAGCATTTTCAACAAAAGTGGTAAACAGATTTGGGGGAATAAAAATATTGCTGAAAGACCGAATATCCTGATTGATAACAGCAGTAAAGTTTTCACGTCTTAATTCTTCAAGATTTAGGAAATTGGAAAGTGCATTGATTTCGTCTGTAAGCGGAGTCGTTTTATCATTATTTTCATAAAGCTGATAACGTAGAAAACTCGAAAGCTTCATAAGAACCTCTGCAGCTTGTTCGGGATTTTTTCTGATCAGTGCTTTTACATTATTCAGCATATTGAAAAGGAAATGCGGATTAATCTGATTTTTTAGTACATCCAGCTCCATCGACAGTGAAAGGTTTTTCAATTCCGAAATTCGTTCTTTATCCTTTATCCACCTTTGGAATAACTTCAAAGTCGTAGTTGTCAGAATAATTGGTGTAGAAATAATAATACCGCTATACAGGCTTCTATCTTCCCGAAATTTAAGCGAAGTGTTGTTATAAATAATATAGGTTATAAAAGATAAACTGACAGCAACCAGAATAATAAGCAGAAGCAGATACAGCAGATATTTGGATCTGAAAAAGAAATAAGGCACCAGAATATACATGTTGACATAAAACATGGCAATAAAAACAGACCAGCCTAACAAGACCATATAGAATTTATAAATCTGTGAAGAATCTGATGCTAGTTTGGGATTGCTGCTATAGAATAAAAGGAAAAGTCCGATGTTAAAGATAACATGGCGAATAACCCTGTAGCGGTCTTCCACAAGAAATTTAATAAAACCATTGACCTGAATATCCTGAGCATCTTCCATATTCATATTATAGATGTATTATTCTATAGATTTGTAGACTCTGTTTAAGTTTTAAAAATATTTTAATATTAACCTTCTTCGACAGACTCAGAATGACACTGCTCATTCTAAAGATATTTTATTTAAGAGATGTCAGGTTGAGCCTGTCGAAACCTTATATTCTTTTGAAATAAATTTAAACGAGCTTTTAATTTGCAAAACTAAAATATTCAGAAATATTATTTAAAAAATTATACAAACCTCTTATCCTTTTATACTAAATTCTAAATGGCAGTTTTGTATAAAAAAAACCGGATTTTATATAAAAATAAGAATTGATGTGCGCTATTTATCTTTTTTTGCGCATTATAATTTAATCGTATGGCCCTAAAGGAATTTACTGATTTATCGAACCAGATCCTGAGTGATAGCGCTTTAACAGAGCAACAAAAAGAAGAAAAAATAATACAGCTTGCAGACCTTACCCGTTTTATAGAATGTTATAATTCTTCTATAAAGACATCCGAATACGAACTAAGGGGAAAAGTAAATATAATTGTTGACGAAGGCAGGGATAAAGGAATTCTCTTTTGCGATATCAATAGTCTGCACAATACGGTTTCATATACACAATTAGTTGCAGAAGCTAAAAGAAATCATGGCGGAGTTAAAGAACTGTGGCTGGTATTTGTACGGGAAAGAGAAACGGAAGATACAAGCCCAGCACTAGAATTTATACAGCAGGAAAATATCGGATACATCTTTGACAAGCTTTTTTTATTTGATTTTTTTAAAAAGCAAGTTCTTTCTCTGAACTAAAAAATAACAAAACATCATGAAATATAACCTGTTATTGCTCATCGCCAATAGCAGGTTTATTTATTTATGCCTATGCCTGCTTCCTTAACTTTTGCACACTGGCTTTTTAAAACAATAATCAATGTTTTCTCAAAAAATTAAAAAGCTTATTTTTGCGACATATTTCGACTTATGTGGAAGTTTATTAAAAGAGTTATTTTTATTGTTATAGTCTTCAATATACTGGCAGTAATCTGGGGACGTTTTTTTAATCCGCCTATTACATTTATCCAGCTGGGAGGACTTGCGGAATACGGGAAATTAGACCGCGATTATATTTCGTTCGACGAAATGGGAGATAATGTAAAGCTTGCCGTAATAGCCAGTGAAGATCAGAACTACTTTAAACACAATGGTTTTGACTTCAAAGCTATCGAAAGAGCTATGAAGCACAATGAAAAGAAAAATAAGAAAACCGTCCAGGGGGGAAGTACAATTTCCCAGCAGACGGCCAAAAATATATTCCTGTGGAATGGGAGAAGCTGGGTGCGTAAAGGTCTGGAGGTTGTTTATACTTTTATTATAGAGCATCTTTGGAATAAGGATATTATTCTGGAACGTTACCTGAACTCCATCGAAATGGGGCGTGGGGTATTCGGTGTAGAGGCCGCTTCTAAATACTATTTTAATAAATCTGCAAAAGATTTAACCAAAAGCGAAGCTGCCTGGATTGCAGCGGTATTACCAAATCCAAAAAAATATGACCCTAAAAATCCGTCGCCGTACCTACAGAAAAAGCACAGCTGGATTATGAAACAAATGGGTTATATGAAGTTAAATTGATATCTTAGCAGTACAGATTATGGGAAGGCTCCTCAGAAGAAATAAAGATAATTTTAACAATATTCTAAAAAAATATTTCGTTTTTAAAAACGAAACAAAGTCTTTAGAACCTCTTAAAGATGTATTTAATAGCATTGTTCAGGAGGATTTCGAGATTTTTTTAGCCTATTTAAAGAACAATCCGGAGATATGCGATAATTTCGGATATTATATCCGGAATCTGTTTGACGGAAAACCCTTCAACCTATCCCTTACTGAAGCCGGTATCCTTTCGGAAAATGCATTTTATCCGGAATTAAAGAAAAGAATACTAAACAAAATTCTGCCATCTGTAGATAACGAAAATTCTGTTTCTTATCTGGTAGACACCGTTTCTGTACATACCAAAAAAGATCTGGCCTATCTGAAAAATATTTCAGATGCTGAGATGGATGAACTCTTCAGGATATTAAAAATAGATAACTTTATAAGTAATCCGAAGGTAAAGAAAGAACTGATGTTCTCGATGAATATCCTGGCATGGCGAGTGATTGGTAATGCACTGGATGTAGATGTCGTAAGAATGGCACCAGAATACAGGAATTTCGACAATCCTTTTCTTGCATTGCAGAATGAGCTGGACTTGCTTTTAGAGGAGTTTAAAAATAATCCGGAAATGGAATTGACCTCCAAATCCGAGCTTTACAAGCAGATGAAAGTTTACCTGCAGCAATGTCAGGACTTTGTAAGTCTGGCTTTTAAAAATTCTTCGAAATATGGTATTTCCAGTAAGATTAACCAATCATTACTTAAAATTCAGCAGCAGTTACAGCGTATTTACGAGATTTTAAATATCCTGACGGTTGATAGTGACGAAGATAAATTGATAAAGTCTAAACGCTTTTTTTTCAATATTTTAGAATATAAATCACATAAAAATAACATTTCCGAATTGGTAGACGATAGCACACGTATGTTATCGCACCTTATTACAAATCACACTGCTGAAACAGGAACCCATTACATTACTTCTTCTCGAAGAGATTATTTAGGAATGTTGTGGAAAGCCAGTGCCGGCGGAATTATTATCGGGATGTGTAGTATTCTGAAAGTTTTGTATGGTGATTTGGATACAAGTGAGTTCGGGCATGCAGCAATCTATGCAATGAACTATGCGATGTGTTTTGTAGTTATTTATCTGATGGGATATACTATTGCTACAAAGCAACCAGCGATGACGGCTGCTACAATGGCAAAGGTACTTTCGGATAAAAATAATAGTCAAAAAAGTTATGTCGATTTTGCCCATTTCGTTTCTAAACTTTTCCGTAGTCAGTTTATAGCATTTGTAGGAAACGTATTTTTTACTTTCGGTTCGGCGTTGCTGTTTGTTTATATTCTGGATATTATTTTTAACTACAATTATGGAACATATAAAGCAGACAAGCTTTTCCTCAGTATTGATATGTTCCGATCCAAGGCATTACTTCATGCCAGTATAGCTGGGGTTTTCCTGTTTATTTCCGGTATTATTTCCGGTAATGTGGGGAATAATTCTGTCTTTTTTCAGATCCCTAAAAGAATTGCTAAAAACCCAATGATCAATTATTTTCTAGGTGATAAAACCGCGAAGAGTCTTTCCAAGTATTATGCTAAGAACTGGCCTGGTATTATGTCCAATTTTTGGTTTGGGGTGTTTTTAGGAATAACTGGACCTATTGGAATATTCTTAGGATTAGATATTGATATCCGACATATTACATTCTCTACAGGTTTTTTTGCAACAGCACTTTATGGTAGAGGATTCTCGGTAGATGCTTATACTTTTTGGGTTTCTTTTTGCACGATTTGGTTAATCGGATTTTTCAATTTTGCCGTAAGTTTTGCATTGTCAATGCTGTTAGCTTTCCGCTCCAGAAAATTGAAATTGGGTGAAGTAAGACAGATTATTGTCGAGATCTTCCGTTATTTCTTCAAAAACCCATTGAGATTCTTCCTGCCAATCCGCTCAAAATTGGATGGGCGTGCAATGGATCTAATGAAAGGAACGAATACTACAAAAACTGAAGGTCATTAATCTTTTCTTCACCAATTACGCCACGGAATTTTTGCAGAAAAAAAGTCTTACGCATTCTGAAATCATTTTTCAGAAGAGGTGATTTAATTTTTATATCCAGCATACCATCTTTCAGAGAGACACTGGTGATTTCCTGATAAAGAGATTCGTCCAGATAATCTTCAAGAAAATCCCGGATAGCAATAGCTTCCATTTTTTCTTCCAGTCCATATATCTTTATAAAAGACTGAACCAATTCAGAAGACATATATTCGCGTTTCTTTTTTTTCATTTTTTAAATCTATTGATTTTATTCAAATTGTGGAATCCCTAATTATAATAAATTTGTTAACCACAGAGGAATATAGTTTTAATAGTGGTTTAGAGAGATTCCCGATGCACTATAGAAATATAGAGGTCTATGTTTAAAAATTTATTTTTCTATGTAAGGCTATTATAGATATTTGTATTCTATGTATCTATGTGGTTTTAGTTTTTATCACTGTCTAAAGAATTGTGGACAACTATAACTCAAAAATCCGGCTTTCTTCATTAATACGCTGTACAATAGATTGTGTGCGATCCTTATGAGTGTCGGTTATAAAAATTTGTCCGAAATTCTCTTTATTTACAAGTGCTATCAGCTGGCTTACTCTGTTGTCATCCAGTTTGTCAAAAATATCATCCAGCAAAAGAATAGGAGATTTCCCGGTAATATCTTTTATCATTTGCATTTGGGCAAGTTTCAGACTAATAAGGAAGGTTTTCTGCTGCCCCTGTGATCCTGTTTTCTTTAACGGGAACTGACGCATCAAAAAGATAAGGTCATCCTTATGAGTACCTCTTGAGGTATAAGTCAATATTCTGTCTTTCTCCAGGTTTTGAACCAGAATTGCCTCAAAATCCTGCTCTGAAAGATCAGATTGGTAATTAATTTCTATGTCTTCTTTTCCATCAGAAATTAGTTGATAAAATTTCTGTACGATAGGAGAGAACTTCTCATTGAAAGTCTTTCTTTTTTCGTGGATTATATTTCCGGATTTTATCAGATGGTGCTGATAAATGTCCAGAGAATCAGCATCGAAATAACGATTCTTCTGAAAAGCTTTTAGTAGGGCATTTCTTTGCTGTATCGTTTTTTGATATTGGATAATATGAAAAAGATATTCAGTATCGGTCTGAGAGATCATGCCATCTAGGAATCTTCTGCGCGCTTCTCCTGAATCGGATATTAGATTATTATCATAAGGAGAAATAATAACCGAAGGCAGAAAACCTATATGATCAGCAAGCCGCTCGTACGACTTATCATTTTTCTTAATAATCTTCTTAGAATTGAGAGGTTGCTGAACTTTTATAATATTTTCTTTTTCATCGTCAGCTACCACTGCTTCGATGTTGAAGAATTCTTCACCTTGCAAAATATTGTTCTGATCTGTATTGCCCAGAAAACTTTTTCCAACCGAAAGGTAATATAGTGCGTCTAATATATTAGTCTTGCCTACACCATTGTTCCCAACAAAGCAATTGATTTGTGGTGAAAAGTCAAATTGGCGAAAAGCATGATTTTTAAAATTGTTTAAGCGAATAGATTGTATCAGCATACTTGGAAAAAACTTGGGTAAAGATACGACAATCAGAATAATTTCAGAAGGAGATGAAACAAAAACGGAAGACCACTAATTGTTTCTACGCCGAAAGAATAATAAGCATCAGGCCTTGAAGGCTGAGCAAAATATATAAGTATAAAACCAATAACTACAGAAAGGAAATAGCATAATGCGAAATCCGGTTGTAGAGAAAAAACAGCAATGAGTGATGAAAAGAATAACAGCAAATAAGCCAGATATTTAGTGTTCTGAATACCGATAATCTGGGGGAATGTAGTAACAGTATCATATTGCATATCCCGAATATCAAAAGGTAAAATAAGCCCCGATACCAAGAGAAAGGTGATAAAAAAAACATCCCATTGTATCACAGGCATTATAAGCCAGGAGTTGACCAGCGCCCATACAAGAGCCACATGGAAGATTTTGATAAACGGAATTTTTCTGATGAATGTATTGAGGAACTGACTATTATACAAAAAGCCTAAAATGATGATAAGTAACCATTTAATCAATGATTCAGGATGATGCCTGTGGATGATTACAGTGACACAGAAGATAAAAGTTATTGCATTGAAAAGCAATACATAACCGAAAAGTCTTTTTGTCATCTGGTATTTTGTATACAAATACCCATTTAGAAAAGTAAGAAATATAAGGAGGATAAGCGCAGAACGGAATGGTATTCGCTCTGTCATAAAGAACAGCGTGAGCAAAGTTCCCATTAAAGAAACATAAATCTGGCTGTCTACTATATATTTTTTAAGTAAATTTAACACACATCAAAAATAAATATTTATGCAACGCATTGCCAAAATTTTTAGCCTGTTGTTGGCCATTTTATTGGGTGCCTCATTACAAGCCCAGAATTATTATGACCAGCAGTGGAAAAAGATTAATGATAATTATGCAAAAGGAATGGTAAAATCCAATTTGCCTATTGTATTGGATATTCAGAAACAAGCTATGAAAGATAACAACACCATTGAACTAATCAATGCTTTGAAAGCAGAGTTTGTCATTGTCAACCAGACTCGTGACGATGAAAAAAACGATTCTGCGAGTCAGTTTTTTGACAAAATCAAGAAGCACGAAAAGAATCTGAAAGGAGACGAGTTATTAGTGTATCGTGCTTTACAGATAAAGTTTGTAGACGATTATTTAAAAAGGAATCAATGGAAAATTCAAGACAGAACCAATATAGACAATCAGGACTTTGGTCAGATTGAAACGTGGTCTAAGCTGGATTTTAAAAAATACTTTACACAGAATTTCAATGATCTCGGAAAGATTAAAAATGAAATTCGTAAAATTTCCATGACCAAATACCAAAAGTTATTTGCCAATACACAGGATATTGCTTACTTCCCGTCTGTTCAGGACTGGGTAGCTTTGCAATATGTAGACTTTTTAAAAGATAATGTATTATTTACACCAAATGAATTAAAAGCAAATAATGCTAAAATTTTGGAGGTTTATAATGATCAGATTACATCCAATTCAGGAAATCCTAAATTGTTTTATGAATACCTTAAAGCCCAGTATGAGGTAAGCTTTGGTCAATTATCAGAAGCGGAAGCCCGTAAAAAATATGAAGCAATTGTAAATTCTTCCACAGATGGAGATTACAAAGTCTATATTCTGAATGATATAGCAGGAAGCCTGGCTTCTGAAAACGCTAAAGAGGCAATGTCTATTTTGAAGAAAGCAAAGGAAATGTATCCTAAAAGTGGGTTTCAGAATAATATAAAAAATACAGAGAATAGTATTACTGCTCCGGTAATAACGGTAAGCTATGAATCGTTTACATTACCTCAGCAACCCATTCACTTGTCTGTTAACTATAAAAATGCAGATGCTTTTGCCATGAATATTTATCAGGTAACTGATATGAATTCATTTATCAGCCATATTAAAGACAGCTATAAGAACCCTTTGTTAAAGGTTGCAAAGCAACTCGTGAAAAAAGAAAACTATCAGCTGAAAAATACAGGAGATTATAAAAACCATATTTCTTCTGTAGAACTGTCTGCATTGAAGAATGGCCTTTACATTGCCGAATATATTGTGGAGGGAAAATCTCAGGGAAGCTACTGGTTTTCTGTAACAGATTCCCGTATTATTTATAATAAAATTTCGAATAACAGTGCGAATAATGTATTGAGGCTGATTAGCAGAAGTAATGGTGAATCTAAGAAGAATATAGGTCTTAATTTTTATGACTACAGCGAATACAATAAACCTGTAGCCAAATTTTCAGCTAAAACAGACGCACAGGGAATTTTTGTATTTCCGGAAAATAAAACCCGAAATTACAAACGTTATTTGGTTGAAGATTCGGAGAAAAATATCAGCTTTATAGAAGCTTATGGTGGCGATTATTATGACCAGCCAAGAGTTGATGCAACCGAAAAAACGGCTCAGATATTTTTGGACAGAGCTATTTACAGACCTGGACAAACAGTTTATTTCAAAGTGATTAATACCCAATACAGCAACAAAAAAGAAACTGTTGTAGTAGGGATGAAGCAAAAGATAAAGTTGGTAGATGCCAATGGTGAAGATGTTTCGGAGCAGACATTTACAACAAATGAATTTGGTAGTTATAGTGGCAACTTTATTTTACCAAAAGGAAAACTAAATGGCCAGTTTATGCTGGAAACAGATGAAGGTTCTGTAAGCTTCAGAGTAGAAGAATACAAACGTCCGAATTTCGAAATTACCTTTGAAGATATTAAAGGTGAATATAAATTTGGCCAAACTATTCATATGAAAGGTAAAGCTATTTCGTTCTCGGGAGTTCCGTTAAGCAATGCCACGCTGAATTATGAAATTAAGAAACAGGATATTCGTTACCGTTATTTCTATTGGTTCACACCAACATCTAACGAAAATTCAATTCTGGGAACTATTAAAACCAATGAAAAGGGTGAATTTGATATTCCTGTTGATCTTAAAAAAGATGATAAGCTAAAAGGAATTCAGGTAAATGAATATGTGGTAAATGCATCGGTAACTGATATCAATGGTGAAACACAGGAAAACTCTTCAACATTCCGTGTAGCCTCTGTAAGCCATTTTATAGAAGCTGAAGAAGTAAAGCCGGCTTTTGCGAATGAAGATATAAAAGTAAAAGTAGCGACTAAGAATTACAACAATCAGAAACTAGGGAAAAGCTATCATGCAAAACTAAGTCTTCTGGAGTCTCCGGATCGTATTTTCAGAAATAATTTTGAAGATTTTGTACAAGATATTCCTGTATTTTCTAAAGAGAATTTCATTCAGAAATTCCCACACGATTACTTTGATAAATCCGAATTAGCGAAGAATAGAAAAGAGAAACAAACAGTACTGCAAAAAACAACCACTGATGAAGAATTTAGTCTTGGGAAATTGGCGGCTGGAACCTACAAACTGGAATTCTATAATATTGAAGGGCAGGATACGATAAAAACAGAGAAAGTTTTCGAAGTATGGGACAGAAAATCTTTAGGAAATGGACAGAAACCTTTCTTCAGATTAATGAATAATCAGAAAGATTATGCAAGAGGAGAAAAAGCTAAAGTATATCTGTATTCCTCAATCCCTGATGCTAAAGTATATGTTTATGTACAAAACGGAAACGGAGAAACTAAAACCGAAGAGAAATACATTAAAAACGGTGTGTTGGAATATGAGATAGCAATTCCAACAGATTCCGCTATAAAGCAGCTAAACCTTCAGTTTACTTTAGCCGCTTATAATGATATTCAGACACTTTCTACAAACTTACCGGTTCGTAATGAAACAGAACCAATGAAGATAGAACTGACTACTTTCCGTGATAAAATTCAACCGGGAAGTAAAGAGAAGTGGACGGTAAAGATTATCGGAAAGGACAAAGAGAAAGCAGTAGCTGAATTACTGGCCAATATGTACGATATGTCACTGGATCAGTTTGCTGCTAATACTTATACTTTCAGAAATTTCAATTTCGAAAGATTTATACAGCAAAATTACGGGGTGGGTACAGAAAGCCTAAACTCTGTGCGCTTTAATAAACGTGAAAAATATTTGGATTCCAAAACCGTATTCGAGCCTTATTTTAATTGGTTCGATCAGTATGGAGCATTAGGCGGACTTGCAACTAATGTCAGACTTAGAGGAGGATCCACGTTACGGAGAGCTAATGTAGCTTATGAAGCAGCTGTTGATCAGAAAAGTGTTATGGATATGGCATTACCGGCACCTGTAGCTGCTGCTAAAAAAGATAGTGCAAAGACTAGAGATGTAGAAGCAGTTGTAGTTACTGGATATGGTAAAGCGAAGAAAAAAGAAGATCTGGACAAGGTTCCTGTTCGTGGTAATTTGAATGAAACAGCATTCTTTTATCCAAACTTAAAAACAGATAAAGATGGAAATGTAAGTTTTGAATTTACATCTCCGGAAGCGCTAACCAAGTGGAAACTGATGTTCCTGGCACATGATAAAAATGCTAATGCTGCAACACTGGAGCAGACTATTGTTACACAGAAAGATTTCTCGGTTACTCCAAATTATCCAAGATTCTTACGTGAAGGTGATGAAATTAATATGCAGGTGAAGCTGAATAATCTTGTAGAAAAAGCGTTGAGTGGTAGTGTACAGCTACAGATCCTGAATGCTGATACTAATGAAGATATTTCTTCAAAATTCGGTCTGAATAATCTGATTCAGAATTTTGATATCAATGCAACTTCAAGCAAGTCTGTTAACTGGACATTTAAAGTGCCAAATGATGTATCAGGAATTATTATAAAAACAGTTGCAAAAGCAGGGCAGTATAGCGATGGTGAGCAGAAAGCAATTCCGGTATTACCAAACAGAATGCTGGTAACGGATGCATTACCAATTTTTGTAAAAGAAGGACAGACCAAAACTTTTGTACTGGATCAGTTAAAATCGAATAATTCAACAACAATTGCCAATGTTTCTAATACATTAGAATTGACAACTAATCCAATTTGGGAAGTACTATTTGCTTTACCAAGTCTGAAAAATGATATTAATAATTCAGCAGATGTTGTATTCAACAAATGGTTTGCGGATGTTATGGCTTCTGAAATATTTAAAGCCAATCCTAGAATGAAGAAGATCTTTGATGAATATCAGGAGAAAGGCTTACTGGAAAGTAATCTGGAAAAAAATCAGGAACTGAAACAACTTTTGCTAGAAGAAACACCATGGGTTTTCAATGCAAAGGATGAAAAACAACAGATGCAGATGATCGCTCGTATTTTCGATGCCAATAATATGCGTAACTCTATCTTAGACGACTGGAGTCAGCTAAAACAATTACAGAACGGAGATGGCGGATTCTCTTGGTATGCTGGTTCTCCAAGCAGCTTCTCAACATCGCTTTATATTCTTAAAAACTTAGGGAAAATAAACGAATGGCTGAAAGAAAAAGGCGGAGTGAAGGATTATCAAAATACCTCACAGGATGAAATGGTAAGTGCACTGACTGCTTATGTAGATCGTGAAATCAACCGTTACTGGAAACCAAAAGATATGAATCCGTGGAATAATCTTGTATTAGACTATCTGGATACACGTCATTACTGGGAAGCTCAGTTTCCGTTAAAGAACACCGGAGCTACATTGAAAACTCAGGTTATTGCTAAAGCTAAGACAGCAAAGATTACAGATTTTACATTCTATGGATTGTCCAGAGCAGCATTATTATTTAATAATTATGGTTTAAAAGATGTTTCAGGAAAGCTAATGACTTATTTGAAAGAAACGTCTACAGATACCAAAACGCAAGGGGTATACTGGAAACAGAATCTTGATGCTTGGGGTTGGTATGCTTCAAAAGCCATTAACCATGCATTGGTAATGCAGGCGTTTAATAAACTAAAACCAAATGATGCTATTATAGAAGATATGAAGATCTGGTTGATTACCCAGAAAGAAGTAAATCATTGGGAGACTAGCCGTGCAACTGCAGAAATTATTTATACTATCATGAATAGTGGTAAGTCTTGGACAACTCCGGAAGCAGATAAAGCAACTGTAATATGGGGAGGTAAAGAATTAACAAAAGCAGATACTCAGGCTACAGGTTATATCAAGTCTTCTGTAAAATCTTCAGAACTGGATAAAAAACTGGCTGAAGTAACTGTAACCAAGCCAGGTCCTGGTATTGTACAGGGAGGTTTATTCTGGCAGTATTATGAGGATCTTGATAAAATAAAATCTTCCGAAACATATATCTCTGTTACCAAAGAGCTTTATAAAAAAGTGAAAACGGAGAATGGTGAAGAGTTGAAAAAGATTACTGCAGATACGCCACTTCGTGTAGGAGATAAAGTGACGGTAAGAATGATTCTGAATACAGATCGTCCGATGGAATATATCCATATCAAAGATATGAGAGCTGCAGGATTTGAACCAACAGATGTATTGTCCGGATATCAGTGGAAGAATAATTTGGGCTATTATCAGTCGACTAAAGATGCATCAACCAACTTCTATATAGAGCAGATGCCAAAAGGCAAGTATGTTTTCGAATATGATGTTGTTGCTAATATTGCAGGGAAATTCTCTAACGGGATTACAACAATGCAAAATTATTATGCACCTCAGATGAATGCACATACACAGGGAACTAACGTTACTGTAACGCCATAAAATTTAGCTTATACACTTCCTGTAAGCGTTGAATTTATGGGAATTGACAGCTAAACTAACTTTTAATGGAAAAAAGAGGATTAAAATTTCTCTTTTTTCCATTTTTTTTGTATTATTTTTGTGAAAAATAGAATGATGAGGAACAGATTATCACTGTATGGGATAAGCTTGTTTTTACTCCCTGTTTTGGGATGGGGACAATCGGCTCCCGACTTCAAAGAATTGCTGGAAAGTGCTATTGTACGGGATGCAGATTTAATGATGCAGAGGACCAGAAACAAGGTCACAGAACTCGATCAGCACAAACTTAAAGACATATTTCTTCCTACACTGGAGGTGAGTGGGCAGGCAGGTTATCTCAATGCGACAACCCGTCTGAGCTCTCCTGATATCAACTTGCAGCCTTTTCTGGACATTCCAAGCGGAAAGTATAATAATAATCTCAATATTTCAGGGTTTTCCGGAATAGCAAAAGCAGATGCCAAAATGTTATTGTATTCCGGCGGAAAGGTAAAATATCTGAATAAAGCACTTGAAGAGAAGAAAAAATCAGAAGATATCCTACTGGAGAAAACACGTGATGAGGTTATTACAACCGTTTCCCGTGCTTATGACCAATTGGCTCTGATCCATCAGTCCAAAATTGTTCTGGATGAGAGTAAAAGAAGACTGGATGCTAACAGAAAAACTGCAGATAAAGCTTTAGGATATGGACTTATAACACCGTATGATCATAAAAAGATTGAACTGGCGCAAGCAACTCTGGATGCAAAAGTCGTAGAATATGAAGGGAAAAAAGAACTTCTGCTTACCCAGCTGGAAGTATTAACCGGAGTGGAAAAAGAAAGACTGCGTTTGATAAATCCTGTACTGGTTCCGGTAGCAAGTCTGCCACTACAAAAAAGTATTGATGAGAGAGCCGAGATCAGAGCTCTGGATCACGGAATTAATGCTGCGGATTATAAAATAAAAGCAGAAAGAACATGGTGGATTCCTAAGGTTCAACTTATGGCTTCTTTATACTATATTGGTCTTTATAACAACCGGATTAAAACTTCAGAAAATATTATTCCGACAATCCCGGAACTCAATTATCCGGGAAGAAAACTTGATTGGAGACCTAATAATCTGGCAATATTTCCATTGCTTACAGCAGGTGTAGGTTTTAAATGGGAAATATTTGACGGTAACGAAGGAAAGCATGCGGAAGAATTGGCTAAGGTAAATAAGGAAATTTTGCAAACCCAGAAATATGATGCCACCAGAAAACTGACACTTAATCTGGCCAATAATCAGTCTAATTACGATATTGCTTATGCGCAGATTGCTCTGAAAAAGAAGCAAAAAGAATTAGCACAGAATGCATTGGTTCAGGCTGAAAAAGAGTTCCGTTACGGAATGGCAAAGTCAACACAGTTAATAGAAGCAGAAAATGATTTGGAAGCTGCAGAATTGGATTATCAGAATGCAATATTTAATCAGAGAAGAGCAGCCATCGAGCTGATGAAATCTACTCAGGAACTAGATGTAACCAAGCTTTATCAAGGTTTATAAAACGAACATTATGAAAAAAAATATCTACATACCTCTTTTCAGTTTATTTATTCTCGGAAGTTGCGGAAGTGACAAAGGAGATAAATCCGAATTTGAAGGGAAAACCAAAAAAGATGTTATTTCTTTTGCCCCTAAAGTTACCGGAAGGATCGTGAAAATATTTGTGAGCGAAGGTCAGATGGTAAAAAAAGGTGATACACTGGCATTACTGGATATTCCTGAGGTTACGGCTAAAATTGCACAGGCAAAAGGTGCTGTAAGTGCAGCGCAAGCACAGGAACAAATGGCAAAAAACGGAGCAACTGCAGACCAGATGAAGCAGCTTCAGGCTAAATATAAAGGGCTGAAAGAACAGTATGATTTCGCTCAGAAGTCTTTCAGAAGAGCATCTAATATGTATAGAGATAGCCTGATGTCTCCACAGGCTTATGATGAGGTTTATGCAAAATTGCAAGGAGCCAAGGCACAATTTGATGCAGTAAATGCTGAACTCGATGATGTAAAAAGAGGAACCCGCTACGAGAAAATAGAAATGGCTTCAGGTCAGGCTTCTCAGGCTCAGGGAGTATTGCAGGAAGCAAATGTAGCTTATTCCGAGCGTTATGTTATTGCAACCAACGATATGGAGGTGGAAACCATCAGCCTTAATCCGGGAGAGTTGGCAACAGCAGGTTTTGCATTGTTCAATGGTTATATTCCATCAAGTACTTACTTCCGTTTTACAATTCCGGAAAGTAAAATAGCTAAATATAAGAAAGGAGAGGAGGTGAAAATGCATGTTGTCTATAACAAAGAAGAGTTGGAAGGAACAATTGTTTACATCAAGCAGCTTACCCGTTATGCAGATATTACAACTGCTTATCCCGACTATCAGCTTCAGGATGCTATCTATGAAATTAAAGTAAAACCAAAGGATATGAAGAAAGCTCAGAATATTCTGGTTAATGCAAACATTATATTGAAATAACAAGGCCTATGAAAGAATTTCTGCGTCTTTTAAAGCGAGAATTTAAGCTTTTCGTAGCCAATGATACCCTGAGGTCAGTATTCTTTCTGGCTCCGATTCTGTATGCTGTTCTATTAGGTTTTGTTTATCAAAGCGGAAAAGTAGAGAATATTCCTGTATTGGTAGTAGACAGAGATAATACACCTTTGTCTAATCAGCTGACAGATATGTTAGATGATAACAGCAGCATAAAAATCATCAAATATATTCAGGAGCCACAAAGTATAAAGGATGAGGTTATAAAGAATGAAGCTGCTGCAGTCGTAATGATTCCTGCGAAGTTTGAAGCAGACATGCTGCAGAAAAAATATCCGGAACTGAATGTTTATGTAAATACAGGAAACGTTCTAACAGCTAATTTTGCATCCAAAGCACTACAGCTTACTATTGGTACTTTCTCTGCGGGAGCTTCTATAAAGGGACTTCAGAAAATGGGAATGCCGGCCGTTAAAGCTGCTACCCAATATGAACCTTTTAAAACGAATTATATTACCCTGTTCAATACAACGAGTAACTACCTTATCTTTATGTGGCCGGCGATGCTGGCGGTAGTATTACAGCAGGTAATCCTCTTGGCGATGGCTGTAAGTTTTGCTGCGGAGTTCCAGAGGGGATCGTTTATTAAAGAATATTACGGAATGCGCAGGTGGGCCTTTCCTACAATGCTGATAAAGGTAATCCCGATATGGTTTTTTTCGATTCTTATTGTAGGTATTTACTACCTTATGCATATGATCTTTAAAGTGCCTATGCCGGAAGGAATTTTCAACTTTATATTGCTCACTGCATTTTTTGTGGGATCAGCATCATTCCTGGGGGTATTTATAAGCATTCTGATTCCGGATGCATTGAAGGCTACCCAGATTTTAATGGTATTGGCATCGCCATCCTTTATTATCAGTGGTTTTACGTGGCCACTAAGTGCAATGCCGGCTGCAGTACAGTTTTTAGCGAATATTATTCCACTGACACCATTTTTACAGGCCTTCAAAATATTACTGATACAGAAAGGTTCTGTTGAGCTTACATTCCCATATTTGCAACATCTGATCATTCTTTTAGTAGTATATGGTGCATTGGGTTGGATAGCTCTGAAAATAAAGCTATGGAAAATGTTCCGTTACATAAAGCCTGAAGAAATATCTTCTGGAGAAGAACTTTAAAATCAATAAAATTAAAAGGTGAGCTTGCTCACCTTTTTTCATGAGATACCTCATGAAAATTCATAAACTTTCATAAATACAATAAAAATGACTGAAATAATGTTTAGCTTTATTGGAAAATATGTGCTATGCCAGTTATTGTTACCGAAACATATAATGTGCCAGTAGAAAAAGTCTGGAGGGCTATTACAGACAAAGATGAAATGAAAATCTGGTATTTTGATATCCCTAACTTTATTCTTAAAGAGGGTGCCGTATTCGATTTTTTTGAACCGGGAGATAATAGGAAGTACCTTCACCGCTGCCAGATTTTGGGCTTTGAAGCAAATCGGTTCCTAAAACATACATGGACACATCCGGATCACAGCAAAGGTTCTTCGGAATTATTATGGGAACTGCAGGAAGCAGAGAACGGAACAATATTGACTTTAACACATACAGGACTGGATAGCTTTTCCGATGCCGGTGCAGATTTTGCAAAAGAAAATTACCGTGTCGGCTGGAATGAAATTCTGGGTAAATCACTTAAAAATTTTTTAGAAAATAATGGAGATCAGGTTTAATACGCTTACCCCCAATTTATGGACAACGGAATTAGATGAAACAATTGAATTCTATACAACAAACTTAGGTTTTCAGTGTCTGAGAAAAGATGAAGAATGGCAGTGGGCATTGCTGAAAAAAGAAAATGTTGAGATTATGTTTTCTAAACCCAATGAGCAAATTCCTTTTAAAAGCTCAATGTTTTCCGGGTCATTTTATTTTAATATTCAGGATGTAAATCTTCTTTGGGAGCAACTGAGGGATAAAACAGAAGTGTGCTATAACATAGAAGACTTTCCGTGGCAAATGCGGGAATTTGCTATTTATGACAACAACGGCTATATTCTGCAGTTTGGTCAGGATATAGAAACTTTAAAATAATAATAATTTTTTGAAATAAATATGGCTGTACAATCACAAAAAGTAACAGATAATCCTAATGCTAATACTGTTTTTACAGTATGGACTTTTAAAAATACAGATAATATTAAAGAAGCTTTTCAGAGAGTGTGTGCATTGGTTGCCAATCTTAATAATTCAGCAGCAGTGCGTTTTCCAAATGTACGGGTTAGCTGTGTTATGGGAATAGGCTATAATGCGTGGAAAAAACTAGAACTTCAGGAGCCTCTTCCCAAGGAACTTGAGGTTTTTAAGGAAGTAAAAGGAGAAAAACATACTGCAGTTACTACTTCAGGAGATTTACATTTCCACATCAGGGCAGATCAGTTTAGTATTTGTTTTGATATGGCAACAGCGATTTCTGATGTATTATCTCCTGTAGCAGATTGTATAGAAGAAGTACATGGTTTTAGATACTGGGACGGAAGATCTATAATAGGATTTGTAGATGGAACCGAAAATCCGCAGGGTGCGGACCGCGATTTCTTTGCAAAAGTAGGAGAGGAAGATGAAGAATATGAAGGTGGAAGTTATCTTTTTGTACAGAAGTATGTCCATGATATGACAGCATGGAACTCTTTACCCGTACCGGAGCAGGAAAAAGTAATTGGACGCTATAAGGCTAGTGATATTGAAATGACAGATGATGTAAAGCCCGTTAATTCGCACAGTGCTGTATCTAATGTCGGAGACGATTTTAAAGTAGTAAGAGATAATATGCCTTTCCGCACGAGTAGTGAAACCGGAACTTATTTTATCGCTTATGCTAGTACATTCAGTACAGTACAAAAAATGCTTAAAAGTATGTTCATTGGAGATCCTGTAGGGAATTATGACAGGATATTAGATTTTAGTACGGCCAAAACCGGAAGTTTGTTTTTTGTGCCAACAATGGATATGCTTGATGATTTTTCGGGATAAAATTTTGTACTTTTGACTCAATTATAAAAGGGGGATAATAGCCCTGAAAATAAAAATAGGTAAATGAAAAAAAATATAGTTATAGGGCTTATGGCTCTTACACTTTTAGCTTCTTGTAACAAGGAAAAAACAGTTATAAAAAGCATTCAGGAATATAATGCTACAATGCAGGATAAAGGCTATCATTTTGGAGATAAGATCGCTTTGCCTTCGGATGTTATCGGAAATGCAGAAAGTGTTAGTATCAGTTTCGGAGACAAAGAAAGCAATACATTAACTATCGATCCGAAATTTTTCACATTAGGGGAGAATGATGTGACATTCAACATCAAAATGAAAGATGGTAAGGTTATCAATCAGGATGCTACAATTAATGTTTTTGCTTCCAAGCCGGAACAGAACCTCACATATGAGCAGGTTGCTGAATATCCACATGATCCGAAAAATTTTGTACAAGGATTCCAGTTGGACGGAAATACAGTTTATGAATCGGATGGGCAGTTCGATCAGTCCAGACTGATTAAATATACACTGGGACAAACCCAGCCAATTGCTGAGGCAAAACCTAATCCTGCATCCGGAACTCAACTGGTTGAAAAAATCTTTTCTGAAGGAAGTACAATAGCTGGAGATAAAGTCTTTCAGTTAGACTGGAAAAATAAAATTGGATTTATTTATAATAAAGCCAATCTACAGCAGATAGGTCAGTTTCAGTATCCTACAGAAATGACAGAAGGTTGGGGGCTAACTTATGATGGTAAAAATCTGATCGCATCAGATGGTTCTTCTAATATCTATTTTCTGGATGTTAATGATCCTTCCAAAGTTGTCAGAAAAATAGGTGTAGCTGGTTCAGAAATGGCATATGGACAGATTAATGAACTGGAATACTACAAAGGATTTATTTATGCCAATGTATGGCAACAACCTGTGGTACTAAAAATAGATCCGGCAACAGGAGAAGTAGTTGGAAGATATGATTTCTCTAATTATGTTAAGCTGCATACCAAAGGATCCGATGATGTACTGAATGGTATAGCCTTTAAAGGAGATAATATGCTGGTAACAGGTAAGAACTGGCCAAAGATATACGAAGTAAAATTAAAGTAAGCGAAAGCTTACTTTAATTTTTTCTGCTTATAACCAACTCATTTCATATTCAAGAGTTATGTTGGTTCTAAAGCTGATCTAATAATTCCTCGATATTAACACGTTTCATGTAATCAGGATTTAAGGACTTGTAAGTGACAACAGCATCAGCGTCTAAGACGTAGACTGCCGGAATAGGTAATGCATACTGATCTGTCTGATTGATTTGTAGTAAGTCAATTCCCATAGCTTTATAATGAGGGACTACAAAATCCTGTAATTCAAAATCAATTCCTAGTTTTTTAGCGAGCAGATTATCCTTATCAGACAAGATTTGGAAACCGGTCTCTTGCTGTTGCCGCCATTCTGAATTAATATTCGCGGGTTGTGGGGTGATGATAACCAGATTTGCACCTTTTGTTTCAAACTGATGAAGTTCATTTTGTAGTGCCTGCATTTCCAGGTTGCAGTAAGGGCACCAGCTACCCCTTAAAAATGCAATAACAAGCTTGCCTTTCAATAAGTCTTGTAAACCGAATATTTTACCATCATAGTTAGTAAGCTGAAAATCCGGGAATTTTTCTCCTATACTGAGGCTTTTGCTGCCTGTTTGTTTCTCCTCCAGATCCAAAATAGATCTTTGAAAAGCCTGTAGTATTTCTACCGGAACCTGAGATACTAATGTTTCGTTAAGCTGGGCAATGTTTTTTGCTAAAATATCCATATGATTTTATTTAATTTTGCAAAGATTTATAACTATTTGGAGATAGGCAATAACGCATAAATTTGTCCCTATGGGGTAAAAAAGTCACTTTTATGAATACAAAGGAAAGAGCGATAGAAGAAAAAATATGTCCGTTGGAATTTGCGGTAAATGCCATAAGTGGTAAATGGAAAATTCCTATCGTCTGGCAGATTAATGAGGGTAAAAAGCGTCCCAGCGAATTTATCAAGGGGATTGGTAAAGTAGATAGACGTGTATTGAACCAACAGCTTAAAGAAATGGAATCAATAGGTCTGCTAACGAAAGTTTCTTATCCGGAATTGCCTCCACGTGTAGAGTATTCTCTGACGCCTCTTGGTGAAGATTTGGTAAAAGTATTATGGCAGCTTAATGCCTGGGGAGAAGTATTACTGGAAAAAAGTAATAAGCTGTAAGTATAGACCTTATACAATGGAATTCCTGACATTAGGGATTGTTTTGAAAATGGGTTTGCAATCGAGCTAAACAAGTTTTATCTTTACACCTCGAAAAAAATAAGATATGCACATTGCGGTAACAGGAAATATAGGGGCTGGAAAAACCACGCTCACAACGATGTTGGCTAAACATTACGGATGGGAAGCGCAGTTTGAAGATGTAGATCACAATCCGTATCTGGATGATTTCTACCACGACATGGCTAAATGGGCGTTTAACCTTCAGATCTACTTTTTAGGAAGTCGTTTTAAGCAAATTAAAGAGATTCGTGAAAGTGGCAAGAATGTTATTCAGGACAGAACCATCTATGAAGATGCTCATATATTTGCTGAAAACCTTAATGATATGGGGCTTTTAACTGAACGGGATTTCAATAACTATAAATCGGTATTCAATCTGATGAAAACTTTCGTATCAGCTCCGGATTTATTAATCTATCTGAGAGCCGATATTTCTAAGTTAGTAGCGCAGATTGCAAAAAGAGGAAGAGATTATGAAGCAGGAATCAGCATTGATTATCTTTCGAAACTGAATGACAAATACGAAAAATGGATTAAGGGTTATGATGAAGGGAAATTGCTTATCATAGACGTTAATGATATCGATTTTGTGGAAAAACCGGAGGACTTTGGTTTTATCTTAGATAGTATTGATAGTAACCTGAATGGCCTTTTCTAAAAATTAACCAAACAATGGGAATACAAATCTTACATAACAGCAGATGCTCTAAATCCAGAGAAGCATTACAGTATCTGGAAGACCAGAAAATAGACTTTGAGCTTATTAACATTATTCAGAATCCTCTGAATAAAGAAGAGGTAACATCAGTACTGCAAAAACTTGGAATAAAAGCTGAAGATCTGGTAAGAAAGAGTGACGCGCTGTTTAAAGAAAAATATGCAGGACAGGAATTAAATGAGGAAGGCTGGATTAATGTTTTAGTAGATAATCCGACGCTAATCCAAAGACCTATTGTTGTAAAAGATAATAAAGCTGTTATTGGCAGACCATTAGAAAATGTAATAGACTTTTTAAAATAAGAGTCAATCAATTTATACTAAAATAAAAGGCCCAAAGAATTATTCTTTGGGCCTTTTATTTTGAATATCTGGTATTATTTAATTTTACCATTATAGTATAAAGGTTTGTCATCCTTATCAAAACCTATAATAATAACCTGGTAGTTTGTCGGGGTATCATTATTATAAAACTGTATTGCGGATGGTGCTTTATCCTGAGCTTTTAAATCAGGATTCCAGTACAATACATCACGTGTATCGCTTGGAATAGTCTTATAGGCTTCTTTACTGTAATCAGGGTTATAAAACTCTGCTACTTTATCATAACCTAAAATAGTTGCGGTATTATCCATAAAAGGATCTTTTACGGCCGGAGTAGCAGGCTGGGTGTCTCCTCTTCGGGTATATATAGCAACGGCATTTCCAAGAAGACCGGAGCCTTTAATCACTTTTACCATGGCAATATTACTTACAGGGGTACTATTAATCATGCTGGCATCCATAGGAACTTCATCCATATATAATTTAGCCTGTCCCCCTCTCATATATGGTACGTAATTTCCACTGGAATCCATTTGGAAAGTTAATCCGGCAACTCTGCCTTGTAACCATTGTAATATATTTTGAGAGCTTTGTGCATCCTGATTTTCATTGACAAGATCGAATACCTGTTCATTCATACTTCTAAACATTCCGCTACTCAGTTTATCATTAAGTATTCTTTTCTCATCTCTCTTTTTCGCCTTTAGCTGTACTTCTTTGATCAGAATTTCATTGTCATGTATTAGCTTCTGATTCTTTTTGTTAGCTATTGCACGAGCTATTTCCGGTGCAGGAGTATCATTTGTAGCCTGGCGGTCCTCCAGATGGTATTGTGTAGCGGGTAATGAACTTCTGTAGGTAACAAAATCAACAGTTGGTTCAAAAGCTATTCTAAGATTAGGTGGATTATTAGCTGTTTTGTTTAGGGTATTTAAAAAATAGGTAACCTTTATAGGTTCATCAGTATTTATATTGTGTAACATGAAATAACCTCCATCATCAGTCTGTACTTCATTAATCACTGTGTTATCAGGCGTTTTGAATATCAGGTTTGCAGAAGTATTCGGAAGAGGTCTGCTGTTGATTGTCAATTTTCCTCTATAGGAAAAATAAGGCTCAGGATTATACTTTATATCAGGCGTTTTTCCTGCCATTACAGCATTCCAGTCAAAGCGATTCCATTTTTCAGAAATCAGTAAACCATCCAGAGCTTCTGTATTTGCATTTTTAGTAAAATACTGTGCTGGTGCAGTTATTTTTGAAGAAAAATCTCCGGTAAGCCATAAAGCGCTTAAAATGTTATTTTTCTCAGTGTTTTTAGCATCATCCCGGACAACCACTGTGTAATTGGAATAATTTTCCTGAGGCGGAATTTCAATTGTGTTATATGCGCGTGGTGTTTTATCAGCTTGTGAATATGAAACAGCAGGCTGGGTTACATATAGCTGTGCAGGATCGATGAAACATAATCTTTGAGCAACAAGGTTCTCTTTTTCATCAAATACAGCCAGTTGTAGTATACCATTCATCTTATTACTAATAGAAGATGGGATTGTACTTGATGCTTCTTTATTGTTGACGCTGATATTGGCTTTGTAGGCCAGTAAATTACTGACAGTACCGATAACTTTATAGTCTTTCAAACCAGAAAGATTATTGCTTTTCAGGGTATACTGAATACCTTTTGCTGTATTGGCTATTTGTATATGTACACCAGTATCTTTAACTATAGGTAAATCGATGTTCTGTTTTACGCCGTTATTATCTTCAACAACAACTTGGTATGTTTTGCCTTTTTTGGGTGTAATACTAAATACTCCTATATTCTGATCTAAACCTTTGAAACTGGTAATTTTTTCTGAAGGATTGTCTTTGTCTGTTACATAGCCATGCCATTCTGATGGGGGAGTACCTTCGGTCTGTAGTCTTACAGCAAACTTTGTGGGAAGGTTTTCTATAAAGGTGCCACCTTCAGGATAAGCCTTAGCTGTCCATTTGGAGTCGTTATTGACAACGAGTCTTTTTGGAGATGCAGGATTGTATACGGGGATAGGCTGTACAAGCTGGAATTCTTCACCAAAATTAGCCATCCATGTCGTATAGGCTCTCACGAAATAAACATCCTCTTTTAATTTTTCGGAAAGACTAAGACTACCATTTCCTTCACCATTGTTGATTGGAAATACCTTTTTAGCAATTATATTTTTATTGCTGTCATACAGTTCAACAAACAGCGAAGATGATATTGTGGAGCGGCTATAACCGTCAAAAACAAAGGCTTTAAACCACATGTTTTCTCCGGAAATGTATTTCTCTTTATCAAAAAGGAGATAAACCTTTTCCTGAGAATATTTTTGATCAAGTATTTGAATTGCCTGATCAATTTTACTTTGTGCTTTTATATTGTAAATGAAAGATAGACAGATTGAAAGTATAATTCTGTTTTTCATGCTAATAATAGATCTTGATTTTAACTCAGAAATTTAGTGATTTTTCAGATATGTAGCACGAGTTTTTATTTAATTAATAGAAGCATATACAGAAATAAAAAAACCGGATACTAAAAGCATCCGGTTTATATAAATTATATATCTATCAGGAACTAGATTCCGTCAATAATAGCATTCAATGTAGCGCTTGGTCTCATTGCTGCATAAGTTTTCACCTCATCAGTCTTGTAGTAACCATCGATGTTCTGAGGTTGTCCTTGTGCTCCGATTAATTCTTCATTAATCTTAGCCTCATTTTCCTGCATGTTTTGTGCAATTGGCTTGAACTGCGCAGCAATCTCTGCATTTGCAGTCTGATTAGCCAATGCTTCAGCCCAATACATTGCAAGGTAGAAATGAGAACCTCTGTTATCAATCTGACCAACTTTTCTTGCTGGAGATTTATCAGTAGCAAGGAATTTAGCGTTAGCTTCATCCAATGCATCTGCTAATACCTGAGATTTAGGATTGTTCTGAGTTTGTGCTAAATGCTCTAAAGAAGCCTGAAGTGCAAGGAATTCACCTAATGAATCCCATCTTAAGTATCCTTCTTCTAAGAACTGCTCAACGTGCTTAGGCGCAGAACCTCCGGCCCCGGTTTCGAATAAACCACCACCATTCATTAACGGAACGATAGAAAGCATTTTTGCAGATGTACCAAGTTCAAGGATTGGGAAAAGGTCAGTTAGGTAATCTCTTAATACGTTTCCGGAAACAGAGATTGTATCTTTTCCTTCTCTTGCTCTTCTTAAAGTTTCAGTCATTGCATCCATTACATCAAGAATTCTGATGTCAAGGCCTGTAGTATCATAATCTTTAAGATATTTTTCTACTTTTTTGATGATCTCTCTATCGTGAGCTCTTCCTTTGTCTAACCAGAATATAGCAGGTGTTTCAGATAATCTGGATCTATTTACTGCTAATTTTACCCAGTCCTGGATAGGAGCATCTTTAGTCTGACACATTCTGAAGATATCATCTTTTTCTACTTTCTGAGAAAGAAGAACGCTTCCAGCTTCATCCTGAACTTCTACAGTTCCATCAACTTTTACCTGGAAAGTTTTATCATGAGAACCATACTCCTCAGCTTTCTGAGCCATTAAACCTACGTTAGGAACAGAACCCATAGTTGTAGGATCTAATTTTCCGTGAGCTTTCATATCATCGATTACAGCCTGGTAGAAACCAGCATAAGAACGATCCGGGATAATAGCAACAGTATCTTCTTCTTTCCCTTCCTTGTTCCACATCTTACCACCACCTCTTACAAGAGCAGCCATAGATGCATCAACAATAATATCAGAAGGAACGTGGAAGTTAGTAATACCTTTATCAGAGTTTACCATAGCAACTCTTGGTCCGTTAGCTAAAGCTGCTTCAATATCAGCTTTGATATCAGCTTCCTGAGCATTTCCTTTGATTTTCTCAAAAAGATCAGCAAGACCATTGTTAGGGTTTATATCTAATGACTTGAAAGTTTCAGCATATTTTGTAAATACATTTTTGAAGAAAGTTTCTACGATAGCTCCGAAGATAATAGGATCTGAAATCTTCATCATGGTAGCTTTCAAGTGAGCAGAAAGAAGAACGTTTTTGTTTTTTGCCTCCTCGATAGCCTGCTGAACGAAAACTTTTAATGCATTAAGGTTCATTACAGAAGAATCGATTACCTCACCAGCCTGAAGAGGTGCGAAGTCCTTTAGTACAGTTTCGGAACCATCATTTCCTTTGAATACGATTCTGAATTTAGTCGCGTTCTCTATAGTAGTAGATGTTTCAGTACCATAGAAGTCTCCACTGTTCATGTGAGCAACATCTGTTTTGCTATCAGAAGCCCAGTCACCCATTCTGTGAGGGTTAGCTTTAGCATAGTTCTTAACTGCTTTTGGAGCACGTCTATCAGAATTTCCTTCTCTTAACACTGGGTTTACAGCACTTCCTAAAACCTTAGCATATTTAGCCTTAATTGCTTTTTCCTCATCATTTTTCGGCTCAGCAGGATAGTTCGGAACAGCAAAATCTTTTCCTTGTAATTCAGCGATAGCTGCATCTAATTGCGGAACAGAAGCTGAAATATTTGGTAACTTAATGATGTTAGTATCTGGTTTGGTTGCTAGTTCACCTAATTCTGCCAATGCATCACCGATCTTTTGATCGTCCTTTAAGAATTCCGGGAAATTTGCTAAAATTCTTCCTGCTAAAGAAATATCAGGAACAGCGATTTCGATATCTGCTGATTTTGTAAATGCCTTTACAATTGGTAAAAACGAGTGTGTAGCCAACATCGGCGCTTCATCCGTTAGTGTGTAGTAGATTTTTGATTTTTCTGACATTCTTTTTTGTTTTTTTAAACTTAGTTATAAAAAGAGAGCCCCTCTCTATGATCTATTTTTTAGAGTAACAAATTTACTGTTTTTAGAATGATTTTTAGAACAAATCGCCAAAAATGAAGTACATTTATTGTGATAAAAGAATAAACTAAAAACCAAATGTCTATGAAGATAGCTGTATTAGGGACGGGAAACCTTGGACTTTCCATTATAAAGGGCATTTTGAAGTCCGGTGAGAATTATCAGATTATAGCTACGAGAAGAAACACTCAGTCCATTGCTTTTCTGGAAAAAGACGGTATTGAAGTAACTTCAGATAACGCTTATGCAATCACACAATCGGATATTGTCATTGTAGCACTTAAGCCTTTTAATATTCTGGAAGTATTAAAAGAATATAAGCAATACTTTACCCCCGACAAGATCCTTGTTTCTATGGCAACAGGAATTAGCATACAGCAAATTCAGGAAGCAATCGAAAATAAAGCTGTTACAACTATGCGTGCGATGCCGAATACAGCCTCGGATGTAGGAGAGTCTTTGACTTGTTTGGTATACAACGGGCAGGAGAAAGAAAAGCTGGAAAGCGTGAAAAGTCTGCTATCTCATGTCGGAAGTGTTATACAGATCAATGAAGACCTTATGGAAGCGGCAACTGTCCTGGGAGCGTGCGGAATTGCTTATGTATTAAGATTTATGCGTGCAATGGTGCAGGGAGGAATTCAGATTGGGTTTGATGCTAAGACAGCCGTTCAGATTGTAAATCAGACTGTAAAAGGTGCTGCAGAGTTATTAATCCAGAATCAGAATCATCCGGAAGACGAAATTGACAAAGTAACGACACCTAAAGGCTGTACTATCGTTGGTCTTAATGAAATGGAACATCAGGGTTTTAGCTCATCCCTTATTAAAGGAATAAATGCTTCCTTTCAGAAGATTGAGAAGAAAGCTTAAATTTTATAGTTTTGCTTTTTCCTTCCTTTTCATTTTATAATAGGCCTTTCCTGCAATATAGATAGTCTTTTTTACTTCACAGTATACAACCGTTTTGCTTTGGTTGGTCAGTTGGGTTGTCTTTACAATTTCGATTTCGTTCTGACTTTCAACTTGTTCAATTATTTGTTCAAGCTCTTCCTTTGTGTATGTAAATTCTGCATATAAATCTACATTTCCCGGACGCTTGAAAGATATCTGAGCAGATTTATCCCATACAACATACTGGTGTCCCAATAGATTAATCAGTTGTACCATTGGGATGGGATCAACCGCAGAAAACATACTTCCGCCAAATATGGTTCCCATATAATTTCGGTTTTTATAACTGATGGGTAATTTAATTTGTACATTGAATAAATCTGGAGATACAGATGTGATTCTTGCTGTACTCCTTCTGTACATAGGGGAAAGATTGAATCCCCATTTCATAAGTTTAGGTAACCCTATATATTTGGAACCAATGACTGAAATTTTTTGGTAGAAAGACATAAACTGAATATTTTAGTTTAAAAATATGGATACATAATATGCTTTCAAATTTGGCAGACTAATAATGGTTTTTTACAGTTGAATTTGTCAATTTAGTTTTCATGCATTTAAAAGCTAGATAAAATAATGTAAAATATTCCATATACAATTGAAATTCAGTATTAAATATAATGTCAGGCATATTAAGCCTTCAAAAGAAAAGCTTGTACATTAAGAATAGATATCCTTATTTTCTGTGATGTGTTTCTTTGTTTGCTTTTCTTGTACTGAAATTTATGATAAATTTAAAATGAACTATCAGTAGAAATTTAGAAGAATTCTGTATTTTTATCTAATAATTAAAAAGACGAAATAATGGCAAACATTACACTAAAAGGAAATGCGATTTCTACAGTAGGAAATCTTCCGAATATTGGAGAACAATTAAAAGACTTTACATTGGTAAATGCAGATCTGTCTGAAAAGACTTTGGCAGACTACAATGGGAAAAAAGTTGTACTGAACATTTTCCCAAGCATTGATACTGGAGTATGTGCAGCTTCTGCAAGAAAATTCAATCAGGAAGCTTCTAACTTGGATAATACAGTTGTTGTAAACGTTTCTAAAGATTTACCTTTTGCATTAGGCAGATTCTGTGCAGCAGAAGGATTAGATAATGTAGATACACTATCTGACTTCAGAGGACACTTTGGTGACGATTATGGAGTTACTTTAGCAGATTCTCCACTAAAAGGATTATTAAGCCGTGCAGTTGTAGTGGCAGATGAGAACGGAAATGTTGTTTATACAGAGCAGGTTCCGGAAATTGCTCAGGAGCCAAACTACGATGCTGCTCTTGCTGCTTTAAAATAATTTAAGAATAAAAAATCATAAAAAACGACTTCGTAATTCTTTTTCGGAGTCGTTTTTTTATCTTAGATGTATGAAACGTTCAGGAACTGCAGATTTACCATTACACTACGGAAAGGTTCCCGCCTGGTTATACGAGCGGATGTCTGCTCTTGGGCTTTCTATAGTAGAGGTTATACTGGCAGATTATGGGAAAGAAGAAGTTGTAAGACGGCTGTCCGATCCTTTCTGGTTCCAAAGTTTTGGAGCTGTATTAGGAATGGATTGGCATTCTTCAGGCATTACAACTTCTGTAATGGGTTCTTTAAAAAGAGCTATTAATCCTAATTCCCAAAGTTTAGGACTTTATATATGTGGTGGAAAAGGAAAATATTCCAGAGACACCCCGCAAGAACTCCTTCAGATTGCAGATAAAACCGGACTAAACGGAACAGAGCTGGTAAAGGCCAGTAAACTGTCTGCAAAAGTAGATAATACAGCTATTCAAGATGGTTACCAGTTATACCAACATAATTTTGTTGTCACGGATAGCGGCAATTGGTGTGTAATTCAGCAAGGTTTAAACGATGCTGACGGTACAGCAAGGCGCTATCATTGGCTATCCGAAAACCTTACCTCCTTTATAGAAGAACCGCATACTGGGATAAATGGTATTTCCAAAGGAACTATTCTGAATCTTACTGCTACAGAAGCTTCAGATAACAGAAAAGGAATTCTCGATATTTCTCATACCGATTCTGCAAAGATTATGCAGGACTTTGCCAGGCTGATTTTACCGGCACATCATGATGTAAGAGCTACAGATGTGGATCTTAAACGTTTGGGAGCATTGCTTTATGTTACCAGAGAGCAACAACCTCAAAACTTTGAAGACCTTCTTATGCTGGATGGAGTAGGCCCCCGTACCATGCAATCGCTAGCGTTAGTGAGTGAAGTTATTCATGGCGCTCCTTCGCGTTTCAAAGACCCTGCCCGTTTTTCGTTTGCGCATGGCGGAAAAGATGGACATCCTTTTCCAGTACCTATAAAAATCTATGATGAAAGCATTCAGATCCTCCAGAAAGGAATAGAAAAATCTAAACTGGGAAATTCTGATAAGCTGAAATCAATTAATAAATTGCATCAGATTGTATTGGATGCTGAAAAGAACTTTACACCCAATTTTGACATTCAACAGGTGATAGAAGAAGAAAGAAGTGTGTCGTGGCAATATGGTGGGAAGTCTACAATGGGAGATGCTAAGAAGCCAGATCCTCCAAAAGCTATACAATTATCATTATTCTAAAAATATTCTTGTTATGAAAGCTGAAGCCGTTATTCCTGTTTTAAGAATGTTTGACTATCAGAAGGCAAAAGAATTTTATGTAGATTGGCTGGGGTTTGAGATTCTGTGGGAACATACATTTGAAGAGAACTTTCCTGTTTATATGGAAATACAGAGAGCCAATATTAAATTCCACCTTAGTGAACATCATGGTGATGGTACTCCCGGAACCAATATATTTATCTGGTGCAGCGGAATAGAGAATTTTCATAAAGAACTCTCTGCGAAAAACTATAAGTACAATAAGCCCGGATTGGCAGAAACATTTTACGGAGCATTATCTTTTACAGTAACTGATCCGTTCGGAAATAATATTATCTTTAACCAAAAACTGGAAGAAAATTATGAATCCGATTTATAAAGAAATATATCAGCATTTTCTGCTGTCCGATGAAGATATAATTCTGATTGCGGAGAAGCATAAAGTAACAGAAAAAGAAAAAGGAAAAATATTTCTGCATGAAGGAGAGACTGCCAATGAATATTATTTATTGGAAAAAGGACTGGTACGCGCTTTTGTATACGATTATGATAACAACGAAATCACAACTGAGTTTTTTACAGCAGGAGATATTGTTATTGTTCCGGCTTCGCTTTTTCAGAGAACTCCCTCACAGGAAAATCTTCAGGCAGTAACGGATTGTACACTACTGAAAATAGAATTTGACGATTTTCAGCATATTTATCATACCATTCCCGGATTTAGTGAGTGGGGACGTCTTTGGTTCAGTTATCAGGTTTTTTCCATGAAACAGCGTTCGCTGGATATGATTACATTATCTGCTACCAAACGTTATCTGAATCTGATGGAACAAAAACCAGATGTAGTCAGATTTGCTCCTCTAAAGCAAATTGCTTCCTATCTTGGTGTGACAGATACTTCTCTTAGCAGAATTCGAAAAGAACTGGTTTCTCATAAAAAAGAATCTTAAAATATTATTGGCATGGACATTTGTTCATGCTATTATTTTTTCAGCAAATTAATGCTGTACACAAAAATCAGTAGCATAAGCTAAAAATAGATAAACCTCTTTTATATTTCTTGCCCTATGGCAAGTCCATATTATATTATTCACTCTTAATTTTGATAAAGAAATGAGATAGTTTAAACCGACTTAAAACAATTACAAATGAATGCACCAAAATCATTAAAATTAGAAGTCATCATTCCTGCGTATAGGATGCATACTCAGACCTTTCTGAATGTACTGGACGGAATTACAGAAGAAGATGCACTGAAAAGAATTGACGGACGAACCAATCATATCATCTGGATGGCCGGAAATTATGTAAACGTTCGCTATGCTATTGCTCATGTACTGGGAGAAGTAACAGAAGATCCGTATCAGGATTTATTTTTTATGGGAAAAGCACTAGATGAAAGCTTTTCTTATCCTTCTCTGAAAGAATTGAAAGACAGCTTTCATGCTGTTTCTCCAAAAGCCTATCAGAAACTTTTAGAAGCTACTGATGAGCAACTATCCGAAATGTTTCCCATTAATATGAATATCCCTTTTATTAAAGAAGATAAGCTCAATTTTATAGGAATGTGCATCGGACGTCAGGATTACCTATGTGGACAAATGGGATTGATGCGGCGTTTGCTTAATTATCCCGGAATGAAATATGACACGGATAATAATATTCTGTATTAAATATGGAACCGCATAAGGCCGGATATCTGGATATCAATGGTATCCGTTTATACCACGAAATTTACGGAGAAGGGAAACCTTTAGTATTAGTTCATGGCGGAGGATCTTCTATAAGACAAGACTTTAAGGAGGTCATCAACAGGCTACATAACGAGCGGATGCTTATCGGGATAGATTTGCAAAATCATGGAAAATCTGATCATAGAGACGTTCCTGAGACTTTTGAGCAGGATGCAAAAGATATTATAACTGTTCTCGATAAGTTAAATATTGAAAAGGCTTCATTCTTTGGTTTCAGTAATGGTGCAACAAGCATTATGAAAATTGCAGAACTTTTCCCCGACAGAGTAGAGAAAATAATTGCTGCATCGGGAGTTTATAAAAGGAAAGGAATGGTGAACGGTTTTTTTGAAGGAATGGAAAATGCTACAATAGAAATAATGCCAGACTACCTTAAAGAAAACTTCTTAAACCAGACACCGGATGAAGACAAACTTTATAATATGTTTCGGAAAGACAGCCAGAGAATGATAAACTTTGAAGACTGGGATAATAAGACAATACAAAATATTCAGAAACCTGTGTTTCTTATTTACGGTGACAGAGATGTGATAAAAGTTTCTCACGCTGCCGATTTGCATACATTGCTTCCGGATTCGCGGTTACTTGTACTTCCTACAGGACATGGCACTTATATGATGGCCGATGAGCATGGGAATACAAATAACAGAATGATAGATTTTACACTATTAAAAATCAAAAAATTTTTACAATAACCTTTAAATTTTATTACAATGCCTAAATTAAACCCGTACCTCAATTTTGATGGTAAAGCAGAAGAAGCTTTCAATTTTTACAAATCTGTTTTTGGAGGAGAATTCCTTGGTGATATCCATAAAATGGGAAATGCTCCCGGTACCGAAAACTTATCTGAAGAAGCTAAAAACAGAGTAATGCACATCGCATTACCAATAGGAAGTGATTTACTAATGGCTTCCGATATTGTTCCGGAATTTGGACAAAGTCTTCAGTTAGGAAACAACAACTATGTCTCTATTTTTCCTGAATCCAGAGATGAAGCAGACAAACTGTTTAAAGGTCTTTCTGAAGGAGGGACTATAGAAATGCCTCTTGAAGATCAGTTCTGGGGAGATTATTTTGGCTGTTTTACAGATAAATTTGATGTAAAATGGATGATTAACTATAGTGGTGATAAAGGCTACGAAAACCAATAATGAATAACCTTGTCAGGTTTTAAACCCTGACAAGGTTTAATCTATAATACTATAGTTAAGATAAAAATCAATTTTATTATTTTAGACAAACTAATTAATTAGAATATCATGGAACAAATCACAATAGAAACAACTGTAAATGCTCCTGTAGAAAAAGTTTGGGATTATTTTAATCAACCAGAGCATATTACCCAATGGAATTTTGCCCACGAAAGTTGGTTTTGTCCTTCCTCTGAAAACGATTTGAGAGTAGGCGGAAAGTTCAATAACAGAATGGAAGCCAGAGATGGAAGTTTTGGATTCAACTTTGAGGGAACTTATGATGAGGTTGTCCCTCAGCAGTTAATCAGATATCATATGCCTGACGGTCGGAAGGTTTCCACAACTTTTGAAGCAGTAGAAGACGGGACAAAGATTACCACAGCTTTCGATCCCGAAGCAGAAAATCCTGTTGAAATGCAAAAAGACGGATGGAATGCAATTTTAGGCAGCTTTAGCCAGTACACAGAAACACACTAAAAATAAGGAAATGAATAATGATATTTTTCCATGCCTTTGGTGCAACGGAGACGCAAAGGAAGCGGCAGAATTTTATTGCCAGGTATTTGGCGGGAAAATCGCAGTAGATACTCCTGTTGTAATAAATATAGAACTATTCGGGCAAAAGCTGATGCTGCTGAATGCAGGACCTCAGTTTGAAAAAAATCCGTCGATATCTTTTCTGATAAATTGTGCTTCTGAAGAAGATGTACAACATTATTGGGATATGTTATCTAAAGATGGAATGGCATTAATGGAACTCGATTCTTATCCGTGGAGCAAGAAATACGGATGGATTAAAGATAAATATGGAGCAACCTGGCAACTGTATTTTGGAGAGATGCAGGATCAAAAAATGGTACCTACGCTAATGTTTATGCATAAGAATAACGGAAAGGCAATGGAAGCAATGGAGTTCTATACAAGTACATTTCCTGAATCTAAGATTGGAGGTGTCCTGAAGTATAAGGATGGCGGCGAGAATGGAGAAAATCCTGAAAATGTACAGCATGCTCAGTTTGTTATCAATAACTATATGCTAAGCTGTATGGACTCCTCTTTTGATCATAAATTTGACTTCAATGAAGGAATATCTTTGGTAACGATGACAAATGATCAGAAAGAAACAGATCATCTTTGGAATACATTGATATCCGGAGGTGGAAGAGAAAGCATGTGTGGCTGGCTGAAAGATCAATACGGTGTAAGCTGGCAAATCGTTCCTAAAAGATTAATAGAACTGATGAATGACTCTAATCCTGAAAAATCACAAAAAGTTGTTCAGGCAATGCTTAAAATGCAGAAGATTGTAATTGCCGATTTGGAGGCAGCCTATAATTACTAAGTAATTAATTTATAATATTGTATTTCATGGAAAAACTTTTTTATCAGATCCAGATTAAGGCTGCTCCAGATAAAGTATGGGAAGTATTATGGAATGATGTTACTTATACACAGTGGACATCAGTTTTTGCTGAAGGTTCTTTTTATAAAGGAACTTTGGAAGAAGGAAGTATTGTGAAGTTTTTCGACCCTAATAATAACGGTATGTATAGCCGTGTTGAAAAAAACATTCCGAATACAGAAATGAAATTTCTGCATCTTGGTGAAATTTATGATGGTGTAGAGAAGGCGCAAAACTGGGGAGAGGCAACAGAATCTTATATATTAGAAGAAGCCGGAAACGGAACGATTCTTAAAGGAGAGATACAGACCCCGGAAGAATTTAAAAGTTTCTTTGAAGATAAGTTTCCGAAAGCATTGGAAATTGTTAAAGATTTGGCTGAGAAATAAAAATTGAATTTTATAACCCTAAAAGATATATTTATGGAAACCTTATCATATGAATTTGAAATTAATGCTTCGCCACAGAAGATCTGGGATATTTTGTGGAATGAGGCAACCTATAGTGAATGGACAAAATTTTTTGGTTCAGATTCTGTTATGAAATCAGACTGGAAAGTTGGTGGGCGTACATTATTTGTGAACAACAAAGGAGACGGAATGGTCTCGACTATTGATAGTCTTAAAGAACCTCATCAGATCGTATTTAAACATTTAGGAATGATATTAAACGGGATTGAAGATCTCCACAGCAAAGAAATTATGGAATGGAGTGGAGCCCAGGAAAAGTATTTTCTTACAGATTTGGGAGATAAAACCAAACTTCACGTTGAAGTGCAGGTAGATGAAAAATGGAAAGATGATATGGATAAAGGATTTATCAAAGGACTCGAATTGGTAAAAGAATTAGCAGAAAAATAAATGAAATTATTATCCATACTCTTTAGTGTATTTATTATAGCCCTGCTCGGAACAAAAATTATTCAGGGAGAGTGGAACTGGATTTTTTCCGGTAATCTGGGGATGGCTGTATTTATTATTTTTACGGGATTTTCTCACTTTAAGTTTCAGAAAGGAATGGCTCTGATGATTCCGGATTTTATTCCTTACAAAATGTTCTGGGTATATTTTACCGGAGTATTGGAAATAGCAGCCGGAATAGGATTAATGCTGCCACAGCTGAGAGAATTAACTGCCATTTTGCTTATTGTTTTTTATGTTGTTGTATTTATAGCTAATATTAATTCCTCGAAGAAACGGATCAATATTTTTAAAGCCAACTATACAGGCCCGGGAATGGCATATTTGTATAAAGAAAGAATACCTATGCAGATTATCCTGATTACCTGGACATGGTACTTTGGGATTTATTTACACTAGAGAACAAATAAAATTTTGCATATAAATCATATTGAGTGTAACATTTTGGTGTTATAAATAGTCTTATTTGTAAATGACCGTTTTTCGGTTATCCTAATCACTAAAATATGAGTTATGAAATTAAACACTAAACTTTTTATAACCGCCCAGGTTGTAATAACTGCTGCTATGATGAATGCACAAAGCACTACTACTAAATTGCCCGGGGATGCTACATTGCCATCTACCAAAGCAAATTTAGAACAATTGGTTTCCTATGATAAAGGAAATTTCAAATATAAGGTCGAAGATTATTTTGCACGACCAAAAGCTTCACAATTTAAATTATCACCGAACGGACAGTTTTTGTCTTACAAAGAAAAAGATAACGACAAGAAGAATCACGTTTATGTTAAAGATCTGAAATCCGGAAAAATAACCAAAGCTATTGAAGAAAAAGAAGATCTGATTAAAAGCTATGGTTGGTTAAGCAAAAATCGTCTGTATTTTACCCAGGATAAAGGCGGGAATGAAAATGTCCACCTGTATGCAACGGACACTGATGGAAAAAATCTAAAAGATCTCACACCGTTTGAAGGTGTAAAGATAGGCTTTGCAATGCCTGTAAAGGATACCGACTTTGTTGTAGTAACCATGAATAAAAACAACAAGCAGATTTTTGAACCTTTCAAAATAAACTTTGTTACAGGTGAAACAGCCCAACTCTTAGAGAATAAAGATCCTAAGAATCCTATTAATGATTATATATTTGATAAAGACGGAAATCTTAGGGGATATACAATATTGGTAAACGGATTAACAACTCATACGTATTACAAAGATCTGCAGACAGGGAAATTCAATCTTCTGAAAAAAGCTGACTGGTCGGATACATTCTATATTACCAGCTTCAATGAAAATTCTAAGAATAAAGATGAAGCTTATGTAGTAACTAATCTGGATAGTGATAAAACAAAAATTGTTTTGTATGATCTGAAAAAAAATGCTGTGATTAAGGAAGTTTACTCTAATCCGGTATATGATGTTAGCTCCATGAGCCTTGCCAGTAAAAATAGAAACTACGAACTGGATTATATAAACTATGACGGAGAAAGAGAAGAAGTGATACCGGTAAGCAAATTCTATAAAGAAGTACACAATCAGTTAAAATCTGAATTCGGAGATAAAGACTTTTCTGTAGTTTCTTCTGATGACAATGATAACAAACTTCTGGTTGTTGTAAGTAGTGATAAGCTATATGGAACTTACTACGAATATGATACAAAAACTAAAAAGACTAAACTTTTATATGATCTGATGCCTCAGTTGAAGCCTGAAGATATGGCTGAAATGAGACCAATTACTTTCAAAAGCAGAGACGGGCTTACAATACATGGTTATATTACCCTGCCTAAGGCAGCACTAGAAGGTAAAAAAGTACCACTAGTTGTAAACCCTCATGGTGGTCCGCAAGGAATCCGCGACAGTTGGGGATTCAATCCCGAAGCACAGTTGTTCGCCAGTCGTGGTTATGCTACATTACAGGTTAACTTCAGAATATCCGGAGGCTATGGAAAAGGATTCCAGAAAGCAGGTTATAAGCAGATCGGTAGAAAGGCAATGGATGATGTAGAAGATGGAGTAAAATATGCAATAGAGCAAGGTTGGGTAAATAAAGATAAAATCGCTATCTATGGAGGAAGCCACGGAGGTTATGCCACATTAATGGGGCTTATAAAAACACCTGACTTGTATGCCTGTGGTGTGGATTACGTTGGAGTTTCCAATATCTTTACTTTCTTCGACTCGTTCCCGGAATACTGGAAGCCTTATAAAGAAATGGTAAAACAAATCTGGTACGATCTGGACAATACTGAAGAAGCTAAAATTGCTAAAGAAGTTTCCCCTGTATTCCAGATTGATAAAATAAAGAAACCATTGTTCGTAGTACAGGGAGCCAATGATCCTAGAGTAAATATCAATGAATCGGATCAGATTGTAAAAGGTCTGCGGGCAAAAGGATTTGATGTTCCGTATATGGTAAAATATGACGAAGGCCATGGATTTGGTAAAGAGCAAAATAGAATAGAGCTTTACAGATATATGCTAGGCTTCTTTGCAAAAAACTTTAATAAATAAATCAATTAATAAAGAAACGAAAAGTATCTGCTTTTCGTTTCTTTGGTTATAGAGATTTTAAAGACAGAAATAAAAACAAAAACATACGAGATATTTTCACCGGAGTTTAAACTTTTAAAAACAAGAAAATGAGTCTTACGTTTTTATATTACATTAGTCGTATCGGGAAATAAATTGTTATTTTTGCTTCACAATTCCCATTGTGAAGGACTATTACTACTTTCTCGGTATTTCTGTTGATGCTTCAGACGAAGACGTCAGGAAGGCTTATCGCAAATTATCTCTAAAGTATCATCCTGATAAAAGTGATAATGATCCTTTTTTCGAAAATCGCTTTAGAGAAGTACAGGAAGCCTACAATACACTAAGTGACGAAGATCGGCGCAGAACCTACGATCATCTTCTGAGTCTTGAACAGAAAAATGCGAAATCTAATCTGCCTCCACGCATAAAGTCTTTTCATGCGAACAAAATTCGTGTGGTAAAAGGAGAAGAAATTATTATTACCTGGCAGACTTTTGATGCCGATGTAGTGAAAATTCACCCGTTTGGACTGGAAAAGGCTTATGGAGAAAAGAAGTTTATTGTCAATGATTTTGATGCCGAAGGAAGGTTTCAGCTTATACTGAACGCGACAAATACACTGTTGAATAAAACAGTTGCAAATGGCATTACCATTACAGAAGTTTTTGAAGTAGAAAGAGAAGAATACCCAGCAGCTGAAGAAAAAGTAGCTGAGGTAAGAAAAGCAACTGAAGCAGAAGAACAGCTTCCGGTTTATATAAAATGGGGGATAGCAGCGGCAGCTGTTATTTTAGTAATCCTTTATTTACTGATGAAAAAGCATTAAGCCATTTTCAAACGCCCCGGGCATTTTTTGCAGCGTTTTCCAGTTTTGAATTTTTTACAACATTTTTTCTTGTCACAGTACATTTCTTCTGTATGATTAAATGCTGGAGCTAATGGTGCAACTCTGAAAGGGATGATGTTAGATTTCATGTTGCAAATATAAATTAATTTAGAATAAGTACAAATAAAAATAGCTATTTAAGTACCTGTTCTTTAATATGATTTATATCTGCATTTTGGATATAGGTAATTAAACCCGGATAAAACCAGTGGTAATTGTAGCCACCGCGCTTCATCTCTTCGATAGCCTGATCTTTGCTCCAATTCTGGAAAATAATGCGGTACATAGCTATTGTAACTCCGGTTCTGTCACTTCCATGTGCGCAATGTACTACAATAGGCTTAGGAGCTGTTTTTAGTATTTTTAAAGCTTCAATTATGTCTTTATCCGACATCTGTGAGGCTTTCATCGGAACACTATACAATTTGCCTTTATATGAGCTTCCTTCTACAGCAATAAGATCTTTATGCTGGCGTCTCAGATCCAGAACAGACGCCATCTGTTTTTCCTGGAAAAAGTGAAAGCCCGCATTATCGGGCTTTTCACTTCTATAAATACTGTCGCTAACTTTATGCAGATTGTGGAAAGGCTTTTCTGTAACTTTTGTTGCCCAGTTTTCAGGCCGTGGGCCTTTCAAACTTCTGGAAGTACAAGCCATTGTACTAAATGCTAAAACTATAACGATTGTTTTTTTCATATTTCTTACATTGGTCCGCCTTGCTCGTCACCTCCATCATAATTGTTGTTGATATCCTTTTTCTTTTTTGGTTGATCAACTTTCTCACCCTGTTTGAAGCGGTAAGACAAAGATATGGAAAACTGTCTTGGCTGCCATTGCATATAATTACGTCTTGTAAAATCATCATTAAAGGTGAAAGACTCCATTCTTCTGGTATTAAATACATCCTGAATGTTAAAAGTAATAGTCCCGTCACCATTCCAGATTGTTTTAGAAGCACCCAGATTAAGAGAATACATATCTGATCTGTTCTGACTAGCTGTTTTTTGCGCACCTCTGTATTGTCCCTGTAACTGCACACTTAGGGTTTTATCCAGTTTGAAGGTTGTATTCAGTCTGGCACGCGTAGAGAAGCCACTTCCGGTGAAGTCCATTGTTCCTACTTTAGGCTGTCCTGTGGCTTTATCTATAGTATTGTAAGAAGCTATACCTGTAGTTTTGTACCCAAATAAGTCTAAGCTACCCATGAATTTTAACCATGATAAAGGATCGTAAGTGAAATTAAGATCCAAACCATAACGATCACTAGTCCCAAGGTTTATAGGCTTGGTATAGAAGACATTCAGCCTTTCATCTGGTCTGTATACCAGCATTTTATCATCGTCTGTAGTATGACTGTAATACAAGGTAGGGTTCACTGTAAATTTCTTTTTCTGAATACTGTAACCAACTTCAAAAGAGTCTACGTAAGACGGATTAAGATCTATATTTCCCTCAAAGATGTTCTGGTTGTTACTATAATTAGGGAAAGGTACCATGAAGAAGGCTCTTGGTCTGTCTATCCTACGAGAGTAATTTACCAAAATCTGATTATTCTTCGCTACATCATAGCTTAAAAATATACTAGGGAATAGATTATTATAATTTTTGGTCTTATTAATATTGGACCCTGCAAGATTACTATAATCTATTTTTACATTAGAAAGCTCATCTCTCAGTCCGAGTTGGTACCCGAAATTACCAACTTTACTTTTGAACTGAACATAGAAAGCATTAAATATCTCCTGATAACTTGTTGTATTATTATAATTTGGAATCAACTGATTGGTTGCAGTAGTATTCACAATATTGTTATAATCATTCTTATTTACATCCAATCGGTAACCAGCTTCCAATTTCGAATTTTCACCAATTGGTAATTCGTAATCTGCTTTACCAATAATCGTTTTCGTAACCGATTTTCTTTCAGTGTTATCGTGGCTTACTAAAGCAGAATCTAGTGTTTCGGTAATATCAGAGTAGTTGTTACTGCGATTTCTTTGTACACTTAATGCCAGGGATAAATTGTGCCCGTTGGTATTAAATTTATGATCTAATCCTAAATCTCCCTGAAAAGCGAGGTTGTTACTCCTTCCAACAGATGTTCTTGTACCTAATGAATTCATAAAATTCCATTGGCGGGAATTAAGATCATATCTGTAGAAATCGTTATAGGTGTTTAATGGTTCTCTATTATCACCTTCAAAAGTTCTTACTACACCGGATAAACTTAAGGATGTTTTATCCGAAATATCATAAACAAAACCTCCGGTTACATTATAGTTATTATTATAGGTTTTATTATTAGAGTTCTGCGACTGATATGATAGAATATCTTTGGGCTGATCTGTTTGATTTGGAGGAATAACTGGAAGAACAATATTGTTATAAGTTGTTTCCGTTTCATTTTTACCTTTACTCTCTGTGTAGCCACCACCACCATTTAAAAACCAGGTCCAGTTGTTTTTTCTCCAGCTTAAATTGGCATTTAATGCGGTTCTTGGCATATAACCTAGAGTTCCGGTAACACTACCATTGAAACCAACTTTTTTATTTTTCTTAAGGATGATATTTAAAATACCCGATGTACCCGATGCTTCAAATTTAGAAGAAGGATTCGTAATAACTTCTATTTTTTCAATCTGATCTGCAGGAATACTTTGTAAAGCATTCGCTCCATCGTCAATACCTAAAAGTGAAGACGGCTTACCATTGATTAAGAACTTCACATTGGTATTTCCTCTCATAGAAACTGTTCCGTCTGTATCTACAGATACTGAAGGAACATTGGTTAGTACATCTTGTAATGTACCTCCTTTGCTGATAAGGTCGGTTGATGGGTCATAGGTTTTTTTATCAAGCTCAACCTTGTAAGGCTTAGATGCAGCTGCAGTAATTGTAACACCTTGTATACTTTTTGTCTTACTATCTACAGCTTCCTGACCTTTCAGAGCTTCAATCTGAACGCTACCAATGTTTCCGGCAGCAGTTATTGTTTTTTCTGTCTGAAATGTCTTAAACCCTGGGGTCTCAACCTGTAAAGAGTAAGTTCCGGGAGTAAGATTAAGAGAGTAGTTACCTTTATCATCCGTCATGCTGCCATCAGATAACGCATTATTTGTTTTGTTAGCAAATGTAATAGAAGCATAAGGAACAGCTGCGCCGTTTTTATCAGTTATCTTTCCGGATACAGCTACTTTTTGTTGTTGAGCAAAGGCAAAAGCAGCCGCACTAAAAGCGAGCGTTAAGCCTAATGTTCGGGTTACAATTCTCTGTTTGATTTCAGTTTTTATCATTATTTAATTTCTTTTTTATTCAGCCAGTCCTGATAAATCTTGGCATTCTGAACATGCTCCTCAGGACTATTGGTGAATTTATGCAAGCCTGGCCTGGAAGGATCAGCTACCATAAATATATAGTCATTGCTTTCTGCATTCAGAACATTTTCTACCGAAGATTTGTTTACCAGGCAAATAGGACCAGGCGGGATACCTATATTTTTATAGGTGTTATAAGGAGAGTCTACAGTAAGATCTTTGTAGTAAACTCTTTTAATTGATTTAGTGAAATTGGCATCCTTGTTTATAGCATAGATTACCGTTGGATCACTTTGTAATTTCATTCCTTTGCGGTAACGGTTCAGATATAAACCGGCAATTCTTTTTTGTTCATCAGGTTTTCCACCGGATTCCTTCTGAACAATAGAAGCTAATGCATAAACCTGAGTACGGCTTAGACCTAAATTCTTTTCTTTTGCAAGATTTTCAGGAGTCCAGAAGTCATTATAAAGACTTTCAAATTTTTTGAAAAAATCTTCAGGTGTTACAGTCCAGTAAAAATTGTAGGTATCTGAGAAGAAATAAGGCTTCAGATCTTCAGCGTTGTTCAGTCCTTTCTGGCGGGCAATTACATTAAATGCCTTTACAAAAGTTAAAGAGTCCGCTTCCGTTTTTCGGGATACACGGCCAATCATCTGATATACATCATCGAAATCCTTTATCCTGAAGGTATTCTCAGTTTGTAACCCGGCCTTAATCATATTGATAAGCTGGGCATTGTCTGCACCTTCTTTAATTTCATAACGTCCGGCTTTTATCTTACTATCCAAACCTTTGGATTTTGCAATTTGTGTAAAGCTTTCAGTATCATTCAGGTATGGCTTCAGGGAATCTGTTACCTGCTGGAATGTTGCATTGTGGGGTACCAGTATAAATCCGGACTTTTTCACATTGCTGCCATAATTCTTCTTATAAAATTTCCAGCCGAAGAAGCCTGCTGCCGAAACGATAGCAAGAGCTGCAATTAAAACTACTTTCTTCATGATGCTGTTATTTTACTTCTAAATTACCCTTAAACACCTGCTTTGCAGGACCTTCCAGCCATATATTCCGGAAGCCTTTTTCAGCTTTTTCCGCATATACTTTCAATGTTCCTCCAAGAACCTTGATATGGACAGGTGTTTGATTATGATTTTGCATAAAAGTTAAAGCCGATGCTGTAACTCCTGTTCCGCAACTGTAAGTTTCATCTTCTACACCTCTTTCGAATGTTCTTACAAATAGTTCGTTTTCAGAAGTTTGGGTTACGAAGTTTACGTTGATGCCTTCTTTTTTGAAAGTATCATTATTTCTTATTTTTTTTCCTTCTAAATAGACGTCCATATTTTCTACATGTTCTACAAATGCTACATAGTGAGGAGAACCTGTGTTCATTACAGTGTATTCAGGAAAAGTATTAATGTCTTCTACATCAATCATTTTTAATTTTACCAGATCTCCGTTTACTTCTGCTTCATGCAAGCCGTCGATAGCCATAAAGCTTGTTTTGTCATCGAAAATATTCAGGAAGTGAGCAAAAGAAACAAGACAACGGCCGCCATTACCACACATAGTACTTTCATTACCATCGGCATTGTAATATACCATCCGGAAATCGTATTGATCATCATTCTCCAGAAGGATAAGGCCGTCTCCGCCAATACCGAATCTTCTGTCGCAAAGTTGTGCTATAAGCGAAGTGCTTTTTGGAAAGGTAAGATCGCGGTTGTCAACCATTACAAAATCATTCCCTGTTCCCTGATATTTATAAAATTCCATAAATGTTATATATAAAAATTGGTAGTTATAGTTCCCGAATTAATAACGCGAAATTAGTGAATAATTTATACAAAAAACAGCCACATATTGTGGCTGTTTTTTGTATAAAAATATTTAAATTATCTTCTTCCTCCGGTATTGGAATTGTTATTTTCATTCCCTGATCTCTGCTCTGTAGATCCGGAATTTCTGAAACCATTATTGTTCATGTTATTATTAGAACGGGTTTCTACACGAGTTTCAGGACGTGGCTGGTAATTGTTGTTATTTTGGAAACCATTGTCTCTTCTTCTGCCATCATTGTTTTCGGCTCTGTAACCCTGGTTATTGTTGTTACCATTTCCGTATTGGCTGTTTCGGAATCCATTATTGTTATTAGTATTACCCCAGCTGTTTCCTCTGTTATTGTTGTTCCATGAATTGTTATTTCGGAATCCGTTGTTCTGATCTCTTCCGGAAACAATTCTTTTCTCTACGTATATTTTTCTTCTGTTATTATTATAGAAGTATGGTCTTCCACTATCATAATAATAGGAAACACCTCTTCTGTAATAGTATCCATCATTTCCCCAGTAGCCGCCAGGACCATAATAATTATAGTTAGGACCACTGTAGTATACGTTATTCATATAATAACCTCCGTCATAATATGGATTTCTATTATTGTTATAATATCCGTCGTTATATCCATATCCGTCTGTATATACACCACAGGAAGCTAAAGTTCCGATAGTGAAGAGGCTTAGTGCTATTTTTGATAAAAGTTTCATGATGTGTTTAATATAATTGGTTTGATTTATTTTTCTCCTTCTCTTTAATGCTTTTGGACCAGTCGATGTAACCCTGTATGGAGATTATAGTAAAGACTATGTATTGTATTGCTGTTATACCAAGTTCTTTGTAAATCATCATAGGGATACATATTAAATCTCCTATAATCCAAAACCACCAGCTCTCTATTTTCTTCTCCGCCATTAGCCACATTCCTGCTAAAAATATAGAAGTCGTAAGAATATCCATATAATTAGCCCAGTCTAAATGACTTAAATCCAAAATGATGCCAATCATTGAAAAACCATTGTTAATGTATGGTTTGTAGTAGTAGACAAGTGTTACAAGTGCCATGCTAAGGGCAAAAAGAATCGCACAGATTTTCCATTCTCTTTTTGTTGCGCGGGAAACTTCTACATGAATATGATCCTCCGAGCTCTTAGCCCACTTAATCCACCCATAAATACTCATACTGGTATAATAAAAGTTGATGAGCATGTCTCCCCATAATCCGAAATGATATAGAATATATACGTATATAGTTGTACTGATAATACCAGTAGGATAGACCCAGATATTTTTCTTTGCTGAGAAATAGACACTTAACAAGCCAAATATTGCGGCAATAGATTCCAGTAATATTTGTTGCCACGAATAGCTAAGATAGGGTTCAATAAGATAATTGAGAATGTCCATAATGCCCAAAGGTAGAGCTTTCCGGGCTATATTTAATAGGCGTGTCTGAAAAATAAAAATTTACATTTTAGTCTTATGTAGAAAGGGAAAGACAAAAACAATGAGTTTTTGTTGCTAAAAAAATGTTAACATATTGTAAAAAATTTTTACTTTCGTAAATCTAAAAGAAAAACTGAAAAAATATATGGCGAGTATTTGGGCAAAGAAGCCGCTTAGTGCCTACGAGGCAGACATGAAGAAAAGTGGACTGAAAAAAGTCCTTGGGAAATGGAGCTTAACAGCAATAGGGGTTGGCGCTATTATTGGCGGTGGAATCTTTGTTCTTACAGGAACCGGAGCGTATTATCACGCTGGACCGGCATTGGCAATATCATTTATTATTGCAGGTATAGCCTGTGTTTTTGCCGCTCTGTGTTATGCTGAATTTGCAGCTATTATTCCGGTTGAGGGATCAGCGTATGCTTATGCTTACGGAACTGTAGGTGAAATTTTTGCATGGGCTATGGGGTGGTGTCTCATTCTGGAATATGCCATGGCGAGTATGGCAGTGACAGTAAGTTGGTCCGGATATTTTACTAAATTCCTGAAAATCTTCGGGGTACACCTACCGGCATATCTTACATCGGATCCTGCAAGTTATACAGGGACGGGATTCTCTATGAATTTACCGGCATTTATTCTGGTATTATTGCTTACAGGGCTATTGATAAAAGGAACTAAAGAAGCTGCAGGAGCAAATAACTTAATAGTATTATTAAAAACAGCTGCTGTAATTTTCGTAATTATTTCCGGAGCTTATATTATTTTCTCCAATACTGATCTTTATACTGCAGTAGATGGTGTTAAAAACTGGAAACCTTTTATTCCGGATGAAGTCATGCTTAAGAATTCGGAAGACAAGATGGTCTCGGCCTATGGTATTAAGGGAATCATTTCCGGAGCTGCAGCAATATTCTTTGCATATATTGGTTTCGATGCAGTTTCCACCCAGGCAGGTGAGGCAATTAATCCTAAGAAAGATGTTCCTTTTGCAATTATCACATCATTATTAATCTGTACAGCATTATACATTTGTGTATCTTTAGTATTAACAGGAATGATGAATTATACAGACTTTAATCCTACAGGGAAATATCCTGAGGCAATTAAAGCTCCTGTGGCATATGCATTCGAAATTGCAGGTAAACACTGGGCAAGTAACATTGTAACGATTGCAGCTACAGTTGGATTGATCTCTGTAGCAATGGTAATGATGATGGGACAGTCTCGTATCTTTATCGGTATGGCAAAAGACGGATTGATTCCTAAATTCTTCGGAGAACTTCATCCAAAAACAAGAACTCCGTACAAAGGAATTATTATATTAGGACTTGTTGTAGCTTTTGTAGCAGCGTTTACTCCAATATCTACCTTAGCAGATATGACCAGTTTCGGAACCTTGTTTGCCTTTACACTGGTTTGTATTGCAGTATGGGTAATGAGAAAAAAAGAACCAAACTTGAACAGACCGTTCAAAGTTCCTGCTTACAAATTAGTTGTAGCATTAGGGGTTATTATCAATATCTATCTGATTTTTAATCTTAGTGCTCATGCTTTGGAATTATCTGCAGGATGGTTAGTGCTTGGTATTTTTGTCTATATATTCTATGGTAGAAATAATAGTAAACTAAATAATCCGGATAAAATAACGGAAGACTAATTAACGCAACCCGCTCCGGCGGGTTTTTTATTGAATTATTATGAGAAAAATATTGTCTTTGGGACTATTATCAGTCTCTTTTCTGGGGTTTTCCCAGCAGGTTGAATTCTCAACTTTACTGAAAGATAAGATTAGTATTCGCGCTCTGGAAGTATCAAGCGGGAAAGTATGGTACTCTGGTACAGAATCGAAATTTGGTTTTGTAAGCGTAAATGATACGTTGGATAAAAAACAAATCCGGCTTTCTGATAAAAATCTTCAGTTTCGTACGCTGGCTCAAGATAAAAAGTATTTATATGCTATTAATATTGAAAGCCCGGCTAACTTTTTCAGAATAGAAAAGCAAAGCCTGAAGGCAGAAAATATTTTTCAGGATAATGCACCGACAGCATTTTATGATGCCCTACATTTTACAGAAGATGGAAAAGCTTATGCATTTAGTGATACTGATGAAAGCTTGAAGCTAAAGTTAGCTGAGATGAACAAAAAAGGGGAATGGAGTATCCCTGATCATAAAGTGCAATTAAATAAAGGAGAGGCGGCATTTGCGGCAAGTAATACCAATATAGCATCTTCTAAAAACTATTTATGGATAGCAACCGGAGGAATGTCTTCCAGAATTTTGAGACAAAATCTGAAAACTCAAAAATGGGAAATTTTTAATACGCCTTTTGTGCAAGGAAAATCGTCTCAGGGAATGTACTCTGTAGATTTTTACGGAGATAAATTTGGAATTGCTGTTGGTGGAGACTATACAGCCCAGAAAGAAAATCAGAATAATATAGCTACTACAACCGATGGCGGAAAAACCTGGGAAATACAAGCTTCTGGTAAGAACGGTGGTTATATGACCTGTGTCAGAATTAAGCCTGGGTCGGGAGGTAAAGAAATTATTGCAGTAGGAGATCAGCATATTAGCTATTCTGCTGATTATGGAAAGACCTGGAAAGTTATTTCTGAAGAAAAAAATCTGTATGTTTGTCAATGGCTGGATAAGAATACTGTAGTTCTTGCAGGAAATAATAAGATTCTGAAAATGAAATTCCAGTAATATAATTAAAAATGAATACGATTTATAAAAGTTTATTGATACTTACTTCTACTTTTGTAATATGGAGTAATTGTAGTGCTCAGAAAACAAAGGCTAATAATGAAATGTATATGTTGGCCGGGACATATACAGCAAAGGGAAGTAAAGGTGTTTATGTATATAAGCTAAATACGGAAACAGGAGCTTCCAAATATGTAAGTGAAGTCGCAGTGGAAGATCCCTCTTATCTGGCAATTAGTAAAAATGGTAATTATGTATATACGGTTACCGAGAAAGAAGATCAGCAGAATTCTAAGGTCAATGCATTCTCTTTTGATAAAAAAACAGGTAAGCTAAGCTTTATCAATAGTAAGCCTGCTGGCGGCGGGGCACCTTGTCATATTAATATATCGCCGGATGGTAAGCATGTTGTAACGGCTAACTATATGGGCGGAAGTATTACGGAATATACGATTAATAATAATGGAAGTTTAGGTGATGCTTCACAGAATATTGTATTTTCCGGAAACGGAACCGATAAAGAACGTCAGACCCAGCCTCATCTCCATTATGTAGAGTTTTCACCAGAAGGGAAATATCTGTTTGCTGATGATCTTGGTACGGATAAAGTCTATAAATATCAGGTGAATAAAGATGCTTCAAAGCTTTTAGCTTCTGATAATTCGTCTTCGGTTAAGGTAAAAGATGGTTCCGGTCCGCGACACTTAGCATTTCATCCTAATGGAAAATATGCATATCTGATTACTGAAATTTCCGGAGATGTTATCGCTTTTAATTATAAAAATGGAACGCTGGAAGAATTTCAGACTGTAAAAGCAGATTCACTTAATGCTAAAGGAAGTGCTGATATTCATATCAGCCCGAACGGGAAATTCCTGTATGCTTCTAATAGACTGAAAGGCGATGGAATAGCTGTTTTTTCGATTGACCAGAAAAACGGAAAGCTTACAAAAGCAGGATATCAGCCAACAGGTATCCATCCCCGGAATTTTGCCATTACACCAAATGGTAAACTCTTATTGGTAGCCAACAGAGATAGCGACCAAATTCAGGTTTTTAAAATCGATGCTAAAACAGGCTTACTGAATAATACAAATCAGGATATTAAACTAAGTATGCCTGTTTGTATAAAATTTACAAAATAGAAAGAAAATCAGTGGAGTAGCTGTTGTTGCAGTTGCTCTTCTGATATTTTCTCCAAATTTTCATAGTGTATTGTTTGCAGTATCTTTGCAATACGCGGATCTTTTTCATTAGAAGCATCCAGTGGAATAGAATTAAATATCATGCTCTTTGGAGTGAAATTGATTATTTTTTCTTCCTGATAAATTTCATTTCCGATAAAGAAAACTAATTTACCGTCACTGATTTTCCAATATGTTTCTCTGGGGTCGCTTTTGTAACAGTCCCCAATAGAGCCTTCGTAGTAATTATAAATTGCTGTACCATCAGCTTTTATAATATAATGTCTTTGCAGGCGGCACGCATCAAAATCCTTTTTTACTTTTTTATTATTCTCATAAAACCCTGCTTCTTTAAGCTTCCAAATTCCGATGACAGCTTCAGGGGAAATTACTTGTTGTGCAAAACTAAACAGACTAAATCCGGTAATTAAAAAACTCAAGGTTTTCTTCATAAATTGTGTTTTGAAAAAGGATCTCCAAAAATACATTAATTTTATAAATTACAGTAAATCATTGTGGATCTTCAGCTCTTAAAATTCCTAATTTAACCGTATCTTTGAGGAAAATTTTTCAGACTATGATCGAGTGGAAAACCGCAAAAGAATACGAAGATATTACTTATAAAAAATGTAATGGTGTAGCAAGGATTGCTTTTAACAGACCAGAAATTCGCAACGCTTTCAGGCCAAAAACAACTTCAGAATTATATGATGCTTTTTACGATGCATACGAAGATCCATCAATAGGGGTAGTTTTACTATCCGGTGAAGGGCCAAGTCCAAAAGATGGTGGATGGGCTTTCTGTAGTGGTGGAGATCAAAAGGCACGTGGCCACCAGGGTTATGTTGGAGAAGACGGAAGACATCGTTTGAATATTCTGGAAGTACAGCGTTTAATCCGTTTCATGCCTAAAGTCGTTATTGCGGTTGTTCCGGGATGGGCTGTAGGCGGAGGACACTCACTACACGTTGTATGTGATCTTACTTTAGCAAGTGAAGAACATGCGATTTTCAAACAAACAGATGCCGATGTTACCAGCTTTGATGGTGGTTATGGTTCTGCATACCTGGCTAAAATGGTAGGGCAGAAAAAGGCTCGTGAAATATTCTTCTTAGGTAGAAATTACTCTGCACAGGAAGCTTTTGAGATGGGAATGGTAAATAAAGTTGTCCCACATGCCGAGTTAGAAGATACTGCTTATGAATGGGCACAGGAAATTTTAGCGAAATCACCAACTTCTATTCGTATGCTGAAATTTGCAATGAACCTTACTGATGATGGTATGGTTGGACAGCAGGTTTTTGCAGGTGAAGCTACCCGTTTGGCTTACATGACAGATGAAGCTAAAGAAGGAAGAAATGCTTTCCTTGAAAAAAGAAAACCAGACTTTGGAGAAGATCAATGGATCTCTTAAAAAATATTAAGCAATTAACTAGGGAAAACCTTTAAATCCATTGTTTACTGTTTGGAAAGCATCACTAAATATTTTTAATAACTTAACTAAAACGTTTTTATGAAAAGAAAATATAGTTTCTTGCCAATTGCTTGTATGTTCTTTTTTTTAAGTATAAATGCTCAGAAAAGTGATAATAAAAGCGGACAGAAAAATAAAGAAGTTGCACCAACTATAAGCAAAGACAATGGATTTAATAAATACAGTAATAATAAAGTTCTTACAACAAAGGATATTGTTATTACTGATGAGATAAAACCTATTAACGGGAATGAAAAGATTTTAAGGAATGCTATCATTGTTTACAAAAACGATGGCACCTTGATTTCTTATGATTTAGATTCAAAAAAACAAAATTGGATTTTCAAATTTACTGATGGAACTAAGGAGAAAATGAGAAACCAATTCAACGTAAATAACGGTGTTTTATATGCTGCGAGTAGTAAAAAACAAATTGTTGCGTTGAATGTAAATGATGGATCAGTGTTTTGGAAAAACGATATTGGATTGGAGGATGTGGAAAAGCGATATGCTATAAACGGACAAAATCTTCCGATCTCAAAATCACTGATATTTCTACCGTCATTTAACCATAATCTCTATGCTTTTAATAGATTCACGGGGCAGCATGTTTGGAATTATCAGTTGCAATTTGAATTTAATCTTTATTCACCCGCAGTAAACGATCAGTATTTGGTTGTTCCGAATGCTCCATGGGTTTATTGTTTTGAAACCCAAACTGGAAAAGCAATCTGGCAAAGAGGATTCGGTAATCGCCCAATGTATGCTGATCCGAGAATAGATAATGAAAGGGCCTATGTTGCGGATGAGCGTGATATGGTCTATGCATTGAATCTTAAAAATATGGCCAATATAGATTGGAAATTTCAGCTTCCTGAAAATCAGTCTCGTGTTAAAGAGTCTTTAATTCTGGATGCAGGAGTTTTATATTTTTCATCTTCAAAGACAATGTCGTCGTCAAATGGTGTTAACAACGGATTGGTTTATGCGCTGGATTCTAAGACCGGAAACCTGCTCTGGAAGACAGAAATTAATGAAGGAAGATATATAAGGTCATTAAGAAAATATGATGACTATTTAATTGGTTTTGCAAACAATAATGATAAAGTTGGTGGGACTATGTTTGTGATCAATAGTAAAAACGGCAGCAGAAAGGAAATCAAAAAAACCGGAGAGGCAGGTATTTCTAATCTTGTGAGGTATGATCAAAATTCAGTGGCTTTTTTAACAAGAAATTATTTTACAACTTATAATTTCAAAGAAGACAGTTTTAATGAACAAAATTTAAATATACAGGATCCTGCAGACAGCAGTTTTGATGTATATATGGAAATAGTAAGAAAATAAACAAATATGATAGATTGGATAAAGGCAGCCCGATTGAGAACATTACCACTTTCCCTTAGTGGTATTATTCTGGGGTCTTTAATTGCAAAATGGAAGCTTAATTCTGTAGGAGAAAGCTGGGATGTATGGGTTTTTGTACTGGCTTTAGTGGTGACGCTTTTGTACCAGGTGTTATCTAATTATGCGAATGATTACGGTGATGGTGTAAAAGGTACAGATAAAAAGAGAGTAGGAGAGGCAGAGGCCCGAGCCGTGGCTTCGGGGAAAATAACAGCGAAACAAATGCGTAATGCAGTCATTTTGTTTTCAGTTTTGTCATTGGCTTTCACAATTTTATTGTTGTATAAAGCATTCTTTCCGGGGCACATTCAGGCATTTTATGTTTTTATAGGTTTAGGGATTGCCTGTATTTTTGCAGCAATTGGTTATACGGTAGGAAAAAGACCTTATGGTTACATGGGGCTGGGAGATGTATTTGTATTTATATTTTTCGGACTTGTGTCTGTAATGGGATCTTACTATCTGTTTACTAAAACATTCGACTGGCAGATGATTTTACCGGCAACAGCTGTAGGGTTGTTCAGTGTAGCTGTTCTTAACCTGAATAATATGCGGGATATAGAAAGTGATGCAGAGAGCGGAAAGCATACTCTTGCATTAAAAATGGGCTTTAAAAAGGCTATGATTTACGAGATCATCTTGTTGCAGTTGCCTCTTATTCTGATTTTAACCTATATGATGGTGTACGAAATCAGAAGTTATTATGCCTACATATTTATTATTCTTTTCCTGCCTTTAATGGCTTTACGAAGAAGAATAATGGAAACCAAGGAACCAAGAAATCTGGATCCTTACCTGAAGCAGGTTGCTATTATGTGTTTTGCAATGAGCTTGCTTACAGGGATAGGTTTAAACCTGATTAAATAAAACCTTATGTTAATTAAAAAATCTGAACCTAAATATCATTCAGAACTATCAGAATTAGCCAAAAAGTCTAAGCGATTTTGGGGCTATTCTGATGAGTGGATGGACTTATGGGATGAAGATTTAACATTGACAGAAGAATATATAGCCACTAATGAAGTATGGCATTTGGAAAGCGAATCTAAAGATATTATGGGATTTTATTCTTTTTACAGAGAAGATAAAGATGCTGTCCGATTAGATTTTCTATTTGTTAAACCTGAATATATTGGAGGCGGTTATGGGAAATTATTGTTAGATCATTTTCTGAGTCAGGTAAGTTTACTGACTGATATGGTAGTTTTGGATGCTGATCCTTGTGCCGAAAAGTTTTATCAGAAATTTGGCTTTAAAACAATAAGAAATAAACCTACAAAAATAGAAGGAAGGTTTCTTCCGGTAATGTCAAAAATAATATAAAGTATTATGAAATTCACTTTTTTAGGACAAAACTGTTTTTTGTTCACTTACAAAGGAAAAAATATCCTTTCAGACCCTTTCTATAATTATCAGAAAGAACAGTCAGGATTTGATATTAAAGCACACAAAATTGACTATATTTTGTTAACGCATGCACACGGCGATCATATTGCGGATGTAGAAGAGGTATTAGCTCATTATCCGGAAGCAATTATTATTGGGGTGCCAGAAGTATGCGGTTATTTTAAAAACGCGAAAAATACATGTGATATTAACCTGGGAGGATCTGCAAAAGTTGAAGATCTGAAGATCTCTATGGTGCCGGCTCATCATACCAGTTCTTTCCCGGATGGAACTTATGGTGGTGTACCTGTAGGTTATATCTTCAGACTTCCTGAAGGAAGAAATATGTACTTGGCAGGTGATACAGGAGTAATGGCTGATATGGAACTATTCCCAAGACTTTTTGGTAAAATCGATTTATCTATTCTGCCAGTAGGCAGTCACTATACAATGTGTCCAAGAAAAGCGGCATTTGCTGCTGGTGAATTATTGAAATCTCCGAAAGTAATTGGATGTCATTTCGATACTTTTCCTCCAATTACAATTAATCACGACAGTGCAATGAAGCATTTTGAAGAGAAAAATGTGGAGTTGGTTTTACCGAAACTGGGTGAGGAATTTGAATTTTAAGAAATAAAAAATGGCAAGCTACCTACATCACACCGCTACGACCAATTACCTTTGCTGTGTTCCCACCCTGGAGGATTCTCAGGAGCTGGTTGTGTAGGACTTGCCAGTGCAAATATAGAAATTATTTACGAATCCGGAAGAAAGATCCAAGAAAAAAAGTGTAATGATCCCCGTAAAATGGGATAAATAGCTGATTTATAAATTAATATTTTTATTATTTTTTTTCTAAAATCGGACTTCCAACATCTATTATTATTAAAAATATGACGAAAAATCCTGTAGCTATCGGGTTAGTGTTGTTCGGAATTACCATGTTGGCGTTCTTTGTAGTGTACTATTTTTTTGCAAATGCTAGCTATTATAGTACCTCTATGAAGGTAAATGCATTTGGAATGCCTTTTTTGTATGCAGTTGGAGGGTTTCTCTCTGTATATTGGTACAGAGGAGCTGGGAAAATAACTTATCCACAGGCTTTTAAGCAAGCTTTTGTAACATTATTTATAGGAGGTTTTCTTTCTGTAATGTCCATTTTTGCTTTTCTTAATTATGTAGATACTGATGCCAGAGATTTATTAAACCATCAGTATATTCAGACCGAATTAACCAATCTGGATGAAGCTTATGCTAAGCAAAAGTCTGAAGCAGTACACCTTAAAGATCAGAGCAAAATTGGTGAATTAGACAAAAATTATAACGATGCAAAGCTTGCAAGAGAAGCTGCAATAAAGGAAAATAGAAATTATTTTTCATTCAGTTTTCTTTCTGCCGTTTTTGGAGGCTTTATGTTATTTTATCTACTTTTGTCAATCGTAATAGCAGCGTTTTTGAAGAACAAAAAGCGCTACGAATAAAATTAAAAATACTGAATGGATCTTTCTATTATTATCCCGCTTCTTAATGAAGAACAATCTCTTGAAGAGCTTTTTTCCAGAATAGACAATGTATGTAATGAGAATGATTTCTCTTATGAAGTATGGTTTGTGGATGATGGTTCTACCGACAATTCATGGGGCGTTATACAACTACTTTCTGCATCACATCCGCAGGTACATGCTATAAGATTTACCCGTAATTATGGTAAATCTCAGGCTTTACATGCTGCATTTGAGAAAGCTAAAGGCGAAGTTGTAATTACTATGGATGCCGACCTTCAGGACTTCCCGGAAGAAATACCAGGACTGGTAGAAAAACTAAGAGAAGGGAATTATGATATTGTAAGTGGCTGGAAAAAGAAGCGTTTTGATAATGTAATGACCAAGAATATCCCCTCCAAATTATTCAATGCTTCGGCAAGGAAAGTTTCGGGTGTTTTCTTACACGATTTCAACTGCGGATTGAAAGCTTACAAAAAACAAGTCGTTAAAACTGTAGATGTATACGGTGATATGCACCGTTATATTCCGGTATTGGCAGCTCATGCAGGATTTAAAAATATCACTGAGAAAGAAGTAAAGCACCAGGCACGTCCTTATGGTACTTCCAAATTTGGTGCAAACCGTTTTATCAGAGGATTTTTAGATCTTATAACTTTATGGTTCGTAAGCCGTTTTGGTGGTCGTCCAATGCATTTCTTTGGTGCCGCAGGTACTGTAATGTTTATTATAGGTTTTCTTTCAGCTTTATGGCTGGGGATTTCTAAGCTAATAGATGTGGCAAGAGGAATGTACGGACATCTGATTGCAGATAACCCTTGGTTCTATATCGCATTAACAATGATGATTCTTGGAACTCAGCTGTTTATTGCCGGATTCCTTGGTGAGATGTTGATCAGGACAAATCGTGAACGTAAAAATTATCATATTGAAGAGATAATTTAATTGAAAAATAACTAAATTGAAACTTCAATTTTAACGCAGATGAAAAACTTATTTTATGTATTTCTTGTCATCGGTTTGGTTTCTTGTTCAAAGGTAAAACCTAAGGGCGAAATTGCAACTAAAGATGTAGCAGTTCAGGATTTTAATAAACTGGATGTCAGTGGAAAATTTAAAATTTTCTATGTACAGAATCCTAAAAATATGGTTTCCGTAGAAACCTATCCGAATGTCTTTGATAATCTTAGAATTGAAGTAAAAGATAAAACGCTTTATATTTCAGAGAAAAGCAAGACAGAAGGCGTGGATATGTACAATATTATGTTATACTCTAAAAATAACTTAGAAAGTATAGCAATGGCAGATTCAACAGATATTACAATTTCCAGCCAGATGTCGGTACCGGCATTTAAACTGAAGATTAAAGACAATGCTAAATTTATGGGTTCTGTTTTAGCTAATAAAGCAGATATAAGCATGACTAACAAGGCAAAAGCAAATCTTTTAGGCAGAACGCTGGATGCAAATATTGCGATTAGTGACACTGCAAGTATTATTTCTCCTTACTGGTACATTAACAATCTGAATATAACTTCTAAAAATGGTAATTATTCAGAGTTTTCAGTGGATGATGAACTAAACGGAAGTTTGGGAAATACTGCAGAATTAGTTTACTATGGTAATCCGCAGAAAAAAATAAAAGTAACTGACAAAGCTAAATTAGAACAAAAACAAAAACCTTAACATATGACGTCATTAGATAAAGCAAAATTGTGGTTAGGAGAAGGTTTCGATGATGAAACGAAAAAAGAAGTTCAGGCATTAATAGATAATAATCCAGCTGAACTGGATGATGCTTTTTATAAAAATCTGGAATTCGGAACAGGAGGTATGCGCGGAATCATGGGCGTTGGTACCAACCGTCTGAATAAATATACATTAGGGCAGGCTACACAGGGATTAGCAAACTACCTTCATCAACAATTTCCAGGTGAAGAAACCGCAGGTTCGGCGAGCCAAATTAAAGTTGCGATCGCATATGATGTTCGCCACAACTCTCCGGAATTTGGAAAGTTAGTTACAGATGTTTTAACAGCAAATGGTATTAAAGTTTTACTATTTAAAGAACACAGACCAACTCCGGAATTATCTTTTACTGTAAGAGATAAAAAATGTAATGCTGGTATTGTACTTACAGCGTCGCATAACCCACCGGAATATAATGGTTATAAAGTATATTGGAATGACGGAGCACAGGTAGTTCCGCCAAATGATAACGGAATTATTTCTGAAGTAGAGAAAACTCAGTTTAATGAGATTAAATTCAACGGAAACGATGATTTAATTGAATGGATAGGAGCAAATCAGGATGATGTTTATATTGATGCTTGTATTGAAAATTCATTATATCAGAACGTTGGTAGAGATCTGTTGAATATCGTTTTCACTTCTATCCACGGAACAACATATACAACTATTCCTAAAGCTCTTGCAAAAGCAGGCTTTACAAGAGTAGATCTGGTTACGGAACAAATGATCCCTAGTGGGAATTTCCCGACAGTAGAATCTCCAAACCCTGAAGAGCCTGCTGCGCTTTCTATGGCAATGGATCTGGCTAAGGTTACCAATGCCGACATTGTAATAGGAACTGACCCGGATGGTGACAGATTGGGAATTGCTGTAAGAAATCTGGATGGAGAAATGCAGTTGTTAAACGGAAATCAGACTAATACATTCCTTACCTATTACATTTTAGATCAGTGGAAAAAACAAGGTAGAATTACCGGAAAAGAATTTATCGGATCTACAATCGTAACCTCTGATATTTTCTATGATATTGCTAAGAAATTTGGAGTTGACTGTAAGGTTGGATTAACCGGATTCAAATGGATTGGTAAAATGATCCGTGAAGCAGAAGGACAGGAGAAATTTGTTTGTGGTGGTGAAGAGAGCTTTGGGTTTATGACCGGAGATTTCGTTCGTGATAAAGACTCTTGCGGAAGTATTCTTTTAGCTTGCGAAATTGCTGCATGGTGCAAAGCCAACGGTAAAACAATCTATGAGTACCTTATCGATATCTACAAAGATCTTGGAATGTACTATGAAGGATTGGTAAATATTACGAAAAAAGGAAAAGATGGTGCAGATCAGATTAAGCAGATGATGACAGATTTCCGTCAATCTCCGCCAAAAACTTTAGCAGGATCCGCTGTAGCGGAAGTAAAAGATTTCCAGGAGCAGACAAGTCTTGTAATTGCTACGAACGAGAAGTCTGTAATGAATGATATTCCGAAATCTAACGTATTAATCTATTATACAGAAGACGGAACAAAAGTATGTATTCGTCCTTCCGGAACAGAACCAAAGATTAAATTCTATGTTTCTGTGAAAGAACAAATCTCTTCCGAACAGGATTTTAAAGATAAATTAGTTTCTCTGGAGGCTAAAATACAGCAGATTAAAACAGACTTGAATTTATAATCAACCAAATAAAAGACCGTTAATCTATAACTGTCCACTAAAAATATGAAAGTATCTAAACTAGCCGCAAACCTTATAGGCTCAGAAATTGTAAAAATAGGAAATGAAGTTAACGATATGAAGGCTAAAGGAGCCGAAATCGCTAACCTTACTATTGGAGATTTAAACTCCAATATTTATCCAATTCCTGCGGGATTAAAAGACGAAATTCAGAAAGCTTATCAGAATAATCTTACCAATTATCCACCAGCAAACGGATTATTAGGACTAAGAACGGCTGTTTCCAAAGATCTTAAAATAAGATGGGGGTTAGATTATGCGGCAGGTGATATTTTAATTACTGCGGGATCGCGTCCCTTAATTTATGCAGTATATAAAACGATTGTAGATGAAGGTGATAAAGTGATTTATCCTACACCATCTTGGAATAACAATCATTATGCATATCTTACTTCAGCTAATGCGGTAGAAGTAAAAACAACTCAGGAAAATAATTTCCTGCCAACAGCAGATGATTTAAGACCGCACTTATCGGGTGCAGTTTTATTGGCTTTATGTTCTCCGCTTAATCCTACAGGGACAATGTTTACCAAAGATCAGCTTTCCGAAATCTGTGAAATGGTATTGGAGGAAAATAAAAAACGTGGTGCAGACGAGAAGCCTCTATATCTGATGTATGATCAGATTTATTCCAATCTTACTTTTGAAGCAGAGCACTTTAATCCGGTTTCTTTATTCCCGGAAATGAAAGAATATACAATCTATATTGATGGTATTTCTAAATGTCTTGCTGCAACAGGAGTACGTGTAGGATGGGGATTCGGACCAAGTCTTATTATGGGCAAAATGGCAGCTTTGTTAACGCACGTTGGAGCATGGGCTCCAAAGCCGGAGCAGGAGGCTACAGCTAAGTTTTATGAAAACCAGGAAAATGTAGATCATTTTGTTACGGATTTCAAAGATAAATTACAGGCAAGCTTGAAAGTTCTGCATGAAGGAATTCAGGAGATTAAAAATAAAGGATTGGCAGTAGAGAGTATTCAGCCTATGGGTGCTTTATACCTTACAATTAAGCTTGATTTTATTGGTAAAACAAAACCAGACGGAACGAAAATAGAAAACTCTTCAGATTTAGTATTCTATTTAATCCAGGAAGGCGGCGTTGCATTAGTTCCATTCTCTGCTTTCGGTTGCGAAGTTACAGAACCATGGTTCCGTGCATCAGTAGGAGGTCTTTCTCTTGATGAAATCAAGAACATGTTACCAAAACTGGAGCAAGCACTTGCTAAATTAGTATAACATTCAGTTATAAGTTATGAATGATGAGTTATGAGTGAAAACAGCATCATTGGACAGAAGAGTTTTGAGTTTGCCATTCGCATTGTAAATTTTTATAAGAAATTTACTGCAGAAAAGAAAGAATTTATAATTTCTAAACAAATTATGCGTTCAGGAACTTCTATAGGTGCAAATGTCAGAGAAGCTCTAAATGGACAAAGTAAAGCTGATTTCATTCATAAACTTTCAATCGCTCAGAAGGAATGTGATGAAACCATTTATTGGCTAGAATTGCTAAAAGCAACCGATTATATAGAAGAATCAGAGTTCACCAATTTACATTCCGGAGCATTGGAATTACTTAAAATTATTAGAAGTATTATTATCACAAGCAAGAAGAACTCATAACTTATAACTCATAATTTATAACTTTATAACATGAAAGTAATCGCAGTTATTCCTGCACGTTATAATTCTACCAGATTTCCCGGAAAATTAATGGAAATTCTGGAGGATAAAACTGTAATCTCTACAACCTATAAAAATGTTGAAGAAACAGGTTTGTTTGATGATGTTTTTGTAGCTACAGATTCAGAGATTATCTTTGAAGAGGTAACAAGAAACGGAGGCAAGGCTGTAATGACAGGTGAGCATGAAACGGGAAGTGACAGGATAGCAGAAGCGGTTCAGAATATCGATTGCGATATTGTGATTAACGTTCAGGGGGATGAACCTTTTCTGAAAAAAGAACCTCTTGGCCAACTGATAAAAGTATTCGAAAACGATCCTAATGCAGAAATTTCATTAGCTTCGCTGAAAATAAAACTTCACAATGCTGAAGAAGTACAGAATCCTAATAATGTAAAAGTAATTACCGACAACAACGGTTTTGCACTTTATTTTAGCCGTTCTGTAATTCCTTTTCCAAGAGAAGAATCTTTTCAGGCAGAATATTTTAAACATATTGGCGTTTATGCTTTTAGAAAACAGGCATTACTTAACTTTGCCAGACTTCAGCAAAAGCCTTTGGAAATAGCTGAAAAAATTGAATGTATCAGATATCTGGAATACGGGATGAAGATAAAACTTCTCGAAACCGATTTTATCGGCGTAGGTATCGATACTCCGGATGATCTGAAAAAGGCTAAGGAGATTATAGCTAATAAAGGCTAATCTCCGGAAATATTAACTTTAAAAATATTTATGAAGAAACTTATTTTAGTTGTACTTGTTGGTGTCTGCCAAATGTTTTTCTCCCAGACAGCGGAGCAAATTATTGAAAAAAACATTCAGAGTACAGGAGGATTAACACAGTGGAAATTGCTTAACTCTATTATGTTACAGGGGAAAGTAGTTTTGGGTGTTAGTGAAGAATATCCTGTTAAAATATTCCAGCAAAGACCTAATCTGAAGAAAACAAGCTTTACGATAAAAGGAAAAGAGTATGCAATTGAAGGTTTTGACGGAGAGAAAGGGTATTCTATGAATTTTGCAACGAATAAGCTGGTAGAAGTAAAAGATTATGTTGCAGAAAGTTTCGATACAGACTTTATAGATTATGATTCTAAAGGTTTTGTTGCAAACTATCTGGGCAAAGAAAAAATCGGTAACGTAGATTGCTTTAAAGTAGAATTGGTAAAGAATGTAAACAAAACTGTTTATTATTTTGATGCCAATACGTATATGCTGGTAAGAGAAATTAACAAAACAGATATTCTAACTTATTACGATTACCGTAAAGTAGGGAATCTATTAATGCCATTCAGAATTGAATCTTCATCTCAGAAAAAAGAAGGAGATTATGTACTTTTGTTTAACAAAATAGAAGTGAATAAAGTATTCCCGAATAATACTTTTAAATTTTAATAAAATATAAATATTATAAGACGAGCATGATTCGTTAATAATTTTAAGGATGAAGACTATCATGCGAGCTCCATCCGACCAAATTTTAAAAAAAATATTACAGATGAAAAAGTTCTTATTATTTGCATTGTCTGTGGCAGGAGTTCTTTTTATTGCAGCACAAAGCAAGACTATCTATAGCTATAAAGTGGAAGGACTTACGGGTGACGAAATTGATTTCTCTAAATTCAAAGGGAAAAAGATTCTTGTGGTAAACACTGCTTCTAAATGTGGTTTCACACCTCAGTATGCAGACCTGGAAAAGATCTACCAGGATTATAAAGATAAACTGGTTATTGTTGGTTTCCCAGCAAATGATTTTGGGCAGCAGGAGCCAGGAACCAATGAAGATATCCATAGCTTTTGTGAGGCCAATTACGGAGTGTCTTTTCCTATGGCGGCTAAAGTTTCTGTAAAAGGAGAAGATATTGCACCAATATTTAAATTCCTTACAGAAAAGAAACTAAATGGAGTAAAAGACACTGATATTGCGTGGAACTTTACGAAGTTTTTACTGGATGACAAAGGAAAGTTAATCAACTCATTCCCGAGTAAAGTAAAACCTACAGACGAGGCTATTGTAAAATATCTGAAATAATAAAGCAAGGCTTTTAAAAATAACAAACAGCAGACTCAATTGAGTCTGCTGTTTTTCTGTTGTTAAGGATGAGACATAAGAGTTGGAAACTAAGCGAAAAGTTATGTTAATCTGAATAGGAAAAATAGGCTGTCCTTTACTTCTTTGATCTGCCTTTTTAAGTTTTTGATTTTTTATCTGAATAATATTTACTCTCCTTATTAAGATAGCGTTCCTCCGGAACGTCCTGAATTTTCATAATTATAATCTATAGAGATAAATCTCCTGACGGAGCTCCCCATTCATTATGATGAACTATATTTTCCATATGAGATAGAGGAATAGCAGGAATCAGAATAAAGCTCCGGAGGAGCCTAATCTGTGTAAAAATAGGTGTATCGGAAAGTAAGTATTCCGGAGGAATACTATCTCCAAACAGTAATATTTTCTCTGGATCTCCCAGAATTTGTATCTGATCTGTTATTAACATAAAAAAGCAGCTTTTAAAGCTGCTTTTGGTATTTCTTAGAATGAGAATTTAGGGTTACTTAACCAATGTAGGTTTATTTCCTCCGGAACTTTCATTCTTTCAGCAATCTTTTTATAACGATCAGACAAACGACACAGATAATCCTGAGCTTTTGTAAATCCATCCTGTAAACCAGTTAAAGTTTCAATTTTCCAGTACTTAACAAGGTGGTCTATAATAGCAGCATAATCCCATGTTGTATATACACCGATTTGCTGAGTAATAGCCGAGAAATCGATAAATATATTGCTCTTTGAAGCCTGATCATCCATTAGCATAGCCGGCATAGAAATCTGCTTACGCATCATTCTTTCAAAAGCTGCAATAGCACCATTAGGATCTTTCTTGAAGATTTCTGTCATAAAAGACTTATAGGCATTTTCATGTCTTGCTTCATCACCTGCAATTTGCTTACAGATTTTAGACAGAACACTATCTCCGGCCTTATCAGCCAGTTTCCCTGTATTTACGTGAGAGATTTTTGTAGCTCTTTCCTGGAAAGATGTATAGATAATTGACTGATATGGATCTTTTTCTGCATCCGGATCGAATCCGTTATAGATAAGGCGGTGAATTGTTTGTTCTACCTTTTTCATATCGCAACGTCCACTCAGGTACAAGTATTTATTCAGAAGATCACCATGGCGGTTTTCTTCAGCTGTCCATGCTCTGGACCATCTTGCCCAGCCTTTATCGGAAGTTACTTCTTTATCTTCATTGAAAATTAAACTGAAATAAGTCTGGTAGCTAGGTAATGCCTCTTCAGTGATCATATTTCCTACCAATGAGGTGATTACAGTATTGGGAATGTTAGCCGCTCTTTCGCGTAATTTTTTAATTTCATCCAATGCGTCCTCCCTTTCCATATCTGGTAAAAAGTCATTAGGCTGCCAACAATCATCCGGGTCCATTAATTTATCATCAACGGCCTCTGAAACAAAACTATCCATGGATCTGATCACGTCAAATCTATCATGGTATTCCTGCAATTCTTTCGTATTCATTTTCCTCTTTTCTTTAATGCAAATTTATCTATTATAAATTAATATAGCTATTAAAATTTCCATTATTTGATTGGATATCATTTTTATATTCTGTGTTTAATTTTTATTTTGTTAAAAAAGAGGGCTTATGATTATTTATATTTCAATAATTATGTTTTGCATACAGTTTTTAATTAAAACTTTATAGATATTTATAATATAATTAATTAGCAGAAAATGCTGGATAAAAATTCCTACTTTTGGAAAACTAATAACCAAAACAAACATCATGTTGAATCATTTTAACAAGGCACTGTTGCTTACAATGCTTTCATCTGCCTCTGTAGCTTATGCTCAAAGGGTTACAGAAGATTTCAATAAAGACTGGAAATTCTTCCAGCCCAGAAATGAAACTTTTAATTTTAACTTCGACAATGGACAGGATTTTAAGCCTTCCAATATAGATCTGTGGGAAAGTGTTACACTTCCTCACACTTTCAACAAAGATGATATGCAGCGGGATAATAATTTTTATACCGGAAATGTATTATATCAGAAGAAATTCACAGTAAGTGATGCACAAAAAAACAAAAGAACATTTTTGAAGTTTGAAGGAGTAGGAAGCATTGCGAAGCTCTATATTAACAATAAATTTATTGGGGAGCATAAAGGAGGATATTCCCAGTTTGCCTACGAAATTACCAATTCGGTAAACTATGGTAAAGAAAATGTACTGACAGTTATTGCCAACAACCAGGCTCGTAAAGATGTTATTCCCGTTAATCAGTTTTTATTTCCTATTTATGGTGGTATTTATCGCCCTGTAAGTATGATTACGACTAATAAAACCAACTTTGTAGTAACGGATTATGCTGCACCCGGAATATTTGTTAGCCAGAAAAATGTTTCCTCCAAGAACGCAGATATAGAAATAAAAGCAAAACTGGAAACTACTGAAAAAACAATTCAGAATGCTATACTGGAGACTTCTGTTATTAATAAAGAAGGTAAAACCATAGCGGTAGTAAAAAATCCTGTGAACATAAGTCCGCAAGGGACTACTTATGTTACCCAGAATATTAATCTGAAGAATCCGCATCTTTGGGATGGTGTGCGCGATCCTTACTTGTATACCGTATCTTCCAAAATTATTGTTAATGGTACCGATACAGATGTTCTAAAGCAAAACCTTGGTGTAAGAACTGTAGAAGTAATTCCCGGAAAAGGTTTCTTTCTGAACGGAAAACATTACCCAATGCATGGCGTTTCCCGCCATCAGGATGAATGGGGATATGGTTCGGCACTGTCTTATGAGCAGCATAAAAGAGATATGGACCTGATGAAGGAAATGGGTGTCACAACTATTCGCTTGGCTCATTACCAGCAAGCCCCGCAGATGTATGAACTGGCAGACCAGTACGGTTTTCTTGTATGGGCAGAAATTCCTTTCGTAAATGCTGTTTCTTATCAGGAAAATGACAATGCGAAACAACAAATGACGGAATTGGTGAAGCAAAATTATAATCACCCTTCTATATATATATGGGGTGTACATAATGAGGTCTATTCCAAGACCAAAGACGAACAAGTTCCTGTATTGTCGCGCCAGCTAAGTGATATTGCAAAAACAATAGACCCATACCGAATGACAGGAGCTGTAAATGGCTATAATCAGGTAGACAGGCCAGAAAATCTTACAACTGATGTTCAGGGAATTAACCACTACTTTGGCTGGTATGGCGGTAAAATTGGTGATCTGGAAAACTGGGCACAAGGACTGGAAAAGAATTTTGCACAGTATAAAGTAATCCTTACCGAATACGGCGCAGACGGAAATATGGATATTGGTGCTGAAGAAGTAAAACAGCCTGCAGATGTGGTTTCCGGGAAATCATTTCCGGAAAATTATCAGACGGAAACCCATATTCAGCAATGGGCGATTATAGAAAAGCATCCGCAGATTGCCGCTTCTTATGTATGGAATATGTTTGAATTTGCAGTTCCGATGTGGAATCGTGGTGGTGTAAATGCCCGAAATCTGAAAGGGCTGGTTACCTTTGACCGCAAACGTAAAAAAGATTCTTTCTACTGGTATAAGGCCAATTGGAACCCAGAACCAATGGTATATCTGGCGAATAGAAGAGATAATATGCGTAAAAATCCGGTTTCTAAAATTCAGGTGTTTTCTAATCTAAAAGAGGTTAAAATATCGGTTAATGGAAAAGAATATCAGGCTAAAAATGGTGTGAATACTAAACACTGGGTAATCGAAAATGCTCAGCTTCAAAAAGGAACAAATACCATTAAAGCTATTGGTAAATCCGGTGGAAAAGAACTAACCGATGAAATGACATGGACTTTGGAATAGGATAGTAATGTAACAATGTAGCTGGGATTAGTATATACTCTATTATATTAAAGTATTATCTGAAAACTATCAACTAACAACCAATAACTAAAAACTAACAACCAATAACTAAAAACTAACAACCAATAACTAAAAACTAACAACCAACTAATACCATGAGAAAATCAATGTTTAATTTAAGTCTTCTGACAGGGCTTTGTATGAGCGCTATAATTCAGGCTCAGGCATGGACCGGAGAAAAGCAGGAGAAGCCTAAGGAAAGGGTCGCTTTGAAATACGGCCCTATAACACCAGTTCACCGGACAGATGAAGCGATGCAAAAATTCAGAGAATACGGATTAGGGCAGTTCATCCATTGGGGAATTTATGCTATTCCGGGAAACGAATGGAATGGTGTAAGTGCTAGAGGAGGGGCAGCAGCATCTGAGTGGATACGTTCCTGGAGCGGGCCAACAGCTCCTAAGGATTGGAAGAATACCTATGATAATCTATATAAACAGTTTAACCCTAAAGATTTTGATGCCAAACGCTGGGCGAAACAGGCTAAAGATATGGGCGCTAAATATGTAATCTTTACAACAAAGCATCACGATGGTTTTGCTTTATGGCCTACAAAGTACTCTGCTTATAATATTACGAAAACACCTTATAAAAAAGATATTGTAAAGCAAATTGTAGATGCTTATGATGCTGAGGGGATAGATGTATTTCTGTATTTTTCTATTTTGGAATGGAACAATCCGGACTACCTTTATAAGGCTCCCCAAACAGCTGAAGAGAAAGCTAAATATTCTAAATTTCTGAAGTATACAGAAAATCAGTTATTGGAGTTATTGAAGAACTATCCACAGATTAAAGGCTTTTGGTTCGATGGAACATGGGATGCTTCGTGGAAAAGTGCTTATGAATTTACTTATAATCTGGAGAAAAAACTTCGCGAAAAACATCCAGAGCTTATTATTGGCAGTCGTTTCCGCAATGACGAAAATCAAAAGCGACACTTCGATACTAACGGAGATTTGCTGGGCGATTATGAGCAAGGTTGGGAACGCAAGCTTCCAAAAAATTACGAATCCCTTAACGGGAACGACTGGGATTGTGTGATGACTATTCCGCCAAATGGCTGGGGTTACATGAAAGATTGGAATGGAATTTATACCAAAACACCGGATGATCTAATTGAAATGTTGATGCGTTCACGTTCTATGGGGGGCAATTTTGTTGTTAATTTTGGACCCGATGGTAACGGAAATTTTCACCCTGAAGAGGATAAAATAATGAAAGAGATAGGTGAGTGGACAAAAGTAAACGCTGAAGCTATTTATAATGTAGAACATTCTCCGATGTCCCTTTCCAACTATGGTTACTTTACAAAGAAAGGTAATAATACCTATTTAACGGTGTTTAACAGACCTGTTAATCAGGTTGTGAGATTAGCAGTTGATAAGAAAGCAACAGAAGTTCCGGGTTCTGCTTCACTGCTTATAGGCAACAGGAAATTGGAATTAAAACAAAGCGATATGGGATTGGATTTGGATAAGAATACATACTATGATATTACCCTCCCGAAAGATTACCAGACAGATAAAGCATTTGTTATAAAAATAGAAATGAAACAGGGATCTGTAAAAACAGACAAACTGATGGATGCAAAAACGTAATAAAATAAAAAAGCGAAAACCCCGGTTTTCGCTTTTTTATTATTTAAAGAAATTTATTGTTAGCTGTTTATCTTCATCCAGTCTTTCAATCAGTTTTTCAAGACTTTCAAACTTTATCTCATCATGAAGATAATCTCTGAAGTATACGGTAATATTTTCTCCGTAGATATCCTGATCAAAATCCAAGATATATACTTCCGTTGTTTTTTTAGTTCCGTTTACTGTAGGATTTGTACCTATGCTTAACATTCCTTTGTGCATTTGTCCATTAAGTTCTACATCTACGATATAGGCTCCTTTTTTAGGAAGCAGCTTTATAGGATCTACATCTATATTGGCAGTTGGGTAGCCAATAGTTCTTCCTATTTTTTTACCTCCTACGACTGTACCGCTTACAGGGTAGTGGTAACCTAAGAATTCATTAGCTGTTATTATATCTCCCTCAGACAACGCATTCCTTATTTTTGTAGAGCTTACTGCAAGTTCATTCACAAGAACAGCTTTGGTTTCTTCCACAACAAAATTGTTTTCTGAAGCCATTTTTTCGAGAAGCTCAAAATTTCCGCTTTTATTTTTTCCAAAATGATGATCGTAGCCAATCACAATATGCTTCATATGGAGTTTATCCAGCAAAATTTGTTTCACAAAATCCTCTCCGGAAAGATTTCTGAAGTTGTCATTGAATTCCTGAAGGAATATTTTTTGAATTCCAAAACGTTCTAAAAGCTGTAGTTTTTCCTCCAGAGTATTGAGTAATTTTATCTCAACTTCTGGTTGCAAAACCTTTCGGGGATGCGGCCAAAAAGTGAGCAATGCACTCTCCAGCTGGTGGGTTTCACTATGCTTTTTTAGTTTTTTTATAATTTCCTGATGGCCTTTATGTACTCCGTCGAACATTCCCAACGACATTGTAAGTCCCATTGCATCGCTATATTCAGCTATATTTTTTACAATTTTCAAGGTGAAAAATTTTAGGCATTACAAATATGATAAAAATCTTTTTCACAGACAATGCAGATATGAGGAATATCACTATATTTGCACTCAAGAAAAAAATTAGAAATGGCAAACCAAATTCAGGGAAAAATTGCACAGATTATCGGACCGGTAATCGACGTGGTATTTCAGGAAGTAGAGGAACTACCAAACATTTATGACGCACTTGAAGTTGTCAGAGAAGGCCAGAAAGGTCTGATCTTAGAAGTTGAACAACACATCGGTGAGGATACAGTGAGATGTATCGCTATGGATGCAACAGACGGACTTCAAAGAGGACAATCTGTAATAGGACATGGAAGACAAATTACTATGCCTATTGGTGAAGAAGTAAATGGTAGATTGTTCAACGTGGTAGGAGATGCTATCGACGGACTTCAGGAATTATCTAAAGACAATGGTTTGCCAATCCACAGAGAAGCACCTAAATTCGATCAGTTATCAACTTCTGCTGAAGTACTATATACAGGTATCAAAGTAATCGACCTTATCGAGCCTTATGCAAAAGGTGGTAAAATTGGTTTGTTCGGTGGTGCTGGTGTAGGTAAAACAGTATTGATCCAGGAATTGATTAATAACATCGCTAAAGGACACGGTGGTCTTTCTGTATTCGCAGGAGTAGGTGAAAGAACAAGAGAAGGAAATGACCTTCTTCGTGAGATGTTAGAGTCTGGTATTATTAAATATGGTGACGAATTCATGCACTCTATGGAGAACGGTGGATGGGATCTTTCTAAAGTTGACAGCGAGTTGATGAAAGAATCTAAAGCTGCTTTCGTTTTCGGACAGATGAACGAGCCACCAGGTGCAAGAGCACGTGTAGCCCTTTCTGGTCTTACTTTAGCTGAATACTACCGTGATGGTGGTGAAAGCGGACAAGGTAGAGACGTTCTTTTCTTCGTAGATAATATCTTCCGTTTTACACAGGCTGGTTCTGAGGTGTCTGCACTTCTTGGTCGTATGCCTTCAGCGGTAGGTTACCAACCAACTCTAGCTTCTGAGATGGGTGCGATGCAGGAGAGAATTACTTCAACTAAAAACGGATCTATTACATCTGTACAGGCGGTTTACGTACCTGCGGATGACTTAACTGACCCGGCTCCGGCTACAACATTTGCTCACTTAGATGCAACAACTGTATTGGATAGAAAAATTGCTTCATTAGGTATTTATCCGGCTGTAGATCCATTGGCATCTACTTCAAGAATCCTTGCTCCGGAAATTATCGGTGAAGAACATTATAACTGTGCTCAGAGAGTAAAAGAAATTCTTCAGAGATATAAAGCTCTTCAGGATATTATCGCTATCCTTGGTATGGAAGAACTTTCTGAAGAGGATAAATTATCAGTTTACCGTGCAAGAAAAGTACAGAGATTCTTATCTCAGCCTTTCCACGTTGCTGAGCAGTTTACAGGTATTCCAGGTGTGTTGGTAGACATCAAAAATACAATCAAAGGATTTAACATGATTATCGATGGTGAGTTAGATCACCTTCCGGAAGCAGCTTTCAACCTTAAAGGTTCTATCGAAGATGCTATCGAAGCCGGAGAGAAAATGTTAGCTGAGAACAAATAATATTGCTAATTGCTGATAGCCCATAGCTATTAGCTGGTAGCCTAAAGCAATTAAAAATGATTATAAAAATATTAACCCCGGAATCTGTAGTGTTTGAAGGACAAGTAGATTCAGTTCTGGTACCAGGTATCAGTGGTGATTTCCACATCATGAAAAATCACGCATCAATTGTTTCTGCACTGAAGGAAGGTGATGTTAGAATTTTCTCAGCTGGAATTTCAGATAGCTATGCTAAGAATTTTGAGACCGTAAGTGCTGACAAAGGTGAGTTTGCTTATAGAATCAAAAGCGGAGTAATAGAGTTTAATAATGACAACGGAATTATTCTTTGTGAATGTTAATTCCCTTGTTTAAGGATAAAAAAATCCCGGATCATCAATGATTCGGGATTTTTTATTGTTATAAATAGTTAAATGGCACGCCCTTGGCTATAAACACAGGTATTCTTTTATATATTTGCAAAATTATTTTATAAAAGGAATGCTGGTTCTGACGATGTGAAATCTTATGATGAAAAAACTACTATTTTGTTCGTTAACCTGTGTGATGCTCGTGAAGGTAAATGGGCAGCTAAAACTAACAGGTAAAATAACGGACTCCAAATCTAGAAAACCGATTGCTGAAGCCCTGCTTAGTAATCAAAGCAATACTGCAAAAACAGACAGTAACGGACTTTTTGAACTTGTCGTTCAGGACAGTATCGGTATGATTTCTGTAGAAAAGAAAGACTTTCTATTGCAGGATGTACCTTTTGATTTTCATAAAACATCCATACTGGATATTGCACTGGTATCATCTGTGAAAACAGAACAGAAGAATATTGAAGGTGTTGTAATCAGTGGAAAGAAAAAGTATAAGAATAAAAAAGAAAATCCTGCCTACGCAATTCTGAATGAAGTATGGAAGCGCAAGTACAGAAATGCTTTTGATTCGTATGATAATTATAAATATGACGAATACCAAAAGCTGGAAGCGTCCCTGAATAATCTTGACAGTACTTTTACCCAGAAGAAGATTTTCAAAGGAATGGAGTTCATGTTCAAAAATGTAGATACAGCTGCCGTTACCGGAAAAGCTTATGTACCGATTTACATGAACGAGCAAATTTCTACCTTTTATAAGAGAAACAAACCTTCTTCATCTGAAAAGAAAGTATTAGTAGCTGAAAAAGCCTCAGGCTTTGAAGATTACCAGTTCATGGTTCAGACTATTCAGAATCTTTATAAGGATTTCAATATTTATGACAATACGTTAAACTTTTTCGATAAAGGTTTTCCAAGTCCGCTTTCTACAGACGGATTTAGTATATACGAGTACGAATTGATGCCGGATAATGTTGTAGATGGAGAACCATGTTTTACGATAAAATACTATCCTAAAAATACAGCTGCACTTGCTTTCAGAGGCGTTATATTTATAGCGAAATCATCTTATGCCGTTAAAAAAGTATCGTTGAATTCTGCAAAGAATATGGACGTAAACTTTGTTCGCGGTGTAAATGCTGAATTAACCTATTATATTATCGATGAAAAGTCTTTCAGACCGGAGAAATCGCATATTATGATAGACATGTCCTTATTGAATAAAAAAGCCAATTCTAAAGGACTTTATGTAGATCGTACTATTTCTTATACAAACTTTGAAGTTAATAAACCTGAAATATCTGCTGAAGTAGATAAAAAAGCTGAGATAGGAAACCCTGAAGTTTATAAGAAAGATGATGCTTTCTGGCAAGCTAATCGCCAGGTTCCATTAACCAAAATGGATTCTGTGACTTATAATAACCTCGAAAAATTATGGCAGGTACCTAAATTTAAAACTGCTATAAAAGTTGCAGAAATGTTAGGTTCTGGCTTTTATAATGTAGGCAAAGCAATCGATATAGGTAATCTTTATTCTGTATACGGGCGTAATGATGTTGAAGGACCACGTGTAAGATTGGGACTAAGAACTTTCTTTACTCGTAATGATATGTGGAGACTGGAAGGTTACGGCGCTTATGGATTTAAAGATCATAAATTCAAATATGGTATTGGCGGCCGCTATATGTTTGATAAAAATAACCGTTTTACAATTGGTTATGGTTTCAAAAACGATATCCAGCAATTGGGTGTAGAAGCAATAGGAGATACCAACAGTAGTGTAGGGATGAGAAGATCATTTGCATCTTCATCTATTGCAAGTACCGGAAGCAATGTCTATCTGAGTAAGGTTGTAGAAAATAACCTCTACTTTTCGATAGAGCCTTTCCGTAATTTCCAGATTACGCTGGACGGAAGCTACAGAGAAATTACAGCCGCAGATCCGCAGCTATTTAAGATTAACTATATTAATAGAAACGGTATAGAAAAAAGTCAGGTAAATGATGCCAGAGCATCGTTAGTACTAACTTACCGTCCGGGAGCCAGATTTGCAGAATATGGAGTAGACAGAAATACGATAAAAACATTATCTCCGATATTTACTTTACGTTATACGAAAGGGATACCTGGTTTTTTCAAATCTGATTTCAACTACGATAAATTACAGTTCTCATACAGACATCCAATTCTTATTGGTAATATGGGACGATCAGATGTTAGCTTTGAAGCAGGTACCATCTTCGGATCTGTACCATTATCTTTAATGAATGTTCTTCCGGGGAACCAATCGTACTTTAGTATTCCAAATACTTTTGCTCAGCTTAATTTCTATGAATTTGTAACAGATTCTTATTCTACATTATTCTGGGAGCACCATTTTAATGGGTGGATATTCAACAAAGTACCATTACTGAAGAAGCTAAAACTTCGTGAAGTAGCTTTCTTTAGAGGAGCATGGGGTAGCCTGAAGCATGATAATGTAGTCATGAACAGATCCAACATTTTCTATACAGCTCCTAAAGATCATATTTACTATGAATATGGTTTCGGAATAGAAAATATTGGTTTCGGTAACTTCCGTATGTTCCGAATAGATTTCAACTGGAGAGGTAATTACCTGGACAGACCCGATGCACGTAAATTTGGTGTGAAAATCGGAATGCAGTTCGGATTCTAATATTTATAGAACAAAAATATTTTTGAGTATATAAACTCGCAGGCTTTAAAAACCTGCGAGTTTTTTTATGGGCGATATTGTATTTAGACATGTATGATTTCTTATTGGTTTTCCTGTTTTTTCAGTCATAGTTCCTATCTTTAAGACTTCAAATTCTGAGAACACATTATGCATCAATATTTAAAAGCAATTTCTTTAGCGGCATGTATTTCTTTATCTGCACAACAGATTGAAAACCCTGCCGAACTTTCCGGATTTGCACAAAAACTTAAAGCAAATAATAAAGTTACCAATATCCTGTTTTTAGGAGATTCACATATTCAGGCCGGATGGATTCCGGAAGTTTTGAGAGAAAAATTTACCGAAAAATATGGCTATGCCGGAAGAGGACTGGTATTTCCTTATTCAGTAGCCAATTCCAACGGACCATTAGATATTACATCAGTTTCTAACCAGGCATGGCAGACATTCCGTTTGGTATACGATCAGGATGTTTTCAGCCAAATGGGAGCCTTAGGATTTGTTATGGGGAACAATAAAGATTCTTTTATAGAAATAGGCTTTAATAATCCTAATGATGCTTTCGATGAAGTAAGAATACTGAACGATAAGCAAATGGCAGGGGAGAGTTTTACTATTTATGAAACCAATGCTCCTCTTAATTCTTATATTGCTAAAAGAAAGACTATTGTATCATATACTGTTCAGCAGGGAGAAACTTTTCCGGAACTGGCAGCAAAATTTAATACAACAACGACAAGATTGGCCCAGCTGAATGGCAATGGAATTAAATTTCCACAGCCCGGGCAGGTGATAAAAGCAGAACAGACAGACCCTGATTTTAACCCCGATTTTGAACAAAAATTGAGTATAGCAGGGCAAGGGAAATATACGGAAAGAGAAACTGTTTTTAATTATCCAAAAGCTACAAGGAACTTTCTGATGCGTACGAATGCTTCTAAAGGAAACATTTTATACGGTTTTCAGTTCCTTCGAAAAAATGCTGCTTCAGGTATTATTTTCAATAGTGTAGGGGTGAATGGAGCTACCTATGCTGACTTTTTAAAATATCCGCTACAGCTGGAAGAACTTAAACAGGTAAATCCGGATGTGGTTATGATTTCGCTGGGAACAAATGAATCTTTGAGTACTGTTACAAAAGAAGAATTCCAAAAGAGCGCACAAGACCTTATACAAGCTTTCAGAAAAGATAATCCTACATTACCCATTCTTTTGATCTCTCCTACAGATAATAAACTGAAAGGGGATCGTATACAAGAAATTGTCTCATGGATAAAAGAAATAAGTACCCAGAATAATACTGCTTTTCTGAGTATGTATAATGCTACAGGAGGAAAAGGTTACTTTGTCAGATCTTTAGCCAGAAAAGAAGCCAATGGAGATGGAGTTCATTTTCTGAAGCCTGGATATGCCCAACAAGCAGAAATGATCTGGAAGGCGCTAAATGAAGCCTTAAAATAAGTTAGAATTTAGAATTACGAAGTACGATCTATAAATATAAAAACAGCCTGTTTCAAAATGAAACAGGCTGTTTTTATATTTTAAATTTAGAAGAGAAAATTTCGTACTTCTAATTTCTAACTTCGTACTTTATTTAATTCCTAAAAGCTCTACTTCGAAAATCAGAGTACTGTTAGGTCCTATTTCTTTTGAAATTTGCTCGTTTCCGTATGCTAAATGTGGCGGAATAACCAGTTTCCATTTGCTGCCTGTAGACATTAGCTGTAAAGCCTCAGTCCATCCTTCGATAACTCTGTTTAAAGGAAACGTAGCTGGCTTTTTTCTTTCTACAGAACTGTCGAAAACCTGACCAGTGATCGTTGTACCATGATAGTGGCAGATAACAGAATCTTTAACTCCAGGCTTTTTTCCTTCAGAAGCTTCTAATATTTCATACTGAAGTCCGCTTTCCAAGGTTACAACACCTTCTTTTGCTCCAAATGCAGCCTGAAATTCCTGACCTTCCTTTAGGTTCTTCTCAGCTAAAGCTTTCTTTTTTTTCGATAATAAATCTGCTACGCCCATATTTTTATTTTTTAGACTGCGAATTTAGTAAAAAACAATTAATCAATTAGAATTGCAGATAAATTGGCAATACCTGTTCAGATGACTTAAAGTAACCATATAGTATAAGGAAAGCAAAGAAAATAAGAATATAGTATGCTAAAGAAACTTTGCCAACTTTATCTATTACTTTATCTGCATAGCCATCCGGTATGAAGTGAATACACATCGCCAGAGCTATCATCCATAATACTTCCTTATAATTGTCATAGAAAGGCCCCCAAACTCCGGCATCGAAGTTATAGAAGATCTGATGGATCATAGACATTGCAATGTCGAAATTTTCAGCTTTAAAGAAGATCCAGCAGAAACATACAAAATGGAAGGTTATAACAACCATAATGGCGTTATACCATTTAGAATTATTAAATCTTGCAAAAGCCTTTCCGGTAAGCATCATCCATATTTTATGAATACCCAACGATACACCATGCATAGCACCCCAGATAATAAAGTTCCAGCTGGCTCCATGCCAGAAACCACCTAGTAACATTGTTGTCAGTAAGTTGAAATTAGCAGCGATACCTTTTGGATTTTTATTAATCAACGGTGGAAGAACAAAGATTAGCAATAAAATTGCTGAAACTCCACCAGCCCACATATAAGATAGATGGAACAGATTAACCGACATCAGGAAAGTACCTGCCAGGAATAATACAACAAAGATATAAGAACCTACAGTTGCATTTCTGTTACCTCCTAGCGGGATATACAAATAATCTCTCAGCCATGAAGACAGGGAAATATGCCATCTTCTCCAGAATTCGGTAATACTCTTACTCTGATAAGGAGAAAGGAAGTTTGTCGGTATTTTAAAGCCTAACCACAATGCGACACCTATCGCAACATCACTATAACCACTAAAGTCACAGTAAATAACCATCGCATAGCCGTATACCGCAAAAAGGTTTTCTACACCGGCATGCAAGGATGGATTATCGAATATATAATTAACCAGGTTAAGCGTAATGTAATCCGATATGACAAGTTTTTTTATCAGACCTGAAATAATAAGGTAAAATCCTTTTGCAAAGTCCCTTTCCGATATAACATAAGATTGGTTAATCTGCGGTACAAAGTCATGTGCCCGTACAATTGGCCCCATCACAAGTTTTGGGAAGAAGGACAGGAATAATAAATAATCTGAAAACTTCGTAGCAGGTTTAAACTCGCCACGGTATACATCCAATGTATAACTAAGGTTTTCGAAAGTATAAAAAGAAATCCCTACAGGTAATAAAATATTCAGAGGGTTGAATCCTGTATGGAATAATTCGTTGGATACATTAATAAAGAAATTGGTATACTTAAAATAGAAAAGCATTCCAAGGTTGAAGACTATACTACAGATAAGTAATATGGTCTTTTTCTTCTTATCCGGTGTTTTGTATATCGCATTAGAGAGAACAAAGTCTACAATAGCAGACAGTATTACCAATAATACAAAGGCTCCACTCGCTTTATAGAAAAAGTAAAGCGAGAAGAAACAAAACATATATCTTCTGGGCTTAGGATATTTTCTAAGAAAATAAAACAGAACAATAAATAAAAAGAAGAAATAAACGAAAAATCCATTGTTAAAGAGCAAAGGATTCTCTTTGTCATATAAAAACTGATGAAGGAAGGCTCCTAAATCGAAATCAGCCAGTAATTTCTCAAACATTTGTAGTGCTTATTTTTTCTTTAAATACTTTTTATAATCATTCTGGATAGCATGGTAGATTTTTTCTGCCAGTATATCAGCTCCTTTACCATTCGGATGGACATAATCTTTATTAGCCAATGGAGGAGTTTCATTTGCCCATTTTACAATAGAGTTGGTTCCGCCCATAGATTCAAACTGGTTGTAGAATGTAAATCCATTTTCAATAGCTAATTGAGCCTGTGTCTCCAATAGGTTAGGCAATCCTTTTGCTGTTTTATAAGCACCGTCATATCGGAAAGCTCTGTCCGCAGAACTTACAACAAGGAAATCGGCATCGGAAAAACCATTTTTTAATTTAGCCAGAACCGGCTTCATTAGTTTAGCATAGTAGCTATAATCAGTATCGTTAGGACGGAAAAGAAGATTCACCCCGTACTGAAGTACAATAAGGTCGTAGTGATTATTTTCCTGGATCGCTTTAATAAAGTCTTCATCCAGTTTGTTCAGTTCCACACCGGTAATACCTCTGAAAGAGAAGTTATCTACAAAGATACCTTTCTGGCTTTCGAAACTTACACCATATATAGGTGTAGATCCTGCATTACCTTTTAGTTTTATCTGGTGGGAAGAATCGGTAATAGATTCTTTATTTACACTTGCGTTTCCGCCAAGGCTAAGTTCTGTACCATTTACAGATACACTTCCGCCTCCTCTTCCGTAAATAACAGATTTGGTAATAGGTGTAGCTAAAGAATCATTTTTAATAGTATTATCGGTATAAGAACCAGAACCATCTCCGGTAAAATAATGCCCGGAGAGGTACATATTGGTAGCTCCTTTGGTCTTAAAGCTGGTATCATTCCATCCGGATGCAGAAGTGGTTGCAGTTTGTCTGAACCCTGCCACATTAGAAGAAATAGGAAGATAACCTACACCATAACCTCCGTATTCCTGTTGTAATAGTTTACGTAATGTCTGGGTAAGTAAGTCACCTTCGATCATACTATCTCCAAAATAAGCAATTCGGATTTTTACATTTTCACCCTTTTTCAGCCTGTTCAGCTTCTCCATGAATTTAGGAAGCGAACTATGCTCACCCTTATTAAAATTGGTGATGAATTCAGGTTTTTTGTAAAGATCAAAATCCTGCTCCGTAGTTTCCGTTACATTTATTTTTGGCTGTGAAGCTAAAGAATCAGCTTTTTGCTTTTCCTTATTAGGGAAAACATCAGCAATTAAATTAATGCGGTCAAATGGTTCCCAGCTAAGGCTGAAAACCTTGAAGATTATGGAAACTAGTAGATAAATGAAAAAGCATGCAGAGACTAACGCGAGTACTCTTTTATTTTGATTTTTCAAAGAATGTGTTTTAAATTATTAAATAGTACCTAGCAAACAGATGCCAAATATAAAAATAATTTTACACAAAACAGAGACATATTAGTCTGAAAGTCCGAATTTGTTGATGATTGAGTTGATCCGTTGTTTCCAGGTTTCTGGTTGAGTGGAGTATCCTGCGGATGCGATCGCTTTGACCCAAGCGTTGTGATTGTCTGTCCCTTTTAGTTGGGAGTAGTATTTTTTTCTGGAAAGAAGATCGCAGAATGCTCTGTAACTTTCTTTTACCGAATTGAAGCTTTTGTACTTAGAACTGTTGACTGTGTTTTTGCCTACAATACCAAAGTGGTTATTTAAAGCTTTGCTGTTTTTACTTGTTCCGCCTCCCGATTCTACGAAGGCTACTGCTAAAATAATTGAACTGGGTATACCATATTCTTTTGAAAGTGTCGCTGCCATGTCTTTATTCTCTTTAATGTAAGAATTCTGCGCTTTGGCATTGAATGAAATGAAAGTTAATACTAAACTTATGACGACTACTTTAATATTAATAAAATGTTTCATAAATATTAAATTTGAGTGCGAAGGTAGTTTTTCAAGTCTCCGGTCTCAAATTTTTAAGAAATTTTAACATTTTTTCAGGGTTCTTTGTACTCTATTTTCTTTTTTTTGTTAAAAATTTTAACATTTATTTTGTTATGCGGTACATTCAATTCGATAAATAACTGATTATCAAGACATTTACGATCCGAGCATCCTGACGTTTTGTACACACCCGGCTCTGCTTGGACGATTGGAGTCTCTTCTCTGAAATTTTTTATGAAGTCAGGGTAAGCATCTTTTAATAATTTTTCTAACCTGTTTTTTATAATTGGGTGATTAAAAAATCCAGCTTCTTTTGGATACTCATTTTCAAAGTTTTTCAAGAAAAATAGCTCCGGTTTCTTTCCATTTCCGGGTACAGCTGTAAGAATATGTGTGTAAACCTTAGGTAAATGATTTCCTTTGATTCCGAGATTAGAAATAATACTTTTTACGTCAGTATCATAATTAATCTTCATTTTTTCTCCGTTGAAGTTTAAATACAAATCATCTTTCTGATGCTCATATTCAAACGGAACAACAAGTACATATCCATTATAGGTTCCTTTGGAAGTTACTGAATAATAGGCAATTCCATTTTTATCATAAGCCGCAAAATTAACCTCATAATTCTTAGATCTGTTCAATTTAATGATATTGATCTCATGCTGAATATTGAGATCGTTTTTAGCTACAAACTTTCCGGTAATGATCTGGTCATTAATGCCGTGCACCACATTGTCTCTCAGGAAATCAGCTTCCTGAGGGGCTGTCTTACAGGCAGTAAAAGTTGTACATAATATAAATGAAAAAGCTATATAGGTAACTTTTCTCATCATTGAGATATATACTGCAATAATAGCATTTTTCATCGAAATAATAATAGTTTTAAGGCATGAAAAAAGCTGAAAGTATACTTTCAGCTTTTTATATTGAATTATAGCTTACTATTAAATAGGCTTGAAACTTAGTCCTTGTTCTTGTAAAAGCTTCTGCTCCTGCTCTTTATAGTATCCGCTAACCAATTTGTCATGGATAGCTTCAAAAGCTGCAAGAGTTTCATTGATTTCAGCATCTGTATGAGAAGCAGTAGGAATAAGTCTTAAAAGGATCATTCCTTTAGGAATTACCGGATATACTACAACAGAAGTAAATATACGGTAGTTCTCTCTAAGATCTTTAACCAATAGGGTAGCCTCTACAGGAGTTCCCTGCA